>Ga0066854_10000345_pt1 | contig 16576 bp, 20 predicted proteins | sample ETNtaG_8_FD_65494 | JGI IMG/M metagenome (GOLD analysis project Ga0066854, IMG submission 65494) | Marine microbial and viral communities from oxygen minimum zone, Eastern Pacific Ocean - ETNP201406SV75 | ecosystem: Environmental > Aquatic > Marine > Oceanic | place: Pacific Ocean: Eastern...
TGTCAACGCCGACTGAAGTTTCCCCAGAAGTGCCGAAGTAAAATTCCCCAGTTTCCGGGTGCGGTGATCAGCCGTGCCGTTGATCGATCCTCCCGTCTTTCGGGGGACGCCCTCGGCGTTTTGGCTGCGGAGGCGGCGCAATGGCAGCGTGAGCGCGGGTATGTTCGGGCATGAGGTCGGCATGGGCCCGCAAGCGGTAGCTGGCGCCTTCGATCTGGACGACGATCGCATGGTGCAGGAGGCGGTCGAGCAGCGCGGTCGCAACGACTGGGTCGCCGAACACTTCGCCCCATTCGGCAAAGCCGCGGTTCGAAGTCAGGATCATAGCGCCCTTCTCGTAGCGGTGATTGACGAGCTGGAAGAACAGGTTCGCGCCACCAGGGGTGATGGGCAGGTAGCCGATCTCGTCAACGATGAGCAGGCTGTTGCGGCTGAAGAAGCGGAGCTTTTCCGGCAAGCGGCCGTCGCGCTCGGCCCGACTGAGCGCATCGATGATCTCAGCCAGGCTGGCGCGGTAGACCCGCTTGCCGGCCCTGACGGCCTCGACGCCCAAGGCAGTTGCGAGATGGGACTTTCCGGTCCCCGGCGGGCCGAGCAGATGCACGACTTCCGCCCGCTCGATGAAGTGGAGTTGCGCCAGCGCCAGAATTCGACCGCGATCGAGCGAAGGCTGGAAGGAGAAGTCGAAGCTCTCGAGCGTCTTGATCGGCATCAGTCGCGCGGTTTTCACCGCGACAGCCACCCTGCGCCCTTCGCGTGTGACATGCTCCTCCGCCAGCAGGCCGTCGATGGCTTCGATGGCGGTGATCTCGCCGCGCTCAAGCCGGCGAAGGGTATGGTCAAGCGCCTCGAGCGCCCGGGCCATGCGCAAGCCGACAAGGCTGGCGCGAATGCGGTCGAGGATTTCCGTCATTTCCGCAGCCCCTCGCCAGAGGCCATCCGCTTGGCAACGGCATCGTAGAAGGCGAGTGGTCGACGCCCCACCTCTGTCACCCGCCCTGGCATGGCAGGCATCAAAAGTTCAGGCGATCTCGGCGGCACGGGTTTGCGGTGACTGGGATCGGTCCGTCGTTGGTTCTTGCCGTCCAGCACCGGATGCACGGCGATCAGCACGCGGTCCTCGAAAATGCGGATTTCGCGTGGGTGGTTCTGGACCTCGACCACGCGTTTGCGGGTGGCGTCCGGCACGCTGTAGAGATTGCCGCCCACCGAAACCATGCCCTCGTGGCTCACGCGCCGCTCCACGGTCAAGACGGCGCTGTAGGGAATGACTGGCAACGCGGTCAGATGTGGGTGCTCTTCGGCGAAATGCTCATCGACGATCCGCCGGGTCGTTGCGTGGAGGCGGGAATTGGCGATGGTCGTGCGCCAGTCCTCGAACTGGGCATTCAGGTCGTCCATGTTGCGGAAGGTCCGGGCGAGGAAGAAGTCCTGCCGCACATAGCGGTAGGGACGCTCGACCTTGCCCTTGGTCTTGGCCCGGTAAGGGCGGCACGCTCTTGGCAGCGCGCCGTAATGGGTGAGTAGCGCGACCAGCGAGCTGTTGTAGGTGATCACGCCTTCGGCGTCCTCGTCGATCACCGCCGTCTTCATCCGGTCGTAGAGCAGCTCCTGCGGCGCCCCGCCCATGGCAGTGAAGGCATCGATATGACAGCGCATCACCGTTTGCAGGTCCTGCGTGGCGCAGAAGCGGCCCCAGAGCCAGCGGCTGTGGCCAAGCACCATGGTGAACAGCCAGACGATCCGCACCACGCCGGGCTCATCGGCAAACTCGACCCGGAACTGGGCAAAGTCGACCTGACCCTGACGACCGGCCGGGGTTTCGAAGCGGCGTTCGAAGGGCTTTATCCGACCCGGCCGCACTTCGCGAAGGTAGTCGGTGACGGCCGTGTAGCCCCCGCCATACCCCATTCCACGGATCTCCCTTAGAAGCCGCCGTCCCGACAGGTCGGGATAGGCGAGGATCCGTTCGTGCAGATAAGGCTCGAACCCCTCAAGGAGCCGCGGCCGCGGTGTGCGCGGACCGTAGACCGGTGCGGTTACGCCGACCTCCAGGTGCTTGCGCACTGTCTTGCGGTCGAGCCCGACCTTGCGGGCGATAGCAGAGATCGAAAGCCCCTGCCGTTTCAAGTCATGGATCATGACAACTTCCCCAAGTCTGATCACCCGTCGCCTCCATTCCGGTCGGCATGATCAGGTGATGCGATGTGGCCGCTGCCAAGCTGTGGGGGAGCATGCCCCCCACAGCTTGGCGCTCAAACCCGAAAAGCTGGGGAATTTTCAAACGGCACTTTTGAGGAGAATACGTCCGGCACTAACAAGGCGTCAGTGCGTCCTGCGCGAGAAACAGCTCGATCGCCGCATCGGCGCCCTTGGCCCGCAGCTTCGGTGCCACGGCGTACAGCCGCGCGGCGCGGCGGGTCAGGTCGTGCGCCAGACCGGCGGCCCGGGCCGCAGCGCGGGCCACGGCCTGGTGGCAGGCCAGCCGCAGCTGATCCCCATCGCGCCGCAGATCGCGCGGTGCCAGGCCAAGCACCAGCAGCGGCACGATCCGATCCCAGCCAAGTACCTTGGCCAGTGCGGCATCGGCGAGGATCAGCGCCGCCGTCTCGGCCCGGGGGGCCTCCCTGAGCACCGTCTCAAGCGTGGCCGCGGCCCCGCGCGATGGGGGCCCCGCTCCGCGCCAGCTCGCGCCTGACCGGCTCCGGTGCGACGCCGGGGAGAGGCGCCAGGCCGCGCGCGGTCAGCGGCCGCGTCACCGCGCGACGCCAGGCCTGGCCGATCTCGCCCGCCGGCCCGAGCGGATCGCCGGGGCGCGCCAGATGAAGCGCGTCGCGCAGCTCTGCCAGACCCTCCGGGCGCCCCGAACACCTCACAGTTGCCGCCGCGGCCTCAAGCGCCAGCCGGTCGCGCCACAGCGTCAGAGGCAAGCCCGGCTGGGCCATCGCGCCTTGCAGATGCGCCAGCGCGGCGCCGGCGCGGAACGCGGCCTCCTCGGGATCGGCGGCACGGCCCGTGACGGCCCAGCCCGGAGCAGCAGGCCAGGAGGGTACGGGAAGATGAGGATGCGGATGAACGGACATGCCTCTCGCGCTACCGGGTCGCGGCGCTTTTGTCCATTCCATGGCATTTTAACCGCCGCGCTGTACGGTTGTCTCGCATGTCCGGTAATCTTGGTTTATCGGACATGAAGATGATCGGTCGCTTGGCATATCGAATTCGTCTGAAAACCCCGAACATCCCGCGCCGCTCGTCCTGCCCGATTACGTCGCGGGCTCCGGCAGCCTCGACCGTTTGGTCGACACCGCCCGCCAATACCTCGACCACGCCATTGCCGAGAACACCCGAACCGCCTACACGCGCAACTTGGAGGCCTTCGCGCGTTGGTGTCGAATGAAGGGCGCCAACCCCCTGCCCCCGTCGCCCGAACTGGTCGGGCTCTACATCACCGATCTCGCCGCGCCTTCGGGTAAGGCACGCCCGCTGTCGGTAGCCTGGATCGATCGCCGTCTTGCCGGACTGTCTGGGGGCTACGCGCAGCGCGACTTTCGGCTCGACCGGCGCGATCAGCACATCTCGAGCGTTCTCGTCGGCATCTGCTGCCGCCATGCCCGACCGTTGGAACAGATGGAGGCGATCAGGCCGGACGAGCTTCTGGCCATGCTCGCGACGCTCAGCCACGACCTGCGCGGGCTGCGCGACCGGGCCATGCTGCTGGTGAGCTTTGCCGGGGTGCTGCGACGCTCCGAAATCGTCGGACTGGATCACGGCCAGGACGACACCATCTAGGGCAGCGGCTGGATCAAGGTTCTCGAGGCCGGCGTTCTTGTCACGCTGCGCGGCAAGACCGGCTGGCACGAGATCGAGATCGCCCGCCGCTCCAGCGATCAGACCTGCCCGGTCCAAGCCCTGAAGAGATGGCTGGAGTTTGCAAAGATCGAGTTCGGCGCCCAAGCTTGGTAAAACCAGCCGGCCTGACGTGTCCAAGCCAAAGGGCGCACTTCATCCTCGTGCAGATCTTCGTGTCGATTGATCGGCTGCTCTGAGCCTCGGTAGGCTGCCCTGATCAAGTCGGAGGCCGCCTGATTCTCGTGGAACGCGAACCAAAAATGGCTACCAGAGGGTGAGGCCCTTGAAAGTACTTCTATAAATCCACTCAGTTTCACGCAATGCGTGTATATTAGTGCTGCCTACTGCCCGTTCAGCGTGGGCTCTCAGAAGGCTCTCGAAAAAAGTTCAGGGCCGAAATCACGCCGAAACCCTTGAAAAATAGCTCCTTTGCAAAGTGCAATTTACACCTTGATCGGGAGTTCTCTCGATTAGTTGTTGCGTCTCGGTAGGTGCTTGTGCATTGATGGCCCAAAATGCACACACGAAGAGGCCGCAGATGAGTAGCTAACCCCCAGACAAGACGAGAGCCCAGAAAGGTTGCCGCCTCTCTGAGCCCTTTAGTCGCCCGGTCTGCTAGGAAAACAGACCCTATATTCACCCTCTTCCTAGCAGGCATTTCCCACCTCCCGCAAGCCCCTTCGGCGTGCGGGATCATGAAAAGTGTGCCTGAGAATGACTTTCCCAATGAATCCGGGGAGAGGCTTCGTTGCCCTGCCCAACGAGATCATGGATCTCAAGATGAGCAGTGGTGCGTTCCGCCTACTCACCCTCCTATGCTCGTATGCGAACCACAAGACCGGTGACTGCCACACTCCCCACGAGGAGCTGGCCTCCCGTATGGGGAGATCGAAGCCGAGCATCACTGCCTACCTCAAGGAGCTTCGCGCCCTGGGGCTGGTTGCCTCGTTCTCGAAGAGAGGCTTGTTCGGTGGCAATGGATACCAGCGTCACAACGTGACCTTCTGGAAAGAATGGCGCACTGCTCTGCGTAAGGCAGGAACCGATCGGCGCCAGAAGAAGGTCGATGAACAGGTTGCGGACGTTCAGGAAGCTGAATGCGGCGTTCAGTCCTCCGAACGCGAATATAATAACCATATCCATTCTAACCACACTACTGCACCGCAGCCTCTGCCACAGCTGGTCGAGATGAACGAGGCCCCTGCCCTGCAACCGGATCCTTGCGTCAGTGCAGTGGTGGAAGAATTGCGGGAGAGATGGGTCGAGCTGACCCGTGGTGCGTCATGGAGCACGCACTTCAACTCCATGCCCTCGCGGGATCTGGTTGCTAAGACCGAGAAGCTCCTCGCCGACTACGCGCTGGTTCAGGCAGACACAGCAATCAGCGATGTGGACATAGAACGAAGGCTCCGGGGCATCTGGCGGTCGTTGGGTGTGAGGGAGAACCGAGAGGCTCTGCACGAGCAGGTCGAGTTAGTGTCCCAGAACCCGGCGCCAGCAGCGGTTCTCCCTGCCCTATCGGCGGCCATCAAGAGGAAATGGCGGGTCGGCTTCTGGAGGAAGATGCCAGAGCCACACTTCTTCCGAAACTACCTTGCTGAAGCGTGTGCGGCAGCTCCTGCGACTATGGCGTCGACGCTCAAGGTGCTAAGACACCACCTGAGGAAATACACCGAACTGACCGCGATGAAGACTGCCACACGGTGACCGTCAGCCTACCGAATAAAACAAACCAAGACGGCCAGGGAGCCGATTATACCGATCGGTATAATCCCGCTTAGGAGCCGGAGAGCAGAGAACGAGGAGACTGCAAAGTGCAGGCAGACAAGCAAACGACCGATTATACCGACCGGTATAATGACGCATCGAAGCCGCAGATGATCGACTTTATCAAGCGCCTCGCCCACGGCATGAGGGATATCGCCGGGCAGGTTCGTCAGGACGACACGATGAAGAAGCGTGTTGAGAAGACATTCAGCACACGCGAAGTCGGAGAGCTTCTCGGGCTGGGGAATGCCTACACCATCCGTGTGCTCAACCAAGCTACAAGCGACGATGACAGCTTCCCTGTGGGGCGGAAGACCGTCGGGCAAAGTGGACATACAGCCCACTACTCGATCTCCGAGATCATGATGATGCGGGCCTACCTTCAATCTCGCACGCACCGGAAGCACGAGTACTTGCACTGGCGCAAGCCGGGTGATCCGCTCCCCGTTGTGAGTTTCTCCGCCCAGAAAGGCGGCACCGGGAAGAGCCTGTCTGCTGCTCATTTCGCGCAGTATGTGGCCATGAACTACGGTCTGCGCGTAGGCATTCTCGACTGCGATCCGCAGGCTACTGTGTCGCTCTATTTCGCTGACAAGCAGACCAAGCTCTTCGAGCGAAACCGCAATACCGTGGCATCGTTCATGGGGCTCGACCTCGACCAGTTCAATGCACACCAGATCGTGGAGAAGTCGGCCGAGGATCTGAATGGGATGTGGCAGACCACCCAGTGGCCGGGCACCCGGCTCATTCCTGGCGGCGCAAACATTCAGGACGCTGATCTCGCGCTCCTCATGCTGTCGCAGAAGTCCGGCGGCACCGCTCCCGTGCATGCGGCCCTCAAGGATGCCATTGCTCGCTGGGACGCCGCGTATGGCCCGAATACCCTGGGGTCCGAGCTTCGCAAGTCCGATGGAAGCTTCGATGTCGAGAAGTATCAGGAAGCCCTTCACGAGACGGTCGACGTGATCGTAATCGACCAGCAGCCATCCTTCACGCTTGTGCAGCTCAACGGCTTGGTTGCCGCGACCAACCTGATCGTGCCGCAGACCATGAAAGGTTTCGACCTCAAAACGCTCAGCACCTACGCCGACAACGTGCAGGTCTACCTCTCCGAGATGGCGATCGAGGATCGAGTGATCGGTGGCGGAAACCACATCGTGCTCCCGACCATCATCCAAGAGGCCAACGAGAAGGACGTCGATCAGATCGTCGACATTCATAGACGCCACCCGGGCCTCGTGTCTCAGGTCTGGTATTCGAGATCAGATGCCGTCGCCAACGCGGCTGAGGAATACAAGTCCATCTACGAGTACGATCCTCCGCGAAGCAGACGACCTTCTGCGAAGGCATTTATTCAGAATGCGAATGCCGTGAACGATGCACTGGCCAAACTGGTGTGGGGTGGGGCGCTTCCATCGCGCGGCCACGCCGAGAAATTCATCGCTGAGAGGTGGGTGTGATGGCGAAGAGGAAGCTGAACTCGGCACCGATGACGGACGAGGAGAGGGGAGTGCCGCAAGCGACGGCGCAAACCTTCGAGAGCTACGAGGAGCCGCGCGGCGGGCTGGTTGGCCACCAAATGGGCCATGCCACCAACGACATCCTCAAGAAGGTGATGGACGGAAGGGTCTCGGTGGTCATGAAGACCTCGCAGATCGAGGACGCCCTCGGCAGCGACCGCAAAGGCAACTGGGTAGAGGACTCGGAGTTCAGGCTGCTAAAGGAGAACATCGCTGCGCGCGGGCAGACCCAGCCGATCCGTGTTCGCCCAATGAATCCGGACTGGCGCCCTAACCACAAGAACCCGACCGTCATCAATGGAGCTGCGCAGTTCCTTCTTCTGTCCGGTCGGCGTCGCCTCCGGGCGCTGCAGGAATTGGGTGTGGATGAGGTGCAAGCCATCATCGCGCCTGACATGAAAAGCGCACTGGACGGGCACGAAGACCTCACCATCTCGGACCTCGAGGAGCGCTACTCCGAGAATGCCATTAGGCAAGACCTGACGCCGTTTGAACGCATCCTGTCGATCGGGCAGATCGCGATCAGGCTGAAGCACGAAGAGGATGCGACCCAGGCGCACATCGCAGAGCGCTTGGGTGTTGCGCAGCCGCTCGTATCTGTCGGTGTGAAGTGTGCCCAGAACGCCGATAAGGCGCTCGACTGGTTCGGCCCGAAGGCGAGCATGGACATGATCCGGGATCTCGCGCCATTCCTCGACAAGAGGGAAACGCTTGCTGAGGCGAAAATGGCGCTGGCCGAGAAGAGAGAGAAGGGTAGGGGGACCGCCGCGAAACGCGCCCAGAAGACGATCCCAGGTGGGGGGACATATAAGCTGGAGCGGAACGGTAAAAAGGTCAGCCTCACCGCTAAGGGCATCTCCATCCCACCCGTGAAGCAAGAGGACTTCGAACGAGAGCTGTTGGATCTCATTCAGCGATACCGAGATGGCTAACCGATTATACCGATCGGTATAATCCGATATCCCCAGCGCAAGGTTGGCTGGCACCGCTATCCTTTAATTGTATTTCTTATAAATATCAGGGGGTTGATTGTAGATTTATTGTGGCGGCGCGCTTTAACCTTGCGACTCCGAGGGCGCTATAGTGTCACCGCTGTGGGAGGACCCTGTCCGGACCTATGTCGAGGAATGCCTCGCCGGCGTCGATGGGATGCGCCAGCGCAGCTTCAACATGCGGTGGCTTGCCTCGATGGTGGCCGAGGTACATCGCATCCTGCTTCTAGGCGGTGTGTTCCTCTATCCCATCGACCGAACGCTTCGGGAGAGTGGGGGCAAGTTGCGCCTGCTTTACGAGGCCAATCCGATGAGTTTACTGATCGAACAGGCAAGGGGCATGGCCAGCACTGGGCGGGCGCGACTTCTCGAGATTGCGCCCGAAGGACCACATCAGTGGGTTCCGGTTATCTTGGGATCGGCGTGCGAGGTGGATAGGATTATCGAACTGCACCGCATTTTCGATGGAGCATCACAGTCACGTAGTGCGCGGGCCCCTGCCTAAGGACAACCTTAGTCACGCCGGTTCGGGCAAGGGGAGGGACCTTAAACAATACGAGAGGGCGAAGACCCTACGCGTGTTCTCGGAGACCGCGTGGTCGGCGTAGCCGCGGGCGGTGCCGACGAGGCGGTCAAGCCGGCCGGAGCCCGCGACGTGGGTAGGCAGCGAGATCGGGGCAGGGATTTCAGGCGTGTCTGGAATGCCGAAGAGCCTATCACGCTCATGTTCGATAAGGGGGCTTATCGGACACTAAAACGAACTGGGGCCGGGCTGTGTGTCGTTTTTCACAAATAAGTTCAGCAGCCTGTCACAGACGGTTCAGTGAACGGCCGCAGCGTCGAAGCAGCCGTTCGCGCAGATCGCAGCGAACGGCTTGAGGGAGCCCTTTTTGACGAATGCTGCCGAGCGACTGGACGGCCGCTTCGGCGGACCCGCAGCTTAGCGAGGTGTTCTCCGTTCGGGTCTAGACATACTCCGTAATGCGTTTCAACAAGGCGACACCGGCACCTGATAGAACGCCGCAAGAAGACGTAAGCTCTTGACGACGCCCGGTGTCGAGCGGGTGGGGTCCTGTTATGTGACCGTAAACTGCCCCATCATGCCCGCATCCTCGTGTTCGAGGATGTGGCAGTGATACATGAATGGTGTCTCTTCCGAAGCCAGCTTGTCGAACCTCAGCAGGATTCCGGTCGGACCCTGCACACGGACAACATCTTTCCAACCGATCTGCGCCGAGTCGACCGGCCGTCCGTTCTGACTCACGCCTCACGATAATTGTCACACGCCTCAACGCCCTCTGCGACCACGTCGAGAAGTGCGTCCACATCGCTCAGAAGAACCGTGATGCGCGGGCTGCTGATACGGTAGCGGATGAAACGCCCATCGCGATCGCTGGCGACAAGCCCGCACTCCAGCAGGCACCTCAGATGGTTGGAGACGTTGGGTTGCGATAGTTCCGTCCGCTCGACGAGCTCGTGAACGGCCAATGGCTCGTTGCAAAGTGCACCGAGGATGGCCAGGCGGCTCGGGTCCGCGAAGCCGCGGAACAGCTTCGCCCGTCGCTCGATGGTTGCGCTCTTGCGGTCATCGACCAATTGCGCCATATCACTCCTCGCTGATATGTTGTTCTTCGATTCATCCTAGCAGGAATAGCGCGACCATGGCCAACACCGAAAATGCCGGATCGACGGCAGATGTCCCGCCCGTCCGTTACCGGGTTTCCGGTATGGATTGCGCCAAGGATGCCGCGCAGATCGAGCGGGCGGCACAGGCAGCCGGGGTCGCGCCCGGCGATGTGAAAGTGTCGGCCGCGACGCACATCATGACACTGACTGCACCCGAAGTGCGCCTGCCGGACATCGAAAAGGCAGTCGCGGTGACAGGCTATGGCTTCGACCGGATCGAGGGCGATGAAGACATTCCGCCGAATCCTGCCCATCAGGACCCGGCCTACCGCCGTGCCCTCTGGATCGTCGTGATCCTGAACGTGGGATACGGGGTCCTCGAAATGATCGGCGGTTTCATTTCCGGATCGCAGGCCGTGAAGGCCGATGCGCTCGATTTCATCGGCGATGGCGCGATCACCTTCCTCGGCCTGCTGGCCATCGGCTGGAGCCTCGCTTGGCGGGCACGGTCGGCTCTGATCCAGGGCATCTTCCTCGGGCTCCTCGGTCTTGGCGTCCTCGGCACGACCATCGTCCGGGTCTTCGAACAGACGACGCCGGATGCAGGTCTCATGGGCCTGCTCGGTATGATCGCCCTTGTCGTGAACGTCGTCTCCGTTCTGCCGCTGCTGCGATTCCGCAAGGGCGACGCGAACATGCGGGCTGTCTGGCTGTTCTCGCGCAACGACGCTATCGGCAATGCGGCGGTCGTCATCGCCGCCGGTCTCGTGGCGTGGCTGGGCAGCGCGTGGCCCGACCTTATCGTCGCCTTCGGTATCGCCGGACTGTTCCTGCACTCCGCTTGGGCCATCATCCGCGACGCGCGGGGCGATCTGAAGGCGACGGCATGAACGGTCGCGTTCTCGGTGGGCTCTGCGCAATCGCAGCGCTCGGTCTCGATCAGGGCACCAAGGCGCTCGCCCTGACCACACCGGCGCTCGAGAGCGGGGTCGAGGTTTTACCCTTTCTTAACCTCGTGCGGGTTCTGAACGATGGGGTCAGCTTCGGTATGCTCGGCGGGTTCGTACCGTGGTGGGGTCTCATCGCGCTTGCTGGCGTGATCGTGGCATGGCTATTGATCTGGTTATGGCGCGCGCCGGACAGGCTGACAGCTGCCGCTCTCGGTCTGATCATCGGCGGCGCACTCGGCAATATTCTTGACCGCGTACGCTATCAGGCCGTTCCTGACTTTCTCGACTTCCATTACGGATCATACCACTGGCCGTCCTTCAATCTCGCGGACGTAACGATTTTCTGCGGCGCAGCCCTGCTGTTCTGGGACAGCTTCCGCTCTGCGAAGGACAAGCCTGGTCAGAGTGAACGCAAGGAAAACACAACGGGGGTGTAACCCATGTTCGGCATACCATCTGCGAAAGGCTTTGACAGCACACTCGCCCTGCTGCGCAACCCATATGGGTTCATCTCGGAGACCTGCCGCGCACTCGACACAGACCTGTTCGAAACCCGCATCCTCCTTCAAGAGACGATCTGCATGACCGGCGCGGCGGCAGCGGAAGTTTTCTATTCCGAGGATAAACTGATCCGCGCGGGCTCGATGCCGGGCCGCATACAGAAGACCCTGCTGGGCGAAGGCGGCGTTCAGGGATTGGACGGCGCTGCCCACCAGCACCGCAAGAAGATGTTCATGTCACTCATGGGGACCGAGCGGATCGCCGCGCTTCAGGGCACGTCGCTTCACATGTTGGACAAATATGCGCCGGACTGGGAGGCGAGGAACGAGGTCGTCCTCTATGACGAAGTGCGCGAAATGCTCACAAGAGCTGTCTGCGCCTGGGCCAGGGTGCCGCTTGATGAAGCTGAGGTGGCGACCCGAAGGGCGCAGCTTACAGCGCTTTTTCAGGACGCCGGGGCCCTTGGCCCCAAACACTGGCGCGCGCGTCTGGCGCGCCACCGCCTGGAAAAATGGGCAGCACGGCTAATCCAACAGGTCCGCGATGATGAGCTTCAGCCGACGCAGGAAAGTGCCCTTCATATCATCGCGACATGGCGCGATCTCGATGGGGAGTTGTTGACCCCCAGGGTGGCCGCCGTAGAGCTGTTGAATGTCCTGCGCCCGACCGTCGCGGTATCCGTGTTCATAGTTCAGGCGGCGCATGCTTTACATCGGCATCCCGAGTGGCGGCAAAAGCTGAAGGACGACGAGGGACAGCTCGAACCTTTCGTGCAAGAGGTCCGCCGTCTGTATCCGTTCTTTCCCGCGGTTGCGGCACGGGTGAAGAGCGATTTCGAGTGGCGCGGATATCGCTTTCCCAAAGGGTACAGGGTTCTGCTCGACCTCTACGGCACGAATACCGACGCTCGTTCGTGGGACGCGCCGCAAGAGTTCCGGCCCGAGCGGTTTCACGATCGGGAGGTCACTCCCTACGAGTTCATTCCGCAGGGCGGTGGCGATCACCACAGGAACCACCGTTGTCCGGGCGAGTGGATCGCGATCAGCCAGATGAAGGCGTTTTGCAGTTTCTTCGTGAACGCCATCGACTACGAAGTGCCGGATCAGGATCTGGATCTGGATCTGGAAACCGGAGAACTGCCGCCCATGCCCAAATCTCGGTTCATCATGCGTAACGTCAGGCCTCGGCAGTAGCTTCGCCCTCGTCCGGATCGACCGACCGCGCATCCTTCGTGGCCTCGAACGCCTCCCATGCAACGTAGGGCACGATCAGAAGCGCCGCCACCGGGTCGGCCCACCACCAGCCCATCCATTGCGTCAGACCGATCCCGGCCAACACCACGATCGTCTGATACTGGCAGATCATGGTGTCCTTGGCATCGTACTTCAGGGCGGGCGCATCGAGCCGCTTGCCGTAGCGATACTTGCCCCAGGCGAGGAACGGGTTGGCCACGAGCGAAGCACCCAGAATCGCGATACCCCACCAGTTGAAGCCCGGCGCCTTCTGCGAAATGAAGGCGGAGACCGCCTCGTAGAGGATCGCCGCGACGACGATCCAGAAGGCACAGGCAACCACGTAGAGCGCGACCTTCTTGCGGTGCAGGACCGTGCGCTTGTCGGCACCGTCCACCTCACTCTTCAAGCGCCAGATCAGAGTCGCAGCCGAGGTGGCCTCGACCGTACTGTCGAGGCCCCAACTCACCAGCGCTGCGCTGCCGGTCAGAAGTCCCACGGTGACGGATACGACGACCTCGATGATGTTGTAGACGAGGCTGGCGATCTCGACCCGGATGCCGCGCGTCAGATTGGCCTGCCGGTTATCTTGATGACTGCTCATAACACCTCATCACCGCAAAATTTTCGGCGAAAGTTCGAGGCGAGAATTGGCTACCTTGCCATCAGTTGCGCCACGGATCGAAAGCCGAGATTGTCCTGTTTCCAAGCTTCCTCAGTAGAGGCGAGCTTGTCCCTCATACATGAAAACCAAGGGCTTCGGACCTGTCGCGTAACCGGTGTTGAGCCGCTCCATGCGGAAGCCGCTTGTCTCGATCAAGTCGGCCGTCGGGCGGTCAAGATGGCAGTTCCCGGCGCAGTGTTTCCAGACAGGCGTCAGCCAGCGTTGCCAGCGCCGGATACGGGGTCCGGGCGCCAGGCCATGCTCGACGAAGCGGAAGACGCCATCCGGCTTGAGAACGCGCCGGATCTCGGCGAGAGCCTTCTCCGGTTCCGAAACGCTGCAGAGTGTCCAGGTGGCGACGACGCAATCGACGCTGCGATCTTCGAGCGGCAATGCTTCGGCCACGCCCTCGATCATCTCGGCCGCGGGCATCAGTCCATGGGAGGTTTGCGCGGCCCGAGAGAGGAGTTCGGGCGACGGATCAATACCGATGATCTGGCGCACGGCCTCGGGGTAGAGCGCAATGTTCAGGCCCGAGCCGATTCCGATCTCCAGCACACGCCCATGCAGCCCGGAGATGGCGCGGCGCCGGTAGGGAAGAAGTTGATCCTGGCCCATCGCCAGATGCGTCAGCCGAGGGAGGATATGTTTCTCGTACAGTCGCATCTGTTCACCCGATCCGCGCAAGGACAGGGAAGGTGTCCAGCAGCCAGTAGGCCAGTGCGCTCAACCGCCCGGTCATCATCGCCAGGCCCATCAGGATCATGACGCCGCCCGCAGCCTGATGCAGGCGGCGACCCCAACGACCGATGCCGCGCAGCCTGCCGGCAATACTGTCGGTGAACCCCGCGACGACCAGAAACGGGATCCCAAGGCCGGCCGAGTAGACGGCAAGCAATGCGACGCCCTCGCCAATCGTCGCGCTTGTCGCGCTGGCGGTTAGGATGGCACCGAGGATCGGCCCGATGCACGGTGTCCAGCCGAAACCGAAGGCGAGTCCGAGCACGTAGGAGGCGACCGGTTGCCCGCCCGGCAGGTCGAGATGGAAACGCAGGTCGCGCTCCATGGCCGACAGGCGCGCTGCCCCGATCATGAACAGACCGAACAGGATCACGATCGCGCCGCCGACGAGGTTGAGTTCGTAGCGCCACTGCAGCAGCGTCTGACCGAGCGCGGTGGCAGAGGCCCCAAGCGCGATGAATATCGTGGAGAAGCCAAGGACGAAACAGAAGCTGAGCCAGACGGCCCGCCCCTTCGAAGGCGCTGCACTGCCGGTGACCGTACGTCCGGCAACGTAGGATACGTAGCCGGGCACGAGCGGCAGCACGCAGGGCGACAGAAAGGAAACGGCACCGGCCAGCAATGCCGCCATTAGTCCAAGAACGGAAAGTTCAATCAAATCCACATCTCCAAACTGATCGGTAGACCGCCACCACGTGTGCGCACGGAGCGGAACGGCTGGCGCGGTCGTCGTGCTTTTCCATGTCCTATTGCTTACGTTCGTCAATAAGAGCGCTTATCTGCGCAACGGCTTCGGGGCTGTTCCATTCGGCCGGGCCTGCGAGGCGCCCCCGCTCGCGCCCAATGCGGTCGATCAGAATCGTTGTCGGCAGACCCACCACGGCCAAGGCCAGCATCGCGCGCGTATCCTCCGCGATATAGAGATCGAGGTTGCGAATGCCGGTCTCTCGGTAGAAGCGGCGCACAGGTTCGAGACCGGCCCGATCGATCGACAGCGGCAGAACATGAAAATCCGATCCGCCGAGGCGCGCTTGCAGCGCGTCGAGCGTCGGCATCTCCTCGCGACAAGGCGGGCACCAAGTCGCCCAAATGTTCAGAAGCACGACACGTCCCTCGAAGTCCGCCAGCGTCAGATCCCGTCCATCTCCATCCACGAAAGGCGGCGACAGGAGATCACGCGGAGTCCCGTGATTAGGGATCGGTGGTCGGGCGGAGGCAGGGCTTGCCGCAAGCGCCAAGACTCCGGCAAGGACGTCACGTCGCCTCACGGGTCGCTCTCAGCCTGCAACCGGCGCACGACCGGCAGAATGTCCTCCTCAAGCGAGGCCTGATCAAAGGGGCCGACATGCTTGTATGCAATGCGCCCCTCGGCGTCGATTATGTATGTTTCCGGCACTCCATAGACGCCCCAGTCTATCGCAACGCGGCCTGATCGGTCCGCGCCGATGCGGGTGAAGGGATCGCCGAGCTCTTCGAGGAAACCCAGCGCCTCCTCGGCATTGTCCTTGTAGTTGATACCGTAGATCGGAACGGTGCCCGCTTCGGCAAGATCGACGAGAAGCGGGTTCTCCGTGCGGCAGGGGACGCACCACGACGCCCAGACGTTGACGAGAGAAACCTGGTCTAGCAGGTTCGCCGAGGCTAGGCCGTCCTGCCGCCCTTCGATGGGCGGGAGCGCGAATTCCGGGATTGGTCTTCCGATCAGCGTCGAGGGCAACCGGTCGTCGTTGTTCCAGAGGCCCCAGTAGAAGACTACGCCCAGCAACCCAAACAGAAGAATAGGCAAAATCATGAGCGGCCGTCCGCTCCGGCGCCGCTGTTCTTGGTTATCCTTCGAACTCATAGCCTGCCATCAATGCTTGGAAGGAATAAGGTATCAGCAACCGCTGATATGAAGCAAGCCGTCGCCGATCACAATGCCGAACGATGGGGGAGGCTTGGCCGCGGCTTCGCAGACCCGAGCCATACTTACTGTCTAGATTCTTAAGAAATCAGCGAAAGGTCGGTATCTGAAGAGGCCGTTGAATTCAGACCTCTGAACGGCCCCTTCGTCCCGCATAGCAGCCAGCGGACCTAATCCGGGTCTGCGTCCGCTTTGGCACTTCCTGTATCCAGCGCTCTATATGAGAACGGCGGTGAGAAAGTCGGCCATGGTAGCGGCAGGGTGAGCCTGCTGCGGACGGCGTAAAAGTCGTCCACCTTTACCCTTTCTGAAGGCAGGGAGGGCGGGAGGATTTTCACCGTGGACTTGTATCGCAAGGTGCGACTGGCCTGTGCCGAGGGAATGAGCCAGCGAGAGGCGGCGCGTCATTTCAACATCTCGCGCGACAGCGTAGCCAAGATGATGGCGTTCTCTGTGCCGCCCGGATACCGCCGCACGGCGCCCGTGAAGCGGCCGAAGCTGGATGCCTATACGGGGATCATCGATGGCTGGCTGGAGGGGGATCGCGCGGTTCATCGCAAGCAGCGGCACACGGCGAAGCGGGTGTTCGAGCGGCTTCGTGACGAGCATGGTTTCCGCGGCGGCTACACGATCGTGAAGGATTACATTCGGGCGCGCGAACGGCGCGGCCGCGAGATGTTCGTGCCGTTGGCGCATCCGCCGGGTCATGCCCTGAATAGCCCCGCGTTTCTTAGACGCCTTCGTGCCTCAGTTTCTGCTGCCGCTCGAACTCGAGAGGCGACAGCATTCCGTTTCGCGCGTGCTTGCGCTTCGGGTTGTAGAACATCTCGA
>Ga0066854_10000351_pt1 | contig 16533 bp, 12 predicted proteins | sample ETNtaG_8_FD_65494 | JGI IMG/M metagenome (GOLD analysis project Ga0066854, IMG submission 65494) | Marine microbial and viral communities from oxygen minimum zone, Eastern Pacific Ocean - ETNP201406SV75 | ecosystem: Environmental > Aquatic > Marine > Oceanic | place: Pacific Ocean: Eastern...
GAGCACTATGTCGAGAGAGTCCGAGCAGACGCAGGACGCAGCAGAGGCCGACGAGGATGCTCTGGAATCATGGGAGGACGGACCGGCTTTCGGGGTCTCCGAGGACAAGGATCCGGTATGCAAGGCCCACGTCGAGGAGTGGATTGAGAGCATCGACATCACATCGACGGCCGATGTGCCGATTCCGGAGAAGTTGGTCGATCAGGTAATTGGCCAAGAGGCTGCTTCGATAGTGGTGAGGAAGGCCGCCGAGCAGAGACGGCACGTAATCATGGTCGGCGAGCCAGGAACGGGCAAGTCGATGCTCGCTCGCTCTATGACTGAGTTCCTGCCCCGAGAGCAGCTCGAGGACATCCTTGTGTTCCGCAACCACGAGGACGAGAACGAACCCAAGGTGAGGACCGTGCCTGCCGGACGTGGCTCGCGCATCATCTCAGAGAGGAAGGCGCAGATTAGGCTTCAGCGAGAGAGGACCAACCGCACCCTGTTGTTCGTGGCTCTGGTGATTGGCGCCGCCCTGCTGCTTGCAACCATCTCCAGCGGTGAGATACTGACATTCATATTCGGTTCCTTCATCCTCGTCTTCGGGTACTTCTTCCTCAGGACCCGTCTGACAGCAGGCGACGATGCTAACATCCCAAAACTACTGATTAAGCACGAGCGTGAAGACGAACCCCCGTTCATCGATGCCACCGGGACTCTGGCCGGAGCTCTTCTGGGCGATGTTCGCCACGACCCATTCCAGTCGGGCGCCGACCTCGCCACCCCCGCTCACGAGAGGGTCGAGCCAGGGGCTGTGCACAGGGCCAACAAGGGCGTGCTGTACATCGACGAGATCCGCATGCTCAGAATGGAGGAGCAGCAGGCACTACTGATCGCTATGCAGGAGAAGGAGCTCTCCATCAGCGGCCGATCCGAGCGCTCCTCGGGAGCCCTCACCAAGTCCGAACCGGTCCCGACCGACTTCATACTCATCGCCGCAGGCAACCTCGACAGCGTGCAGAACATGCACCCCGCTCTGCGCAGTCGTATCCGAGGATACGGCTACGAGGTCTACGTCAACACCGACATGCGTGACACCGAGCGCAACCGTCGTCGCCTAATCCGATTCATCGCTCAGGAGGTCCGCAACGAGCTCAAGAAGGGCTCTGGCAAGCCGATACCCCACTTCGACCGCAGCTCGATATCGCTTGTACTGAAGGAGGCGCAGAGACGCAGCGGCCGCCGCGGCAAGTTGTCGCTGCGTCTGCGAGAGCTTGGCGGACTGGTTCGCATAGCCGGCGACCTAGCTGCTGAGGAAGGGGCAGAGTTGACCCGCGCCGAGCACGTCACCAGAGCGAGGATGATCGCCAAGCCGCTAGAGCAGCAGGTCGCCGACCGCCACCTAGAGCGCCAAGCCGAGTACGCCATGCTGGTCAACCGCGGCAACCGAGTGGGACGGGTCAACGGCCTTGCTGTCCTAGGGGCCGACAGCGGCCTCTCTGACTACTCCGGGGTCGTGTTGCCAGTCGAGGCCATGGTGACGCCGGCTCAGGGGATGTCCGGGCGGGTCATCGCTACTGGTGGCCTGTCTGACCTCGCAAACGAGAGCGTGACTAACATCAGCGCGGTCGTGAAGAAGCTCACTGGCAAGGACATCAAGGACTACGATCTCCACGTCCAGTTCCCGGGAACTCACAACGTCGACGGCGACAGCGCGTCGATTACTATGGCCACCGCCATAATCAGCGCCTTCGAGGGCGTGCCGATAGAGCAGAACCTCGCTATGACAGGGTCGCTTTCTGTAAGGGGCGAGATTCTGCCTGTGGGCGGTGTCACAGCAAAGATTGAGGCCGCCGCCAAATCCGGCATTGAGAAAGTAATCATCCCCCGCTCCAACCTGCAGGACGTACTGATGGATGAGAAGTGGGAGAAGGAAGTAGAGGTACTACCAGTTGATTCTTTGGACGAGGTTCTCGAGTACGCCCTCGTCGGGGCTGAGGAGAAGGTCAGCCTGGTAGAGCGTCTCGCCAAGGTCATCGACACCATCTCGAAGGGCACCGACACCCAACCATCGGCTTGAGTGACTGCCCGTCGTAATCCTTCAAGTCCCGTATCATCCCCGCTGAGTCTAGCACAGTGTAGGTGAGAGTATGACAGTTCCAGCAGCAGTTGCTCACGGTGGTGCGGGCCCAGGGCCTCACAGGCAGGAAAATGTGGAGGCCGCAATCGCTCGGGCAGCGGGTATCCTTGAGGCCGGCGGCTCCGCGGTCGAGGCAGCAGTCGAGGCGTGCGTAATGCTGGAGGACGACCCCGTGTTCAACGCCGGCACCGGAGCTGTGTACAGGACCGACGGTTCGGTTCTGCTGGACGCCTCGCTACAGACCTCGGATGGTCGCATGGGCTTCGTGATAGCCATGCGAGACACGCCCAACCCGATACGAGTCGCAGCCGACCTTCTAGACGAGGAGATCAACGGGCTCGCAGGCAATGGTGCGAGGGCATGGGCAGATTCCAGGGGCCATCCTAAGGCAGCCGTGGAGGGCAGGCCCCCACGTGTCGGGGCTGGCGACACCGTGGGCGTCATCGCGAGGGACTCCACAGGTGCGCTGGCCTGCGCGACCAGCACAGGCGGGACCAGCTACCGTCCAGCAGGCCGGGTAGGCGACGTCCCACTACCCGGTTCTGGATTTTGGGCCGAGCACGGTCTCGCAGTGGCCGCAACTGGGGTCGGTGAGGCGATTACCAGATCGCTGCTGAGCTACAGGGTCCATGACAGGGTACTCTCGACGGAGGCGACTCTCGAATTGGCGATGCAGTGGGGCATCGACGAGCTCATCGAAGACGGTGTATCCGTAGGCCTGATCTCCCTTGCCTCGGAGGGTGAAGGAGCGGGCCACTCGAACACTGATATGCCCTGGGCTGCATGGATGGGTTGAGTCACTCTAGAGCAGTTCCGGGGATGCGCTTAAGGGGGTCCTTCGGGTGGCCGCGTCAGAGGGATATGCGTGACCGACATCGAAGACAGGATACAGCAGATTGCAGAGGTCCTCGGGCAGCTCGATGACACGCAGGTGCCACGAAACATCAGAGTCTCTTCTAATGACGCGGTCGAGCAGTGGCTGCTCAACAAGGACAAGGAGATGGACCTCCGACTGGGCATGACCGCATCGATCCTTGATGACATCTTCAACGACGCCAATCTGCCAATCCACTATGGCCCTCTCTGCCTGCAGATCCAGACCGTTCTGGAGACCCTTCTGAACGAAGTCAGACGCTCCTGAGCCTTGAAGTGCGCAACTCCTGTCGCTTGTCCTCCGGGGACTCGCATGAAGAGTTGGACAAACCTCTCCTACGCCAACGTGGCGACTACCTCACCTGCGGCACACAAGGCCTCCATGGAATGGTCCGATGCTCTCGCGCGTGGCGGTGCGGCCGAATTCGGCGGAGAGGCGGAGAAGAACGGAATGATGCCTCTGCGCAGAGCTGCCTCAAGACTGCTTTCCTGCGAGGTCGCAGATGTCTGTGTGGGCTCAAGTGCGACCGAGCTTCTGTGCTCCCTCGCATGGGCGGTCTCTCCCTCGTGGGGTAGCAATATCGTATCCACCAGGGCCTCGTTCCCATCCACGGTTTACCCCTGGCGCAGGGTGGCTGAGGCGAACGGGGCGGAGATACGGCTCGCAGATCACGACGAGGCACTCTATACTCATCCAGATGACATCCTAGATTTGATTGACGATGCCACCTCAGTGGTCGCCTTGTCCCACGTCGAGTACTCCAATGGTCAGCGCTACGATCTCAGGAGGTTCGCTGATGCGGCGCATTCGGTCGGGGCGCTGTTGGTAGTAGACGCGACCCAGTCAATGGGAATGGTGCCGATTGACGCCGTCTCGTCGGGGGCCGATGCCATCGTGTCATCAGGGTACAAATGGCTGCGTGGCACCTACGGCGCGGCAGTCGCTTACATCTCACCAGTAATCAGGGGTGACCTGAATCCCGGCCTGCTGGGATTCCGAAGCCACGTTGACATTTGGGATCTCAGAGCCGACCGCATGGAACTGCCTGAGGATGCCAGCAGATTCGAGTACACCACGATCCACTTCGGCGCAGCGCTCGGACTAGCCGCTGCAGTGGAGGAGATTAACGAGATGGGGATCGAAGAGGCCTGGAGGCACGACCTAGCACTTGCCGACTCGGTCATCGATGGTGTACGGCGCCTCGGCATCGAGGTGGCCTCACCACTCTCGGAATCAGAGCGCAGCGCCATTGTCAGTCTGAGACTCCCGGAAGGGGTCAGTAGCGAGGATATCGCCCGCAGGCTGCAGGACGAATACTCCATCTTGGTAACAAGTCGGGCTGGACTACTCAGAGTATCCCCTCACATCGATAACACAGAGGGGGATGTCCAGTCTCTGCTTGAGGCGCTCAAGCATCTAGTCTCATAGGTGCGGCAGTAGAATCGCTCCTGCGATTACGAACATTATGCAGGCGATCCCGAGGTCGATGACCCTCCACGCCTCAGGCTTGTTCAGAACTCCAGAGAGCCTCTTAGCGCCATAGCCGAGGGAGAAGAAGAACACAAACGAGGCGGTAGCAGCGCCGATTCCGAACGCCAGACGGTCATCGCCGAGGTACCTGCTTGATGCGCCCCCAATCAGAAGCAATGTGTCGACGTAGACGTGCGGGTTGAGGAAGGTGAACGCGAGAGCCGCTCCTATCGTTGGTCCGAGTTCGCTTTCTCCCTCGCCCTCTGTGGACATTCCAACCGGGCTCATCGCCGACCAGATGCGCAGCAGACCGTATCCAGTAAGGAACACTGCCGCAGCCACAGCAATCAAGAACTCTGCTCCCTCGATACCCGATAGCACCGAGCCCATTCCAAGCACCCCAGCTGCTATCAGACTGGCATCGGCAAGAGAGCAGACCAAGCAGACGGCGAAGACGTGCGAGCGCAGCAGGCCCTGCCTGAGAACAAACACGTTCTGTGGGCCGAGAGCGAGTATGAGCCCTATGCTCAGAGCGAAGCCCTCGAGTCCTGCAGACCCGACGCTCATGCTCATGTCTTCCTGCGCTCGGAAGCCTTCATTCGCAGACCCGTGTATCCGCACTTGCGACATGCTCTCGGCTTGCGCCCCCTGTGAGTCGCAGAGCAGCGCATGCATATCCACTTCTTGAGCAGACGAGCCTCTGCCTCGGGGTGTCTCTGAGCCATGCAGACCGGCCGACCTGACAACCCTTCATAATCGCTTCCCAGCACGAAATTCCCTAAAATCCGATTCGCCTCCCGCCAAAGCATTCATCCGCACTTCATACTGCCCGAGGCTACGGTGCCTGCTAGCGTCGTGCTTGGAGCCCAATGGGGCGATGAGGGCAAGGGCAAGGCCATAGATCAACTAGCCAACCATTCAACGTGGACCGTGCGCTTCCAAGGAGGCAACAATGCCGGCCACACCATCGTACTCGGCGACACGACTCTCAAGCTCCACCAGATACCCTCCGGAGTCTCCTACGAGCACTGCAATCTCGTTCTCGGTGACGGGATGGTAATCGACCCGTGGGTGCTCGAGGAGGAACTAGACAAGTGGCACGCCTTGACCGGCGAGAGGCCAGAGGGCAAGCGTCTGTTCATCAGCGAGCGGGCCTCGATCATCCTACCCTTCCACAAGCTGTACGACGGCGCTGACCGCGTCGTCGGCACAACCGGTCGCGGCATCGGCCCGACTTACCGGGACCGCACCGAGCGAGTTGGCATCAGGTTCGCCGACCTCGAGGGCATAGCTAACGACGCTGAGGCGGTGAGGGCTCAAGCCGAGCGCATGAGCAAGCAGCTGGCTACGGTCGGCGTGGGCGAGGGCATAGATGCCGGTGCGCTGCAGTCCGACCTCAGATGGATACTCGAGCGCTACTCGGATGCCATCAGGCCGACCGGCCTGATGGTTGACTTAGCCCTCAGGAATGGCGAGAGAGTACTGCTAGAGGGAGCCCAGGGGGCAATGCTCGACATAGACCAGGGCACCTACCCCTTCGTCACCTCGTCGGTGACCAGCAGGGCCAACGCCACCCACGGCGCGGGAATACACCCAGGGCACGTCGACCAGTGCTTCGGCATCACAAAGGCCTACACGACTAGAGTGGGAAACGGCCCGTTTCCTTCCGAGCTCTTTCTGGACGAGGGCCCGGGAATGCACATGGCGCAGGTGGGCAACGAATACGGCACCACCACAGGCAGGCCTAGGCGGACTGGATGGCTTGACATGGTCGCTCTGCGAGAGAGCAACCGCATCAACGGCTACACCGGCCTGGTGGTCACCAAGCTGGACGTGCTCGGAGGATTGGACGAACTGAAGATATGCATTGGCTATGAGATGGAGGGAAGGACCATGCACGTCATGCCAACCACCAGCGAGGACTTGGCCAGATGCACTCCGATATACGAGACTCACCAGGGATTCCCGGCCATGTCACAGGACGACTGGATAGCCATGGCCGATGCTTCGAGGTCAGAGGGCACCGGGTTCGACGCATTCCCTGAAGTCATCAGGAAGTACATCGAGAGGATCGAGCACCTAGCCGGAGTCCCCATCGTCAGTGTGGGTGTCGGTCCGGACCGTCGTGCATCGGTCGCGAGCAGAGGAGGTCCGTTCGACTTCCCTGCGGACGAGGCAACCTTCTAATCAGTCCACATCGGCCTACGCCGCATGGGATTCAAGGCCAACGCACGTAAGAGGCGTAATGCAGCGTCTGCCGCCGCTGGCCCCGAGAAGAAGGAAGGCGCGGAATACGTAGGCGAGATCAAGTGCGACGTCGCGGGTTGCGACAACTGGGCCGACAAGAAGATTGGCGGCCGCAAACTGGCCTTCGACAGAGCAGTTGACGTCTGGGGCGAGTCCGGGCTCACCAAGGACTCGAAGCGAGTCACCGTGTGCAAGTCCTGCTACAGGGCTTGGAAGAAGGCGAAGAAGGACGAGCCGACCGAGTGGACTTGAATACGCACTCGCAACCATCAAAGCCAACTTGACTGACCCGCAGCCATGGCAGGCCATCCCGATAACGAACCGATTCTCGGATACGCTCCCGGCTCCGAGGAGAGGGCGCTGCTGCAAGCTGAGATAGACCGGCAGATAGGCGAGGTAGTCGAGATCCCCTGCATCATCAACGGCGAGGAGGTCTACTCCGGGGTCACTACAACCCAGGTCATCCCGCACGACCACGGTCATATCATCGCAAATGTACACCTGGCAGGGAGGGCCGAGATAGAGGCCGCCTGCGACGCGGCAGTACAGGCTCAGCAGGACTGGATCGACCTCGGTCTCGAAGGCCGTTGTGCCGTATTCGAGCGCTGTGCAGACCTACTGGCGGGGGACTGGCGCATGAGGGTCAACGCCGCGACGATGCTGAACCAGTCCAAGACGGCTTTCCAAGCAGAAATAGACGCCGCTTGCGAACTCATCGACTTCTGGCGCTTCAACTGCCACTACGCTCGCGGCTTCCACGATGACTTCCAACCGCTCATCTCTCCCAAGGGTGTCCAGAACTCGACTGAGATACGCCCGCTCGAGGGCTTCGTGCTTGCAATCACCCCGTTCAACTTCACCAGCATCGCCGGCAACCTGCCCAGCGCTCCGGCTGTGGTCGGTTGCACCTCGGTATGGAAGTCCAGCAGAAACTCGTACCATTCAAACTACGTCCTGATGCAGCTGATGATGGAGGCTGGACTGCCAGCAGGCGTGATTAACTTCCTCCCCGGTTCGGGCGCTGAGATTACCGAGATCGCTCTGGCGAACCCCGACTTCGCCGGACTCCACTTCACAGGCTCGACAGCCACCTTCCAGGGGCTGTGGCAGGAGATCGGACTCGCACTCCCGAACCTGCGCTCCTATCCTCGAATAGTGGGGGAGACTGGAGGCAAGGACTTCGTCGTCGCCCACCCCGACTGTGACCGCCAGGGCCTACTAGTCGCGCTGCTGCGCGGCGCTTTCGAGTTCCAGGGTCAGAAGTGCAGTGCAGCCAGCCGCGCCTATGTACCGCAATCCGTCTGGAACGCCATCTCTGATGACCTGTGTGCAGAGATCGGCAAGATCAAGATGGGCGATGCGAGAGATTTCACGAACTTCATGACCGCTGTGATAGACCAACGAGCCTTCGACAAGATCACCGGCTACATCGAGCGCGCCCAAGGCCGCGACTGCTGCCAGATCATCGTCGGAGGCGGCTCTGACGACAGCACGGGCTGGTTCATCGAGCCGACGATCATCGTCACCACCAATCCGACTTCGGAGACCATGGTTGAGGAGATATTTGGACCGGTACTCACCGTGTATGTATATGACGACGGGGACTTCGACGACATCTTGCGAATCTGCGATGAGGCATCCCCCTATGCTCTCACCGGCTCAATTTTCGCCAGCGACGAGGCCAACGTCCAGAAGGCGTTTGAAGCTCTTCGCTTCACCGCCGGGAACTTCTACATCAACGACAAGCCGACCGGGGCCGTAGTCGGCCAACAGCCGTTCGGCGGGGCACGGGCCAGTGGCACTAACGACAAGGCAGGCGGTCCTCTGAACCTGCTCCGATGGATCAGCCCGCGCTCAGTCAAGAGGGCCATCGACATACCACAGAACTGGGACTATCCGTTCATGGGTGATGATCTGTGAACCAAGTCGAGACAATGCAAGGCTGCGTCCTTGCTGACCCCAACATGCTGGGTTGCACGGGTCCCCACAGCGAGGGGCTGGTATTGCTTTCATTGCTGCTGATGCTAGCCACACTCGTATTCTTCGCTTGGGTTGGCTACAGAGCAGCCAAGGGAAAAGAACTGGATGAAGACTCGTACATCTCTGCTAGGGGGACTCAGGGATCACTCAGGATAGGACTCAGTCTTTTTGCCTCGGGAATGGGAATTTGGCTGCTTTTCGGACCTCCCGAGGTCGGCTACTACGGCGGTTTCTTCGATGTTTTGGGATACGCCCTGTCGGCCTCCATACCATTCCTATTACTGGCCTATCTCGGTCCGATAATCCGAAGCAGACTCCCAATGGGCGTAACTCTTGCAGACTATGTCCGCTCGAGAGTGGGCAGGCCGATGCAGGTGTATGTGGGCCTGATATCCATTCTGTACATGTTCACTTTCCTTTTCGCAGAGTTCACAGCGATAGGAAAGGCGATGGATTTCCTCTTCGGTTATCCTCCGTTGATAGCAATCTTACCAGTCGCAATATTCACAGCAGCCTACACCGCATACGGCGGACTTCCAGCCTCATTGCAGACTGACAGGTGGCAGGCATGGGCCATAATCTGGCTGATGGCAATCACGTTGGTTATGATATTCGCCAGCGACATAGGAGATACGATCTCTAACGCAAAGGCACCAGGTCCTTGGGGGCCAGGCGGCAGTATAACCCACGTAGATTTCGCCAGCTTCCAGTCAGGCCTAGCTCTTGTCATCGCAATTACAGCGGCTGAGATGTTCTCTCAGGGAAACTGGCAGCGCAACTGGGCATCCAAGGATGAGGAGTCGCTGCGCAAGGGGGCCTGGCTGGCGGCCGCTCTTGTATTCCCACTGATGTTACTCATGGGATTCATGGGCACGGTTGCTGCAGGCCAGGGGCCTCTGGACGACCCATCTACAGCATTCTTCTGGGCGATGGATCCTTCACCCGTCCTCATGCTGATATTCGTGGTTCTCGTCATCGCTCTGGTCTGCTCGAGCGCGGATACGCTGCAAAACGCGATAATTGCATCCATATCCAGGGACATATCCAATGGGAGTATGAGCTTGAGACAGGCCCGCATAGCAACTATCTTGTTGGTGCCTGTAGCAGTTTATCTGGCTGTAACCATGCAAGCTGCCAGTGTATTCCAGATATTTCTGTTCGCTGACCTCCTAGCGGCGGCTACGGTAGCCCCGGTCTTTCTTCTTCTATGGGACAATACACAACCCAATGCCGCACTCGCTGGAGCTGTTGCAGGGCTTCTTTCCGTGGTGGCGTACGGATTTGCAACATCAGACTTGTCTACTGGAATAGGCTATCTGACATCCCCTACAAACGAATGGGGACTAGCAAACCTCGAAGTCTTCCTCTCTGCCTTGATCGGTTCTGCGGTTGTGACCATTGCGGGCTCGTACACGATGCCCGAAGAAGCCGCTTGAATAGCCCCCCTAGATTCATTTGCCCGACTCGCATCGGGGCCCCATGGATGAGTCGCACCCCACTCGTATCCACGCTCTTGTGATGCCGTGGAAGGGATTCTGGAGGTCTACATGGTCGCGTAGGGAGCGGTTGAGTGGATACTGGTTCCCGATCGAGATGTTCCTCTTAGGGCTGCTCTTCGTCGCTGTTCCGTACTTCGGCTCAAACAACATCGCAGCTCACTATCTCGGGACAGTATGGGACCCGGAGATTTGGCTGGACAGGGAGATACCAGTGGTCAACTGGATGATCATCCCTTACGCGGCTCTGTACCTGTTCTATCCCGCCACGCTCGTAATCAGTCCCAGAGACGATAGAGGTAGGGCCGAACTGATTCTTGCAATGCAAGGACTCATCCTCCTCACTCTTTTCTGTGCCTTCTTCTTCCTTGTCTTCCCAGCCGAGATTGACCTGCGCGACCAGTTGGACATGGACTCGCTAAGCGGATTTGAGGCCTCCCTGTTCGGTTTCATCCACTTCTCCGACAATCCGTGGAACGCATGGCCGAGCCTGCACATAGTCCACTCTTACCTGCTTGCGAGGATGATGACCCTCTGGGTCAATCGAGAGCACGGTGCAAAGCCGCTCGCTAGGGCCTTCCTGATAGTGCTCTGGGTCGAGTACGCGCTGCTGTGCGTGAGCATACTTACAACCAAGCAGCACTACTTGTTTGACCTGCTGACTGGTCTGGCCACTGCCATGCTGGCGTGGAAGCTCTTCGAGTACGCACTGGGGCTTGCCGAGCGACAATTGCCAGGGCAGATCGCCGAGGACGCCGGATGGGCCTGATCAGTTGTACACCATCGGCAGGAAGGCGTTTGCAGCGGTCTCGCATGCATTGGACACATCGTCGAGACGCTGCAGCACTCGGTACATGTGGACAGCAGCCAGCGGGTCGTCTTGGCCAATGCTGAATACGAATCCGGCGGCCCGACTCTCGACCAAGTCGGCCTCGTGCTCCGCCAGATTGACATCGTCAATCAGTTCTCCCAGTTTCTCCCGTCCGGCCTTGGTGTATCCTGAGAGAGTCAGGTCACGCAACGCTTCGACAGCATCCTCGTAGGTGGCCGCAGTCTTCGCGACAGCACCCGCCATCTCCTTGAGCAGAGTTTTGGCCTCCGCGTTGTCGTAAAGGGGCCTGAAGGACAACTGCTCGGCGACGTTCTGAGCATAGTCGGCAATGCGATCTTGACGAGCCAGCATGTGGTAGAAGTCATCCGATCTCATCAGTAGGTTCCACTTGCCTGAGCCAACCCTCCTCCTCAGATCGTTCTTCACATTGTCAGCCCTCAACTCGGCTGCGATTGTCGCCTTGATTGCCTCTTTCGGATCCTCTCCATCTGCTGCCATGTTCACTGCTGTTAGCATATGGTTGACTGTGTCCTCGACTGCTTGTGCGTGAGCATGGAACAGTTCGAAATAGGTCGGAGTGCCCTTCTCTCTCTCTCCTCCGGCATCTGCCAATGCATCATCGACAAACACCTCTCCGTCACGGGTCACCCAAATCACATAGGCCACCATACCGAGTGCTATGGGTATGACAATGAGCATATTGATAGGATCCGATCCGATTGCTACGTAGATCACTATCGAACCAAATCCCGCAGCTGGAAGACTCGCTATCCAGGAGGCGATGATCTTGCCAAAGACCCTGAAGTCGACGGCCTTTGCACCTCCTGCTAGCCCTACTCCCACTACTGCGCCTACGAGAGTGTGAGTGGTAGAAACGGGGACAGCAAGGAATGGCATGGAGAAAATCAGGACTGTCGTCGCCGCACCGAATGTAGCGGCGAAGCCACGAGTAGGCGTGATGTCGGTGATCTTGCTCCCAATGGTCTCCATCACCCTCCATCCCCAAGTAACCACACCGATAGCTATCCCGACGCTGCCCAGTAGAACGAGCCAAGTCGGTACATCAGCCACTGCTCCGAGCTGTCCATCGTTCGACAGGACTTGGTAAACAGCAGCCATCGGACCTATTGCATTGGATCGATCGTTGGCTCCGTGAGCGAAGGCGACATAGGCTGCTGCTATGACTTGCAACCATACGAAGATTCTCTCAACTCCGTGAAAGCCCTCCTCCTCACCCTTGAAATCGTAGTTCCTCAGGATGTATGCCAGAGCCATTGCAGCGATGATAGAAACTATTCCCGCTAGGATGAGGCTGTTGATTGGGAACCATGCATTATCCATCATTGGGTTCCAAGAGCCATTTTCCTTGACTGGCAACCAGTCGTATTTGTTCTGAATCCAGCCGTTTTCCTGAGCATTTGAGAAGAATCCCTTCAGAGCTTTGAACTGCAGAGCCAGACCGAGCACGAAGAATGTCGGGATGGCGAGAATCGGGGCCATCCAGCGAGCACGTGCCTCAGGGTCAGTCGTGTCGAGAATAGCCTCCCTGATTACCCAGAAGGTGAAGAATGCGAATAGGCCCCCCATCACTGGGCTGACGACCCAAGACATTGCGACTTTCTCGACCACCACCCAATCGATGAGAGAGGTTTCATGCTGGACCTCCATGACCAGTCCGACACCGACAATTCCACCAATGATGCTGTGAGTGGTCGAAACCGGTAGCCCGTATCGCGTGGCGACAGTGAGCCAGACAGCCGCTGCCATCATGGCAGCGATGAAGCCGTACATCAGATCGGTTGAAATCGCGTCAATTAGGACCTGATTGTCGAAATCGACAACCAGGATTCCTTTGCGAACCGTGTCTGTAACCGCATCTCCAGCGAAGTAAGCTCCTATGAACTCGAAGATTGCAGCGACGATTACTGCTTGCTTGAGCGTCAGGGCACGAGAGCCGACAGATGTCCCCATCGCATTCGCAACGTCGTTAGCACCGATGTTCCACGCGAGATACGCGCAGACCAATATCGAGACCAACAGGACGAGTCCCATCAGTGGTTCCATTGATTCGCGCGCACCGCTGATGGTACTTGACTTCTGCTCAGAGCATACCTGCGATGGTTTCGGGCTGGGTCAGGTAGATGAGCAGGCCGATTCCGGCGAACATCATCATCCACGCCCCCGTTGCCTTGACCATTCCTGTCGAGCGGCGCAGGAAGTCGAGCATCGACTGCCGGCCGAGGCCGACGAGCACTGTCACGGCTATCATCAGCATTGTGACTGACAGGATGAGCCCCGTCATGCCCGATATGAAAGCCCCTTCTCCCACAACGGCCAGCCATGCAATGAACGGGAATACTGCGGCGGCGGTGCAGTCGACCGAAGCCGCGCTGTAGCCGATACCCCACAGGTACATGTTTCGTCGTGGCGTGAATTGCTCATCCATCTCCGTGGTCTGGTAGCGGTCGAGCACACCCTGGACCCAGTTCAGCAGGTGCGAGGTCCAGCCGAGAAGCATGAGTGCTCCGAGAATTACCAACAGCAATGCGATAGCAATCGCGATGTCATGTAGCACTCCCGAAAGGTCAATGATTCCGTCAAGTCCGAAGATGATAGCTCCGACCGCACCAAAGAAGGTCAGTTGGCCTAGAGCCGCGTAGCCGCCGACCTCGAAGGGCTTGGGCATGCTGCCAGAGAGCTTGCCAGCCTGCTGCAGTTCGTCCTCCCTCATTCCGAGGTTGAGGTAGTACGCGATGTAAGAGGGCAGCACTGGGAAGGCGCAGGGGGAGAAGTAGACCAGAACGCCTAGGAAAAGGCCGATTACGAAGACCCCGGAGAGCGATCGATCGGCCTTCTCGATACCGAAGCGTAGCGAATCAGCCTCACCTGCGTTCGCCCTCTGTATGGCCGAGTCGAAGGAGTCCCAGCCGTCCAATGGGGTCCCAGTGCCTTCCTTGGCCACTACGTATCCCTCATGGTCGATAACCAGCGCCAGAGGCAGGTTCTGGGCTGAGTAGTACTCAACGAGGTCCCCTCTGCCCCCGTCCTCTAGCAGCACGGAGTCAGTCGCCCCGTTAACCACGGGCCAGTTCATGTGCCTAGATGAATCAGCATCGCCGAAGGTCGCATTGATGCGCTCAAAGGTCTCGTAGCCATACCAGGAGCCGATGGATATGACCACCACCGGGTATTCTCCCTCAAGCCCGCTCCAAGCGTCAATGTTCAGATTGATATGCTCTTGGACGTAATGGCAGTTACCACAGTCCACCGCCATGAAGTCGAGGACAACGACGCTCTCGCGCAGACTCAATAGTCGCACCATCCCCGAATCGTCGGCGATGGCATCATCGATTCCGGTCCGGTTCAAGGAGGCGACCTCGAAATCAGGCACCAACTCGACGTCTTCGGACACCCCGTAGGCAGAGGACGAGAGGCCGAACAGGGCCAGTGAAGAGTATCCGATGATGCAGAACAGAACGATGCCGACACCGAAGGCCTGCCAAGTCTCCTTCTGGCGCAGAACACCGAAGTCTAGACCTGCTACCATGGAACGCCGAATTAGGGCCGACTTTTGATTCCGGCGGGAGTTGTGCTCTTTAGACGAGTCATCACGCTTATTGCCCACTCATGGCCGGCTGTGGAGAGCGGGCTCGTGGTCTAGGGGTTATGACGTCGCCTTCACACGGCGAAGATCGCAGGTTCAATTCCTGCCGAGCCCACCATCATCCAATGAGCTCGTCGAGCAACGCCGACGCGCCAATCCTCAGTCTTTCAGGCCCCTCGATGGTCGAGTCTTCAGAGTTGACCAGTCTGAGCAGGCGCTCTACGTCCTCAAGGGTGCTTATCCCCCCGGAAAGCTTGATTCCTCGGCGGCTGCCCACGGTGACACCGTGCCTCATGACCTCGAACGCCAGGATGCCGGCCGCCTCGTCGCTGCACCCGCCACGCTTGCCCGTGCAGCTCTTGACGAAGTCCGCGCCCGCCGCCAGCACCATCCGTGCAGTTGCACGCATGCTACGCTCGTCCAGCATCGGCGTCTCGATGATTACCTTGAGCACACAGCCAGCTGAGGCCTCGCGCATGGCAATCAGCATCGCCAGATCAGGTTCTCCGGGAAAGTCCTCGTCCTCTCGCGGCTCTAGCACGCAATCAATCTCTGTAGCTCCGGCTAACACTGCAGCATGGATGGCCTCGGACGCCGCAGCCGGATCGCTCTCCCCGACGGGGAAGCCAGCGGCGACGGCAGCCACTGGGATACCGCTGTCGAGACGACTCCTGACGTGAGCGACGTGCTCGGAGAAGACGCATACCGCAGCCGGGCAGTGCTCGTTGGCTCGCTCGCAGAGGGCATCGAGGGCGGCTTCGCTGGCATTGTGGTCGAGCAGTGTGAGGTCGAGCAGGTCGAGCACGCCTCGCGCGTCCATCGTATCCCTCAGTCGTGCCGTGACTCGAAGTCGCGCATGAATCCGACCAGCGCCTCGACGCTCTCGATAGGGCATCCGTTGTACATACTGGCGCGGATGCCGCCGACACTACGGTGCCCCTTCAGCCCCCCCAGTCCCGATGCCGTGGCCTCGGACAGGAAAACCCCCTCGAGATCCTCGTCAGCTAGGCGCCATGTGACGTTCATCACCGAACGCGAGCCTCCGTGCGCGTGCGGGCGCCAGAAGTCGCTCCGGTCGAGTTCACCGTAGAGCAGTGCGGCCTTGGCACGGTTGCGCTCGATGGCGCCCTCGAGCCCACCGTTGCGCTCGATCCAGGCGAAGACCCGGTCGAGCACGTAGATGCCGAAGGTGTTTGGGGTGTTGAACATCGAACCCTTGGAGACGTGGGTGTGGTAGTCGAGCATCGTGGGGATGCCCTGTTTCGCTCTGGACAATGCCCACGGCGAGAGAATCACTAGAGTCACGCCGCTCGGGCCGAGGTTCTTCTGCGCGCCGGCGTAGATGACATCGTGAGCCGAGACGTCTATGGCGACGCCGCAGATGTCCGAGCTGGCATCGACCACCCTCGGTTTGCCACCACTTTCGGGCAGATGGTGGAACTGGGTGCCGTACAGGGTGTTGTTAGAGGTGTAGTGGACGTAGGCCGCATCCTCGCGAATCGTGTAGTCTCCATCCTGCGGGACCGATTTGAAACCGTTCTCAGAGTCGTCCCAGACCGCAAATGCATCACCCACTCTGTTGGCCTCCTTGAGGGCCTTCTGCGACCATCCGCCGGTGACTATGAAATCCGCCTTCTCTCCCTCTTCAAGTAGATTCAAGGCGGCCATGTAGAATTGAGTCGAGGCGCCACCTTGCAGGAACAGGACCTCGTAGTCATCTGGAACAGACAGAACTCTTCTGATCCGCTCCACCGCCGAGTCGATGACGCTCTGGAAGGTCGGGCTACGGTGAGACACCTCCAACAGCCCGAAACCACTCTCACTGAGGTTGGGTAACATCGCCGCGACCTCCGCGACTACTTCCAGTGGCAGTACAGCCGGCCCGGCGCCGAAGTTGTGGATGCGACC
>Ga0066854_10000352_pt1 | contig 16529 bp, 11 predicted proteins | sample ETNtaG_8_FD_65494 | JGI IMG/M metagenome (GOLD analysis project Ga0066854, IMG submission 65494) | Marine microbial and viral communities from oxygen minimum zone, Eastern Pacific Ocean - ETNP201406SV75 | ecosystem: Environmental > Aquatic > Marine > Oceanic | place: Pacific Ocean: Eastern...
TTAGCAATTTCCGTGCCAGTAGTGCTAACAGGGGGAAATTTGGGTTTGTCGGGGCTCTCGAGGTGACCACCGACAAAACGGCGGAGCATGTGTTACCAAAGGTAACACTCTGGGTGGGTAGATTGGAAACACCGGCGGGCAGGCAGCCGCACGGCGCAGTGCCGTCAGGCAGGTCAGCGGCTATCGGCTATCCGGCCCCGGGGAATGCCGAACTTCTGCCGGCGTTCCCACAACGTTTTGCGACTGATGCCCAGTTGGCGGGCGAGCTCGGTCTCGGTCAGGGAATTCTCGTTGCTGCACACGAAGTCCACAAAGTAGTCGTCCAGCGAACCGGAGAACGCGCTAGTGGCCGCTTGCGCTTGCCCACCCACTGGCGCCCGCTCCAGGTTCAACAGTTCCGGCAGGATGACCTCCTGGTCACACAGAATGATCGCCCGCTCCAGCGCGTTCTCCAGTTCGCGGACATTGCCCGGCCAGTCATAGCGTGCGATCAGCTCACGGGTCGACTCGGGTAGCCTACACAGCGGCCGGTTCAGGCTCCGACAGAGTTTCTCAAGCAGGTGGTTGGTGAGTGCTGGCAGGTCCTCCGTGCGCTCGCGCAGGGGTGGTAGGCGTATCTCGACCACCCGCAGGCGGTAGAGTAAGTCCTCGCGGAAGCGCTCGTCGCTGACCCGTTTTCCCAGGTTGCGGTGGGTGGCGGCCAGTACTCGGACGTCCACTCGCTTGACCTTGTGCGAGCCCAGGCGCCGTAACTCTCCTTCCTGGATTACTCGTAGCATTCCGGCCTGAGCTGCGGCCGAAAGTTCAGCGACCTCGTCCAGAAACAACGTGCCACCGTCGGCGCTCTCGATCAGCCCTGCGGTTGTTTTGTCAGCGCCGGTGAAGGCGCCTTTCTCGTAGCCGAAAAGTTCGGATTCCAGTAGCGTGTCGGGAATCGCAGCGCAGTTCATAGTTACCAGCGGTGCATCACTGCGGTTGCTTTGTTCGTGGATGGCGCGTGCTACCAGTTCCTTGCCAGTGCCTGATTCTCCAAAGATCAGCACCGTCGAATCGGTAGGGGCCACCTTGGCAATGTGTGTGAAAACCTGGTGCATGGCCGGACAGTCTCCGACCATTCCTGACACTGGGTAACCCCGCTGGATGTCCTTGCGAAGAGCCTGGTTCTGTCGATTGATCCGGTCCTGCCGAATCAATCGGTCGGCCACAATGATCATCTCGTCGTGATTGAAGGGCTTGGCGATGTAATCGGCCGCCCCGGCCTTGATCGACTCCACCGCCGAACTGATGCTTGCGTAACTGGTCATAATCAGTACCGGTACGCCCCCACACTGATCGATAATCTCGGTGCCAAGCCCGCCGGGTAGCCGCAGGTCGGCAATAATCAGATTGAACGAATCCAGTTCGTACTGACCCTTGCTCTGTGTTATCGAGTCGGCTTCGGCGACATCGTATCCGTGTCGGGCCAGCAACTTGGCCAGTGCCTGGCGAATCACGGCCTCGTCTTCGATGATCAGTATTCTGCCCATGATTCCCGACGGTAGATTCTAGGGTGCGCCTTGCAGGACTACCCGCACTTCAGTGCCGACTCCCGGCGCGCTGTCGACTTCGATTTCACCACCGTGATCACGTACGATGCCGTAGGTCAACGCCATGCCGAGGCCGGTGCCATCCCCAGGCTGTTTGGTGGTGACAAAGGGTTCGAATATCCGGGCACTGAGTTCGTCGGGCATACCGTGGCCATGGTCGCGCAGGCTGACCTGGATCAGTTCCGCGGATTTGCTCGCCAGAACTCGCACGCTACTGCCGGCCGGGCTGGCGTCATACGAATTGGTGAGGATGTTTACGAAAACCTGGCACAGGCGTTGCCGGTCACCTTCAATATTCAACTGGGGGTCGCAGTCGATCAAGACATCGATATTCTTGTTTGGCTGGGACAGTCGCACCAGCTCGGTCGCCTCCTCCAGGCAACCCCTGAGGTCGAACCGGTGTTTCTCCAGTTTGTCAGCATCACCGCGGCGGCTGAAGTTAACCAGGGTCTGAACGATGTTGTTGATGCGCTCGGTCTGCTGCAAAATGCCCTGCACTTCTTCGCGCATCTCGCTGTCACGGATTTCTTCTTTGAGATTCTGTGCAAGGCAGGCAATTCCGGTGACAGGGTTACCGATCTCATGGGCAACACCCGAGGCAAAACGGCCGATCGACGCCAGCCGCTCGTTGTGCGCCAATTGATCCTCCAACAGGTGAACATTAGTAAGATCCTGTAACAGTATGCTGGTGCCTAGGGGTTCGGCCGCCGAGCTGCCAGTATCGTTAGTTGTTGCTGCATTGCCGGGCGTGGCCTTGAGCAGTCCGAACCAGCGCGGCCGGCCCTCAAGATGAACAAGTTTCTTGTGTATCTCCCGCTGGTCACTGTCGAGAAACTGTTTCAGTAACTCACCCCAAGGTACAGGTAATTGATCAACCTGGGAGTCCAGCGCCTTCGATTTGTCTACTCCGGACAGCGTGCTCATGACGCCGTTCCAGGTGGTGATGCTGCCGGTAGAGGCGATCGAACAAACGCCCACTGGCAGATCCTCCAGCACCTGTCGGTGGTAGCGGCGCATGGTGTCCAGTTGGGCCGCCAGTCCTCGCAGATGGCTACGCGAGGCCTCCAGGCGTTCTTCCATGAAGCGCATCCTTTCGGCAACGGGTAGTTTGTGATCACGGTCAATCGGCAGGCGGGTTTCAACCACGTCGCGAGCAAAGTGTGGGCCCAGCAGTCCCGACAGGTTGCGCTCGATGCGCTCGCGCAATCGTGCCAGCGCCTGGGTGTTGGTTTCTTCTTCTGCCATCTGCAGGTCGTGCCGGGCGCGCTGTACCTCGTGCTCTGCGGTTTGGGTGCCCAGAGCGGGGGCCAGGGCCGGGGCGAACTCACGCGACGAAGTGAGCCGCATCCGGCTGCGATACGGTGTGAGGATCTGCTGGGCGCACAGCGCGGCAGCCTCACGTTCGGCAGCATCCTGGCCCGTTAGAACCGACAGCAATACAAACAGCGTGCCGTTGATGGACAGTGAAACCAGCGTAGAGAAGGTCCACTTGTTCTGGCCTGCTATCTCCCACAGCGCAGCCTGGGCAGGTCCTTCACCTGGTCCAGCACCGGCCAGCAGCGGCAGGATGAGCACGATAAACCAGGTCAGTCCTCCCCCGACCAGCCCCGCGATAAAGCCATTGCGGTTGGCACCCGGCCAGAACAGGGTGCCGATAATGCCAGGCAGGAACTGTGCAACCGCAACGAAAGAAATCAGGCCCAGTTGTACCAGTTGGCTGCTGCGTTCGAAAGCGAGAAAGAAGCCGTAACCGGCAAAGACAAGTACCGCGATAATAGTCCGCCGTCCCCACAGTAGCCAACGGTAGAGGTTGACCGATGTATCGAGTGTGCCAGTGGCTGGAAGGATCAGATGGTTCACGGTCATGCCGGCCAGTGCCAGGGTACTGACGATAATCATGGCGCTGGCTGCAGAAACCCCGCCGAGAAAGACAAAGATAGTCAGTGCAGCAGATCCGGTATGCCGTGCAATTCCCAGCACGTGGTAATCCGGCACGGTACCCAGATTCTGCTTGATCGCTGCCCACAGCACGATTGGAATAGCGAGGTTCAGCACCAGCAGAAAAAGTGGAAAGCCCCAGGCTGCACGTGACAGAGTCCCCGGGGAGATGTTCTCGGTGAAGAGCATATGGAACTGCCGCGGCAGCAAAAACGCAGCAGCAAATGACAGGATCAGTACGCTGACCCAGGGGCCTTCCCGGGCCGGGGTGTACATCGCTTCAAGCGCTTCAGGGTGGCTATCCAGCCATTCACCAAGGCCGCCAATCCCGCCGAAGATACCGGTGATGGCAACAACTGCCACCAGGATCAGGGCGAGCAGTTTTACCAGCGACTCAAAGGCGATCGCAACCACCAGCCCCTGGTGCTTCTCCCGCGGAGAGATATGACGCGCGCCAAAGAGCACGCCGAACAGTACTATGAGTACGCAAAAACTCAAGGACAGATATTGCGGCGCGAATTGCTGTGTCAGCACGCTGGCGGACTCAGTCACCGCCCGGATTTGCAGCGAGATATATGGCAGTGTCCCGGCCAGCATGAAAAGGGTAACCAGCACGCCGGCGGTCTGGCTGCGAAAACGGAACGCAAACAGGTCAGCCAGTGATGTCAGCTGGTATTCACGCACCAGGCGCAGGATCGGGCTGAGCAGTACCGGGCTGAGAATAAAGGCCAGGGTCAATCCCAGATAAACGGTCAGGAACATGAAACCGTTAGAATCGGCGTAACCCGCGCTGCCGTAAAAACTCCAGGTGGTGGCGTAGACGCCCAGCGACAGCACATAAATGGCCGGGTGCCGAGGCAACCAGGCCGGCAGCCAGTGCTTTTCGGTAGCGTAGGCAACCAGGAACAGTAACGATAGGTACAACAAGCTGCTGAGAAATAGCCCCGGTGCCGACAGGATCATCAGTTGTCGATCCTGCGGTGCGCCCAGGGAATCAGCAGGATAATCACCAGCCAGATGAGAAAGGGCAGGTACCAGGGTAGCGTTGCCCGCAGCCACCATCCGGTAACGGGGAAGGCCAGGACCAGCAGCGACAGGCCAAAGAGCAAAAAGGTTCGCTCCATCGCTGTTTTACACTATTAGGCTCATGATTGTTACAAAATGTAACATAACGTTGCGACAAGACAAACCGATATGGTTTGTTGCGAATATTGCCTGGACCCTATTGTGGCAGGGAGGGATCGCGTGAGTGCAGCCGACCTGTTGCAAAAGGCGCGGGATTATCTGCGTCGCCGGCACAAAAAGATCGGGCCTATCACCGATCCTGACGCGCTTGCCGATTTCATCGACACGCGTGCCAGCCTGGTGGCCCAGACCTCACTGTACGGTTACATCAAGACCCGTGCCGGTACCCGCTTTCCGGAGCTGTTCGAGAACGAGCAGTTTCTGGTATCGATCAATATTGCCAAATGGCAGATCTGGGCTGCTTGCGTGTCAGACCTGGCTGTTTTCGCCGGCGGCCTGCTCTATCGCGAAGTTCCTGAAACGGGCCGCGTGCGCCGCGTGCTGCAGCTTGCAATTGACCCACTCCTGGCCCGGACCGGACAGCCGCCAGAGGCGGGTGAGCAATTCGATGCCGCGCTGACAAGAGTGAAAGTGCGACTCGCCGGAGCGGTGTTCAGCGAGGCGGGCGAGTCGGAAAATGCCTTCACGGTGAGCCCCGAAGCACTAGTTTACTGGTCGCCGATCGTCGACGAGTTGAAAGTGCTGGATGAAGCGATTGTCCGTAATTCCATACGTTTCCGCTGGCAGGAGCCGCGTCGGGAACTTCGCGAAGCGTTGCAATCGACGCAGTTAATGGATTCGTTGGGCAATTAACAAGACTCGAACCCGGCAGCACCAACGGTGCCGGTTCAAGTATCGCTGCCGTTTGCAGCGGTAGAATCAGCAACTAGCGGACAGCGGTGTCGTCAGTAATGACATGTCGCCCACCTACAAGGAGTTACGATATTGAATGACAAACCGATCAGCCGGTATCCGGTGCCAGCCTTGGAAGACCTGCCACAGGATCTGCGTGAGCGGGTGCTGGCGGTACAGGAAAAAGCGGGCTTTGTGCCCAATGTGTTTTTAGCGCTGGCCCACCGGCCTGACGAGTGCCGGGCCTTTTTTGATTATCATGATGCGCTGATGTTGCGCGAGAGCGGTTTGTCCAAGGCAGAACGTGAGATGATCGTAGTGTCAACGTCAGGCGCCAACGACTGTCAGTACTGTGTGGTGGCGCATGGTGCCATACTGCGGGTCTATGCCAGGGATCCACTGGTGGCTGACCAGGTGGCCATAAATTATCGCAAGGCTGACATCAGCCCACGACAGAGGGCCATGCTGGCGTTCGCCCACAAGGTGGCGTGCGATTCAGCTGCGCTGGCAGATGCCGATTACGACGCCTTACGCCCGCATGGCTTCGACGACGAGGATATCTGGGACATCGCCGCCATTGCCGCCTTTTTTGCCCTGTCCAACCGCATGGCCAACTTCACCGGCATGCGACCCAACGACGAGTTCTATACCCTGGGCCGTGAACAGCGGCAGCCGCGGCCATGAGTGCTCCGCCAACCGGTGTACCCTCGATCCGTACCGTCGCCATGCCGGCCGACGCCAATCCCAACGGCGACATCTTTGGCGGCTGGCTGATGGCGCAGATGGACGTTGCCGGGGGCACCCATGCTTTTGGTGTTGCCGGCGGCCGGGTGGTCACGGTCGCGGTTGATGCCATGTCGTTTCACCTGCCGGTGCAGATCGGCGACCAGGTCAGCTGTTACTGCACCACCGGGCGCATCGGTACCACCTCAATCAGCGTGAAGGTCGAGACCTGGGTCAAGCGCCGTCATGACGGGCGCGAGGAAAAGGTGACCGAGGGACAGTTCACGTTTGTTGCCATCGACCAGGATGGGTGCCCCCGGTCGGTTACACAGCCGGCCGATTAAAGCTTGTCCACAGCGGATCCTCCGGAACTTACCGGCCTGGCTGCACGCCTGGGCGCGGCCGATCTGCCGCCAGTCCACGCCTGGCAGCCAGAATTCTGTGGCGATATGGACCTGCGCATTGCCCGCGATGGCAGCTGGCACTACCAGGGTTCCCCCATCAGCCGGGTTCGCCTGGTGCGCTTGCTCTCCACCGTCATTCGCCGCGAGGGTGACGAGTACTTCCTGGTTTCGCCGGAACAGAAATTGCGCATCCGGGTGGACGACGCCCCGTTCGTTGCGGTCGAGATGGAAAGCGAGGGCCAGGGACAGACACAGCGTCTGCTATTTCGCACCAACGTCAACGACGTGGTGGCGGCCGGGCGCGACCACCCGATGCGGGTGATGGAACACGGCCCGGCGGCGGAACCCGCCCCCTACCTGCTGGTGCGTGACGGTCTCGAGGCATTGATCTCGCGGGCCGTCTACTACCAGCTGGCAGCAATGGTGATACCGGCCAGTGAAGGTGATGCCGGTGTCCTCGGGGTCTGGAGCGATGGCTGCTTCTTCGCGCTCGGCCGGGTCTAACGGCGCACTCGGTCGGGCCTAACGGCGCCGCCGAGTAGGGCCTGGAACGGGCCAGGATGATCGGTCGGTGGCCTCAGGCCTGTGTCAGTGCTTGTTCAAGGTCGCTGATAATATCTTCGACATCCTCGATGCCGACCGACAATCTCACCAGGCCGTCGGTCAGTCCGCGTTTGTGCCGATCCGCCAGTGGCACGTCGACGTGGGTCATGCTGGCCGGGTGGGTGATCATGGTCTCGACACTGCCCAGGCTCTCGGCCAGCCCGCACAGCTGCACGTTGTTCATCAGGGTTTTACCGGCTTCGGTGCCCCCGGTCAGTTCAAAAGTGATCATTCCACTGAAGCCCGACATCTGTGCCTTGGCCACCGCGTGTTGTGGGTGGGACGGCAGGCCCGGATAGAGCACCCGCTCGATCTTGTCATGTGACTCGAGGAATTGTGCTACCTGCATTGCTGATTCCTCGTGTCGGCGCATGCGCAGGTGGAGAGTTTTCAGACCGCTCAGGTTCAGCCAGCAGTCAAACGGACTGGAAACCGCGCCAATGGTCTTCTGGATGTACTTCATCTGCTCAAAGATATCCTGCCGGTTGGTGACCAGGATGCCGCCGATGATCTGGTTGTGGCCGGACAGGTACTTGGTGGTGCTGTGCATGACAATATCGACACCGAATTCCAGTGGCCGCAGGAAGACTGGTGTAGCGAAGGTGGAATCCACTCCCAGCAGCAGGTCGTGCTCGCGGGCGATGCTGGCCATGGCCTCTAGATCGGTCACCTTGAGCAGGGGATTGGTCGGAGTTTCAATCCACAGCATCCGGGTCTTCGAGGTAATTGCTGCACGCACCGACTCGGTGTCGGTGCTGTCGACGTAAGTGAACTCCAGCCCGTGCCGCGCCAGCACGTTGTCGAAGTGGCGGGTCACGCCGCCGTATACGTCATCTCCGCTGACCACGTGATCGCCGCTGCCCAGCAATTTCAGGGCGGCGTCCACGGCCGACATGCCGCTGGCAAAGCTAACGCCGTACTTGCCGTTCTCGATGGCGGCAAGATTCTCTTCGAGCACTTGCCGCGTTGGGTTCGATGAACGCGTGTAATCGAAGCCCCGGTCTTTGCCCACTTCGGGCAGGACATAGGTGGCGGTCTCATAGATTGGGGGCACTATCGACCCGCTGGTGGGGTCTGGAATGATGCCGGCGCGAACTACTTTGGTATCAAACTTCAACGCTATTCTCCCTGGTTGCAGGCAATGTCCGGTCAGGCGGCCTGCCGGTTCTTCTGTGTAATAAATTCAAGCATGTCGATCTTGTTGATGATGCCTGTAACCTGGCCCTCGTCCACAACCACGGCCACATTGTCATTTTCGAAGATGCGTTGTACTTGATCCAGTGTTTCGTTCGGCCCCACCTGGCCTTGCAGGGGGCGGGCAATCTCTCTTGCCTCGTCTTCCAGCGTATGTTCACCGCCAGCCACGGCGCGGAGGATATCGAGTTCCTCGACCATTCTCAGGTCACCTTGGCCGATGCTCATTGGCATCTGCGAAATACCGAGTTCCGCCATGTGGGTGATCACGTTTTTGAGTGGTTCGTCGGGTTCGGCAAATACCACTTGATGCTGCTGGGAGGCCAGTAGATCCTGCACTGTCCCCAGGTGAGAGTCCGGAGCAAAATAGCCCATGTCACGCATCCACTCGTCGTTAAAGCACTTGCTGATGTATCGGTCTCCCGAGTCGCAGATGACCGCGACCACGATTTTCCCCGGACCTAGTTTGCGTGCCTCCATCAACGCGCCGTGGAAGACCGTGCCAGTGGAGCCACCGGCAAATATCCCTTCGTGCCGGGTCAGTCTGCGGGCCATGTGGAACGAATCGCGGTCGGAAACGTTGACCACCTCGTCGATCACCGAGAAATCCAGCGTCCCGACCATGAAGTCGTGGCCAATGCCCTCTACCCGATAGAGTGAGGGTTCGCTCCACTCACCTTTGTCGAAGGCCTCCTTGTAGATACTGCCATAGGGGTCCGGGCCGACCACGCGCACGCTGCGCCCGGCTTCCCTGGCCTTTTCTTTAAGATATTTGCCGGCCCCGGAGATGGTGCCGCCGGTGCCAAGACCGGTCACAAACGAGTCAATCATGCCGTCCGTGGCCTGCCAGATCTCCGGGCCGGTGGTCAGGTAATGTGCCTCGGGGTTGTACATGTTGTAGTACTGGTCGGTGTACAGGGCTCCGGGGGTTTGGGCTGCAACGCGTTTAGCCACCTCGACGTAACTGTCTGGATGATGATGGTCCAGGTCAGTAGCGGTGACGATGACCTCGGCCCCGTAGGCCTTGAGCATATCGATCTTTTCCTGACTCATCTTGTCGGGGATCGTGAATACACAACGATAGCCCCGGGTTGCCGCTGCCATGGCCAGGCCCAGCCCGGTATTGCCCGAGGTGCTCTCAACCAGGGTCCCGCCCGGCTTGATTAGCCCTTCTTCCTCGGCTCGTCTGACCATGTTGATGGCCATGCGGTCCTTGACCGACCCCGACGGATTCAGGTTCTCCATCTTCGCGAACACGGTTGCCATATTGGGTTCGACGATGTTGTTCAGCCGCACCAGCGGGGTGTTGCCGACAAGATCAAGAATGTTCTCGTAGTACTGCATCAGGTGGTCTCCTGTATCGGGTATCGGCGGCGGCTCAGTCTGTCCATGGCTCGGTATCCTGCTGCGACTGGACCCGGCTTGGCGGGACAAGTCGGCGCTCAGGCCGCACTGCGGGACTAGTACTCGGCAATAGCACGCACCGCCTCGATGGCCTGGTTGATATCTTCCTCGTCGGTGAAAAAGCCCGGTGCAAAACGCACCGTGCCCTTGCGCTCGAGGGTGCCGCGATCCTCATGCACCAGCGGGGCGCAGTGCAGCCCGGGCCGTACGCACACGCTGTGATCGGCGTCGAGCATGGCGCCAACCTGCTCGGCCGGAATATCACCGATGTTCATCGATAGGGTCGCGACCCGCGGCTGGTTGTTCCGCGGCCCGTAGACGGCCACGTCCGGCAGCGCCTCAAAGGCCTCGATCAGCCGCCGGGTAAAGCCGGTCTCAACTGCGTGGATGTGTTCCTGGGCAACCCGGCAGGCCTGGCCGTGGTTGGCAGCAGGGCCTGCCCCGCGGGCCCGGCCGAGGTCGGCAAACCATTTTTGTGCCGCGTTCAGTCCGGCGACCCCGGGCAAGGATAGAGTGCCGGCCTCAAGTCGATGTGGGTAGCCGTCAGGGTGAAAAGGCGAGAGCGAGTCGACCCCGGTACCGCCGGTGCGGAGCGGGCGAATGTCGACCCCGGCGGCGACGATCATACCGCCTATGCCCATCGGGCCGAACAGTCCTTTGTGGCCGGTGTACACGAGTACGTCGATGCCCCAGTCGTCCATGGGAATGGCCACTACGCCTGCGGTCTGGCAACTGTCGAGCACTAAGATGGCGTTGGTTTCCCGTACCACCCGGCCAATAGCTTCGATGTCCTGCAATGAGCCGGTAACGTTGGACGCATGGTTCACTACCACTACCCGAGTGTTGGGCCGGATACTCCTGCGAATCTCCTGCGGGTCGACGTAGCCGGCTTGGTCTGCCGCCACTCGGGTCACCGAGATTTGCCGATCGCGTTCAAAATGATTGGCGGGCCGCAACACCGCGTTGTGCTCCATGCGCGTGATGATCATGTGATCGCCAGGTTGCATGAGGCCGAGCAGGGCGATGTTCATCGAGTCGGTGGCGCTGAGGGAAAAGGTTACCCGTGCCGGGTCGCCGGCAAAGCCGAAAAACTCTGCCAGCAGTCGGCGAGTCTGCACGATCATGGTCTCGGCCTCGACCGCAAGTTGATGTCCCGAGCGCCCTGGGTTCACCCCGTGGCTGCGGAAAAACTGGTCCATGAACTCGTAGACCGGTTCCGGCTTGGGCAGCGTGGTGGCCGCGTTGTCAAAGTAATAATTTTCCTTCATGGAATTGCCCTGAAACTCATGCCGTGTCCGTGGCGCCTGGCAAATCTAGCCGTTTTTGCTGGCCGTCGTCTGTGGGTTTGCCCGCGGCCGGCTCGGCAGCTGTTTTTCCGGTGCAGCACTCGGGCGCACACCGGCAGCACCGATTGTAAGGTCCAGGCCCCATGCCATACCATCGCAAATTTCCAGTCGGGGGCTAGTTGGCTCCGGCAAGGGGCAGCATTTGCGTCGACGTCTGGGGTGGCGGCGCGGGCCGGGCTGTTGCCGTGGCCATGTTGCGAGGCGATATACTGCAGTAACTTGTGATCGACGGTGGCTGGTGCACCCGCGCCATTGCTGCCTGTAGACAATCCGGCCCTGGGGTGGGCGGGCGCCGGCAAAGTGATGGAGACGATGGAACAACAGCGAACGATCGCCGACATTGAAGGCATACGGGAAATCCTGGCAACGGCCCGGGTGATTGCCGTGGTGGGACTCTCGGCTAACTGGTGGCGGCCCAGCTTCTTCGCGGCCAAGTACCTGCAGGATCACGGCTACCGCGTTATTCCCGTCAACCCGAACTACCGCGAGATTCTCGGGCAGAAGTGCTATCCCGTACTGGAGGAGATTCCGGACAAGGTCGACGTGGTGGATGTATTTCAGCGCCCCGAGGTCACGCCGCCCATCGCTCGCAGCGCGGTGGCTGTTGGCGCAAAGGTGCTGTGGTTGCAATTAGGGGTGGTCAATGAGGAAGCCGCAGCGATCGCCCAGCAGGGCGGCCTCACTGTGGTAATGGACCGCTGCATGAAGATCGAGCATGGCCGCCTGCTGGGGGGGCTGAACCTCTTCGGGGTTGCTACCGGAGTGATCTCGGCGCGGCGCCCGAAGTGGCTGGTTTACTAAGGAGACGCCATGGCTGACCGGAAATTCGGATTTGAGACGCTGTGCCTGCACGCCGGCCAACTACCCGACAGTGCCACTGCGTCACGGGCAGCACCCATTTACCAGACCACGTCGTATGTCTTCGACGATACCGATCACGCTGCCAGCCTGTTTAACCTGCAGACCTTCGGCAACGTCTACTCGCGCATGATGAACCCGACCAACGCTATGCTGGAGGAGCGCATGGCCACGCTGGAGACGGGTCGGGCTGGCCTGGTAGTTGGTTCAGGCATGGCGGCACAGATGGTGACCCTGCTGACCCTGCTTGAGGCCGGCGATGAACTGGTTTCAGCCAGTACCCTGTACGGTGGCACCTACTCACAGTTCGACTATGCGTTCCGGCGCTTAGGCATCATCACCCATTTCGTAGATCCCGATGACCCGCAGAACTTTGCTCGGGCCATTACGCCGCAGACCAAGGCCTTGTACGCCGAGACTATCGGCAATCCGTTGAACAACATCCTCGACATCGAGGCCGTGGCCGGTATTGCGCACGAGGCCGGTCTGCCGTTGGTGATCGACAACACCTTCGGCACACCTTATCTGTGCCGGCCCATAGAGCACGATGCTGACATCGTGGTGCACTCGGCGACCAAGTGGATCGGCGGTCACGGTACTTCGATCGGTGGAGTGCTAGTCGAATCCGGCCGCTTCCCCTGGGACAATGGCAATTTCCCCGGCATGACCGAGCCCTCCAAAGGCTATCACGGTATCCGTTTCTACGAGACCTTTGGCGATTTTGGTTTCACCATGAAGGCCCGGATGGAGACTCTGCGCACCCTGGGGCCTTCGTTGAGCCCGTTCAACTCGTTTTTGTTCCTGCAGGGCCTTGAGACCCTGCCGCTACGGATGGAGCGGCACTGCACTAGCGCACTGGCGGTGGCAGAGTTCCTGGCGGCACAGCCAGCGGTGCAGTGGGTGAAGTACGCCGGACTGCCGGACAACCCTTATTACGCGCTGGCACAAAAGTATCTGCCGCGGGGCGCAGGGGGTGTTCTGACTTTCGGTATCCGTGGTGGTCAGGCGGCAGGGGTGCGCTTTATCGAGAGCGCGCAGTTCCTGAGCCACCTCGCCAACGTAGGCGATGCCAAGTCACTGGTCATCCACCCGGCCTCAACTACCCACCGGCAATTGAACGAAGAAGAGCAGGCGAATGCGGGTGTCACGCCCGACATGATCCGTATATCGGTGGGATTGGAAACCCTCGAGGATATCTTGTGGGATATAGAGCAGGCGCTGGCCCGGTCACAGAGCGACTAGCTGTATTGCAGGCAAGATGTAAGAAAGCAGTGGCCTCACCATGGTTTTGTTGGGCACACCTTGAGTCCTTTTTGATACGGCCTTAATGTAACTCGTAGTGAAGGTCGCAACATGGGCTGCCGTTTCGATCTTCGACTTTAGGCCCCGTTACCCTAATGGAGCTCAGTAGCAATATCAGCCTTAGCCTGGTGGTCGATTGGCAGAGCAGCGGGGTAGGCCATCGAGAGCGCCATCATTTCGAGCGAGTTAACCTGTGGCGGGACATCGTGCCATGGCAGGCAACTACCGGAGCTATCGGCGCTCCGTGAGCCCTTAATGCAAAGTTGGCTGGAGGCGGCCACTTAGCGCCTTGCGTTTGCTTTGCACCTGATTCAAGCGTGTGATGATACTGCCACCGTTTTTTGTTCACGCCGTTTTTCCCGCCAACTATGGATGTTGGCCTTCAGCATCAGCGCACTGGGCGTTACCAGCAGTGTCAGGACCGTCGCGAAACCCAGGCCAAACACGATCGATGTCGACAGTTGTCTCCACCACTGGGTAGAGGGTGCGCCATAGGTGATCTCCCGCGTCAGAAAATCGAAATTGATACCCAACACCATCGGCATCAGCCCAAGTATGGTGGTCACGCTGGTCAATAGGACGGGCCGCAGCCGCTGCACACCGGTACGCAGGATTGCCTCCAGTGGGTCAGGCAAAGATTCGCGCAGCCGATCATGGGTATCAATCAGGACGATATTGTTGTTGACGACGATACCAGCCAGAGCGATTACCCCGATACCGTTCATCACGATACCGAAGGGAGAACCTGTGATCAAAAGCCCGATCAGAACACCAATCGTTGACATCACAACTGCGAACAAGATCAGAAAAGCGCTGTAGAAACTGTTGAACTGGGTAACCAGGATTGCCGCCATTACGAACAGGGCAACCAGAAATGCCTTGCTAAGGAAGGCCTGGGCCTTGGCTTGCTCCTCGTCTTCCCCTTTGAACACCACTTGGATCCGTGGATCAATCTCCGCCGTCTTAAGCCATTCGACGATTTCCTTGATTTTATCATCGACCAGGAGCCCCTCGTCGACATCGGCCCTGACCGTGATCACTCTGCGGCCGTCTACACGCTTGACCATCCCGGTCTTCTTTTGCGCCTGCCGAACCACGAAGTTCGATATCGGTACCGAGCCGGCAGCTGTGTTCAGACGAACATGGTTCAGTTCTTCTATGGTGCGATGTTTCTCAGGAAACCGCGCCCGAATCTCTATCTCATCGTCACTGTCATCCGGACGATAGGTTCCGATCTTGTAACCCATAGTCGTCATCTGGACCATGTTCCCGACCGAGCCGATATCAGCGCCGTACTTGGCTGCCTGAGAACGGTCAACGATAACCTGCCAATCTATACCCGGCAGTGGCCGTGAGTCCTCAATGCTGTGCAGGCCCCTCATGGTGTCAAGTTGTGCGCGGACCCTTGCTGCCGCCGGGGCCAGCAGATCGGGGTGCCGGGAAGCCAGCTGGAGTTGGATCGGTTTGCCGACTGGTGGCCCCCCTTCCTCCTTGCGCAAGTCGATGATGACACCGGCGAGATCGGCTATTTGCGCCCGGATCGTCGTGAAGATCTGCTCAACTTTGGGGCGTGATCGCCAGTCGGAAAACTCCATGGAGATGCTGCCGACGATGTCTTCCGACTCTTCGCTGTTGGCGTTCGGGCCGACCCGGGTATAGAAGGTCTCCACGCCACTGATGTCGAGTACTCTCCCCTCGACTTCACGCATTAGCGCATCCTGTTCATCCAGTGACAGATTGCCGCGCGCACGGACCTGAATTTTGGCATTGTCAGGTTCGACCTCGGGAAAAAATTCGATTCCCGAACCGAAAGTGCCATACAGAACCTGCGCCCCGACGAGCAGCCCCAAGGAGGCTGCCAGTACCTTGGCCGGATGGGACAGGGCGGCCCTGAGCACCTTTACGTAAGAGCCGGTGAATCCGGGAATCGAATCCAGTTCCCCGCGTTCACCCGCCTTTATCACTCGTATGGCAGCCGGGCTGGTGTTACCCGGCCGACCGACCAGCGTGCCCAGGGTCGGCACAAAGATAAGTGCCATTAGCAGCGAGGCCGAGAGGGTAATCAAGACCGTCAGCGGCAGATACTTCATGAATTCACCCACCACACCAGGCCAGAAAGTGAGTGGCAGAAAAGCGGCCAGCGTGGTCGCTGTAGAGGCGATGATCGGCCAGGCCATCCGGCGGGATGCGGCAGTGTAGGCAAGTCGGGGCGGCGAACCATCGCTCATCCGCCGATCAGCGTATTCGGTCACGACAATGGCGCCGTCCACCAACATCCCAACAGCCAGGATCAGGCTGAATAGCACCACCATGTTCAGCGACACACCGAGTAAATAAAGTACCAGCAGGGCTGTCAGAAAGGACCCTGGAATGGCGATGCCGACCAGCCCGGCGGATCGTATTCCGAGCGCTGCGATGACGACAATCATTACCAGCAGCACGGCACTCATGACACTATTTTGAAGATCATTCAACAGTGTGCGGATGTGATCGGATCGATCCTGTGAGTAGCTGACCGTAACCGCTTGACGCAGCGTTTCGGGCCAGAGCGCGCTTTCTTCTTTGACGATGCTGCGTACGCTTTCAATGGTTTCTATCACGTTTTCGCCCGAACGCTTGGAAACCTCCAGGGCGACCGCCGAACTTCCATTGACCCGGGCAAGACTCGTGGGATCCTTGAAGGTGCGCCGAACTTCGGCGATGTTGCCGACCCGTACCACGGCATCGCCATCGGCTTTAACGGGAAGCTCAATGATGTCTTTAACGCTCTCGAACAGGCCGGGTACTTTTACCGAGAATCGGCCCCGGCCAGTATCCTGGATGCCTGCTGCCACCAGCAGGTTGGAGCCTTTTACCGTCCCTGCCGCAACAGCAGGATCAAGACCATAACTCTGCAACTCGACCGGGTCGATCAGTACCTCTACCATCTCCTTGCGGTCACCGGTAATTACGGCTTCCAACACCGACGGTATGCTTTCGATGTCGTCTTTGAGTTCCCGGGCAAGGTGGTAGAGGGCTCTTTCCGGGACGTTGCCGGCAAGAATCACTACCAGCACCGGGAACAGGCTGAAGTTCACTTCGTGCACTTCGGGGTCTTCTGTAGCCGCCGGAAAATTGCCCTTGGCAGCGTCGACCTTGTCCCGTACATCCTGCAAAGCAGTATCGGCATCGAAGCCGGCCTCGAATTCGAGCAGCACATTGCCCCCGCCCTCGTAACCAGTCGAGCGCATCTCCTTGATGCCCTCGATAACCCG
>Ga0066854_10000357_pt1 | contig 16439 bp, 12 predicted proteins | sample ETNtaG_8_FD_65494 | JGI IMG/M metagenome (GOLD analysis project Ga0066854, IMG submission 65494) | Marine microbial and viral communities from oxygen minimum zone, Eastern Pacific Ocean - ETNP201406SV75 | ecosystem: Environmental > Aquatic > Marine > Oceanic | place: Pacific Ocean: Eastern...
AGGTATTGGATCCTGAGCAGAATCATACTTTTTCTGACCATTATCTTGAGGTTGATTTTGATTTGTCTGATGTCATGTTTGTGGCGACAGCAAATACTTTAAATATTCCATCGGCTTTGCTAGATAGAATGGAGGTTATTCGTTTAGCGGGTTATACGGAAGATGAAAAAGCTAATATTGCGAAACGTTATCTGATTCCAAAGCAGATTGAAAATAATGGCTTGAAGAAAGGTGAGATTGATATTTCTGAAGAAGTTGTTAGAGATATTATTCGGTTTTATACGCGTGAAGCCGGTGTTCGAGGGTTGGAGCGTGAGATTTCAAAAATTTGTCGTAAAGTGGTCAAGCAATTATTGTTGTGTCACGACGATAAGAAAATAATTTTAGATAAAGAAAGTTTAGAGATTTATCTGGGTGTTCAGCGATTTCGCTACGGACACGCAGAAGCGGAAAATAGGATTGGACAGGTTACTGGGTTGGCATGGACTGAGGTGGGAGGTGAATTATTGACCATTGAAGCTGCCTTAGTGAATGGTAAAGGGAATTTTAAAGACCCAACAGGTAATCTTGAGAAGGTTATGAAAGAGTCTATTCGAGTGGCAAGCACGGTTGTTCAGAGCCGGTTAAAATTGTTAGGGATAGATGAAAAAGCCAGTCAGAAACATGATGTTCATATTCATGTTCCAGAAGGAGCAACCCCCAAAGATGGTCCAAGTGCAGGTGTTGCGATGTGTACGGCTATTGTTTCCGCATTGACTAATATACCTGTGAAATCTGATGTTGCCATGACAGGGGAGATTACGTTGAGAGGTGAAGTATTGCCCATTGGTGGATTAAAAGAAAAGTTATTAGCAGCGCATAGAGGTGGGATAATCACGATTTTAATTCCTTGGGAAAATGAAAAGGACTTGAAAGAAATACCAGAAGCCGTTTTAGAGAAATTAGAGATTCGCCCGGTACGGTGGATAGAAGAAGTGCTTGAAAGTGCATTACAATATCAGCCAACAGCACTTTTGGACGAGGACTCTGGAGCGACGGAAGAATCGGAAACAACGACAGCGTCATCAAGTCGGTTGTCATCTCATTAACTGTGGTATTAATGGCATGTTGTATCGCTTGAATTGGATATTAAAAAATAGCGATAAAAACATAGACAATTTTAGTATCCACAATATAAACTACGGTAACAGCTTTTGTACTAAAGCTTATTATGAATTTTAAATTCCAATGAAGGGGAAAGTAAATGAATAAATCGGAATTAATTGAATCTATGGCTGACGCATCTGGCTTATCAAAAGCAGATACAGCAAAATCCTTAGAGGCATTTACCAGTATAGTAACTGAAACTTTAAAGAATGAAGATTCAGTGGCGCTTATTGGTTTTGGTACTTTCTTAGTAAAGCATCGTGCAGAAAGAAAAGGTCGTAACCCTCAAACAGGTGCGGAGATAACAATTTCAGCAGCAAATATTCCTTCATTTAAAGCTGGAAAATCACTTAAAGATTCGGTAAAATAACTTTTTTGATTCTGGGTGCTTAGCTCAGCTGGGAGAGCATCGCCCTTACAAGGCGAGGGTCGGGGGTTCGATCCCCTCAGCACCCACCAAAAAATTGGAGCGGTAGTTCAGTTGGTTAGAATACCGGCCTGTCACGCCGGGGGTCGCGGGTTCGAGTCCCGTCCGCTCCGCCAAGTTTATGAAAACCCCATGACTCAAAAGTCTGGGGTTTTTTTGTATCTGACGGTATGAATTTTTTTTAATTGTTTGCGCAAGGTAAAGCATTATGTTGCTAAAGATAAGAGAGAAGTCACAGGGTGTATTTTCATGGTTAATTTTACTTATGATTTGTGTTCCATTTGGGTTATGGGGCATTCAGAATTATTTGGGAGAGGGTGAGGAGAGTCCTGTTGTAACTATTGGTGACAAAGAATTCTTTCAACGTGATGTAAATCGAGCCTATAACCAACATAGCCAAAGCTTTAAGGGTATGAATATTGATGAAGCACAATTGAAGAAATTGGCATTAGAAAAGCTTATTCGAGATGAAGTGTTGCTACAGTATGTAGAAAATGAGGGGCTTGCTGTAACAGATAAGGCCGTTCGTGATTTTGTAGCTACGCTTGAATATTTTCAAACTGACGGAAAGTTTGATAAAGAACGATACCAGAATTTATTGTCGCAGCAAAAAATGACTTCTGATGAGTTTGTCAGAAGAATTAAGAAAGCAATGATTATGGAGCAATTCCAACGTACTATTGTAGAGAGTGGGTTTAGTACCGATTACGATGTTGAGCAGTTCTTTAAGATTCAGAATCAATTGCGGTCTGCACGTTTTGTAATCGTTCCTTTGCCGACAGATATTACAGTAGTTGGGGAGGAAGAAGTTCAGCAATACTATCAGGACAATGCTGAGAGTTATCGTACTGAGGCTAAAGTTTCTATTGAATATATCGAGTTAGCATTAGATGATTTAGCGAAAAACATTCATCCGTCACCGGCTCAATTAGAGTTATTTTATCAAGAGCAACAAGATGCTTTTAGGACGGATGAGCGTCGTAAAATAAGTCATATTTTATTAGCGGACATGGATACGGCTTTAGTACAAGCGGCAGAGATCAAAGCACGTTTAAAAACCAGTGGTTTTGAAGCGTTAGCCCGTGAATTTTCAGCGGATAAATTATCGGCCAGTAAAGGTGGTGATTTAGGGTTGATTGTTGCCGGGGATATGGATGAGGCCTTTGAAGGAGTAGCACTAGGATTGGCAGAAGGTGAAGTCTCAGAACCTGTGAAAACTGAATTTGGTTATCATATTATTAAAGTGACTGAATTAACACTAGGTGTCGTTAAGCCCTATGAGGAAGTTAAGGAAGTTGTTGAACTGGGCTTTAAAAAGGTAGAAGCGGAAAATATTTTTTATGAGTTAGGTGAGACGCTTGCTGAAATTAGTTTTGAAAATCCTGATAATTTAGAAGTGGCAGCAGAATCTATTGGTGTCTCTGTTCGAGAGACCGAGAGTTTTACTCGTACGCAAGGTCATGATGATATTTCAGTTGAAGACTTGGTTCGAGAAAAAGCTTTTTCTGAAGATGTGTTGGCAGGAAATAACAGTGAAGTTATAGAGTTGGGTTCAGATCGGATAGTGGTTTTAAGGGTTTTGAGTCATAGCGTAGCAAAAGTAAGGCCTTTGTTGGAAGTAAGTTCCTTGATTAAAGATCGACTTAAAAGCGATGCTGCTAAGCAACAGGCTTTAGCCGTGGCTAAGGAATTAAAATCACTCGTTCAATCAGGGCAGTCGTTGGCCGTATTAGCAAAGGAAAAAGGATTATCTTTTATAGTTGCGGATGATATACAAAGAAATAACGCTGATTTTCCATGGGAAATTAACAGTGCTATTTTTGTCGGTGCAAAACCCAAAAGTGACCGACCGACAACCATGGTAGTGGCTTTAGAGTCGGGTGAACAGGCCGTGGTGAATTTATTAAGTGTTACGGAAGGACAATTAGCCAAAGCAAATAAAAAGGAGTTTGGTATCGCTCGAACTAACATTAGTAAGTTGTTGGCTGATGGTGACTTTGATGCCGTTTTAAGTAGTTTACAAGCGAACGCATTAGTTAATGTATCAGAGCCTTAATGGATGATAAATTTTAGGATGTAAAAAAGGGGCTTTAAAGCCCCTTTTTTATGTGGATTAGAAAAACTAATTATTCTTCGCTGGATGCAGCTAATCCTGCGATATTATAACCCGCGTCTACAAAGAGAATTTCCCCAGTAATTCCAGAAGCCAAGTCTGAGCATAAGAAAGCGGCGGCATTGCCAACTTCCTCAATTGAAACGTTTTTCTTCATGGGAGCCGTATCGGCAGCTTTACTAAGCATAGACCTAAAATTATTAATTCCAGCTGCCGCAAGGGTTCTAATGGGACCGGCGGATACAGCATTCACACGTGTTCCATCCGGACCTAAAGAAGCCGCCAAATAGCGCACATTTGCATCTAGGCTAGCTTTTGCAACACCCATGACATTGTAGTTAGGAATTGCCCGTTGTGAGCCTAAGTAGCTTAATGTGAGTAAAGAGCCATTTCTGCCATCCATCATAGGTTTACCGGCTTTTGCCAGTGCGGCAAAGCTGTAGGCACTAATGTCATGAGCAATACGGAAATTTTCGCGTGTGACGGAATCAACATAACTGCCTTCTAAGGCTTCTCGAGGGGCAAAAGCAACAGAATGAACAATACCATCTAAACCATCCCAATGTTGTGCTAGAGTATCAAAAACGTTATTAATTTGATCGTCAGAACTTACATCACATTCAGCGGTAATAGTTGAATCACATTCAGCGGCCATTTTTTCTACGCGACCTTTTAATTTTTCATTTTGATACGTAAACGCTAAATCAGCGCCTTCCCTGTGCATTGCCTGAGCGATACCCCAGGCGATTGAACGGTTGCTGGCTAGGCCAACAATTAAAATGCGCTTGCCCTGCAAAAAACCCATTATCATCTCCTGTTAAAATTATTGATAGAATATATTAAGTATCTATGAGCTGTTTATCGTTGTCCAGTAAATTTAAGGAAATGACTATTTAATGTTTAGTGTAAGTTGTAAGCGTTGGTTGCTATTAATTCATTGCCTATTACTTAGTAGTTGTAATGACGCTATGTTAAATAATCCTTATCCAGCAAAAGAAGATAAGCAGTCCATTTTGTACAGTTCTTTCTCGGAGCGTCCCAAGCATTTGGATCCTGCGGTTTCCTATAGTTCTAATGAGTATGCAATTATTGGACAAATTTATGAGCCACTGCTTCAGTATCATTATTTGAAACGGCCGTATCAATTAGTTCCTTTGACGGCGGCAAAAATGCCGGAAATAACTTATCTTATTGAAGATCAATCGGGTGTATTGATAAAAACCCATTTGGAGCCTGAAAAAGTACGTTTTACAGATTATATGATTGAAATTAAGCCTGGTATTCGTTTTCAGCCACATCCCGCTTTAGCAAAAGGTAAGGATTATATTTATCATAATCTACAGGTAGAAGACGTCATTGATATTTCTACTATTACGGATTTTGAACACAGCGGAACGCGAGAAGTGGTTGCAGAAGATTATGTTCATCAGATCAAGCGCTTAGTTCATCCCAAAATACACTCGCCTATTGCAGAATTGATGAAGGAGTATATTGTTGGCTTAGAAGAATTTTCTAAAATGGCGGAAATACAGGATCCGGTTGCATTTAGGGGGCTAAATATTTCTGGTGTGGAAGTGATTGATAAGTTCCACTTTCGGATTCGTATTTATGGTAAGTATCCGCAATTTATTTTTTGGTTATCTATGCCTTTTTTCTCACCAATGCCTTGGGAGGCAGATGTTTTTTATGGGCAAGATGGCTTAGCCGACAAAAATATTTCATTAGATTGGTTTCCAATAGGTTCAGGCGCTTATATGTTGTCGGAGAATAATCCTAATCGACAAATGGTTTTATCGAAGAACCCATATTTTCATTTGGAGCGCTATCCTAATTCTGGTGAGCCGGGTGATTTTGAGTCGGGGTTGTTGGCAGATGCAGGAAAATCATTACCTTTCATTGACAAGGTCATTTATGTTTTAGAGAAAGAAACCATTCCTTATTGGAATAAGTTTTTGCAAGGTTACTATGACGCTTCGGGGGTCGCATCGGATAGCTTTGATCAGGCGATTCAGTTTATGGGTGACGGGAAGGCTGCTCTAACTCCGGCATTACAGAAAAAAGAAATTCGATTACAAACGGCGGTCACGACTTCTATTTCTTATCTGGGGTTTAACATGATAGATGGCGTTGTCGGGGGGAGATCGGATAAGGCAAGAAAATTAAGACAAGCGATTTCGATTATTATTGATTATGAAGAATATATAGCTATTTTTATGAATGGCCGAGGTGTGCCTGCGCAAGGTTTATTACCTCCTGGAATATTTGGTTATGAGTCTGGTGTGCAGGGGCTAAATCCATATGTTTATGACTGGCATGACGGTTATCATCGTAAGTCAATGGATACCGCTAAGCGGTTGTTAAGTGAGGCGGGTTTTAAAGGTGGCGTTGACCCATCTACCCAAGAGGCGCTAGTGCTTTATTTGGATACGGCAGCGAGTGGTCCAGATGATAGAGCGCGGTTGAATTGGTATCGGAAACAATTCTCAAAAATAGGTCTTCAATTAGTCATTCGGGCAACCGACTATAATAGGTTTCAACAGAAAATTCGTTCGGGTAATGCGCAATTATTTTTATGGGGTTGGAATGCGGATTATCCGGATCCAGAAAACTTTTTATTTCTGTTATATGGGCCACATTCAAAAATTAAAACTGGGGGTGAAAATGCAGCCAATTATCAAAATGCTGTGTATGACCGGCTCTTTGAGGAAATGCGTAATTTGGCTAATGGACCAGTTCGATTAGAAAAAATTCATCAATTGCAGGAAATCATTCGCTATGATGCTCCTTGGGTTTTAGGGTTTTATCCTAAAAGTTATTCGCTTATTCATAAATGGTATCAAAATCTTAAGCCTAATCTTATGGCTAATAATAAGTTGAAATATACGCGTATTGATAGTGACTATCGTGCTCGGCAACGCCAACTATGGAATAAACCTTTATGGTGGCCTATGGTGCTTTTGATTGGGGTGGGGGCTATTTTACTTTGGCCTGCGCTGGTGATCTATCGTAGACGTAAAAAGGCAGTCATTAATGCACGCTAATGTGAGTTATATTTATTTCTTAACGGACATGGATAACAGATGATTCAGTATATTATCCGCAGGCTTATGTATTCGATCCCTCTGTTACTGGGTGTTAATATTTTAACGTTCTTTTTATTCTTTGTGGTTAATACGCCAGATGATATGGCAAGAATGCAATTAGGGCAGAAGCATGTCACTGAGCAAGCAGTGAGTAAGTGGAAGATTGACCATGGCTATGATTTACCGCTATTTATTAATTCTGGGAAGGATTCTTTTAAAACGATAACCGAAACGATTTTTTATCAAAAATCCATAAAGTTATTTGTTTTTCAGTTTGGTATTTCTGACAGTGGAAGGAATATTGGTGCGGATATTAAGCAGCGTATGTGGCCAAGTTTGGCCGTTGCATTACCTGCTTTATTGATAGGATTATCGGTTAACATATTGGCTGCATTGTTGATGGTACTTTTTAGGCAGAGTTATCTAGAGTTTTGGGGCTTGGTTGCTTGTGTTGTGATCATGTCTATATCAGCACTGTTTTATATTATTGGAGGGCAATTTTTGTTTAGCAAATTGCTTAAATTGGTACCTATATCTGGTTTTGGTTCTGGTGTTGATGCATTGAAGTTTTTAATTTTACCGGTTGTGATTAGTGTCGTATCAGGGTTAGGCTCCGGGGGGCGTTGGTATCGGGCTTTGTTTATTGAAGAAGTTGAAAAAGATTATGTGGTAACCGCTCGCGCAAAAGGATTGTCTGAGACACAGGTATTATTCCGGCATGTTTTAGGTAATGCGATGATTCCTATTTTAACCGGAGTTGTTGTGGTTTTACCGTTATTGTTTATGGGTAGTTTAATTATGGAGTCTTTTTTTAGTATACCGGGTTTAGGCAGTTATACCATTGATGCCATTAATAGACAGGATTTTGCAATAGTCAGATCAATGGTTTTCTTAGGCTCAGTACTGTATATCCTTGGTTTATTATTGACGGATATCTGCTACACCTTGGTTGATCCTCGTGTGAAATTGTTATAGGTTTAATTCAGATGATAATTTTATGGACGGATGCGCTTATTTATCTACTGTTAACCACGGCTATGGTTAGCGGATTTTTTTTAAGGAATTATGAAGGGCTTAAGCGACCATTGAATAAAATAGCGGCCAATAAAAGCGCGATGGTATCAATGATAATTTTATTGTTTTTCGTAGCTATTGGGCTCTTGGATTCTCTTCATTTTAAGGCTGAGGGGCAACGCGCTTCTGGGATTATTAGTGTGTTAGATTACTGCACTCAGCCGTTGTGGCAACAAACGGAAAAAACCTATTCCGCTCCCTTTTCAGCTTATCTTTATAGTAAGGCATATATCACCCAAGCAAATGGTTTTCAGTCGTGGGGTTTTCCACGCTTAAAATTTGGTGGCAGCCATTTGCTAAATCCAGAGATTGAAAAAACAGCTGATGTGTTAATTAAATTAATCGTCGGGCTAAGTAAGGGATTTGTTTTTTGCATATCATGGGTAGGTCTGCGTGCTTTGTGCTTAGCTAAAAAGGCTGGGCAGATTAGACTTCAAGTTAGGCCTGGGTTTATGGGGATAACCATTATCATTGTTGTTGTTGGGTTATCGGGCATTATTGAGTTATCTACGTATTACCATATTCTGGGCACGGATAAGGTGGGAGAAGATGTTTTCTATCAAACGATTAAAAGTATCCGGACGGGCTTGGTTATTGGGTCTTTAACGACCTTTATTATGTTACCACTGGCTGTTGTTTTTGGTATTTTGGCGGGTTTTTATCGTGGTTGGGTGGATGATTTAATTCAATATAGCTATACCACATTAAATTCTATACCCAGTGTGTTATTGATTGCGGCATCTATTTTAATGGTTCAGATTTATATGGTGAATCATCCGGAATTATTTACTAATCTTGAGAGTCGGGCAGACCTACGTCTATTATTTTTATGTTTAATCTTGGGTGTAACCAGTTGGACGGGGTTGTGCCGAATGTTACGTGCAGAGACTTTAAAGTTGCGTGAAATGGGCTATGTACAGGCTGCTAAAGTATTAGGCGTCAGGCCTATAGGGATCTTATTTCAACATATTCTGCCGAATGTCATGCATATCATCTTGATTTCAGTTGTTTTGGATTTTAGCGCTTTAGTCTTAGCGGAGGCCGTATTGTCTTATATTAATGTTGGCGTTGATCCTAGTACTTATAGTTGGGGCAATATGATTAATGGCGCGCGGTTAGAAATGGCTAGAGAGCCGGTGGTTTGGTGGCCCTTGATTGCCGCTTTTGTGTTTATGTTTATTTTGGTATTAACGGCAAATTTATTTGCGGATGCGGTAAGGGATGCTTTTGATCCAAGGCGTAACCAACATGACTAAGCGTGTGTTATCCGTACAAGGTTTATCGGTTCAGTTTCAGACTGATAATGAAAAAGTTTTGGTGGTAGATGATATTAGTTTTGATATTCTTGAGTCAGAGACATTTGGTTTAGTGGGCGAATCAGGGTCGGGTAAGTCAATATCAGCATTGGCTATTCTAAGGTTATTACCCCGTAGTGCAAAAATGAGTGGGAAGCATGTTTTTTTTAAGGAAAAGGATTTATTAACGTTACCCGAAACGAGTATGTGCCAAATTAGAGGGCGTAGGATTGCAATGATTTTCCAAGATCCCATGATTGCGCTGAACCCTGTTAAGAGTATTGGTCATCAAATTTCTGAAGTGATTAAGATCCATTTTGAATTATCATCCAGTGAGATTCAAAGTCGTGTTTTGACACTGTTACGACAGGTTGAAATACCATCACCAGAAAGTCGTATCGGTGATTACCCGCATCAATTTTCAGGAGGACAATTACAACGCGTTATGATTGCAGCGGCACTAGCCGGAGAACCTGATTTGTTAATTGCTGATGAACCGACAACGGCATTAGATGTAACGATACAAGCGCAGATTTTAACGTTGCTTAAGTCTATTCAGCGTCAGGTCGGTATGAGTTTATGGTTAATTAGTCACGATCTCGCATTAGTTTCATCTATGGTTGATCGCGTGGCGGTCATGAAAAAAGGGCGTATTGTCGAAGTAGCTGAAACTCAGCAGTTATTTACCTACCCAGAGCACGCTTATACGCAAAAGTTATTAGCCGCGTTACCTTCAATTGACAGTTGCCGTGAAGAAGCGAATGTAACGGGAGATATTCTACTTGAGCTGAAGAATATTAGAATTTCGTATCCGGTAAGAAAAGGAATTTTTAATCGCATAGTAAGTCATCATCAAGCAGTTGATGGTGTTAATTTAACATTACATGCAGGGAAAACATTGGCTCTTGTCGGTGAGTCGGGTTGTGGTAAAACAACTTTAGCAAAAGGGTTGTTGAATTTGATTGAGAATGTTGAAGGTCATATTATGTGGGCAGGTCAAAATATTAATGGTTTGCAGGGAGAGCCTTTGCGCCAGATGCGGTCAAATATACAAATTATTTTCCAAGACCCTTTTTCTTCTATGAATCCTCGCATGTTAGTAGGACAGATTATTGGGGAGGGTTTGCGATCATTACATCCGGAAATTTCTTCTCAGCAGCGTAAAGTTGAGGTCGCCACATTATTGCAACAGGTTGGTTTATCCGCGGAATGTGCGACGCGTTATCCCCATGAATTTTCAGGAGGACAAAGGCAAAGAATCTGTATTGCGAGAGCGTTGGCTGTTCGACCTAAACTTATTATTTGTGATGAGCCGACTAGTGCACTAGATGTTTCAGTTCAAGAGAAGATTATTCTTCTATTAAAATCATTGCAGCAGCAGTATGAAATGAGTTATTTATTTATTACCCATGACTTAGCGGTTGTTTCAGAAATAGCAGATGAACTTGCTGTTATGTACGAGGGGAAGGTAGTGGAATATGGACCAGTCTATCAGCTCTTGAATGATCCAAGGCAACCATATACCCAACAATTATTGAAGGCAGTTCCTAAGATCAGTGTGGGTTAGCTGGAGAAAACTAAGGATTGTTAATCAGGAGTTTTAGTTTCTGACCCGGTTGGATGTAATGGCCAATCTTATTCCATTTGTGGAGGTTGCTAATTGAAACATTGAATTTCTTTGCGATGCGCGATAATGAATCACCTCGGCGGATAGTGTAATAAATTTTTTGTAGTGCTCTCCTTAAAGATAGTCGTTTGTTGGGGGTGTTCTTTTCCTTTTGAGGGATGCGTAGTTTTTGTCCTGGTTGGATATAAGTGGTTTTCTTGAGGTGGTTGAGTTGAGCAATTTTACTGGATTGTGTTGAGAATTTTTGGGCAATTAACCATAAGTTATCATTCTTTTTAACGGTATAGACGGCTGTTTTCTTAACCGTGTTATGGTTTTTAAAAGGGCGTGCCGTGGCAGCATAGTTATTGTATTTACTATTTGAGCCAGTAGGAATGAGTAAAAATTTACCCGTTCTAATGAGCGAGCCGGAAAGTCGGTTGACTTCACGAATTGCTTTGACACTGGTGTGATATTTTAGTGCGATGAGACCTAGATTTTCACCAGCGGTTATTTTATGCCGGCGCCAAGTTAGGCGCTCATTTAGAGGAAGTTTAGCTAATTTTTCTTCAAAGCGTGCCTTTTTTTCTTTGGGTATTAAAAGGTAGTGTGGTCCTTCGGGCGGTGTACACCATCGGTTTAGGCCCGCATTAAGTTGAAGGAGCTCTTGCAATGGAATTTGTGCGATTGCGGCTGCTTTTTTAAGATCTAGTTGTGTTTTGATGTCAACCAGTTCGAGGTAAGGTTTGTTTGCAGCAGTCGGTTGAGGTAGATGATAGTCTTTGGCATGACCTAAAATTCTGGCGATAGCCAATAATCTTGGAACGTAAGTCTGTGTTTCTTGGGGTAGTGGCAGTGCCCAGAATGTTGTTGATCGGTGTTTCTTTTTATTTTTTTTAATGGCTTTGCGAACCGTGCCTTTCCCAGCATTATACGAGGCGAGTGTTAGCAGCCAGTCGCCATTGAATTCTTCATTAAGTTGTTTGAGGTAACGTGTGGCGGCTTGCGTTGAGGCATAGACATCTCTGCGACCGTCGTACCACCAATTCTGTTTTAGGCCAAACATTCGTCCCGTTGATGGAATAAATTGCCAAAGACCGGATGCCTTTCCAGAAGAGTAGGCGTTAGGTTGGAAACCGCTTTCTATGATAGGTAATAATGCAAGTTCACTGGGAAGGTTTTGTCGCTCTGTTGCTTCGAAAATAAGATAGAGATAGGGTTCAGCACGTTTTTGAATAATGTCCAAAAATTTAGGGTTCTTTAGATAGCGCTCAATTTCTTGGGTCACTTTGGGGTGGTTAATATCTTGAAGTCGATAGTTATCGAAGATTCGTTGCCAAATGTTTGTTTGAGTTTTAGGCGTTGTGGGCGCTAATTTTTTTGTTAGGCTGTGTGAAACACTGTCTTGAGAGGGCAGTAGATCATTGGGAATAACGGCGAGTTGATTTTGCATCGCACAGCTACTGAGAATAATATTTACAAGGATAAGGAAATATTTCATTTATTTGGACAATAAGGCAATATAATGCACAAAAGAATTAGTGTATTTTAACTCATTTATTAATTGATTTTTTATTTAATAATATTGTGACTAGAGATCTTCTTTACAAGTGGTTTAAGACCCCTCAAGGCAAAGTGTTACGACATAATGAGTCTTTATTCTTGCGATACAATCTTTCAGTAACGAGTAAGCAATGTTTATTGCAAATCGGTTTTTTAGGTTGGGAAAGAGATTTTTTGAATGATTACTGTGCTCAGAGTACTTTTATTTTAGATTCCTCTTTGCATTATCTGGTACCTTGTTCTTATATTGTGGGGCAGTCCTATTTGTTGCCTTTTGAAACCGAATCGATTGATTTTGTTATCCTGCCTCATTTTTTAGAGTTTGCAGATGATTTTCAAGCTGTTTTAGATGAGGTTGACAGGGTGCTAAAGCCTGAAGGGGAGGTTATTATTATTGGTTTTAATCCTTGGAGTTGGTTTGCATCTGATTATTCTCTGGCCAAAACACTTAATAAAATATCATTACCTAATCATGCATTGAGTCGAGCACAATTTAGTCATCGGCTCTTATCGCTTGATTATGAGGTAGAAACAGTTGCAGGTTTTGATTGTCGGAAACACTATCAGGTTCCTCAAGAATACCGGCGAAGAGCAGAGTCTTATTTTATAACCGCTTATGCTCTAAGGGGGATTAAACGTTGTGATAATATCATCAAACTAGACGCTTTAGATCTATATCTAGGCTTTCCTGTTATTAAACCTATTTAACAGTTCATTGTGTTAATTATTATTTGTAGAGCTTTTATTAATGAATGAAAAAAAGATAACCGTGGTTGAAATCTATACAGACGGGGCCTGTCGTGGAAATCCAGGGCCAGGTGGTTGGGGTGTTGTCATGCAATATGATGGATATACCAAGGAATTGTTCGGGGGAGAGATTGAGACCACTAATAACCGTATGGAGTTAATGGGGGCTATTATGGCCTTAGAAAGTCTAAAGCATTCCAGTAAAGTGAATTTAAATATTGATTCGAAATATGTTTTAAAAGGTATTACCGAGTGGATTTTTAACTGGAAAAAACGGAACTGGCTGACAGCGGCTAGAAAACCGGTTAAAAATGTAGATTTATGGCGTCGACTGGATCAAGCTATGAGCGGACATGATATCAATTGGATCTGGGTGAAAGGTCATTCTGGTAATTCAGGTAATGAGCATGCGGACCGATTAGCTAATGATGGCATAGATTCATTAGCGTGATTATTTTATGAGGCAGGTCGTTCTAGATACAGAAACCACGGGTATTTCAGTCGCTGAGGGTCATAGGATCATTGAGATTGGCTGTATTGAGTTGCTTGATCGGCGAGTTACAGGTCGTCAGTATCAAGTCTATTTGAACCCTGATCGATTGATTGACCAAGGGGCTATAGAAGTGCACGGTCTAACTAATGAATTCCTTCAAGATAAACAGCGATTCGAAGATATTGCCGATGAGTTTATGGATTTTGTTCGAGGGGCTGAATTAATTATTCATAATGCGCCTTTTGATATCGGTTTTATTGAAACAGAATTAGCCCGTATGGATTATGCTTCAGGTGCTTTAGAGGCGCACTGTACGGTATTGGACACCCTAGTCTATGCCAGAAAAAAACATCCTGGGCAGCGTAATAGTTTGGATGCTCTTTGTAAACGATATGCGATTAATAACAGTCATCGCACGCTTCACGGGGCTTTGTTAGATGCGGAAATTTTAGCAGAAGTCTTTTTGATGATGACGGGTGGGCAGTCTTCCTTATTGGATGATGAGGGAGGGGGAAAAGAGAGTGCTGTTGGTTCGCTAGTCAGTCAGATTTTGAAAGATAGAAAGCCATTGCCCGTTGTTTTTTGTACTCCTGAAGAGCAAGTCTTGCATGAGGCGCGCTTAAAAGCGATTGCGGCTGAGAGTGATGGGGTTTGCTTATGGTTACAGGATAAGAGGCATTAAACTTACTCCGAGCTGATGCAAGGAGTAAGTGCTCTTAGTGTTATTTAACGTTAACAATCTGAAGGGTATTTGTACCACCTTCTACGCGATGGAAGTCCCCATGCGTAATAATAATATTGTCTCCGGTCTCCGCTTGGTGACGACTTTTCAAAATATTAAAAATTGCTTGGTAACGTGTTTCTTGATCAGGTGAATTGTCTTCAAATAGAAAAGGAAAAACGCCTCGATATAAGGTTACTTTACTTGCAGTTTTAGCATCGTGGGTAAAGGCGAAAATAGGTATTCCAGAACTAATTCGAGACATCCACAACGGTGTTGATCCGGTGCAGGTCAGTGATACAATCGCTTTGCAGTTAGCATGGTTGGCTAGATACATAGCAGACATAGCAATGGCTTCATCAGATCGATCAAATTGTGATTCAACCCGGTGGTTCGAGAGTCTTACATTGGCTTGCTTTTCAGTTTCAAGACAGACACGGTCCATCGCTTGAATAGCTTTAACAGGGTATTTGCCTGCAGCGGTTTCTGCTGAAAGCATAATAACATCAGTGCCATCGACAACAGCATTAGCAACATCAAAGACCTCGGCACGTGTTGGGATTGGGTTTGTAATCATCGATTCCATCATTTGTGTTGCAGTGATCGCAACTTTATCTAATGCGCGTGCTCTTTTAATCAGGTCTTTTTGAACCGGTGGTAAGTTGGCATCGCCAATTTCAACACCTAAGTCTCCGCGGGCTACCATAATGGCATCAGAGGCTATGATGATTTCATCAATGACATCTAGTGCTTCAGCGCGTTCAATTTTTGCGACAATACCAGCGCTAGAGCCAGCGCGATTTAGAAGCATTCTTGCCTCATGAATGTCGTCAGCCGTGCGTGGGAAAGATACGGCAACGTAATCAGCATTAATTTTCGCTGCAGTTAGGATGTCAGCTTTATCTTTATCGGTTAGTGCTGCTGCAGATAAACCGCCACCTTGTAAATTAATCCCTTTATTGTTGGATAAGTCTCCCCCTACAATAACGGTACAATTAACACGCATATTGACGACGTTGACAACGTCCATAACAACACGGCCATCATCTAAAAGTAGGCGGTCACCAGGATTGACGTCTTGCGCTAACGGTTTGTAAGAAATACCGACTTGTGTTTCATCACCAGCATTGCCATCAAGGTTAATATCTAAAGAAAACGATTGGCCCTCTTCAAGAATAACTTTGTTATCCTTGAAGCGTTCAATACGAATTTTAGGGCCTTGTAAGTCTACAAGAATGCCAACATGTCGACCAGTCTGTGCGCTAATGCTGCGGACAGCGTTAGCACGCTCAATTTGAGTCTCAGCATCGCCGTGAGAGAAGTTGAGTCGGACAACATCGAGCCCGGCTTCAAACATTCCTTCAAGGACGCCTGGTGCATCGGTTGCAGGACCTAGCGTGGCCAGTATTTTCGTGCGTCTAAGATTTTTCATGAACTAAGAGCCTAAGTTAAATTATTTAGCGTTGTATAGTGCAATAGTGGTATCAAGCATTCTGTTAGAGAATCCCCACTCATTGTCATACCATGAAAGAACTTTAACAAAGTTACCTTCTAGTACTTTTGTCAGTGAAGACTCGTAAATAGAAGAAGCTGGGTTATGGTTGAAATCAATAGAAACCAGTGGTTTGTCATTGAATTCTAAAATACCTTTTAGCGAAGTTTCAGAAGCTGTTTTTAAGATAGCATCCACTTCTTCTTTGGTTGTTTCTCTTGAGGCTTGGAAGGTTAAATCAACAACAGAAACATTGATAGTGGGAACGCGCATAGCGAAACCGTCAAGTTTTCCAGCTAATTCAGGTAACACTAAGCCAACAGCTGCAGCAGCCCCAGTTTTAGTTGGGATCATCGATTGCGTTGCCGATCTTGCGCGACGTAAGTCGGGGTGAAAAACATCGGTCAAAACTTGATCGTTAGTGTAGGAATGGATTGTGGTCATTAAACCGTGATCAAACCCTAATGTGTCAAACAGTGGTTTAACTAAAGGCGCTAAACAATTTGTTGTACAAGAGGCATTAGAAATGATGGTATCTGAAGCGGTTAAAGTGTTGTCATTGACGCCGTAAACAATAGTTGCATCGACATCGTTACCGCCGGGTGCGGAAATGATAACTTTTTTAGCACCGGCAGCAATATGCGCAGAAGCTTTCTCTTTGCTAGCAAAAAAACCGGTT
>Ga0066854_10000363_pt1 | contig 16378 bp, 14 predicted proteins | sample ETNtaG_8_FD_65494 | JGI IMG/M metagenome (GOLD analysis project Ga0066854, IMG submission 65494) | Marine microbial and viral communities from oxygen minimum zone, Eastern Pacific Ocean - ETNP201406SV75 | ecosystem: Environmental > Aquatic > Marine > Oceanic | place: Pacific Ocean: Eastern...
TTACGGGACCATCACTATTACATAAGTTCCATTTTCAGAGTGCCGATAATCTGCAGTACATGGGGTCGAATTTCGGTTTGCTCGTAGAACTGCTCAAAATCTGTCAACAGGTAATTCAGAGCTTTCTGTTGCACTTCCGGTGCTTTGTTAAGAGCAACCACACTGCTCAGCAAATTGATCAAATCCAAGGTTTGTTTCTTGGAAGAAGATTTATCAAGACCTGTCTTGATCATATCCAGACTGTCTAAAATCAATTTTGATTCGCCTATTTCGTTGGAAATGTTGGCCAGTTCCTGAATAAGAATGAAACGGTCTTTATCGGTAGACTGCTGGAACTGCTCGAGCAGTAGCTTGTAATTTGCCAGATTAATGTAGCGTTGTGCCTCTGCGTAATCAGGTGAGTGCAGTGGCACCTTGGACAAATCTACTAGCGCAAGTTGATACTGTTTTTGCTCAAAAGCCGCCACTCCTTTTTTAAAAGGCACCTTCTGAATCATCCAGACTGCTTGTGGATAAAAAGGAGAACTCGGGTCAATTTCACGGAAATGGGCCTTTGCCTCTTCGTATTTACTTTCACTTAAGGCTTTTTTACCAGACTCATAAGCATTATTTGTAGGTTCAGTAGTTTCTCCAAACCAACTACAGCCTGCTGTTCCTGCAGCAATCAAGATTCCTAGAAAAAAACTTAGTAAGTTGTTGTTTCTTTTCATAATTTGCGTCAGCTTTGATTTTCCCCAACGGCCTCTTTTTCGCGCCTCTTTGCCATCAAGTTTACGGTAACGCCGATCACCAGCATCATTCCTGCAAGAATCAGCAAAAAGACACTCCACGAAAAAGCCTCTTTGAACACTACCAGAAAAACTATACTGACCAGCAGCAGTGTGGGAATTTCATTAAAAAGCCGGAACTGTTTTCCGCTCCAGCCGCATTTTTCATACAGCAGATTTTTACGCAGGTGACCGCACCACAAGTGATAAAGCACCAACAGGACTACCAATCCTATTTTTGTGAGAATCCACGGTTGCACTCCCCACTCCACTAACATGGCGGTTCCGAAGAAAATTGTGATGCACAGGCCGGGCCAAGTAATTCCGTAATAAAGTCGCTTTTCCATCATAGCGAACTGTGATTTCAAAGCCCCGCGTTGAGGTTCCGGACGCTCATCAGCTTCCCGGTGATAAACAAATAAACGGCCTAAATAAAACAGTCCCGCAAACCAGACAATGACGCCAATGAGATGCAGAGCCTTGAAATAAAGTAATGTCATGTGAAAAAATATTGTGTTTTTATGTGAAGCAATCGTGAATTGTCCTCATTCTTGCGAAAGCGGTAATGACAAACAAGTGTGTTATTTTGACTTTTTACATGAGCTTCATGTTTGAGTTTATTATGTTCAGCTTTTCAAACAGGAGCATCTGTTGATAAGCCAAGCTTATTTAATTGTGTTTGAATGTTTGCTTCCTGCAGCAAATTAATAAACTGTCTTACTTCCTGACGTTTCAGGCGCTTGTTTGGAATAATAAAATCATATTCCTCATCCTGCATTGGAAAAAAATCAAGACCGGAATCTTCGGCAACTGAGCGGATCGCAATTCCCCAATCAGCTCGTTTATGTGTAATTGCGGCTGCTACAGAATTATGTGATTTTGCTTCCTGGAAAAATCCTGAAGGCCGTTGGCCTGCTAATAAACGATCGAGCAAAACCCTTGTTCCGCTGCCTAAATTTCTGTTGATCATACGTACATTTTGATCTTCAATCAATTGCCGAATCGTCTCTTGAAAATTCTGTTTGACTAAAGCAAAACGTGAATCATCTTTACGAAACAGCAAACCCTGACTACGGCGGTAGCCTTTTATCAAAGCCAGCTCCGCTGTCAGCAGATGGCTGTTATATTGATTTGAAGCTTCATCCAGCAAATGCGTTCCTGCTAAATCACACTCTCCACGCTGAGCTGCCAGAATACCGCCCATGCTTCCTACTGCGAGGAACTTACAGGAAACTCCGCGTTTCTGCATTTCTCCAAGCAAAAAATCAAGTCCCACGCAATGGCTGCCGATGATCATCAAATCCGAGGGACGCGTTGATTCTCCAAGTAAATGGATGGTTGTATCTTCACCGGCTTCCAGCATTTCAGTAGTGCGCGGAATTTCCATAAAACCGTCTGCCCGGGCAAAACCTGTAATAGAACCGGAACCTTTTCCTGTAGAATATGCACTGAATCCATCCTCGTTACGTACCAGATGGACAAGGTTAAATTCGGTACGTCCTTTGTCGGAATTCAATCGCAGCGGAACATTTGCCTGAACATGAGCGCTGCGTTCAGGGGTAAGGCCTGCCAGTTTACGCAGAACCGGAGCAATGAATTTACTGAAGGTAAATGTGGAAGATGTGGGGAATCCCGGCAGGATGGCTGCAGGAATTCCATCTAGCACGGCCAGACAGAGTGGTTTCCCGGGTTTGAGTGACACCCCGTGAACCAGCACGCCTGGATTGCGGAACTTTTCAAAGACACGGTAATTCAAATCTCCTTCGCCTTTTGAGGTGCCTCCGGAAAGCAGCACAAAATCCAAGGCAAGTGCTTTTCGCAGAACCGTTTCCAGTTGTGCTTCGTCATCCGGAACAATACCAAAGCGTACTGCTTCGCAACCAAGTTCTTCCACAGCATGGGCAATTACGGTTGAGTTTGAGTCATAAACTTTTCCCATTTCCATTTGCTCGCCCGGAGCAATCAGTTCATCTCCAGTGGAAATTACTGCTACTTTTGGTCTTCGCCAAACCGAAACATTTGCTTCACCCAAAGCGGCCAAAGTTCCGGTTTCGCGATAGCCCAGGAGTTCGCCGATGCGAAGTACCACTTCACCCGCACCGATATCGGAACCTGCGAGAGAGACTCCGGCGTTTGGCACAATCGGTTTCAGCACCTGAATCATGTTTTCTGCGGGTTCAGCGTTTTTAAACGGAAAAGTATTTTCGATCATCACTACACCGTCGGCGCCGCGAGGCAGCACTCCACCGGTAGAAATTGTGGTAGCTGTTCCCGGTGCGACATCTTCCTGCGGAACCACACCACAGGCTAGAATTTCCGGATTCAATGTCAACAAAATCGGAGCTGTTTCCTGTGCACCAAATGTGTCTTCCGCACGCAGCGCAAATCCGTCAAAATTACTGCGGTCAAAATAAGGCACATTGTGCCGCGCCACAATATCACATGCTAAAATTCTACCATGAGCATCTTCCAGCATCACCAATTCTTCGCCCAGAGGCTGAGGCTTAACGGCTTCCCAAAATCTCTCTTCTGCTTCCTCTGCAGTTGCTAAATTTAAAAATTGCTGCTGTTTCATGTTGAAAAATTAATTTTACTCATTTGGATTTGGCTGTTGGTATAAAACTGCTTGAAGCTACGGGAAGGAGTAGCGTGTATTTTAAGAAACAAAACTTGCTTCCGGTATTGCCAAAATTTGAGTGTTTTTATTACTGAACATGCAAAGAAGGATACATCAGGTGTACTAAAATTGCCAATCAATGTGTTAAGCCGACGGGATTAGCCTCAGGGTCACTTTGTGGAGGGTACGATAGCGCGTAGTTTTTCGTTATGAGGTGCTTCATAATATTGCTTTTCTCCTTACGATGTTCTGCCTCGTAATGTAGTTTAATAAAGGTATTTCCGGGTTACGGCTTTTGCCTAACCCCGCCTACACAATTTGATTTATAATCATGGCGTTATGATTACCAGTTTAATTATTAAGGTTTTACGAATAGAATTATAATGTTTTTGATTTTAAGTACAGCAATTTTAAATTGAACGGTAGCCCACTCTCCATAGCGGGGGGTGGGTCTTGATTTTCCATGTCGCATAGATGATTTTAGTTTTATTCTTCCTTATAATTAACACTCCTGGATTCCCGCCTGCGAGGGAATGACAACTGTGTATTTACGTAATTGGGAAAACGCAATGTAAGTGAATACACATTGGAGTAAGGCTGAAAAATCTTTCTCCTTGGAACCAATCGAATTGAACAGGGTTTAGGGCAAAATATTAGCTTCAACTAACGGAATGTGCGTTCAGGATTGTGTCTGCAAGCTCTACAAATCCGGAAGCGGTGCTATTTTTTGTGATCCAACGAGGTTGTTGTTCCAGAGTATCTGCGAAGTCCAAAACATTAGCCACCCCAACAGAGTTATCAAAAAAGCCGAACATAGACGCATCATTAGGTGAGTCTCCGCAAAAGACTATTTGATCCTGTGCAGAATCCATCTCAGTCTGAAAACATTCTGCAAGTAGAATTCTTGTCATTGATAGTTTGTCGTAATCGCCGAACCAGCCGTTAACGTGAATGGAACTTACTTTTGCAATCGCACCTGCTTGTTCAAAGATGTCGACAATCTGCGCAACAGTAGATTTTGAAAGTGCGGGTACATCCTCGCAAAAATCAATCGCCAAATCCGCTTCCCTATAAGCTTGATCTGAGGCAACAGCGCAGCCTTCAACTTCAGCTAAAATAATCTTCCGGAGTTGTGCCAAACGTTTACAGTCGGATGCTCTTTCGTTTTCGTCTTTCCAGAAGCGTTGTTTTATTTTTTGATGAACTGAATCATAAGTGAAATAGAAGGCTCCGTTTTCACCAACGACACCATCCACCGGCCACATGCGGGCTATATGATCACACCAGCCGGCAGGACGTCCGGTGATGGGGATCACTTTTAATCCGGATTTATGAAGACTTTCCAGGGCTTGATAACTTTTTGCGGGGAGCCGACCGTTTTCGGTTAATGTATCGTCAATATCGGTCAGTACAAAGCGTATTTTGCGGAGGCCAATTTTGGAAAAATCTATGAGAGGCTGCATTTCAAAACGCTCCTCAAATGATGGCGTGACGTACTTTTGCGGAAATCCATTCACTGAAAATGACTGCTATTAGAATGAGTATCAAAATCAAGGTGACTTGGGGCCAAGCAAGAACATTGAGGGAAGCATTTAACTGCAGGCCGATTCCTCCTGCCCCAACGAGTCCGAGAACTGTTGATTCCCGGATGTTGATGTCCCAGCGGAAAACGCTGATGCCTGCAAATGCGGGAAGTATCTGCGGGAAAATTCCGAAAACGAGGGTTTGCAAACCGGTTGCCCCTGTGGCAGTAATTGCTTCCACCTGGTTTTTATCTATTTCTTCAATTGCTTCATAAAGCAGTTTGGAGATGAAACCGATGGAGCGAAAACTGATTGCCACGATTCCGGCAACCACTCCAGGGCCAATGATAGAAACGAGCAGAAGAGCCCAAATCAGGGAGTTGATTGAGCGTGAAGAAACAATGATCAGTAATGCAATCGGTCGTACAAATCTAGCACTGGGTGTGGTGTTGCGGGCAGCCAGAAAAGCTACCGGAACGGCCATTACAATGGCCATCATGGTGCCGATTGTGGCGATATTTAGGGTGTCCCAGAGTGGCTCCAGCAAATCACCGATGTAACTCCAGCGAGGAGGTATCATCCGTGAGCCGATGTCAGCGGCAATTCTCGGTGCATCCCAGACAAAAAACCAGGTAGTGCTTTCAGAAACAATTTGCCAACAGTACATGAAAATCGCCGTTCCAATCAGCCAGAGAAACCAAGAAATGATTTGCTGGTTGCGGTTTCTATGCTGCCAGACTTTTGGTGCGGGAGAAAGTGATTCAGTCATCACTGCACTCCTGCCCGGATGTAACCGGAAATATATTCTGAGAGCATGACTATACCTATGATCAAAATTAGAATAGCAGCTGCAGTATCGTATTCGTAACGGTCAAACGCAGTGTTGAGTGTCGCACCGATTCCTCCCGCACCAACCAGTCCGACAACTGCGGATTCACGAAAATTTATGTCCAACCTGTACAGTGAAAGTCCAATCAAACGCGGCATAATTTGTGGCTGGACTCCGTAATTAATCCACTGCCACCATGGTGAACCCGTTGCTTTTACCGCTTCAGCCTGACTTTTATCAATACTTTCAATATCTTCAGCAAGCAGTTTGGAAAGGAATCCGATAGTTGCAAAAGAAAGAGTCAGCACACCTGCCAGTGGTCCAAAGCCGAAAATTGCCACAAAGAGAATGGCGACTATGATTTCCTGAAAACTACGTGAAAGCGCAATGATACCTCTGCAAAACAAATATATCGGTAAAGGTGCCAGATTACTGGCTGCACCAAAACCGATAGGAATTGAAATAGCGATTCCAATTACGGTGGATGTAACCGTCATCACCAGGCTTTCAATTATTCCTTCACTTATGTCATTCCACCGTCCGGCAAAGTTGGGATTCATGAAGCCAAAAACAAATTTCGCTCCGCGATCCAGTCCTTCATAAATACGGGTCCAGTTTACTTCGAGTGAACCGATGGATAAGTACAAATAGAGTACAACCCCAAGCAGCAATCCCCATCGTAAAAGATGATTTTTGATAAATGGCGGACGACTCCATGATTCAGGAAGTGCCGCGGATTGTTTTCCGGAAACTCCAGAATTTGGAGATGTTGCTTCGATACTCATATTACATCAATTCCGCCATATGTTCTTCTGAAACAGGTTCCTCATCAACTTCGGAATCCTGACCTTTTTTTGCTTTGCGTATTCGAACAGCAGTCCAGTCTTCTTCACCATAAATCTCAGTAAGTACATCAGGTTTTAAATCATCCGGAGAACCGTCATAAACAATACTACCTTCACGCAAACCGACAATGCGTTCGGAAAACATCTGTGCCAGAGCTACATCATGGATATTGATGATTGCCGCCAGTTGCTGTTCTTCACACAATTCTGTGATGAGACGCATAATCTGGCGTGAAGTTTTTGGATCAAGACTCGCGGTCGGTTCATCAACCAGCAATATGTCCGGGTTCTGAATTAAAGCACGGGCGATACCTACTCTTTGTCGTTGACCTCCTGAAAGTTCATCCGCACGTTTGTTGAACATCTTTTCCAACCCTACTTTTTCTAAAAGACGGAAAGCTTCCTTAACATCTGTCTGTGGAAATTTGCGCAAATAACTTCTCCAGAATCCGACATATCCCAGACGTCCGGAAAGAACATTTTCCATGACTGTCAGTCGTTCAACGAGGGCATATTCCTGAAAAATCATGCCCATGTTTCTGCGTGCTTTACGTAACTTTCCGGAACGCAATTTTACGATGTTTTCACCATTGAACCAGATTTCTCCGGATGTTGGAGCTTCAAGCCGGTTTACACAACGTATTAATGTGCTTTTTCCCGCACCGGACGGACCTATGAGCGCCATTACCTGACCCTTATCAACTTTCAGGTCCACTCCATTTATGGCGAGGTCACCAGTCCTATATTTTTTTACGAGTTGTTTTATTTCAAGCATAGAGATTTTTTATCACGCAGGAGCGTGTTCGGTTCCAATAGAAAAATTCCGGTAACGGATCATCCATTGGAACCGATGAGGTAGTTATTTGCAAGCGTAAGAAACACCGTTTGCTTTGTCGATGGTACGAATAACAGCCCAATGTGTTTTGTAGCTGATTGGAATGAACTGTCCTTCTTTGGATTTGGAAAATTCCTCTTTGAGGGAAGTAGGTACCAACTTCTTCTTTGCCCAGTCTGGCTTGTCCCATTGGAAGCTGAAGAAAGCTTCTTGAATTTTCAACTTCAGTGCTGGATGTAGATTGTGGGCATATCCAAAACCGGTGGTTGGGAAAGTCTGAGACTTGTAAATGGTGACCACGTCATCTGCTTTGATCACTCCTCTTTTGATCATCCGTGATTTAACAGAGTTTGCAATTGAGGCAGCCACATAATCCTTGTTGGCAACACCAAGAATTGAGTTGTCGTGCTTACCGGAGTAGACCGGTTCAAAGTCACGTTCTGCAATCATATCGAACTTACTCTTCAAAATCGCAGACGGAGCTTTTTTGCCGGAATTCGAAGTTGGCGAGGTGAAAGCCAGAGTTTTTCCGCGGATGTCTTCTACTTTGTTGATGCCACTACCGGGATAGGTAATGATTTCCATCTCATATCCGAAATGTCCAGTAAGGCTGGCCATGATGGTGAAGGACTCAAACCCTGCACAGTTAACCGCAAGTGGATTGGAGCCGGTGTTGAATCCAGCAATGTGTAGGCGTCCGGAACGCATGGCTTCTATTTGAGCTGCGTTTGACTGCACCGAAAAAAATACTATTTTTCTCCCAGTCACATTTTCCATGTGATCAAGAAAATCAGACCATGCTTCTTTGTAAACAGCCGGGTCTTCAACCGGAGTGTAGGCAAAAATCAAGGTGCTTGGATCCACCAATTTTCCGGGATCCGTCGGTGTGTCTGCTATCAAATCGCCGTTTACGTCACAGTAGCGTTTGTCAAGATCACCGCGAGGACATTCTGCTGCTAATGCCGGTAATGCCAGCAATCCTAGCAAACTTATACTCAGGATGAATTTTTTGAATAAGATTTTCATTTTACTTCCCTTGTTTGTTTTGAGTTTAAATTAAAGTCATTTTCAGTACTATTACTGAAAATGACGATTAGAAAAATTATAAGTTATCCTGCCACATAACAATAGTCAATACATTTTTTTTTTGGAAAGTATTACATGATAACTAATTTGCAAAAAATTTATCTGAACTTCAAAAATAAACTGCTTGATATCTAATAAAATATCTATTAGTTTGACAGATACACATAAGTAGTAATTAAGTACCTCACAATTTTACCAGGTTTGTACCAGTAATATTTTTTTAACACTTTAGTATGCTAAGAGACGCTTAATTAAAGGTCTTGTATGAATCACGCTTAGAGCATATTGGCTGTTTCATTACTGAATACACCTAATACTAATAATAAAAGCACATAAATAATACAAAATTGACAAAACTTTTTACTAATTATTTTAAGATAAAATATCAATAGTTTACGCAGGAACTAACAAAAAAAGAGAAGATCTGAAGTGATTGAAACAACAACGATAGACAAAACGCTTGATACGATACCTAAGTTGTTGTTGGACCATGCAAAGCATAGAGGAAATAGTCCTGCAAATAGGCATAAGGATTTAGGAATCTGGCAGTCTTGGACATGGTCGGAAGTGGCCGAAGAGGTTCGTAACCTGGCTTGTGGCCTGGCAAAGATTGGATTTAAAAGAGGAGACAAACTTGCTGTAATCGGCGATAATCGCCCCCGTCTTTACTGGTCTATGGTTGCCGCGCAGGCGTTGGGTGGAATTCCCGTTCCGCTTTATCAGGACTCTGTCGCAGAAGAAATGGTTCATGTGCTCGAAAACTCAGATGCTAAATTTGCAATCGTACAGAACCAGGAACAGACCGACAAACTCCTCGAAATAAAAGACCGTTTACCGCACCTCGAGTATATTTGCTACGAGGAACCCCGCGGAATGCGAGACTATACTCAAGAATTTATTTTCTACTACAAAGATATTCAACAAACAGGGCGTGCTTTTCACGGTGAAAATCCTGATTATTTCCTGCGCGAAGTCGAGAAGGGTCAGAGTAGTGATATTTCCATCTTCCTCTATACCTCTGGTACAACGGGCGAACCCAAAGGTGTAGTCCTTACTTCAGATAATCTCATTATAACAGCGCGCAATAGTATTGATTTTGATAATCTTACAAGTGATGAAGAAGTTTTGGCTTACTTACCAATGGCCTGGGTGGGTGACAACATTTTTTCTTTAGCACAGGCTTACGTCATAGGTTTTTGTGTGAATTGCCCTGAAAATCCTGAAACAGTGATGACAGATCTCAAGGAAATAGGTCCTACCTATTATTTTGCACCACCTGCAATTTATGAAACTGTACTGACAAAAGTGATGATACGAATGGAAGACGCAAGCAAGATTAAGCGTTCCATGTTCAATTATTTTATGGAACTGGCTAAAACCGTGGGTATCCGAATTCTTGATGGGAAACCTGTTTCCTTTTCAGAAAAATTTCTCTACAGCGTTGGAAAAATTCTGGTTTATGGGCCGTTAAGAAATAACATGGGTTTGAGCAGAACACGTCTTGCTTATACAGCGGGAGAAGCTATTGGCCCTGAGATATTTGAGTTTTTCCGCTCACTGGGTATTAATATCAAGCAACTTTACGGACAGACAGAGGCTACCGTTTTTGTTTGTGCTCAGCCTGACGGCCAGGTAAAGGCAGATACCGTAGGAACTGCATACCCGGGCGTGGAAATACGTCTGGCAGACAACAACGAAGTTTTTTACCGCAGCCCGGGAGTCTTTCATTCTTATTATAAAAATCCTGAATCAACTGCAGATACAAAAGACGCAGAAGGCTGGGTTGCTACAGGAGATGCCGGTTTTTTTGATGATGAGGGACACCTAAAAATAATTGACAGAGCAAAAGACGTCGGGCGGATGACGGATGGAACACTGTTCGCGCCAAAGTATATAGAAAATAAACTCAAATTTTTCCCATTTATAAAGGAAGCGGTCACTTTCGGAGACGAAAAAGTTTATGCTTCAGCTGTCATCTGCATTGATATCGAAGCAGTTGGAAACTGGGCCGAACGCAGAAACTTAGCATATTCCGGATATACGGATCTTTCCGCAAGAGATGAAGTTTATGATCTCCTTCAGGAATGTGTTGAAAGTGTTAATGCGGATTTAGCACGTGATGAAAAGCTCAGTGGCTCACAAATCAAAAGATACATGCTGTTGCATAAAGAACTGGATGCAGATGACGGGGAACTTACCCGAACACGTAAGGTACGCCGGAGAATTATTGCGGAAAAATATGCTGTGTTAATTGCCGCGTTGGATGACCCTCAACAGACTCATTGTGAAATTGATTCACAAATGACATTTGAAGATGGCCGTACCGGAATTGTGCACGCCGATTTGCAGATTCGAGAATCTGTACGTATAAAATCCCATGTCCACACTTTAGCAGCATAAAAAAAATCAAAGACAAATTACATTCCATGGAAAGAAAAATTGGTGAAAAACTGCTGGGCGTAGAGCACATTAGTTTGTCATTCGGTGGCGTGAAAGCGCTTACTGACATTAGTTTTGACATACGCGAAAAAGAAGTCTTTGCTATCATTGGTCCGAATGGTGCGGGAAAAACGTCCATGCTCAATGTAATCAATGGCTTCTATCATCCTCAACAGGGGGAAATACACTTTAAAGGACTTCATCGTAAGCAAATGCGCCCACATGAAGCCGCGGTGCAGGGTATTGCAAGGACCTTTCAAAATGTGGCCCTTTTCAAGGGAATGTCGACACTTAATAATATTATGGCAGGCAGAAACCTAAAGATGAAAACGAACCTTTTCTGGCAGGCATTATATTATGGTCCTGCTAGAAAAGAGGAGATGAAAAATCGAGAATATGTGGAGGACATTATTGATTTTCTGGAGATCCAAGCTTTACGCCATACACCAGTAGGGAAATTGCCTTATGGATTACAAAAGAGAGTTGAACTGGGACGGGCACTTGCTATGGACCCAGAACTGCTGTTACTGGATGAACCAATGGCGGGGATGAATATTGAAGAAAAACAGGATATGTGTCGCTTCATCCTTGATATCAATGAACAATACGGGACAACCATCGTTCTCATCGAACACGATATGGGTGTGGTGATGGACCTCTCCGAACGCTTAATTGTGCTGGACTACGGACAAAAAATTGCCGAAGGTACTCCGGATGAAATCCGTGGTAACCAGGCAGTCATAGATGCCTATCTTGGCGTAGCCCATACAAATTAATATATATTGTTGAATATATGGAAATTTTATCGATGATATTTATACAGCCGTTTTTTGATATGGTTGATGATCCCGTTTTATTCCTACAGGTAATTTGGGAAGGATTTGTGACGGGTATTCTTTATTCATTAATCGCTTTTGGGTTCGTGTTGATTTTTAAGGCATCAGGTGTGTTCAATTTCGCGCAAGGAATCATGGTGGTATTTGCAGCATTAACTTTAGTGGGTCTGCATGAAGCCGGAGTATCTGCATTTGTTGCACTACCTGCAACAATACTGGTGATGTATGTGCTAGCTTTTTCAGTCGAAAGGCTGGTTTTGAGATCTTTAGTCAACCAGCCTGATATTATACTCTTCATGGCAACAATTGGTCTTACGTTTTTTTTAATAGGTTTTGGTGAATTTATTTTTGGAGGGGAACCAAAAATGATGATTACTGAAGAGCTTCTACTGCCTTATGACTCTATTACTTTCTTCGATGATATGCTGATTTTGCAGGAAATAGATATAGCCGCTTCTATCATTGCCGCATTATCGTTAGTTTTCTTGGCACTTTTCTTGGGAAAAACAAAAATTGGAATCGCTTTGAGAGCAGTGGCTGATGACCATCAGGCGGCTCTTTCTGTAGGTGTATCTCTCAATACTATTTGGGTAGTTGTGTGGTTCTTATCCGGCGTCATTGCATTGATTACTGGAATAATGTGGGGCGCGAAAAGTGACGTTAGTTTTGCTCTCTCAATCATAGCTCTTAAAGCATTACCCGTTTTGATATTAGGCGGTTTTACATCTGTTCGGGGAGCAATAGTCGGGGGATTGATCATTGGCATAGGTGAAAAGATTGGAGAATTTTATTGGGGGGGCCTGGTGGGGGGAAGTATTGAAGGCTGGCTGGCCTACATGATTGCACTTTTTTTCCTATTCTTCAGACCGCAGGGGTTATTTGGAGAGAAAATTATTGAAAGAGTATAGGTTTTAAAAATTAATTAAAAATGTTTTATCGCGAAGCAGGACAATTTAAGACAACTTATATTGCTGACCAGGAACTTTTCCCTGTGAAGCAGGATCGTTGGGGGATATTATTAATCATTGGATTTTCATTTATAGTTATTCCATTGATTGCAAACGACTATTGGCTGCAGGCTATTCTGATCCCATTCCTTATTTTTTCATTAGCAGCTATAGGGCTCAATATCCTGACTGGATATGCTGGACAATTGTCTTTAGGGACAGGTGGATTCATGGCAGTTGGTGCATATTCATGCTACAAATTGATTACTATTTTCCCGGAGACGAATGTCATATTACTTATTCTTGTCTCAGGTTTTTTTTCTGCAGGCATTGGTTTAATTTTTGGGATACCATCTTTGAAGATCAAAGGTTTCTACCTCGCAGTGGCAACACTAGCGGCCCAATTTTTCTTTGAATGGCTTTTCGGAAGAGTGAAATGGTTTTACAACTATAACGATTCAGGAGCAATTGAAGTACCTGTAAGGAATTTTTTTAATATTGCTGTTACAGGTCCTATTGCTACAGCACAGACACGTTATGTCGTTGTATTATGCATCGTAACTATTTTGGCATTAATCGCCGTAAACATTGTCAGAGGGAGAATTGGGCGGGCTTGGATGGCTATCAGAGATATGGATATTGCAGCGGAATTGATTGGCATACGACCCCTCACAACAAAATTGATTGCATTTGCCATTAGTTCCTATTACGCTGGTGTTGCCGGTGCATTGTTCGTGTTCACTTATTTGGGTTCTGCCGAAGTAGAAGTTTTTGACATTAATATCTCATTTGAAATTTTATTCATGATAATTATCGGCGGTTTGGGTAGTATTTCGGGAGCATTTTTAGGTGCAGCATTTATTGTACTTATTCCAATTCTGATTACGAATCTGCCAAGGATGTTAGGAATACCTATTAATGCAGCAACAGTTGAACATTTTAATTTTATGATATTGGGTGCATTGATTGTACTGTTTCTGATTTTTGAACCTCATGGTTTAGCAAGAATATGGTCAATTATGAGGGAAAAGCTTCGGGTATGGCCATTTCCCTACTGATTATTCTATAGAGAAATCCTGCCTGTGGAAGAGTCAGAGTGGTTCTGACTCAGTTGAAATCCTGTCTAGTGATTAGGCTCAGGTTTCATCAAAATATATAAATCAACCTAAAGGAGTTACTATGAAAAATAAATTTTTCCTTATGTTAATCGCCTCAGTCATATCTTGCTTGTGGTTGTCTCAGGGAGTAATGGCGGCAAAAGGAATTTATATCCCACTTTTTACTTATAAAACTGGCCCGTTTGCTGGAAGTGGAATTCCTACCGGAAATGGTATGGCTGATTATTTAACCATGCTGAATGAAAGAGACGGAGGTATAGGTGGGGTTCCACTGATCGTGGAAGAATGTGAGACCGGATATAACACTAAAAAAGGGGTTGAGTGTTATGAAAAAGTAAAAGGAAAAAACCCCGCCATGATAAACCCATGGTCTACTGGAATCTCACTTCAATTGATTCCAAAAACACCTGTAGACAAGATTCCTCTTCTCACCATGGGTTATGGACTATCAGCAGCAGCAGTCGGCAGTGTTTTTCCATGGGTTTTTAATTATCCCTCGACTTACTGGAACCAGGCTTCTGCAATCATAAAATATATCGGCCACCAGGAAGGTGGAATAAGTAATCTGAAGGGTAAGAAAATCGGATTCATCTTTCTTGAATCCGGTTATGGAAGAGAACCCATTCCATTGTTTGAAGAGCTTTCTGGTGAATTGGGATATGACTTTTTCACCATACCTGTGGCATTCAAGGAAAGCCAGAATCAGTCATCGCACTGGCTCAAGGTTCGTAAAGAAAAACCTGATTGGATGATAATGTGGGGCTGGGGTGTTATGAATCCCACAGCCATCAAAGAAGCAACACGAATTAAGTTCAATATGGAAAAGTTCGTAGGTGTCTGGTGGTCAGGAGGTGAAGATGATGCCCGTCCAGCCGGTAAAGCTGCCAAAGGATATAAATCGGCAAATTTCCATGGAATAGGAACCCATTATCCTGCTATCCAGGATATTTTGAAGTATGTCGTTGATAAAGGTAAAAGCCAGGTCAAAGATCGCTCACGAGTTGGAGAAAATCTCTATATGCGAGGAGTTATCAATTCTGTACTTATTGCCGAATCAATAAGAACCGCGCAGAGTAAATTTGGTAACAAGGTTGTTAACGGTGTAGAAACGCGATGGGGAATGGAAAATCTGGACTTGACCTCTGCCAGGATGGCAGAAATTGGGTTACCAGGATTTACCAATCCCATCAAGGTTTCCTGTGATGACCATGCGAATAACGGTCCCATATTTATTCAGCAATGGAATGGAACAAGCTGGGAAAGGGTATCCGGATGGATAAATTCCATGGACAGGGTAAGGCCGATGCTGGAAAAGGCTGCGGCTAACTACAAAGCAAAAAACAATGTCCCTAACAGGACTATTCCCTGTTCGTAATTTTCTTTTCATCTTAAAAGGGAGTTGTTGTTTTAACACTCCCTTTTTCTTTTGAATACAAAGCATACCTTGGTGTAGGTAATTGTTAAGCGTTAACAACATAGAGGTCATTTACGACCATGTTATCCTTGTTCTTAAAGGCACCTCATTGGAAGTTCCTAGGGGTAGCATAGTAGCCCTTCTTGGTGCAAACGGTGCAGGTAAGACTACTACACTCAAGGCCATTTCAAATTTACTTCACGCGGAACGAGGAGAAGTTACCAAAGGCAGTATTGAATTTGATGGAATCCAGGTTCATGATCTCTCACCTAATGAATTAGTTAAACGAGGCTGTATTCAGGTTATGGAGGGGCGTCATGTTTTTGAGCATTTGACTGTCGAAGAAAACTTGCTTACAGGCACATATACGCGAAAGGAACCTCATTCTGTCATCGCAACTGATCTGGAAAAAGTTTATAATTATTTCCCACGCATAAAAGAGAGAAAATCAAGCCAAGCTGGCTACATTTCAGGGGGTGAACAACAAATGATGGTAATCGGAAGGGCTTTGATGTCAAAACCTAAAATGATTCTGCTTGATGAACCCTCTATGGGTCTTGCCCCGCAGCTTGTTGAGGAAATATTTGAAATTGTCAAAGATCTCAACCAACGTGAAGGAGTAAGTTTCCTACTGGCTGAGCAAAACACAAATATCGCATTGCGTTATGCAGACTATGGATATGTTCTGGAAAACGGCAGAGTAGTAATGGACGGCGAAGGGAAGGAATTGCGTGAAAATGAAGATGTCAAAGAATTCTATTTAGGCATGGACCGCGGTGGACGAAAAAGTTTCCGAGATGTGAAAAACTACAGACGACGTAAACGCTGGCTTTAATCGTTATTTCCTTTTTAATACTAACACTGAACTTGTAAAAAGCCCTAAAACTGCTTGATTTCTAGCGAAGCGATCCTGCAACTGAACAGATTATGTTTTTTCCGGATTGCTGCTTCAGGTGTGTGGTTGATTAAAGTTTTATCATAAACCATCGTTTTACATACATTCCTCGACAAAGACAAAACCATGAGCAGCGATGATGCAAAAATCGGCATCGTTGGAGGTGCAGGTCCATACGCCGGACTTGATTTAGCACAAAAAATACTACAGCAGACAAGAGCAGAAAA
>Ga0066854_10000367_pt1 | contig 16111 bp, 17 predicted proteins | sample ETNtaG_8_FD_65494 | JGI IMG/M metagenome (GOLD analysis project Ga0066854, IMG submission 65494) | Marine microbial and viral communities from oxygen minimum zone, Eastern Pacific Ocean - ETNP201406SV75 | ecosystem: Environmental > Aquatic > Marine > Oceanic | place: Pacific Ocean: Eastern...
TTTCAACTGTAGTTGGATTAGCATTTAGAAAGCTAGATGTATTTGGTTACTACAAATTTGTAACAGCAGTTAAAAATATTAATTTATTGCCTAACAGAGAAAATATGATGGCACAAAAGAAAGCAAAAGTATTTTCAAATTTTGCTTTCAAAGGGGTAGTAGGCATTGTTGCTGCTGTTTATATAATTTTATTTGGTTTGTCTTTTTGGCAAATTCAAACATTGGGTAAAAAAATAGTTGGTTATGATCAGATACTTCAAACTCACGAATTAAAAACAATTGAAAAAGGTAATCTTGCAAAAGAACTTGGAATGTTAAATAAATCTTTAAAACTAAGCACTTCTATTAAATCAAATAAAACATTAAGCTTTAGAGTATTGGCTCAAATAGCATCTGCAGTTCCAAAAAGAATTAAGTTTAAGCAGTTGGAATATAATGGATCCAATCAAGTTATTATTGAAGGATTTGCTTATAGCGATCAAGATATTTTAAAATTAATAAATAATTTAAATGTTAAAAGTTTAATTTCACAAGCGTCACTTGCATCCATGTCATTACCAAGCACAGGTCAGAAAGGCAAAACTGCAATGAAAGGTTTCAAAATAGCTTGTGTATTGGAGAACGTATAATGGATTTAAAAAATATGCAAATGAGCGACATTAAAGAAAAGATTTTAGCTGTTGCAGATAAAAAGACATTAATCAAATTTGGAATTGGTTTAGGGTCAATAATATTATTTTTAATAGTTTATTATGCAGTTTTAAATCCATTGGTCAAAGATCGAAAAGCAAAATATGAAGACAAATTATTAAAACAAAACGAAATCAATCAATTTGAAAATGATATAGCTACTCTTAAAGCAAGAATAAAAAAATTAAGTCCTGAAGTTAAAGAAAAATCTACTTTATTTCATTCCAAGGCAGAAGTTGAAGGTTTATATAATACCTTTAGTCGGTTTGCGGGAAATTACGGATTAGTGATTTCAAAAATTGAAAAGAAAAAAGCAAAACCAATCCTGAAAGAAGGAATGGCCAAGCAAGCTGAAAAAAACATAAAAAAAAAAATGATTTCTTATTATAAAATTCCTGTAGAATATGAAATCAAGGGAAATTTTCTAGGCTTTATTAAGTTCAAAAGAGCAGTATCTAAATCCAAAAAAATGCTAAATTTTGACAAAGAGACCATAAGTATAGTACAAAACGACTCAACTGGAGCGATAGTAGTAAAAGGGACATTAACAATAGTGGGGTTACCGGATGAATTTTTTTAAAAATTTATTTTTTATAATATTTTTGCTTTCTGCAACAATTAGTTTTGCAGCTGACACTGATAAAGGAAAATTAAAAGAGCAAGTAAATGAAATTGTAAAAGAACTTCAAGAAGATGAAGAAGTTCCATTAAATGATCCTTTTGCTGGAAATGAAGGAAATACCAATAAAGCACGAACTGGATTGGATGACGGAGAAGAACAAGATGAAATGAGTTTATATAATTTTAAACTTGTAGGATTAATTTCTGGAAAAGATCATAGTTATATTGCTTTAGCTAACTCATCGGGAGAAGTATTGACATTAACACTAGGTCAACATTTGGGAAAAATTAAATTGGCAGATTTAAGATTAACGGAAGCGATTTTTGAAAAAGATGACAAAACTTACATTATTATTGATTTTAACGGCGGGATAAGAGAAGCAGATGAATATTAAAAAAACAATCCAATTTATTGGAATAATTATATTTGCACTGATTTTAAATGGATGTGCTAATTCTAAATTTGCTAAAAAATATAATAAACCTTTTAAACACAACACACCATTAATCAAAGATGATATTAAAAAATCTGGCAAAGCTGAGATCGCAAAAACTTTGGAAATGGGACCAAAACCTGTTGAAGGAGACACTAGAAAGTTAGGAAAAAGAAAAAAAATATCATCTCAAGTGCAGAGAAATTATTTATTAATTCCTGATACTTACCCATTATTAAAACAAAGAGTTACATTAAAATTTAAGAATTTAGATTTTAAAGAAACTATGGAATTAATGGGCAAAATTGGTGAGATAAATGTTTTGGTCGGAGACGAGGTAGCAGGTGCTATTACTGCAGAATTAATAGATGTACCATGGGACAAGACATTTCAAGCGCTATTAGATATGAACAATTATGCATCGGATATTGATGTCGTTAGCAATTTAATAAGAGTACACTCACCAGAAAATTTAACAGCACAAGAAAGTTATAAATCTGAAAGAGCCCAGGCAGTTAAAAAGAAGGTTGAATTAGAAGATAGCGTAGAACCAATTTTTTCTGAGATATTTAGACTTTATTATATTTCACCAGAACAAGCAAAAAAAACTCTTAATGAATTGTTTACCTCAGCTGCTGGAGAAAGTTCATACATCCCTATTCAAATTACCGAAGAAATTACAACGAGATCAATTATTGTTAGAGGTAAAGAAAAAGATTTAGACGTTGTTGATAAAGTGATCAAAGAAATTGATGTTAGAACTAAACAAGTTTTAATTGAAGCATTCATTATTGAAGCAAATTCTGATTTTGAAAGGGCTCTTGGTGTTAAACTTGGTGGTTATTATAAACGAACAGGCGCTAAACAAGCTGGTGGTGTAATCGGCACTAGTTCTGCAGGAACTTTTGATGATACTTCAGCAGCCCTAGGTTCAAAAACTGACTCAATAACGGATTTTGCAGTGGGTTCAGCCACAAGTGGAATTGGAATTTTAAGAAAAACAGGTTCTGCAGTTTTAAAAGCTGAAATTACAGCTTTAGAGAAAATAGGAATGGGTAAAACAATTTCAAATCCAAAAGTATTTACTCTAGACAATCAACTTGCAACAGTTACCCAAGGTCAAGAAATTCCTTATCAAACGACCTCAGAAGGCACAACCTCAACCTCATTTAAAGAAGCTGCATTAAAATTAGAAGTTATACCAAGCATCATTGGAGATGGAAATATTCTATTAGATATTAAAGTAAATAATGACACTCCAGATAAATCAGGAGGCGCTGATGAACCCCCTATTAACAAGATGGAAATTGTAACAAAATTACTAGTAGCAGATGGCGATATTGTTGTAATTGGTGGAATTAAAAAAAATGTAAAAGCTAACAGTAAATCACAAACTCCAGGCTTAGGTAATGTGCCAGTAATAGGAAACCTGTTTAAAGGAAAGACAACAAATGATAGCCTAGATGAATTACTGATATTCATAGCACCAAGAGTTCTATAATGATAAATATAAGTAGAGAGTCAGAAATAAATTTAATTAATATCCTTATTGATCAGGATATTATTTCAGGAAAAGATTTAGCCAATATTAAAAAAGTTTCAACAGAAGGAAAGAAATCACAATTAGATGCGGTATTTGAATTAGAATTAACCGATGAAGAAAAAATTTTGGATCTTTTGGTTAAGGAACAATCCTTAGCTACAATTGATCTCACAAATATTCCAATAACCGATCAAATAAAATTGGTATTACCTTCAAACTACATAAATATGAATTTTATTGCACCATTCAAAATTGAAGACAAAACACTTCACATAGCAATTTCAGATAGTTCAAAATTGAGCTTAATGAGAAATTTAAAAACAATTACAAAAATGGAAATTGAACTGCATGCAGCAAAAGTATCAAATATTTCTGATTTTATTACAAAACTACTTGAAGGGGAAGAAACAACAATAAAATCAATTAAAGCAGCAAATGCAGAAAAACAAGAACAACAAGAACAAGAAGAAAAAACTAAAACTTTTGAATATGAAGTTGACGAAAGTGCTGAAGTTTTAGAAGAAACACCCGAAGAAGACATAGAGGCAATAGAGAATGAGTCTGAGGTAATAAGATTCAGTACAGCAGTAGTAGCAGAAGCAATTAAATCTGGAGTGTCAGATATTCATATCGAACCTTACAGATTTTCTTCAAGAGTTAGATATAGATTAGATGGTATGCTTCAAGAACAAACACATTTTAAAAAATTTTTACATTCAAATTATGGTGCTGTTGTAACTAGATTTAAAATTATGGGTAAACTAGATATTGCAGAAAGACGTTTACCGCAAGATGGTGCAATACCATTTAAAATAGAGGGTAAAGTAGTTGACCTTCGTCTTTCAATTTTGCCTACAGCAACTAATGAAAGAATAGTAATGAGGGTTCTAAATAAGGATGCTGGAGATATTAGTTTGGAACAATTAAATTTCGACGAAAATGATTTAAAAATTTTAAGAAAAGCAATACATAGTACTCAAGGATTAGTGCTGGTAACCGGTCCAACAGGATCTGGTAAAACTACAACTCTTTATAGTATTCTAAAAGAAGTATCCAAACCTCATTTAAATATTTTAACTGCGGAGGATCCTGTCGAGTACGAGTTGGATGGAGTAGCACAAGTTCAAATTAAAGATGATATTGGTTTAAATTTTGCTACAGCTTTAAGATCTTTTCTACGTCAAGACCCAGAGATAATTCTAGTTGGAGAGATGAGAGATAAAGAAACTGTTGATATTGGATTAAAAGCTGCATTAACAGGGCACTTAGTGTTTAGTACACTTCACACTAATGATGCACCAAGTACAATTACAAGATTACAAAATATGGGAACACCTGATTATTTAATTAGTGCTGCTTGTAGTCTTGTTTTGGGACAACGTTTGGCTAGAAAAACTTGTGTGGAATGTAGAGAGGAAGATCCAGATATTACACCAAAAGTTTTAACAGATTTTGGATTTACAGCTGAACAAGCTTCAAGAGCAAAAGTTGTCAGAGGAAAAGGTTGTCCAAAATGTAAAGACAGTGGTTACAAAGGTCGTATGGGTATTTATGAAGTGCTAAATATTACAAAAGCAGTTAAAGAAGCAATTCTTAGAAAAGCAACAACTCCTGAACTAAGAGAAATAGCAATCAAAGAGGGCTTTAGAACCATGAATGATATGGGACGTGAAATGATTTTGAGTGGAGATTTAAATTTTAGAGAGTACGAACGTGTACTCACTATGGGTTAATAAATCATGTCATCAGAAACATTTTCCTATAAAGGAATTTCAGCAGGAAAATATGTAGAAGGCACGATTGATGCGATCAATCAAGATGAAGCCTCTTATAAGCTTAAAGAACAAAAAATTATAATCACCAAAATAATAAGAACCAAAAAAAAAATCGCCGAAAAAAGTAAAAAAAAAAGTGGTGGTGGTTTTTCCTTATTTAAGAAGAAAATAAAACCAGCAGATGTTGTAATTTTTTCAAAACAATTTGCAACGATGGTAAAAGCGGGATTACCAATATTGAATGTTCTTTCAATGCTGAGAGATCAACTTGAACACCCAGAATTAAAAATTATTGTTGAAGATATTAGAAAAAGCTTGGAAGGAGGAGTTACTCTATCTAAATGCTTTGACAAATACCCTAAAGTTTTTGACAATATATATGTGAACCTAATCAAAGCAGGTGAGGCTAGCGGTAAATTAGATGTATTTTTGTTGAAATTAGTGGAATCTTTAGAAAAAAGAGAAAAAGTAAAAAAGAAAATTAAAGGTGCGCTTATGTATCCTGCTGTAATGTTTTTTACAGCAATAACCGTTATGGTTTTTATGTTAATTAAAGTAGTACCTATATTTGCCGAAATGTATGAAGGTATGGGAGTTCCATTACCAACACCAACAGCGGTAATCATGACAGCAAGTAATTTTATGAGAGGAACGGGAGGATTGGTTACAGGAATATCAGTAGCAATATTTTATATTGTATTTAAGTATTTAACTACAAAAGTACCTGCGATTAGATATAAGTGGCATGGAAGAGTTTTAAAGATGCCAGTTTTTGGAGATATGATTTTAAAATCTTTAATAGCAAGAGTATCACTTATTATGGGAAATCTTAGTGCTGCTGGTGTAAATTTGCTGGAAAGTTTAGAGATTGCAAAACAAGTTAGTAATAACGATGTTGTTACTCAAGCATTAGAAAATGTTAAAAAAGGAGTTTTCTCAGGAGACACATTGACAAAATTATTTTTAAAAGAACCAACTTTTCCATCAACTTTCAGTCAGCTAATTTCAGTCGGAGAACAAACCGGTAGTTTGGATGAAATGTTTACTTCTGTTTCAAATTATTATGAGGAAGAATTTGATACAGCAGTGGATAATATGTCGAGTTTGATTGAACCAATTATGATTGTATTTATGGGTACCATGATTGGAGGATTGATGATCGCTATGTATTCACCAATCTTTAATGTTGGTGCAATAATCGGCCAGTAATTTTTTTAAATTAATATCTTTTAGTTAGAACTAAGTGATTAATCCAATCTTTTCTACTAGTTTTAAAAACAATTTCATCCATTATTTGACCAATAAAAAATGTACCAAGACCTCCAGGTCTAATCTCATCTAGCTTTCTAGGTTTAATATTTTCTGGAACGGCAGGCTCACCTTTATCCAAAAGTTCTAAAGTTAAAACTTTATTTTCGTAACAAATTTCCACTCGCATTTGATCAGCAGTTGGATGACCATTGTATGCATGCTTAACAACATTTTGTGCAGCTTCCGCTAATGCCAAAACTACATCATCCGTAGTACTTTCTAATTCAGGAACTTTCGATAAAACTTCTCTTGCAAAAGCTCTTATTTCTTTAAGGCTTGCTGCGCTTACATCAAAATCTTTTTGCTCTTTTACAGACATTTAATCCAGATTTAATATCTGCTCCAATTTTGCCATCATAATCACTTTCAAAACTGATTTACTTATCTCTTTTAAAGTAACTTTAGTTCCAAGCTCCGTTGCTTTTTGGTGACTTTCTATAAGAACAGAAATACCAGACGAATCCATGTATTGAACTTCTTTTAAATTTATATGAACTTCTTTTTTAGCCTCAATTAAAGGCATAATCACTTCTTTAGCCTTGTCAGTGACTTCCATATCGATCTCACCATCAAGAAATACCGTAGAAATGTTACCTTCTTCAGTGACTTTATATGACATAGCGCATTTATTTATTAATTTTTAAATAAAATCAACAACTTTTACGTTATTTTCTTGACCCATTTTGATTACTCGTTTTATAATATCTCAATAATAAATAGTATAATTAATAATAAATAGTATAATTAAGTGATAAGTAATTAATTTGGAGGAATTTTAAGAAATGAAAAAAATTAACAGTAAAGGTTTTACTCTTATTGAGTTATTAGTTGTTGTGGCAATTATCGGAATTTTGGCAGCTGTTGGAGTTACAGCATACAGTGGCTATACAAGTGGAGCTAAACAAAGTACCACAAAAGCTATTCATTCGAATCTTTTAAAATATATAGCAGCCGAATGGCAAAAATGTTCTATAGATAGCTCAGGACTAGTAATGGCTAAGAATACAACTACTGCCGCACAACATATTAAATGTGCTTCACAAGGTGCATCTGATGTTGTTACACTATTAACCACTGCTTCAAATTCACCACTTGAAGATAAGGATCCCTATGATGGAAGCTATGCAATTGTTGGAACAGCCCCATCCGGAAAAGCTGTTGCTGGAAATGTAGTTTTATCAGCAGCATCTGAAACTCTAACATTAAGTACATGTTTTAAGTATTCGGGTGCAGCGTGCGCAACTGACTCGACACTAACAAACACATACACTCTCGAGTAAGGAATTTTGTTTTTATAAATTTATGTTAACCAAGAGTTATGGTTTTTCATTGATCGAACTTTTGGTTGTTGTAGCCATTCTTGGGATTTTATCAGCTGTAGGAGTTACAGCTTATCAAGGCTATGTATCTTCTGCAAAACAAAAATCAGCAGAAAATGTAATGATGCAAATTTCTTTAGGTCAAACAGAATATTATTCAGAAAATGGTGCGTATTACAGTAACCCTAGCGCAGGATCTGGCAAATGTACGCCAAGTAGCGTCACATCTGGTGAAATAGAAACTGAACTCTTAGGAGGTTCAGATACAATTCCAGAAGATATGGGATATAATATTTGTACAGCACTGGATGGCACAGCATATACAGTCGTAGCACTAGAAAGTGGTAGTGGATCATCAAATTGTGAGGTTACTATGACTTCTCAAAATGCGTACACAAGAAACAATTATTGTTAGTAAAACTAAATGTATTTAGAAAATTTAAAAAAATTTATATCAAACATATTTAAAGAAGAACTTTCTCATAGACAAAAACTATATATAACAATCAGCCTTGGTTGGATAATATTCATTGGTTATTTAACTTGGTGGAATGGTTTAAGAAGCGCTACTTTAGATAAGAGCTTTAGATGGGATGAATGGTTTTGGTTTGGTATCATTCCTGCAACTGCGCCTTATCTTTTTTATTTTATCTGGAAAAAAAAAGAATAATTTAAATGACGGGCGTTGATATAGATGTCGTAAAATCATTTGTCGATACCCTTTGGGTGATTAATTGTGCAATTCTAGTATTTATCATGCAAGCTGGTTTTATGTGTATGGAAACCGGATTATCCCGTCATAAAAATAGCATTAACGTCGCTCTTAAAAATGCCGCAGATTTTGGTGTATCGGTTGTTGTATTTTGGATCTTTGGTTTTGGTTTGATGTTTGGAAGCACTTACAAAGGTTTTATTGGTACGGATTTGTTTTTATTTGCAACCGATAAAGCGGAATACATGACATATTTTGTGTTCCAAGCCATGTTTGTTGCAACAGCAGCTACCATTATTTCAGGCGCAGTAGCTGAAAGAATGAAGTTTGTTGGATACTTAATTATCACTGTACTTGCAACAGGACTAATTTACCCAGTAGTTGGGCATTGGGCTTGGTCTTCTAGCTATCTCATGAAATTAAGCATGTCTGAAGAGACAAGATATCTTCTTGCAGATACAATCAATAAAGGCTGGCTTTCAGAACTAGGGTTTATCGATTTTGCAGGTAGCACCATAGTTCATTCGGTCGGTGGCTGGATTGCTTTATCAGCAGTTTTAATTTTGGGACCAAGAATTGGTAAATATTCTGAAGCCAACAAAGGTAAATTTACAGGATCTAGTTTTCCATTAGCTGTTCTTGGAACATTAATTCTTTGGTTTGGTTGGTTTGGTTTTAATGGAGGAAGTAATGGAGCCATGGATGATGCCGTACCATTAATTTTGATAAATACATTTCTTGCAGCATCATTTGGATTATTAACTGGATTAGCTACTTCATTTATAAAGTTTAGAAAACCAGATGCTTATTATATAATTCTTGGACCTCTCGCTGGATTGGTTGCAATTACCGCTGGATGCAATTCAATGTCATCTTTTGTATCAATTTTTGTAGGTATTACTGGATCGCTTATTGCAATTTTTGCTAATGAAATATTAAACAAATATGAAATAGATGATGTAGTGGGTGCAATACCGGTTCACTTAGCAGCAGGTATATGGGGAACTTTAGCAGTCGGTTTTTTTTCAGATTTAGAAATTCTTGATACTGGTTTAACAAGATGGGAACAAATTAAAATCCAGTTCATTGGAGTAGGGTCTATTGGAATTTTCTCTTTTGTAACATCTTTTATTTTATTAAAAATCTTAAATAATTTCTATCCACTAAGAGTAAGCCCTTTACATGAAGAACTCGGATTAAATATTGCAGAACATAATGCAACATCAGTTGAACACGATTTAATTTCAATATTAAATAAACAATCACAAACAGGAGATTTAACTGTAAGAGGTCCACAAGACCCTTTTACCGCAGGTGGAGTAATTGGTCTTTATTACAATAAATTAATGAGCAAGCTTGAATCTAGTGAATCTGAGAAAAAGAAATGGCGTGATCGAATAAGTCAAGAAGTTAATCTTGCTGTTAAAGTACAAGAAAATTTCTTACCAAAAAGAAATTTAGATAATTATCCTGTGAGCGGAATTAATATTTCTTCTAGGGAAGTTTCTGGAGATTTCTTTAGTTTTTATCCGCATAATGAAAGTATTTATTTTATAATTGCTGATGTAGCTGGCAAAGGAATACACGCTGGAATGGTAATGGCAAAGGCCTCAACTTTATTTGAAGTTATGTCGAAAGACAAAGTGGATCCAGATGAAATGATGTTTCATATGAATAATGATTTATTTAAAACCAAAACAGGAGGTATGTTTGTAACAGCTGTAATTGGTGAGTATAATATAATTAATAATGAAATTACATGGGTGAATGGAGGTCATCAACCTGTTCTAATAAGAGACACAAAAGGAAATTTTAAAGAATTTAACTCTGAATCGCCCCCACTTGGAGTTGTTCTACAAAAAAATAAATCGTCTTATTTAGTAAAAAAAGAAAAACTAAATGATCATAGATTCTTTGCTTTTACAGATGGATTATCAGAAAGCTTAAACAAGAAAGAAGAAGAAATAGGTATTCAAGGATCAAAAGATATTATCAACAGCAATCATAATCAAGATCTTAAATCTCAACTTTTAAATATTACCAAAGAAGTAATAAAAATTTCTGGTAAAAATAAATTAAGCGATGATTTGACTATTCTTGCTATTGGTAAATAAGTGAATAAAATTTTATTATTTATCTATATTTTATTAAACGTAAACCTATAGAATTAACAAAGTATTTTTTCTATTCTTGATGAAATTGACTGTATTAGAAGCAATAAATCTTTTTACCTTATAAAATAATATTTATCTTAATTTCATACCGCGCCTATATATCCTATATTATAAAACTTACTTAACCCTATATTTATGGAGTGGATAATAAAAAAATTGAAGTTGGTGTAATAGGCGCTGGTATTCAAGGTGTTTGTAATGCTTTGTTTCTTCAAAAGAAGGGTTTTAAAGTAACATTATTCGATAGAGATGAACCTGGAAATTCAGCGACTTACGGAAACGCTGGTCATTTTTCACCTTATGCTTCCGTTCCTTTTAATCGGTCAGATGTTTTGGCAGATATTCCAGCAATGCTATTAAGTTCAAGAGGACCTTTGGCATTAAAATGGAATTATGTACCTAAAATGATTCCGTGGTTTATAAAATTTTTTATTAATTGCAGTAAAAAAGAAATGATGAATACAGCAAAAAATATGCATCAAATTTTAGATCTAGCTCTTCCGGCATTTGATGAACTATTTGAGGAAATTGATATTAATGGTTTAGTAGAAAATAAAGGCATTATGTATATATGGGATGATCAAAATTTAAAAAGTCGTGAACTTGAAATCAATATTAGAAAAGAACTCGGAGTTAAACAGCAAATATTATCTCCAAAAGAAATACATGACCTAGAACCAAATATAAAAACTTTTTATCATGGAGGTGTATTCTATAATTATGCAAGACACGCAAGAGATCCAAAAAAAATATTAATCAAATTATTTGAAAATTTTATTCAAAAAGGGGGAAAATTTCTAAAATTAAATATTCAACATTTGAATTTTGATGATGAAAAACCGGTTATTCGATCAGAGATACAAAGATTTATTTTTGATAGATTAGTGATTGCTTGTGGAGCATTTTCAAAAAGATTAACTGACAAACTTCATGAAAATATTCCTTTAGATACTGAACGAGGCTATCATGTACATTTCAAGGATTGTGATCAGTTAATTTCTAGGCCAGTTATTTATTCTAATCGTGCTTTTGGAATGACTCCTATGGATCAAGGATTACGAGTGGTTGGCACAGTTGAATTTGGTGGATTAAAGAATCCTTTAACAAAAGCAAGAATTAAAAACTTAATTGATAACGCTAATGATATGTTGGATGGTCTTCCTGAACACCTAGACGAATGGTTAGGATTTAGACCAAGCTTGCCTGATTTTTTACCAGTTATTGGACCGTCAAAGAATTATAAAAATGTTTTTTATTCTTTTGGACACCATCATTTAGGATGGACTTTGGGAGCCATATCTGGGAAAATAATATCTGAAATGATTGCTAACGTAGATACAAATTTAGATTTAAAACCATATAGTTCTTTAAGATTCAGGTAAGTGTCCTCGAAATTTAATTTAGCATATATTTTTTTATTTTTATCAGTTCTGTTTTGGGCAGGAAATTTTATAGTCGGTAAAATTGCCAGCAACTATGAAATACCTCCTTTTTCATTAAATTTTTATAGATGGTTTTTTGCTTGGATAATTTTAGCACCTTTTACAATTCCAGAAATATTAAATAAAAAAGATTACATAAAAAAAAATTTAACATATTTAATTATTTTAGGTATCACGAGCGTCACCATATTTAATTCTATTGTTTATTATGCCTTAAATTTCACTCAAGTCATAAGTGGAGTTTTGATGATTTCAACAATACCAGTTATGATTATATTTATTTCCTCATTGTTAAAAACTGATAAAACAAATATTTTTCAAATTCTTGGGGTAATACTATCTTTTGTGGGGGTAATTGTAATTATCACTAAGGCAGACATTGAATTAATAAAACAACTAAAATTTAATAAAGGAGATTTAACCATGGTGGTTGCAATGCTTTCTTGGGCAACCTATTCAGCTTTATTAAAACAAAAGAAACACGAATTAACTCAACTAAGTCTTCTAGAAGTAATAATTACTTTTGGTTTAATGTTCTTAATTCCAATTTATTTTATTGAGATGCAAATGGGATATTTAATAAAATTGGACACTCCTTTTATTTTGACATTAACCTATGTTGTATTATTTCCAGGAATAATCTCATTTATCTGTTGGATCAAAGGAATTGCTTTAATCGGACCTAATCGATCAGGAATTTTTTTACATCTGATGCCAATTTTAAGTGCGATAATGGCTATGATTTTATTTAAAGAAAAATTTATGTTTTATCATTTCCTTGGAGCAATTTTTATATTGTCTGGAATAATTTTGTCCAATAAGAAAAAAACAAATGATTAAAGTTGCAATACTAGATGACTATCAAAATGTTTCACAAGAAATTTTAGATCTAAAAAAACTTTCAGCAACCTATGAAATAAAAATATTCAATGAACCATTCAATGATGAAACAGATGCGATCAAACAATTAAAAGATTTTGAAGCATTATTAATAATGAGAGAGAGAACAAAAATTACAGAAAATTTAATTAATAATCTAAAAAAACTTAAGTATATAATTACTAGCGGTATGCGAAATAAAGCAATAGATCTTGATGTAGCTAAAAAAAGAAACATTATTGTTACAGGAACAGAAATTAATATCAATCCAACATGCGAATTGACCTGGGCCTTAATTTTAGGTTTAGCTAGAAATATTAAGTCTGAAATAGATAATATGTTTCAAGGCTACTGGCAAACAACAATTGGTGTTGAGTTAAAAGGTAAAATTCTTGGATTAATTGGATTAGGTAGAGTTGGCTCACAGGTTGCAAAAATTGCAAAAGCTTTTGGAATGGAAGTAATAGCATGGAGCGAAAATTTAAATTTGGATAGATGTAAAGAGTTAGATGTTTTGCCATCAAGCAAAGAAGACTTACTGCAAAATTCTGATTTTATTTCGATTCATGTTCAAGGAGGTGAACGATACAAAAATTTAATTCAATTAAAGGAATTTGATATGATGAAAAAAACTGTTTTTTTAATTAACACTTCAAGAAGCTCAATTGTAAATGAGGAAGATTTAATTATTGCTCTTTCAACAAATGTAATTGCGGGAGTTGGAATTGATGTTTATGAAAAAGAACCTTTGCCAGCAAGTCATAAATTAAGATTTATTCCAAATGCACTTTTATTACCACATATTGGATATGTTACTGCTGAAAATTATTCTATTTTTTACACTCAAATGATAGAAAATTTAGAAGTTTGTGTATTAGGAAAGCCAATTAGAGTTATTGAATAATTTCATGAAAAAAAATAATCCAAATTTAACTGCTGAACAAAAATTAGTTTTATTTGATGATGAAACTGAAACACCGAATTTAAGTGAGTTAAATAATGAAAAGCGCGAAGGTAGCTATCACTGTGCAAATTGTGGAATAAAACTATTTGATTCTAGTGCAAAATACGAAAGTGGTTCTGGTTGGCCATCTTTTTTCAAATCTGTTCCTAATGTGTTTGAAACAAAAACAGATTATTTGTTAGGTTATGCAAGAACTGAATATCACTGTATAAATTGTGGAGGTCATCATGGACATATTTTTAATGATGGACCACAACCTACTGGCAAAAGATATTGCAATAATGGTGTTTGTTTAATTTTTTATCTAAATTAGTAAAAATTATTATTGACTGCAAAATATAATATTATTAAATATACTTAAAGCTGCGTAAGATTGGCATAAGTTAAGTTTTTAAAAGGTTATTTTGATATAGATCATTTTAACTGCTGGTTAACTGTGTTTATAGAAGATCACAGCTGGTGTGTTTATGAAAAAATTGGTTTATATTATTTTACTTGCTTTTCTGAACTCAATAGCTACCGCAGGAGAAGTTAAAAATAAAATTTACAATAGTGCTTCTGAGCAACTATCACATGGAATTTCAAAAATCATTCCTGGAGAAGGTGTAACAGAAGTTTCAATAGAAATTACCGATGAAACAGATGATGAACCTGACTTTTCAATTTTAGCAGTAAGAGATATTCTATTACAAGACAATTCGAATTTTTTCACACAGTTTAGTTTACGAAATACTAAAGTTCAAAATGATAACAGACTTTATGGTAATTTCGGTATTGGATATAGAGTTTTAAGTCCAGATCAAAACTTTATGTTTGGTGTGAATTCATTTTTTGATCAGGACATAAGAGACAAACATCAAAGAGCAAGCGTTGGGTTAGAAGCCAAAGGATCTATAATTGATCTATCTATTAATAAATATCAAAAAACAACAGGTATGAAAGTTGTAAATGGAAATGAAGAGCAGGTTCTTAGTGGATGGGATTATAATATAACAACCCAATTACCTCACATGCCTTGGGCAAAGTTTAATTTAGAGGGCTATAAAAATGAGAAAGAAAAAGCACCTTCAGATCTTGAAGGAGACGTGTTTTCACTAGAATTAGTATTGAACCCAAGCATGCAATTAGATTTATCTTTTGATGAATCAGACGTAACAGGTGTAAACGATGTTTATTCAGCTCAATTAAATTTTGTTTATCCACCTAAAGAGGAAGAACATACTATGGTTGGCGGATTCTCAGAAAATACTTTTGAAAAAGAAAATATGGAAAAAAAACTTAGAGAAAAAGTAAGAAGAAACAATAAGCTTACAGTAGAAATTCAAGGAGCAGTGATAATCACTAGTAAATAATTATGAAAAAATTTAAAATAATAATATTTTCAACAATCTTTATATTTGTTTTAATTAACAAAGCTTTTGCCGAAAATAATACTGATGCAGCAACAGTGTATAAAATTACCATGACCTACCTTGAACTATGTGAGAGTGGAAGCACAGCTTCAACCTGTTTAAATCCAATTGTAATTGGATCAGGAACTTCAGGAGCAATAGATATTGCAAGCACCACTGCGGGTGCTGCGGCTGCAAGTTATGGCGATTTTAAGAAAGTTCCTTTTGGAAAATCTTATACCTATTACCAAGTTACTATGACAAGAGAAATTACAATTGCAGGCTCTGTTAGTGATGGAGCAAAAACATGCTATACGGATGGCGACAACGAAAGCAATTATTCTGAAAATATTGAAGGGAAAGCAGCTGGTAGTGCATCTAACGTTACTGTTTTTATGGCAAGTGTAGGCACAGGTTTAAATAGTGAAATTAATACTGTAACTGCTGCTGATGGATCGGGAACATCACGGGCAGCGGGAACTGTAACTGCAGGTGATGGATGGCTAGAAAAAAGAGGCGCTTTCACTAAACCAATTAAATTAGAAGCAGGAAGAATTCCAACATTAATATTAGCTTTTGGAACAACCAGCGCTCTTGGTTATATGGGTGCCACTAATGGATGTGCTACAGGTGGAGGTGAATCGCAGGGACTCTACGGAGCAAAACCTGATGTTACTGCTACTGTAAGATACTAAAACTATTTTATTAAATTAATTAATTTACCGTTTTTTTCAAGTTCACTTAACTCTTCGTATCCGCCAACGTGATAGTTGTCGAAAAATATTTGAGGAATTGTTTTTCTACCATTTGATTTTTTTAACATTTCATCTCTCTTATCCTCTTCAATAGCAATATT
>Ga0066854_10000378_pt1 | contig 15964 bp, 15 predicted proteins | sample ETNtaG_8_FD_65494 | JGI IMG/M metagenome (GOLD analysis project Ga0066854, IMG submission 65494) | Marine microbial and viral communities from oxygen minimum zone, Eastern Pacific Ocean - ETNP201406SV75 | ecosystem: Environmental > Aquatic > Marine > Oceanic | place: Pacific Ocean: Eastern...
GTTAGCTTCAGCCATCACTTTAGTAATTGCAGCAGTTAACGTTGTTTTACCGTGGTCAACGTGACCAATTGTGCCCACATTGACGTGTGGCTTGGTTCTTTCGAATTTTTCTTTTGACATCTTAAACCCCTTATTTATTTAATTTTTCAACAACAGCATCAGCAACGTTTCTTGGTGCTGCAGCATACTTGCCAAATTCCATTGAGTAGCTCGCACGACCTTGTGTCATTGAGCGTAGATCTGTCGCGTAACCAAACATCTCTGCAAGTGGCACTTCCGCCTTAACTTGCTTACCGGCAGGTGTATCTTCCATCGCACCAACAATACCACGACGACGATTAATGTCACCCATCACGTCACCCATGTAATCTTCAGGTGTTGAAATTTCAACATTCATCATTGGCTCAAGCAACTGTGGGTTGGCCAATTTAACGCCTTCACGAACACACATTGAAGCAGCAATCTTAAACGCCATTTCATTCGAGTCAACATCATGGTAAGAGCCATCATAAACAGTAACTCTCATATCAACTAGCGGGAAGCCAGCGATAACACCGTTTTTCATTTGCTCTTGAATACCTTTGTCAATGGCAGGGATGTATTCCTTGGGAATAACACCGCCTTTAATTTCGTCAAAAAATTCGTAACCTGCACCAGGCTCTTGCGGCTCGATTCTTAAGTAAACATGGCCGTATTGACCACGACCACCCGATTGCTTAGCAAACTTGTGTTGATGCTCAATAGCCGTTGTAATAGACTCACGGTAAGCCACTTGTGGGTTACCAACATCACATTCAACGTCAAATTCACGCTTCATACGATCAACAATAATGTCAAGGTGAAGCTCGCCCATACCAGCAATAATTGTCTGGCCTGACTCTTCATCAGTTGACACTCTAAATGATGGATCTTCGTGCGCCAATTTACCTAATGCAATACCCATTTTTTCTTGGTCTACTTTAGTCTTTGGCTCAACTGCAACGGCAATAACCGGCTCAGGGAATTCCATTCTTTCAAGAACGATCTTCTCTTTAAGGTCGCACAATGTATCACCAGTAATAACGTCTTTAAGGCCAATCGCAGCAGCGATATCGCCAGCGCGCACTTCTTTAATTTCTTCACGGTCGTTTGAGTGCATTTGCACAATACGACCAATACGTTCTTTTTTGCCTTTTGATGCGTTGAAGACGAAGTCGCCTGATTTCAACACACCTGAGTAAACCCTAAAGAAGGTTAAGTTGCCCACAAACGGGTCGGTTGCAATCTTAAATGCAAGTGCTGCAAACGGCTCTTCATCAGTAGGATTTCTTGGTGCCACAGTTTCGGCGGCGTCATCTAGAATACCCGTGATAGGCTCAACATCCAGTGGTGACGGCATGTACATAACCATAGCGTCTAGTACTGCTTGCACACCTTTGTTCTTAAAGGCTGAACCACAGAACATTGGAATAATTTGATTACCAATTGTTTGCGTACGAATGCCCGCTTTGATTTCGTCGTCGGTTAATGCACCTTCTTCAAGGTATTTTTCCATGAGCTCATCATTTGCTTCTGCAGCTGACTCAACCATAAACTCACGCTTCTCGTCAGCAAGGTCTTGCAATTCTGCAGGAATATCTCTAACTTCGTAAGTTGCACCTTGGTCTGCTTCGTTCCAGTAGATTGCCTTCATACGTATAAGATCTACAACACCTTCAAAGCCTTCTTCTGCACCAATCGCGATTTGCATTGGTACTGGGTTAGCGCCTAGACGAACCCTAACTTGCTCACAAACACGCAAGAAGTCTGCACCAGCGCGGTCCATCTTGTTAACGAAACCAATTCTTGGAACGTTATATTTGTTGGCTTGTCTCCAAACTGTCTCAGACTGAGGCTCCACACCGCCAACCGCACAAAATACTGCACAAGCGCCGTCTAATACTTTCAGTGAGCGCTCTACTTCAATAGTAAAGTCTACGTGTCCCGGTGTATCAATAATATTGACACGGTGATCTTCGAACTGAGAATCCATGCCATTCCAGAAACAAGTTGTAGCCGCTGAGGTAATAGTAATACCGCGCTCTTGCTCTTGCTCCATCCAGTCCATGGTTGCACCACCGTCATGCACTTCACCAATTTTGTGAGTACGACCTGTATACAAAAGAATACGTTCAGTAGTAGTTGTCTTGCCCGCATCAATGTGCGCCATGATACCGACATTACGGTAACGATTAATTGGGGTGGTTCTTGCCATGATTGCTTCCTAATTTACCAGCGGAAATGAGCAAAAGCTTTGTTCGCTTCAGCCATTCTGTGTGTGTCTTCTTTTTTCTTGAAAGCCGAACCACGGTTTTGATTTGCGTCTAGCACTTCGCCTGCTAATCTTAGCTTCATGCCTTTTTCACCACGCTTACGAGCGGCTTCAATCATCCAGCGCATTGCTAGAGCGACTTTACGATCTGCTCTTACTTCAACGGGAACTTGGTATGTAGAGCCACCTACACGACGTGATTTGATCTCTACTTGAGGACCAATATTTTCTAACGCTTGTTTGAATACTTCAACTGGCTCGGCATTACCCTTAGCTTCAATTGTATCTAACGCATCATAAACAATCTTCTCAGCTACAGACTTCTTACCATCCAACATTAGGATGTTTACGAACTTAGCCAATACTAAATCACCAAATTTTGGATCTGGTAGGATTTCTCTTTTAGGTGCGGATCTTCTTCTCATATCAATCTTCTCTTATGATTATTTCTTAGGTTTTTTAGTGCCGTACTTTGAACGACCTTGCATTCTGCCGTCAACGCCTGTTGTATCAAGTGCGCCCCGAACTGTGTGATAACGCACACCAGGCAAGTCTTTAACACGACCACCACGAATAAGGATGACAGAGTGCTCTTGAAGGTTATGACCTTCACCACCAATATAGGTAGTCACTTCTGCTGAATTTGTTAATCTAACACGGGCAACTTTACGTAGCGCTGAGTTAGGTTTTTTAGGGGTTGTTGTGTACACACGTGTACAAACGCCACGTTTTTGTGGACAACTGTCTAGTGCAGGTACACCACTTTTAACAATCTTTTTCTTGCGTGGGTCACGTACCAGTTGGTTAATCGTTGACATAAAGCTTCTACTCCAGTGTAAATTTTCTAATCAATTGCTCTTATGACGGAGACAATAAAGCGAAGAATTATACTTTGCTGTGGGTATTTATGTCAACTGATATTAGGCTTTTTTTATTAAATCCCGAAGTAAAAATTCACAAGCCTGGTGAATCATTTCAAAGACTTCATCGAATTTGCCCTCAAAATAAGGGTCTGGCACACTTTTCATTTTATTATCTGGCAAATAATCAAGTAATAACTCGATCTCAGATTGACTCTCATTTGGGCGTTCGGACTTGAGGTTGTAATAATTATCGAGATCCATTGCCAAAATCTTATCGTAATGATAAAAATCACTCTCGTGCACTTGACGCGCTCTTTGATTAGACAAATTAACACCTTGAAATTTAGCGGCCTGCTGAGAGCGCCTGTCTGGCGGATTGCCTACGTGATAGGCGTGTGTTCCAGCAGAGTCGATTTCAAACATCTCACTACAACCGTTATCTTCTACTAGTCGACGAAAAGCACCTTCCGCCGTTGGCGAACGACAAATATTCCCCATGCATACAAACAATACTTTGGTTTTCATCCCTAGCAATTACCCCTCTTTGTCTTGACTTCAACACATTATAATCCTCTTATTAGTAACCAGCATAAAACACGTCGTGACAAAAGCGTTAGTTGAAATAGCAAAAACCGTCATTCAGTCAGAGGCTGACTCCATTTTAAAACTTAAAGATAGAGTCGATCAAAACTTTGTTGATGCCTGCGCTCTCCTACAAGACTGTCAAGGCAAAGTGGTTTTGGTCGGCATGGGAAAGTCAGGTCACATCGCCCGTAAGATTGCGGCGACGTTAGCCTCTACCGGTACCCCGGCATTTTTTGTGCATCCCGGTGAAGCGGGTCACGGAGATTTGGGAATGATTGATGACAACGATATTATTATTCTTGTTTCCTATTCTGGAGAGGCCGAAGAAATCTCTCAGCTGCTACCTAGCATTCACAGTATGGGTGCGAAGATTATTAGCATGACAGGCAATAGCAAGTCCACGCTTGCCTTGGCGAGCAATGTTCACCTCGATGTTAGCGTTAAACAAGAGGCTTGCCCACACAACTTAACACCAACGTCTAGCACTACGGTCGCCCTGGTGATGGGTGACGCGTTAGCAATAACCTTGTTAAATGCGCGCGGCTTCACCCCACAAGATTTTGCCAGATCTCACCCTTCTGGCGCATTGGGCCGACGATTACTCACACTTGTCTCAACCATTATGAAGTCTGGCAGTGATGCGCCGATTGTGGCCCCGGATGCTCTACTGCTCGATACCCTTATGGTGATGAGTGAAAAAGCATTAGGCATGGTGCTCATTGCAGAAAGCGACAATACTCTGCTTGGGATTTTTACCGACGGCGACTTACGTCGTGTATTGGAAACCAATTCCAGCATTACGGATCTTTCAATTGGCGACGTCATGACCAAACAATGTAAATCTATTGCCCCTGAAAAACCAGCAATAGCAGCTGTTGAGATGATGGATGAACACAACCTAAACTCCCTGCCCGTTATTAACGCCAATAATAAGATCGTTGGTGCAATCAATATGCACACATTGATGCAGGCAAAAATCGTTTAATATTGCGCGCGATATCAACTCCTAGATCAAACAAACCAACACAAGAAAATGGATATAAAAACATTACTACTCGGCATTCAAGATACCGAAATTTCGATAAATATTAGCGGGCTTTCGCTCAATACCAATAACCTCATAGAGGGGGATGCGTTTGTTGCCCTTCAAGGTGAAAACAGTCATGGTTGCGACCATGTAGAACAAGCTATTGATAAAGGCTGCATCGTTATTTTGAGCGAGGGTCGCGATATTGAGTGCGCAGTACCATGTATTCGTATTGACCACCTGGGCTCGCATCTAGCGACACTTGCACAAAGATTCTATCAACAAGCTCAATTGGTTAAATTAATTGGCGTCACAGGCACCAACGGCAAAACCTCAGTCAGCTTATTCATCTCACAATTACTTGAAGCTCTCAATGTTAAAACGGGCGTCATTGGCACACTTGGCATCAGCGGCTCTGAAGAAAAAAACGCCAACACAACACCGGATATCATAACGCTATATAGAGCACTTGAGCGATACCACCAGGAAGGTATAGGAGTGGCTGTAATAGAAGTCTCCTCCCACGCATTAATCCAAAATAGAGTGGCGGGATTGACATTTGAACAAGCCATTTTTACTAATTTAACGCAAGATCACCTCGACTACCACAAGACCATGGAAGACTATCGAGAAGCAAAAGGCAAGTTGTTTGCAGATGAAAATACGAAATGCGTTATTGTTAATCGAGACGATGAAAATCACGATTATTTCTTTAAAATGGCCCCTGATAAAAAACAAGTTTCCTTTTCTATTGATGATTTCCAATACTGCAATAAAAGCGAGCAAGGATTTCTCTGCAGGTTTGATCAGTTTATTTTTGAATTACCATTGCTGGGTCGTTTTAATATTTCAAATGCGCTTGCAGCCCTCACCAGCTTGAGAGAGCTAGGGTATAGCGACGACGATATCATGCCCCAACTAACAAGAATCACGGCGCCACTGGGTAGAATGCAAAAAATCACAGATCATAACATTTGGATTGATTACGCCCACACGCCAGACGCGCTTGCTAATGCAATCAACACCCTTCGCGAACACTTTCCTGAATTCAAGTTAAGAGTGCTTTTCGGTTGTGGTGGTAATAGAGATGCCGACAAAAGAGCAAAGATGGGCAAAATTGCCAGCGAACTGGCCGACAGTGTTATCTTGACCAGTGACAATCCCAGGAACGAAGATAGTCAGGCGATTATTGATGACATTCAGAGTGGCCTAAAAGAGGGTTTTGAAGCCGACATCATTGTGGATAGAGAGCTCGCCATTCAAACAGCCATCACCACCTTAAGTGAGGATGAGTGCCTGTTAATCGCTGGCAAAGGTCACGAAACCACGCAAACGATTGGAACGCAAATATTGCCTTTTAACGACTTCGAAGTTTCAAAGAATGCTCTGCTCTGACACCCAAACCATTGCAGACATCACTGGCGGCAGCTCGAGTGTCAATGTTGAGTTTGAGGGAGTTTACACCGATACTAGAGAAGATGGAAAAGGCAAACTATTCATCGCCCTAGAAGGCGATTCATTTGATGGACATGACTTTGTCCAACACGCTGAAGACTCTGGCGCTAAAGCCATTATTACGCACAAAAAGCTGTCCACAAATCTACCAACAATCACTGTTGGCAACACCGAAGAAGCCTACAGAGGAATCGCCAGTTGGCATCGGCAATTGTTCTCACCCATTGTTATTGCAATCACTGGCAGCAACGGCAAAACCAGCACCAAGAACATGCTGGCAAACATCCTCTCCACTGGTGCGCCGACACTTTTCACCCAAGGCAATTTAAACAACCATCTAGGTGTACCAAAAACTCTACTCAACATAGAAAAAGAACATGAGTACTGCGTTATTGAAATGGGCGCGAATCATGTTAACGAAATATCACTACTCTGCCACCTTGCCAAACCAAAATTTGCGATTATCACCAACGCCAACAATGCCCACTTGGGCGAGTTTGGCTCTCTAGATAATCTTGTCAAAGCCAAAGGTGAAATTCTTGGCGCTCTACCAACAACTGGGGTTGCATTTATCAATGCAGACTCGCCACACAAATCCATTTGGAAGAAAATTGCCAGCAATCGAAACTGTGTATTATTCGGCGATAATACTGCAATCTTTGTTAGTAATACAGTCGAACAAAAAGGCCTGTTGAAATTTACCCTTCATTGCAACAACGAAACGTCGGAAGTAACTTTGCGCATGATTGGAAAACATCAAGTGAAAAATGCACTTGCTGCCACGGCCTGCGCCGCACATCTTGGTATTGATATCAATAATATAAAAAAAGGGCTTGAATCTACAATGCCAGAACAGGGCCGGTTGAATCTATTGTACTGCTGTGATTTCACCATTCTAAACGACAGCTATAACGCCAACCCACACTCAATGAAAGCGGCCATCGATACCCTTGCCGCCAATACAGGCGAAACAATTGCGGTGCTCGGCTCAATGGCTGAATTAGGCAGTGGGTCAAGCGAGCTTCATCAAGAAATAGGTGACTATCTAAGAGCAAGCTCTATCACTAAGATGTACACAATTGGCAATGATGCTAAGCATTATCAGGGGAATCAATTTGACGATATCGAATCACTGTATCAACACTTATGCAAACATCACCAGGGCGCAACAATACTAATCAAAGGCTCTCGTTCGATGCAGTTGGACAAATTGGTAAATCTTTTCACAAAAACAGCAAACTCTGCTTGACCTTTGTTTGAAAGATGGCGATAATTAGCCGCTTTATATTTGTGTTTCATAAATGCATCCGCATTATTGTGATGTTAAGATATAAATTTTTGGCGAAAAGAGTAAAGATACCAGGCAATTTTCCGAAGACAGTATTACCAATACGGCTGAGGAGAATTAACGAAGTAGCTTTGGCTTTTGAACGACAAATATGCGCTCGTGGCTCAACTGGATAGAGTACTCGGCTACGAACCGAGCGGTTACAGGTTCAAGTCCTGTCGAGCGCACCAACCCTAAGTTTATTCTACGACTCGGCCCTATTTTGATAGAATAACCATCTGATGATGACACTTCCCAATATTCTCACCCTCTCAAGAATTGGATTAATCCCAGTCTTTATGGTGTTGTTCTATTTGCAGCCTAATTATTTAGAGGGCGAACCCCTGCCTTGGATCAATAACTCTTTGGTGGCAATCTTTATACTCATCAGCCTAACGGATTTCTTTGACGGCCTGCTGGCGAGACGACTCAATCAAATATCAGAGTTGGGCACTTTTCTTGATCCGGTTGCCGACAAACTCATGGTGTGCGTTGCCCTTATTTTACTGACCGACTATTACGCCACATGGTTTGTCACTATACCGTCCGTCATTATTATCTCCAGAGAGATATTGGTCTCTGCACTAAGAGAATGGATGGCGGAAGTTGGCAAAAGAGCGCATATCTCTGTATCGTGGATTGGCAAAACAAAAACATTTATGCAGATGCTTGCCATCTTGTTTTTGCTTTACCACCAACCACTTCTGACGTTCTCCCAGGACGATATTTTGTACGCTGGTTTAGCGCTTTTATTTGCAGCGACCGTGCTTACTTTGTGGTCTGGATTTAATTATCTGGTTGCAGGCCTAAAAACATTTGACACGTAGGAAAAACACACTATAATTTCACATCTATGCGGGAATAGCTCAGCTGGTAGAGCATCACGTTGCCAACGTGAATGTCGCGAGTTCGAATCTCGTTTCCCGCTCCAAATTGAAAACTGTAAAATGGCCTGTCTGTACAGGCTATTTTGTTTCTCAAAGTTACTGGCCGGATAGCAAAGCGGTTATGCAGGGGCCTGCAAAGCCTTATAGACCAGTTCGACTCTGGTTCCGGCCTCCATTTTCAAGAAATCCGAATTGCTCGGGTTTTTTCTGCAAATCACCATTTTCTTTTCAAAATCTTCGCGTCAAAGTGTAATAAAATTAATGCACTTTCATAAGAGATTTTCCTATGCACGTCATTAAAGCCCTAGAAAAACGCAAATCAACTCGAGCTTTTCTCGACAAGCTCGTTTCAGAAGAACAAATCAACACCATACTCGATGCCGCAAGATATGCGCCATCTGGAGTCAATACCCAACCATGGAGTGTTGTGGTGATTAGCGGTGAGAGTAAAAAAAATCTGCAAACGAAAATAGAGATGGCATTTCGCTCAGGCGATAAAGGAAAGCGAGATTACCAATACTACCCAATTGAGTGGGAGGAGCCCTACAAATCAAGGCGTAAAGAGTGTGGTTTATTAATGTATTCAACACTGGGCATTAAGCGCGAAGACAAAGAGCGTCAAATGGACCAATGGGCGGCCAATTACCGTGCTTTTGATGCGCCAGTCATGTTGCTATTTTTTATGAATTCTGGCATGCAATCCGGCAGCTTTATGGATTGCGGCATGTTTATTCAGTCGGTCATGCTAGGGGCTCTTGATTTGGGTCTTAGTACTTGTCCACAGGCGGCCCTTGCCGACTATCAGCACATCATAAAGTCGGAGCTGGATTTCGGGCACGATAAATTACTGCTTTGCGGCATGGCGGTGGGTTATGAAGACACCAAGGCGCTAGTCAACAGCTATCGCACACCAAGGGAGGAAGTGGGCTCGTTTACCGAGTACTTTCGTTAATTAACTGGATTGGCGCCAACTTAATAGACTAGTTGCATTCTTTAAAAACCAGTGCGCGGCATTTTTCGCATTTCTTCATGTCCAGTTTTTGGTAGATGCCTTGGATGGCCAGCTCTTTTGATTCGAAAAAATTATCTTCACCCATTTGCTCAACAAAGTGCACTTTTTGTAAAAACTCAGCAACAGATGCCTTGACCGAAACAAAGTAGAGACTGCCGCCCAATTCTTTCAAACGACGATTCTCAGCCAATAGACCTTCAACGCCAGCCAGGTCGATAAAGTTGACCGCATTTGCAACGATAAGAATGTGATAAATTCTTTGATTATCAACAATTTGGTTGATTTGTTTTTGAATGTGGTTAATCGAGCCAAAATAAATGGACATATCGATACGAATTATTTTTAATTGAGGGCACTGAGTTAAGGGAGTGGTTCGTATGGATCTTAACTTACGCACACTCTCCTCATGGCCACTTTCAAAGGCCAGAGTATGCACTTCAGGGGCTGCTGTTTTAGCGATAAACAACATCAGCGAGAGCAGCACACCCAAATAGATCGCAAACTCCAGCTCCAACAATAAAGTCGAGAGAAAGGTGACGAGAAAAATCGAGGTTTCTGATTTGGAAAATTTATATGTTTTTTTGATGTGCTTAAAGTCAATCAAATTATAAGCCACTAATAAAATAACACCCGCCATTGCAGCCAGTGGTAAATACTTCATCAATGGTGCAACCAAAAGCACAATAAGAACCAATATCAATGCCGCAAAAATAGCAGAAAGTGGCGTTTTCGCGCCCGCCTCATAATTTACACCAGTACGAGTGAATGAGCCAGAGGATGCATAACTTGAGAAAAAACTACCAACAATGTTTGACAGACCTTGGCCGACAAATTCCTGACTAGGTTTAATCCTTTGGTATGACTTGGTAGCCACCGAGCGACTTATTGATACCGCCTCGATTAAACCCAAAAGCGCAATAGCAAATGCTTCCGGTGCTAGAGATTTCAAAGTGTTTAGTGAAAAGTTTGGCATGGAAAGAGGTGGCAAAAGGGCTGGTATTTCACCGACGGTTTTAATGGCAGTCGTTTGTCCGCTCAAAAGGACAGCAACAATGCCTCCAACAAACATTCCTATCAATAAGTTAGGGTATCTTGGCTTATAAAGCTTAACCAAAATAGCGCTAAAAAGCGTACTTAAGCCCACAGCAAGAACAAGAATCGAATCCCAAGATCTAAGGGCAGCTATCCCTTCTCTCGGCCCATCTCTGAGTCCGGCAACACTTTCGAAAATCGCATTCCAAGTATCGTAGAAACTCAAACCCCTAAAGACCTCAATACCCAGTATGTGCGGTATTTGACTCGTAGCAATCAACAAGGCTGCACCGGCGGTAAAACCTATCACCACATTGTGCGAAACAAAGTTAACCAACATACCAAACTTCGCCAAACCAAACGCTAGTTGATAAACGCCCGCCAAAAAAGTCAGAGTTAATGCCATCGCAACAAATTCTTCACTGCCAATCACCGCGTGTTGACTCACTGCCGAAAAAACAACAATTGAAATTGCCGTTGTAGGGCCAGAAACAAGATGATGAGATGAGCCAAACAAGGCCGCGATAATAGGCACCACCATGGCGGTATACAAGCCGTATTCTGGTGGCAAACCAGCAATAGTCGCAAATGCCACGCCTTGAGGGAGGACGATAATAGCGCCCGTCAAACCGGCAAAGAGGTCTGCCTTCAATGTCTCTCTGGTGATTAATCTAAACCAAACCAAAAAGGGGAATAATTTCACCAGCCTGTGCATTTGCTACTACTCGAATATAAATGGATTATTTGATTATGTAATATTTTACTACGAATTCAATATCGACCTAAGCACCACAAGAGACCATCTTATGCACCAACTGAACGCTCGTTGGTTTTTTAAAACCAGCCCTGTACTAACGCCATAAAAGTAACTGTGCCCGCAACGATACTCAACAACGCATTGCGTCGCCAAAGATGGGTACCAATAGTCACAATAAGTGCAATTGCGGCATAAAACCCTTCTGCGGAAAGATAATCGACAGATTTCAGCATATAGACTACCAAGATAGTCATCACCATCGGTGGTGTGTACTTTGCAATAAATTGCAATAATGGGTGCTGTCCACGGCCGCTAAAGAGCACAAATGGGGGTAGCCTTGTGGCAAATGTCGCCGCCGACATAATGGCTATCACAATGAATAAATACTCAATATTCATCACGCACCTTTTGATTGGTTGCGCGTAGAAGCATCATCATAATAAGGGAAAGAGAAATGGCGAATAACAGCATGTGTTGTGCAAATAGCAATAACGCAATGGCTGATGCAATCAGGGCAATAATAAAGGGCAGCGGTTTTCTTACTTTTATCCATTGCTCAATAAGTAACACCGTAAAAAGTGCTGTCGCGGCAAACTCCATCCCTTGCGTATTAAACACAAGTTTCGTTCCCGCCCAAGCGCCCAAAGTGCAGCCCAAAATCCAATAGCTCTGGGAGAAAATTGTCATCAGAAAATAAAATTGTGGCTTGTCAGCCCCTTCTGGCACCTCAATTGTACTCATTAGAGAATACACCTCGTCTGTTAGGCCAAATATCAAATACAACTTCCTTAACCCCCAGTCGCCAAAACTGTTGAGCAACGCCAAACCGTAAAATATATGCCGCGAATTGAGAAAAAAAGTAGCGATGGCAATTTCGACAAAACCTGCGCCAGCGGCAAGCAAGCCAACAGCCATAAACTGAGCTGCTCCTGCATAAATACAAATTCCCATCAGGGTTGCAAAATACCATGGATAGCCAAGCTCTTGAAAAAGCAGGCCAAAGGCGATACCCAAAGGTAAGTAGCCAAAAAATATAGGTAGTGTGGTTTTGAGTGCGGCTCGAATCATTAGCGGCAATTATAAATACAGCTCAAGGTGAATGGTCACTATTAATTATCGCCCAACTGCATTTCTATAGTATGTTCAATATATAGAATATATTTCTATAAACATAGGATTAATTTAAAACAATAGTGTTATATTTTCTATTTATTGTCATTATTTAGAAAAAAATACTATAATCACCCTACTTTTTGAGGCGACATACGCTTCATAACAATTAAACAACAAGGACTTGCGTCATGAGCCCATTACCAGAACACAGACTTAGCCATCTAAGACAGCTAGAAGCTGAAAGCATCCATATCTTTAGAGAGGTAGCCGCCGAGTTCAACAACCCTGTCATGATGTACTCCATTGGCAAGGATTCATCTGTGATGTTGCACTTGGCGAAAAAAGCATTTTTCCCTGCAGTGCCGCCCTTTCCATTATTGCACGTTGATACAACTTGGAAGTTCCGTGAAATGATCGAGTTTCGCGACAAAGTGGCAAAAGAATCTGGCATGGAATTGCTGACTCACATCAACCCTGAAGGCGTGGCAATGAATATCAGCCCGTTTACTCATGGCTCCAAAGTGCATACCGATGTGATGAAAACACAAGGCCTCAAGCAAGCACTGGATGAGCACGGCTTTGATGCTGCCTTTGGTGGTGCAAGACGCGACGAAGAAGCGTCGCGTGCAAAAGAGCGTATTTTTTCATTCCGCTCAGAGAAGCACCGCTGGGATCCAAAAAATCAACGACCTGAACTGTGGAGCCTCTACAACGCTCGCATTAAAAAAGGCGAAAGCATCCGTGTTTTTCCAATTTCAAACTGGACAGAGCTTGATATTTGGCAGTATATCTATTTAGAGCAAATCGAACTTGTGCCACTTTACTATGCCGCACCAAGACCAGTAGTTGAGCGCGACGGTATCAAGATTATGGTCGACGATGATCGTATGGAGCTTGAGCCAGGCGAAGAACCAAGTGAAGAATGGGTCCGTTTCCGCACACTCGGTTGTTACCCATTAACAGGCGCTGTTGAATCAAAGGCCACCACATTAACAGATATTATTCAAGAAATGCTTCTTACCAAAACCTCCGAACGCCAAGGTCGCTTAATCGACTCTGACCAAGCGGGCTCAATGGAAGCCAAAAAAGCAGAGGGGTATTTCTAATGAGTTACACTGACGATCTAATTCAAGAAGACATTCATGCTTACTTAGATCAGCATGAGCACAAAACTTTACTAAGACTTCTGACGTGTGGCAGTGTTGATGACGGAAAATCCACCCTTATCGGACGCTTACTGCACGACTCAAAATTGGTTTATGAAGACCAGTTAGCGGCCATTAAAAACAGTCATGATGGCGCCAAAAATGGCGAAGAATTTGACTTGGCTCTACTCGTTGATGGCCTTGTGGCAGAACGTGAACAAGGTATTACCATCGATGTTGCTTACCGCTACTTCTCAACTTCGAAACGCAAATTTATTATTGCCGACACTCCTGGACACGAGCAATACACTCGCAACATGGTCACAGGCGCGTCAAACTCAGACCTTGCGATTATCTTAATCGATGCTCGAAAAGGCCTAATAACGCAAACCAAACGTCACTCATACCTAGTATCTTTACTGGGTCTGGAGCATGTTGTCGTGGCAGTTAACAAGATGGATTTGGTGGATTATGACCAAGCTACGTACGAGCAAATCAAAAGCGACTACAAAACCTTTGCCGAGCAACTCAATATTGGCAAGATTGATTTCATCCCTCTGTCAGCCCTAAAAGGCGACAACGTTGTTAATCCATCTGAAAATGTGGACTGGTACAAAGGCCCAGCTTTGCTGCCGTTTCTTGAAGAAGTTGAACAAACAATTGACCAGGTTGCTGATGGTTTTCAATTACCAGTGCAGTACGTTAATCGTCCTAATGCCGATTTCCGTGGTTACTGTGGCACCTTGAATCAAGGAAGTGTCGCGCCTGGTGATCCGATTACAGTTTTGCCGAGTGGTTTGAGCACGACAGTAGAGCGCGTTATTACCGCCGATGGTGATTTAGACCGCGCATACAAAGGCATGGCTATTACCCTAACCCTTGCCAAAGAGATTGACATCTCTAGAGGCGATCTATTGGTTCACTCACAAGATAATTTTTCCATCACCAACCAACAAAAATTACGATCTCACCTAGTGTGGATGGATCAAACACCACTTACCCTTGATAAAGATTACGAGCTTAAGTTGGGTACACGTCGTGTCAATGCACGCGTTGATATCATTCATCATCGTGTCGATATTAACACGCTTGAACATGTTGATGCCGAATCATTAGAGCTTAACGAAATTGGACTATTGGATGTACAACTTGATGCATTACTTCCAATCGAACAATTCACCCACAACAAAGGTTTGGGCGCTTTTATTCTGATTGATAAAATCACCAATGCTACTGTTGCCGCAGGCATGATCAGCTCACAACAAGCTGACATGGTTGATCATCACCGAGCTGAATTCCATATTGCTGACGCCAATAAAGAACTTGAGGGAAAAAGTGCGGAACAAATTGTTGAGTGGGCGCTAGCGCTGGAAGGCAAAGCCATTGTTACAACAAACTTTGGTCCGCAAGAAGCGGTTTTATTACACATGGTTAATCAAGTTGCGCCAGAGACTGAGGTGCTGTGGATTGACTCAGGCTACAACATGCCGCAAACCTATAAATTTGCCGATGCAGTTACAAAACAGCTGGGGCTTAATCTAACGGTATACACACCACTGGTCAGTGCTGCACGACGCGACGCTGTTATGGGTGGCATCCCAATGATTGACGATCCTGCACACGAAGAGTTCTCACACCAATTCAAGATAGAGCCCTTCTTGCGCGCAATGAGAGAATCTGACGCAGATGTTTGGCTAACAGCCGTTAGGCGTGAGCAAACAGCTGTTCGCCAAGAAATGGACACGGTTGCCCTTGGGCCAAATGATGTTATCAAAGTATCTCCACTGCTTGATTGGACTTTAGAAGACATGCAAGTTTATCTTGAGAAAAACGGTTTGCCAGATGAGACACGCTACTTCGACCCAACTAAGGTCGAGGCCGGTCGTGAATGTGGGCTACACACATTGGGTGATTAACTAAATAAATCTCTCCATAAAAAAGCCCGATTCAATCGGGCTTTTTTATTTAGCAGCACTTCTGCTTGGCCTTTAATACAGTTTTCTTGTCACCAACACAGCAACTAGAGCTGTCACGTTCATTTTTTTGTGCGTCAGCGCCATACATTGGAATATTGCTTAACGTGTGAAAATTCTCCCACGGGATGCCTTGCGGGTCAAGTGTCCAATACTTGTCAGACTCAGCATAACAACAATTCGCACCTTTTTCAGCAATATTTTCAATATCGCATTGGTTGAGTCTTGCAGATATTTCCTCAAGTTCAGTATCGCTTTCAACCTCCAAACCTAGATGATTAACGCCATTTTCCCGTCCGCGATTGGATATCGCAAAATTCACCAAGGGGTCATCCAGCCGCCACTTGGCATAATCATCACGCTGAACCGTTGGTTCGGCGCCAAACAAGCCAGAATAAAAACCAATATTTTTATCTAAATCGTCAACCGATATATGAATATGCATTCTTTTCATTATTAACTCCCATTAATCACAACAATCAGTCACTTTCAAAAAAA
>Ga0066854_10000391_pt1 | contig 15596 bp, 15 predicted proteins | sample ETNtaG_8_FD_65494 | JGI IMG/M metagenome (GOLD analysis project Ga0066854, IMG submission 65494) | Marine microbial and viral communities from oxygen minimum zone, Eastern Pacific Ocean - ETNP201406SV75 | ecosystem: Environmental > Aquatic > Marine > Oceanic | place: Pacific Ocean: Eastern...
AAGCTTGTATCTTGACTGATTTTTTTACCCTAACGGATGATGGGTTAGATACGATCAAAGTTGAGGGTGATTTATCAAAAGTAAAATTGATTGGCAGTGAAATGACACAGGGAAAAATTATAATTAACGGCTCTGTTGGCGCGCATTTAGGTGCTTTAATGACGGGCGGTGAGATTCTGGTTACCGGTAATGCTGAAGATTGGGTCGGCCGGGAAATGAGTGGCGGTCGTATCGTTATTAAAGGCAATGCAGGTCATTTAGTTGGAAGTGGTGTGCGAGGGAGTGATACAGGTATTCAAGGCGGTGAAATTATTATTCATGGCAATGCCAAGAATGAGGTGGGTAATGGTATGAGGCGGGGATTAATTGTTATTGGTGGCAATAGCGGTGATTTTACCGGTGTCAATATGAAAGCCGGAACGATTATGGTCTTAGGGCAGTTAGGCCAGCGACCCGGTGCCAGTATGGTTCGTGGAACTATTTTTTCAACCCAAGCGGCACAATTGTTACCTACATTTACCTATAACACCACCTATAAGCCAACCTTTTTAAAACGATATCTAATTTATTTAAAGAAGTTAGGATTTACGATTGATGATGCTTATCTGAATGGTAAATATCAAAGTTGGAGTGGTGATTCTCTGGAAATGAATAAGGGTGAAATTTTATTGTTTTCGGAATGATCGTGGTCACCCGTATGATCTAGAAATAATTTTTCAGTCCCTAAAAAAAACCGGTTAAAGACTTAAGGCCTTTAACCGGTTTTTTGTTTCCTTAGTTTTTCCAGAGGTCAATAATATTAGTGAAGTCATCAGTCCAGCTTTTAAGGCCAAAATATAATGGCATTTTCTGCCAGTGACCAAGATTGCTCTGGCGTAAGGGTTCTAGGACTTGTTTGTTTTTAGCCATGACAACCCAATCAGTAGCGACGACTAATGGCGGTGGGTTTTGAGGCTTGAACTCTTGTATGAGAGCCGGTATCTTCATGGTTTGTGAATGGTCAGATAAGACTTTCTTTAGGGCTAAATGTCGGTTGGTAATGTGAAAGGCTAAAATGCCATTGGGTTTGATCTTGGAGAAATACAGATTAAAGGCTTCTTGGGTTAATAAATGCGTAGGAATGGCATCGGAGCTAAAGGCATCAATAATGAGTAAGTCTAGGCGCTGGTCTGGTTCTTTATCAATTGATAAGCGTGCATCACCAACTTTCATGGTGATTTTATGCCCGCAATTTTTCAGATAAGTAAAGTATTCTGGGTTCTCAGCAACGTCAACAATACCAGGGTCTAACTCATAAAATATCCAGTCTTGCTCTTTTTTAGCGTAACAAGACAGCGTGCCGGCACCGAGGCCAACGACGGCAATATTCCAGGCGTTATTTTGGTCGTTATATTCCGCAAAGAGTTGACCAATAGGGCCTTGCCGACTGAAATAAGTTAACGGTGTTTGTTGCAGGTGGCGTGGTAATCGTTGTGCGCCGTGTTTAGTGGTGCCATGATAGAACTCACGATACTTTTCAGGTTGGCCCTTTTCATTGAGTAGGGTACTGTCTCTGACCGACATGACACCAAAGAAAGTTCTTTCTTGAAATAGTGTGCTTGATAATACCCCGTGGAGACCCATGGTAAAAAAGATGAGTACAGCGGTAGATAAGGCAAGTGTGGTCGGACGGTCTCGGAAACTGTAGTTTAATCCCGCTAATAAAATGAGTGCAGCGCCGATTGAATCGATATATTGACCTAAGTCATCGGTCGTAAAGTAAATACTAAGACCAGCAATAAAGATGATTAGAGGAAAAAGTGCATCCATGCCCAATTGTTGTAGCCAAGGGCGTTCTGATCGGCGTAACCGCGGTCTGAGCATCAGTGCTGCAATGATCATAATAGGGTATTCGTAGACCGAATCAAAAATAAATGGTGCGACAAAGGTGTTGAACATACCACCTAGCATGCCTGCAAAGGACATAATGAGATAAAAATCAGTTAAAAAACGGGTGTGAGGTCTATTTTTAGCCAGTTCACCATGGCAGACCATAATGGCTAAGAAAAAAGCTGCTAAATGCAGAGCCAAATTAACCCAATACGGCAAAATTGCGGGATTAATTAATGAGTAGGCGATAAAAGGGAGTAAGACAAAGGGCTGAATGATAACCATCAGGCCATGGACCTTAGCGCCCCATTTGGAAAATACGATCACAAAAGAAAGTAAATACAGCGTGAGTGGAATGACCCAGAGCAAGGGAACTGAGGCAATATCGGTACTAATGAAATTAGTCAGACCGAGTAATAAACTTGAAGGGACTAACGCCAGTATTAACCAATATAATTTTTTCTGGAGCGTTAATTGGGGCACATCCTCTTCTGGGGCTACCGTATTTGCTGTCGAGTCTTGATCTTTTTTAGAGACTTTCCAGAAAAGTACTGCACAACTTAGAATGAGTACACATAAGAGAATATAACCACTGCCCCAGTATATTTTTTGGTTCTCAAGACCAATGCCGGGTTCAATGAAGAAGGGGTAGCCTAATAAGGCTATTAGGCTACCAATATTACTGGCAGCATAGAGAAAATAAGGGTCTTTACTTGAACTTAGGCCAATGTTTGAGAACCATTTTTGGATCAGTGTTGAGGTCGTTGAAACAACAAAGAAGGGTAACCCAATGGCAAGAAAAAGGGTTGAGATTAGCCAAAAAGTAGGATCACTTTCTGTGGGTGGATTGACATTGTCCGGTAAACCCAGTGGTAGGGCCATGATACTGATAATAAGCACACCGGCGTGCACTAGGATTTGTTTGGAAGCACTCAGCCGTGTCGATAGAAAGTGCGCATAAAGATAACCTAAAAATAACAAACTTTGATAAAACACCATGCATGTATTCCATACAGCGGGTGATCCACCCAGCAAAGGAAGCAGTATTTTGCCAAACATGGGTTGTAATACAAACATGAGTGAGGCACTGACAAATAGCGTAAAAGCAAATAAAAAGACAGTGGGGGCGTTATTTTTAGATGGGTTATTCATAATGGTAAGGTGGATGACGATTTTTTAAAAATCAGAGTGTTATTAATGGACTATTAAAGAGAATATAGTCGTTGAAAAAGAAGCTTAATAAGGCTTTTTAGGCCCATCTAACATATTCAAGCACAATCTATAATCATAAAGCATTTATGAATCCAAAACAAAACAGTATCAGCTAATTTAAATGGGATTAATGATTATTGTTCATATAATGCTGAAATTTTATTATCTGGTATTCTTCGGCAGTTCTATGGCCTTCTTAAGAGAACAGTTATCAGAGTTAGCTAGTTTTTTAAAGAGTTAATTATCTTAGGACAACATGATGACATTTATAATTAATGATGAAGCACCGAACTTTGTCGCACAAACAACGTAGGGAGAAATCAATTTTCATCAATGGTTAGGAACGGGATTAGGGCTAGCTATATCGTTACGACTAGTAGAAATGATGGGCGGGAGTCTCTGGCTGGAAATTGTTTTTGGAGAGGGGAGTACTTTTTATTTTATCGCTTGCTTCGAAAAAGCTGAATTGATAAAGCCACCGAAACAGTTAAGACGTTTAAACACAGGGGTGTTGACGGTTTTGCTGATTACAGAAAATATAGAATTGCAAAAGAGTCTGGTTCTACGGTTGAATGATTTAGGCTAATGTGATGTTAGCGGATAGAGAAAAAGGCCTTTTCTGTAGGTATGAATGATATTGTCGAAAAGCCCATAATTGTAGATCAATTATTAAAGGTCTTATCGCAATGGATTAAATGAGATCACGGTGTTATTAATACCCAAAGTGTATTGTTTTTGCGTTATAAATGACGGTCTTTGAAAAACATAGCTGGGATCAGGTTAATCTATTCACGTATAATGCAAGAATTATAACGCTAGGCTATTTTATGACATACAGTATTTATCTTTCGGGTGAGATTCATTCAAATTGGCGAGAGCAAATTCAAATGGGACTGGAAAGTAACCATTTGGATACTAAAATATACAGCCCCGTGACGGATCATGAGGACAGTGATAATGTTGGCGTCGAAATCTTAGGTGCGGAAAAAAAGCCCTTTTGGAAAGATCACAAAGCGGCAAAAATTAACGCTCTTCGCACTACGACCTTGATTCAACGGGCAGATTTTGTTGTGGTTCGTTTTGGTGATAAATACCGGCAATGGAATGCGGCTTTTGATGCAGGATTTGCGATTGGTTTAGGAAAGTCGTTAATTACATTGCATGGCCCTGAGTTAACGCATGCGCTGAAGGAAATCGACGGTGCCGCCTTAGCAGTCACTGAAACGCCACAACAAGTTGTGGACATTATAAAATATATTTCTCAAGCCTAATTATGGTTTGATTGACTTGGCGGGGTAGCGTTAAACACGCTTACTTTTTTCTTTAGGGATCAAAATTTTTCATGTCTGATAAATACCTTTATAAAGTTACTTTTTTTAACCAAGATCAAGTCTACGAGATCTATGTTAAGCATGTGTATCAAGGAGATTTGTACGGTTTTGTGATTGTTGAAGATTTTGTTTTTGGTGAAAAAAGTGCCATTGTTGTCGACCCTTCAGAAGAAAAGCTTCGAAATGAATTTGAAGGCGTGAGTCAATCATTCATACCCATGCATGAAGTTATTCGGATTGATCAGGTTGAAAAAAGAGGGGCGGCAAAGATTATTGTTGGGAATAAAGGGACTAGCGGCTCTTTAAAGGTTTCTAAAATTTATCAGCCTGATGGGAAATAAATAGGCTTTACGCAGGGATTTTGGGCTGCATTTTTTTATTTGACGATACGTAATGGGCTTGTTTTTTTAGGGGGCTTTGGCAGTTTGTTGTCATTATCTTCTGTCGGGTCAAAAAACATTCCTTTGCCATTTTCTTTGGCATAAATCCCGATGATAGCATTGATGGGTACAAAAACAGTCATGGATTGGCCGCTAAAACTCGCGTCAAAACTCAGGTTCTCGTTACCTATAGTTAAGTTGTTAATAGCGCTAGGGCGTAAGTTGAGAATTATTTTTCCTTCTGCAATGAAGTCGGTGGGGACGATGGTATTCGGTACTTCCGCATCAACCATTAAATAAGGTGTTAGGGCATTATCATTCACCCACTCGTTAATCGCTTTAATTAAGTAGGGCTTGAGGTCTTTCATAACGTAAAGTCGCCTAATTTTAATTCTTTCGGGCTTAAACTCTCTTTAAATGAGGGCCTAGAAAATAGCCGCTGGGCATAATTTTTAATATCAGCGGAATGCTCTAATACGGGAATACCGAGTTTAGGCAGACGCCAAAGCAAGGGGGCTAGAAGACAGTCGATAAATGAAAATGTATCACTCATGAAGTATGTTTTTGCTCGAAACAATGGGGTTGCAGAAAGGAGACTCTCGGTTAGAATTTTTTTTGAGTGCTCTGGTTTTTCACAGTGGTAGAGGATATTTTCCAATAACTGGCACCAGTCATCGGAGACCCGCTTGATGATCATGCGGTTATTGGCTCTGGAAATAGGATCCATTTTATTAAGCGCCGGTTGAGGAAAACGCTCCTCCAAGTATTCCATAATGATGGTTACATGATAAATAATCAATTCTTTGTCAATGAGCGTTGGGCTTAATGCATTGGGATTAAGTTCCAGTAAGTAATCTGGCGGGTTATTAGCGTCGTAGAACTTGAGTTCTATGGGGATTTGTTTCTCTAAAATGACTATGCGGGTACTTTGACTCCAGATGCAGTCATACGGTGAAATTAGTGTCATCCCAGAAGTATGGTAATTTGTCATCCGTTTAATTTAGATCTTTATTTTGACGGGTATAGTTGTGATTGACGATTTAACGCTGACAGGGGGATTTGCAATAGTCTGAGCCCTGTTAAATTATGAGACCAACTGAATGTTACTGAGGTATGTTTCCCAGTAACATTCAGAGGTATCTAGTGTTGTGATGAGTAATGATTGAATAGGTTAGTGTATATCTTTCCAATATTCTTTTTTAAGTAAATAACCGATAAAGCCAAGAATTAGAATAAAGAAAAGAACATATTTACCCATTTGTTGGCGTTTTAATTTTGCAGGTTCGCCAACATAATCTAAAAAGTTAACCAAGTCTGTTACGACGGTATCAAATTCACTTGGACTCAACTCACCAGGACGGGCTAAGCTCAGTGAGTCGATGACTTGATTTTCCGCGTCAGAATAGTGGGGGACTTGTTCGCCCTGTAGCTTCCATAAAACATTTGGCATGCCCACGTCTTTAAAAAGAGCATTGTTAGTGCCGTGCGTTTTGGTGCTATCACGGTAAAAACTCTTTAAGTACGTGTAGAGCCAATCAGAACCGCGGGAGCGCGCGATAAGAGACAGGTCGGGAGGGACGTTGCCGAACCAGTGTTTTGAGTCATGCTTGTCCATTGCTGAAAGCATCGGGTCGTAAATGCTCGCACCTACTGGGGCGATGTCTTTTAAAACGACATCTTCGTTTAGTTCAAAATCTTCTGCTATTCGTAGGTAACGAATATGTTTTGCAGAATGACAACCCAAACAATAGGTGACGTAATGCTCGGCGCCACGTTTAAGCGATACATTGTCGCTTATGTCAATATCAGCGTGCATGAGTTCAGTTTTTCCACTTGCAGAGCAGGTGAAAGCGAACAAGGAAAATATAACAGTTAATAGTGTTTTCATATTAATCAAGGCTATCTTTCATTTTTTTGGCCAAGTCAACGCTTGCGCTACGGAGGCCACTAGGGTTGGGTGTTTTTAGATGGAGGGTTTTACCACTTTTAGTGGTGACAACCGTATCTTGTGTGATGTCGGAAATCGCTTGTTTAATTAACGGTAATCGATCCCCTATCGAGCTGTTCGACGTGAGCCTTTTGGGAACGGTTTTAAATTTTTCCCAGCGTGTATAAATTGGCATTAATAGGAAAAAAGAAAAATAGACAACAGTTAATAATCGAGCCGCAATCGTAGCGCTCGGTGTGGGAGCTTGCATTCCAAGGTAACCCAGTCCAAAAAAACTAATAACAAACAGGAATAATGCTTTTTTGTATATCCCACCGCGATAACGTATTGACTTAACTTTGACGGTATCAAGCCAAGGGAGTAAGAATAAAACAAAAATAGCGCCGCCCATTGCAAGGACACCGGCAAATTTATCGGGTACTGCCCGTAAAATAGCGTAGAACGGTGTAAAGTACCACAGCGGTGCAATATGCTCTGGTGTTTGCAGTGGGTCTGCCGGTATAAAATTAGCATGTTCAAGAAAATAGCCTTCAAGTTCTGGCATATAAAAGAGTACCACTGAGAAAAAGAAGATAAAGACACAGATTCCAACAATATCTTTGACAGTGTAGTACGGGTGAAAAGGAATGCCGTCAACGGGGATTCCATCGGGGCCTTTATTTTCTTTAATTTCAATGCCGTCAGGGTTATTAGAGCCCACCTGATGGAGTGCCACAATATGTAGAAAAACCAACAAAACAAGCACTAATGGAATCGCTGCAACGTGGAAAGCAAAGAAACGGTTTAAGGTAGCATCAGCAACAACATAGTCGCCACGGATCCATAAAGAAAGGTCTTCGCCAACAATAGGAATAGCACTAAAGAGTGAAATGATCACCTGTGCGCCCCAGTAGGACATTTGTCCCCAAGGCAGTAGATATCCCATAAAGGCTTCGGCCATTAGACAGACGTAAATTAACATGCCGAAAATCCAGACTAATTCTCTCGGCTTTTTAAAGGAGCCGTACAGGAGGCCGCGGAACATATGTAAATAGACGACAATAAAAAAAGCAGACGCGCCGGTAGAGTGCATATAGCGAATCAGCCAACCCCAGTCAACATCACGCATAATGTATTCTACAGAATCAAAAGCGAGTGCGGAATCAGGCTTATAGTTGATGGTGAGCATGATCCCTGTTGCGAATTGATTGACTAAAACCAATAAAGCTAAGGAACCAAAGAAATACCAGAAATTGAAGTTTTTGGGGGCATAGTATTCGGCAAGATGTTCATTCCATACTTTGGTTAATGGGAACCGTGCGAGAATCCAATTTACAAAATTATTAAAACGTGGAGAATTCATTCGTTAAGCTCCTTAAGCATTGTCGCCAATGACGATGGTATTATCATCAATATATCGATAAGGGGGTATTTCTAGATTTGTAGGGGCAGGCATACTGCTATAAACTCGGCCGGCGATATCAAATTTAGAACCATGACACGGACAAAAGAAGCCGCCTTGCCAGTCTTTTCCTAAATCGGTTGGTGCAATTTCTGGGCGATACGTGGGTGAGCACCCCAAGTGGGTGCATAGACCAATAGCCACAAATATTTCTGGTTTTAACGACCGAGTTGAATTTTGAGCAGCAGCTGGTTGAAGTGATTCGGCTGAATTAGGGTCGCTTAACTCACTTTCCAAAGGAGCCAATGTACTCAGTGCAGCTTCCGTTCTATTTAGTATCCAGACGGGTTTACCTCGCCATTCGACACGTATTAATTGCCCCGGCTCCAGTCTACTAAGGTTGACTTGTACTGGCGCACCAGATGCTTTAGCTTTAACGCTAGGTTGCATTTGGGACAAAAATGGAACCGTTACGAATCCGGTACCAACAGCGCCAACAACGGTTAAGGCATTGGTAAGAAATTGGCGTCTTGTTTTGTCTACGCCTGAATTATTCATTACATCTTTCTCCTACAGAAAAATACACAGTTATTTTGGGGAATGTGTTCAAACTTAATCAATATAGCATTAATCGAGTATTTTTTTTAGACAAATTAGCTTCCTTGATTAAGGCGGCTGAAGTATTGCGATAAAGCGGTTAAAAAAACACTATTTTCTTCTTTTTTTCCAACAGTCACACGTAAACAATTTGTTAACGGCGCGTCATGATGTGCAAGGCTTTTTATTAGAACCTGTTGATCTTTTAAAAAGGTGAATAGTGCGTGTGCGCTTTGATTTAAAACGCGGAATAAAATAAAATTGGCGTCGCTAGAGAAAACCTCGAGTTGAGGTATGTTGTTGAGTGCTTGCATTAATGTGGTTCTTTCTTGACAAATTAATTGCGTTTGTTGCTCAAAAATAGCGTAGTTTGATAGCGCAAAAAGGGTGCTAACTTGAGTCAGTACATTGATATTATAAGGTAGGCGAATTTTATTCAATTGGTTAATGATTTCGTCTTGACCCACTAAATAACCGAGCCTAAGGCCAGCTAGGCCTAATTTGGAAACAGTTCGCATAACCAGTAAATTATCAAAACCTGATATTTCAGACATAAAGGTGGCATCAGTAAAAGGCGCATACGCCTCATCAATGACGACTAATCCAGTAGCCTGATTAATAATTTCCTGGATATCCGAAGTATTAAACAAATTACCTGTTGGGTTATTAGGGTAGGCGAGGAAAATAATCTTAGGTTTTATTTCTTTAATAGCCTTGAGAAAGCAGGGTAAATCGAGCTCAAAATTATTTTCTTGTAATGGGATGGCGTGAAAGTTAAGGTCTAAGCCGTCACTAATTTGTTTGTACATGACAAAGCTGGGATCGGGAGCCATTACCGGTGCAGTTGGTGGGAGTGCCATTAATAATAGTTGGATGATTTCATCGGAGCCATTTCCGAGTAGTATTCCGAGCCTCGCTGGGATTTCATTCATCTCTCGGAGTTTGTTACTTAAATGACGGGCATCAGGGTCAGGATAACGATTTATTTCACAGTTTCTAAGGGTCTTTAGCCACGCCTCAGTCAATTCAATGGGCCAACCATAAGGGTTTTCCATCGCGTCAAGTTTGATAAACCCATCTGCTTCGGCGACCTGATAGGCAGTCATTTCAAGAATGTTCTTGCGGAAAATAGCGGTGCTTAATTTTTCGATGGTTTTCATGGTTTATAACAAGTGGGAGCGGATTTGTTTTTTACAGGTTAAATTTCAAGATGACTTTTTGACGATTCGGTATTCGGCTGATTGTGCATGTGCCGTTAGGCTTTCACCTCGAGCGAGCACGGAAGCGATGCGACCCAGTGAGTTTGCACCTGATGCAGAACAATTGATTAAGCTAGTGCGTTTTTGGAAATCATAAACGCCCAGTGGGGAGGAAAACTTGGCTGTTCCGGAGGTGGGCAAGACATGATTGGGTCCAGCACAATAGTCCCCCAGTGCTTCAGCTGTATAACGACCCATAAAAATAGCACCCGCATTGTGAACGAGCGGTGCAAGTAGTTCTGGTTTTTCAACGGATAGTTCAAGATGTTCAGGTGCAATAATATTGGCGATTTCAATGGCTTTAGTCAAATCAGGCGCATGGATGAACGCGCCTCTAGAGGCAAGAGACTTCCGGATGATATCAGCTCTTTCAAGGGTGGGTAGAAGGTTCTTGATGCTTTGGCTGACTTGGGTGAGAAAATTCTCGTCGGGAGAAATCAAAATAGCTTGGGCGTTTTCGTCGTGTTCTGCTTGAGAAAACAAGTCCATGGCAATCCAGTCTGGGTTGCTTTGCCCATCGCAGATAATGAGTATTTCTGATGGGCCTGCAATCATGTCTATGCCGACTTGACCGAAGACAAGCTTTTTGGCTGTGGCGACATAAATATTTCCCGGGCCGACAATTTTATCTACAGCAGGAATAGTTTCAGTGCCGTAGGCTAATGCGGCAACTGCCTGAGCACCACCAATAGTAAAAATTCGATCAACACCGGCGAGATAGGCTGCAGCTAAGACCATGGGGTTTTGGTGCCCTGATGGTGTGGGCGTGACCATTAAAATTTCATTGACGCCCGCCACTTTTGCTGGGATAGCATTCATTAGCACAGAAGAAGGGTAGGCTGCTTTACCGCCAGGGACATAAATGCCAACTCGATTAAGTGCAGTAATTTGTTGGCCTAATAGAGTGCCGTCAGTTTCTTGATATTGCCAGGATTGTAGTTTTTGGTGTTCAGCATATTCGCGTATACGCTGAGCAGCAACAGATAATGCTTCAGAGCAGTCTATCGGAAGCGTATTCCAGGCGGCTTTTAGGGCGTCTTTTGGGATTTCAAGGTTGTCCGCATGGCCGACATCATGGTGGTCAAATTGTTGAGTATAATCGAGTAGCGCACTATTGCCATGGTCTCGGACCGAGGAAATAATATGCAGAACTTTCTGGTGGATCGATTGGTCTTCAGTTTGGTCCCAAGCCAATAATGCTTTTAGCTGTACGGAGAATTCAGCATCGGTGCTATCTAAACGTTTTATTTGAGGAGTAACTGTCATCACGTTAGGGTGTCGTTGAGGGTAAGGCAGATGCAATTTGCTCAATGACGGTTTGAATTTGTTGGTGTTTCATTTTCATTGAGGCCTTATTTACTATGAGGCGAGAGCTGATGGTCATAATTAAATCTTTGGGTTCTAATCCGTTAGCCTTTAAGGTATTGCCGGTATCGACGAGATCAACAATACAATCAGCTAAACCGACGAGTGGTGCAAGTTCCATAGAGCCATAGAGTTTAATGATTTCTGCCTGAATGCCTTGGCTGGAAAAATAGTGCTGAGCGGTTTTGACATATTTTGTTGCAACGCGGATGCGACGGCCTAACGGAGGAGCATCTTTATGTGCAGCCGTCATTAAACGACAGGTTGAAATACCAAGATCTAGAGGTTCGTAAAGACTTTGAGCACCGTGTTCAATTAACACGTCTTTACCGGCAATTCCCATGTCGGCAGCACCGTATTCGACAAAGGTCGGTACATCGGTTGCGCGGATAATAACCAGTTTAACATCAGGGTGATTGGTATCTAGAATGAGTTTGCGGCATTTTTTAGGGTCGTCGATAGGGATAATGTCGGCGGCGGCAAGCAAGGGCAAGGCCTCTTCGTAAATACGTCCTTTGGAGATTGCAATAGTTAGCATAACGGCAGTTCTGGTTTGTTGAGTTAATGAGGGACACGGCGTATTGTTGCGCCTAATTGGGTTAGTTTTTCTTCGATACATTCATAACCGCGGTCGATATGATAGATTCTGTCGACGATGGTATTACCTTTGGCAACAAGCCCTGCTAAAACTAGACTAGCAGAAGCACGCAGGTCAGTGGCCATAACAGGTGCAGCGGTTAGCTTAGGGATTCCTTCACAGGTGACGGTGTTGTTTTTCAATGTCATCTTAGCACCCATGCGTTGCATTTCTTGGATATGCATGAATCGGTTTTCGAAAACTGTTTCAGTTATAAAACTGGTGCCGCTAGCAATGGTATTTAAGGCCGTAAATTGTGCTTGCATATCTGTTGGGAATGCGGGGTAAGGCGCGGTTTCAATCGAGACCGCTTTAGGGCGCTTGCCGTGCATATTGAGCTCAATCCAATCGTTGCCGCAAGTTATCTCGGCACCGGTTTCACGGAGTTTGTTAATAACAATCTTAAGTGATTCAGGGTGCGTGTCTTTAAGTTTAACATGTCCACCTGTGATGGTAGCGGCCACAAGGTAAGTACCCGTTTCAATGCGATCGGGGAAGACCTGATAAAATAAGTCCTTAGGCTTTAGTGCGCTAACGCCTTCAATGGTAAGGGTTGAAGAGCCTATTCCTGTAATTTTAGCACCCAGACAATTAAGGAAGTGTGCAAGATCTTCAACTTCAGGTTCTTTTGCAGCATTTTCGATGATAGTTGTGCCTTTGGCTAAAACGGCAGCCATCATGATGTTTTCAGTACCGGTTACAGTGACTTGATCCATAAAAAGGTGTGTGCCTTGCAGACGTTTAGCAGTGGCATGGATATAGCCGTTTTTGACGGTAATTTTGGCGCCCATTTTAGTGAGGCAATCTAAATGAATGTTAACGGGTCGGGTACCAATAGCACAGCCACCGGGTAAAGAGACATGTGCTTCACCAAAGCGTGATAAAATAGGACCTAAAACTAAAATAGAGGCTCGCATGGTTTTGACCAATTCATAGGGAGCTTCAAATTTAGAGATGTTTTGGGTATCAATCTCGATATTCATATGCTCATCGATTGTGATGGAGATACCCATATGGCCGAGCAAGGAAATGGTCGTGGTAATATCATGCAGATGAGGAATGTTGCCTATTTTGACAGGAGTCTCAGATAATAAGGAGGCCGCTAGAATAGGTAATGCAGCATTTTTAGCACCCGAGATGCGTAATTCTCCATTTAGAGTCTGGCCGCCAGTAATAATGAGTTTATCCATAAAATCAATTATAAGTTGGAATTAATGGTGCGCTACTAAATAATTTCAGAGCGTATTTTTAATTAAATCGTTTACTTCAACAAGTCTGGCTAATGCTTTTATTTGTTGCGGTAAGTTTTTAAACTGTAATGTGATGTTTTTACGAGTTGCTTTTTTTTGCCATTCTACGAGTAGCGCAAGTCCTGCGCTGTCGGCAATCGTGACGGGGGCGAAGTCCACGCTAATACGTTCCTGATTAAAGGGGAGTTTATTGACAATGGTTTCATCAATGGTCGCAAAGGTTAAGTCACCGCTGATAGTATAATCGTTGCTGCTGTTTTCTGTTAATAAAATAGCCGACATGATTAATTTTCTTTTTCGCTGAATAAAAATTGGCCAATAATTTCTTCTAAAACAATAGCGGATTGGGTTAATTCTAATTCACTATTTTGCGTTAAATAGTCTTCTGATGCGCCGGTCTGTAGGCCAATGTATTGTTCGCCGAGTAGGCCTGCAGTAAAAATACTTGCTGAACTGTCATCCGGTAGCGTGTTGTATTGGGCACCAATTTTCATTTGCACGACAGATTCATAACTTGTGTTGTCAAAATCTATAGCAGTTACGCGACCTATTCGAACACCGGCAACAGAAACAGGTGAGCGTACTTTGAGGCCGCCAGAATTTTCGAATCGTGCTGTAATGGTGTAACCATCGGTATCAGAGTAAGAAGCAAGGTTGCTGACATTGAGGCCTAGAAAGAAAAGAGCGCCAATGCCGATAACGACGAACAGCCCTACTAAAGTTTCCAGTGATTTAGGGTTCTGCATTTTTAAATATCTCCGAACATGAGTGCAGTTAAAATAAAGTCCATGCCTAGAATGGCAAAAGAAGAGTATACAACCGTTCGTGTTGTAGCTCGGCTGACTCCTTCAGATGTGGGTATAGCATCATAACCCTCAAAGAGTGAAATCCACGTAACGACGAAGCCAAAGACCAAACTTTTTATGACGCCGTTGAGAATATCATCATAAAAATCAATACTTGATTGCATTTGAGACCAGAAGGCCCCTTCATCAACACCCAGAAGAGTAACACCTACTAATTGACCGCCTAAAATACCTACCATGCTAAAAATGGCGGCAAGTAGTGGCATTGAAAAACAGCCCGCTAGGAAACGAGGGCAGACTATACGTTGAATCGGGTCCACGGCCATCATTTCCATGCCCGATAGTTGTTCGGTAGCTTTCATTAAACCAATTTCGGCAGTGAGCGAAGACCCTGCGCGTCCGGCAAACAGCAGGGCAGATACCACGGGACCTAATTCACGTACCAGTGAGGCGGCTATCATAACCCCTAAGGTTTCTTCGGCACCAAAATCAGAAAGGATGTAGTAGCCTTGTAATCCTAACACCATACCTACAAATAAGCCTGAAATGGTAATAATAAGAATGGTGAGCACACCCACAGAAAATAGTTGCTTGCTAATTAATCGAGGCTGGCACAGGACACTGAGTGTGCAGGTGAGCGTCTGTTTTAAGAACAAAGCTCCTCTGCCGGTTTTTGTTAAGGTGACAATGACTGAATGGCCAATAGTTGATAAAAACGTAATCATTATTAAGTTTTGCCTTAGATGGCTATAAGTCGTCGAAATAGTTATCTGATGAATAATGGAACTTAACGGGGCCGTCAGGCTTCCCATTCATAAATTGTTGCACCCATTCAGATTTTGACTGTTGAAGTTCCTGAGGTGTGCCTTGTCCGATTATTTTACCAGATGACATAATATAGATATAGTCAGCAATAGCAGCGGTTTCTTCTACATCATGAGAAACGATAATGCTCGTTAAGCCGACCGAGTCATTGAGTGTTTTGATTAATTTCACCAAAACACCCATCGATATAGGGTCTTGTCCAGTAAAGGGTTCATCATACATTACCATCATAGGGTCTAATGCAATTGCTCTAGCAAGGGCGACGCGTCTGGCCATGCCGCCGGATAACTCATTGGGATATAACTGTCTCGCACCTCGAAGGCCGACGGCTTGTAGTTTCATTAAAACCAGTGTTCTAATTATGGATTCGGGTAAAGCCGTATGCTCCCGGATTGGGTAGGCGACATTATCGAAAACGTTAAGATCTGTCAGTAAGGCGCCGCTCTGGAATAACATCCCCATTTTCTTTCGTAATGCATAAAGTTCCGAGCGATTTAATTGGTTAATATGCTGCCCATCAACCACAATAGAGCCTTGGGATTGGCTAAGTTGGCCGCCTATAAGTTTTAGTAAGGTTGTTTTTCCGCTGCCGCTTGGACCCATGATGGCGGTAATTTTACCGTGTTGGATATCAAGCGAGGCATTGTCAAAGATAACCCGTTGCTCGCGAGCGAATGACAGATTACGAATAGTCACCAAGCTCGAATTTTGGGTGTTATTTTCTTCCATTAACAGT
>Ga0066854_10000393_pt1 | contig 15547 bp, 17 predicted proteins | sample ETNtaG_8_FD_65494 | JGI IMG/M metagenome (GOLD analysis project Ga0066854, IMG submission 65494) | Marine microbial and viral communities from oxygen minimum zone, Eastern Pacific Ocean - ETNP201406SV75 | ecosystem: Environmental > Aquatic > Marine > Oceanic | place: Pacific Ocean: Eastern...
ATTACAACTTGAATTAAAAGAACTTTGGCATAAACGAAAAGGAGTCACCGAAGCCTTATCTGCCGCCGCTGCAGAAGGCGATCGTTCTGAAAATGCTGAATATATTTATCGAAAAAAAGAATTGCGTGAAATTGATCGTCGTATCCGCTACCTACAAAAACGATTACCGAATCTTAAAGTCATCCGAGACCAACCCGCAGACCTAAGCTGTATTTTTTTTGGCGCTCAAGTTACGCTTCAAAATGATCAAAACAAAAAAGTACAATACCGAATAATGGGGCCAGATGAAATATCAAACTCCGGAAACATCAGTCTAGACTCTCCCTTAGCTAAAGCACTACTAAGAAAATCTATTGACGATACCGTTTCAATTTCCACAGAATACGGCGAAAAAACTTACACTATACTGAATATAACCTACGGCTGAAATGAAACAATTATTGCTGCTCAGACATGCAAAATCAGACTGGTCCTCACATAGCTCAGACCTAAATCGTCCGCTAAACCAACGCGGCAAAACTAATGCTAAATTATTAAAAAAATGGCTTCAGAATAACCCTGACTGTCACCCTGATTATATTCTTTGCTCACCCGCTAAACGTGCGATAGATACTCTCCAACTCGCCACGCAATCATTACTGCCTCCATCACTCATACATAATGATGAGCGATTATATCTTCCATCCGTTTCAAATATTATAACGGTATTGGCTTCTATTGAGGCTCATTATCAACGAGTACTCTTAGTTGGCCATAATCCTGGATTTGAACAATTACTAATCTGGCTAACAGAAACTCAACCCGATAAATTAAAAATAGATAAAACAATGACCACCTGCAATCTTGCAAAGTTATCACTACCCGCTATAAAAAACCCCTTCCAACCCGGACAATCAGAACTGATTTTCTTGAAGGGACCTGAAGATTTTAAAAACGACTTAGCCCTTAGTTAATCCTGAACGTTCTTTGAAGAGGCTTTAGGGGGAGCCAATGATATGGCGGGTATCGGTTGATACGCCTCATCCCTTATACCGTTCTGATAATTTAATTCAAAAACCTTCATACCCTCTCGGTCCCAACGCGTCACTATCCCATCTAACTGTCCAGCAGTATAATTTGCTGACCACTCCAGTTGACCATTGTCATACCACTCCTGAACCAAACCATCATATTGCCCCAATTTATAAATACCATCCCAAGCCATCGCTCCATTAGCATGCCACAGCCTTATTGGTCCATCCATCACTCCTTGTTGAAAATAACCTTCTTGTTTTTTATGACCATTACGATGCCATAACAAAACAAAGCCATCGAGTTCTCCGTCAATATACCCTCCCAACTCCGCCAACTGACCACTGGAGTACCAAATAAAATTTGTTTTATCCAATAATCCTGCCGTGTAATTGGCTTCTTGTTTACGATGCCCATTCGCATACCACTGGCTAAACCGCCCATGTAATTCACCGTTCTGAAACTGTTCGAGACGTTCTAATTGACCGTCCTCATACCAATAGAACTGATCCAATTCCAAGAGCCCTTGGTTATAATTATTTACTTGTTTTTTCTGCCCATTTTCATACCACTGTGTTACCGGGCCTACTAACTCGCCCTTATCACGCATTCCTTCCCAAGCCTTTTGGTCGTGTAAATACCAAACCGTTTCAAAGCCCTCCGTTCCTAAAAGGGCACTATCGTCTACTGCCTGTTTTTCACCATTTTCTAAAATAATAAAATAATGATTTTCGGTCAGTACTAATGCTACGCGCGATAGTGCTTCAGTCCCAAAACCGCCACGATCATCCGCCGGTAATTGTGCTAAAGCAGCCTGCCCATAAAACACCGTCATCAACCCCCAAAAAATATATCTCATGTCCTGTATTTTCTCTTAAAAAAATATCTGCTAAAAACTAACTTTAATCATACCAATTAAAATCTTTATTCCAGAGAGATTTTCGTATCGGTCAAACGTATTCTTCTTTAACCCCTTCAGTCGTATCGGTAATCACATCAATACCCATCGCTGTTTCCTTAATATTGTCAAAATCAATATCATCACAATCTACGAGGTCTTCTTCTACGGCATCGGCAAAATCTTGACAAAACCACTCAAAAGCTTCTTCGATACTCCCTACTTCCTCATCATCAAAACCATAAACCCCTTTTTTGGTAACTACTGTGTCATCCAGATAATAAAAATCTATGTGAAACTCTATTGCATATGCCATTTGCCCTCCTCTTCGGGTTCTGCCTTTTAATCGTCACTGATTAATAAAAATAGTAATACCATACCTTTTTCCTATTCAATACACACAAAAAACCCCACATAATCTTTAAGATTATGTGGGGTTTAAGTAACCGGACTGACAAAGACTACGTTACAAAGTTCTCTCCTAAACAATAACCATTATCATCAATCATGCATTAAACGAAAATCAATTTCGCCTTCATAAGGTAAATAATAATCGGTATTATCATTCCACAAACCCACCAATTGTGTATTACTGATTTCAACGTTAGACTGTAAATATTGACGCATACGATCATAGTCTGGCGACAATCTTTTTTGTCCTTCAGGCGGACTATCAATCATTTTCTTATCAAGCTTTTCCCGACCCAAAGCCGTTATCGTATAATCTGTGAAATGCTTCTGACCTAATCCTGCTGAAAGCAACCAGCCCTGATTTAACATAAACCGAATTGAATTATGAAAAGAACGTCCATTAATGGATAACTTTTCAATAATATCACTCGACATAACTACACCCTCATCAATACACGATAAAATATCTAATCGAATACTCATATCTATTAACTCCTTTAATCCTTTAACTGCCATTCATTCAAACATTATTGCTAAATGAACTTTTACACTAAAACCCATTAACTACAGTGATTACACGCACCAAACGCTATCCCATATTAATTTTAAATTATAAAAATAGGCTTATCAAATCCTTATGGTAAGCCTACAAGTCGAACAGCGGAGGTGTTGAGCGAGCATTCCATCGCAAAATAGTAGGGATATTCCTTTAAAAAAATCCTTTGTACTCAAAACTGGGGATTCCCCTTTTTAAGTTTCGACAATTCTATAATAAGGCTTTTTTAAACAGAAAAAAATGGCAGAAAGCAGACAAATGATGTCAGTCAAAATAGACAATTTGGCGACAAGCGTGATTACTCTTCATGGTTTAACGGGTTAAGTCCATTGCAAGATGAACGCACCCTCAACGGCATTCACTGTTTTAAAGCTTAATCACTGGATTTATTCGACAGTAACCGATTTAGCTAAATTTCTCGGCTGATCAACATCCGTACCTTTTAAAACGGCAACATGATATGCTAATAACTGAAGCGGAATGGTATATACAAATGGTGCCAACTCATTAACCACAGAGGCAACCTTGATTATGGTCACATTTTGATCATTAGTCGCCGGTAAGTCCTCGTCCATAAAAACAATTAACTGCCCGCCTCTTGCGCTGACTTCCTGGATATTGGAACGCAACTTTTGTAACAATGAATTATTAGGGGCCACCGTAATTACCGGCATGGCATTATCAATTAAAGCTAATGGTCCATGCTTGAGCTCACCGGCAGGATAAGCCTCGGCATGAATATACGAGATCTCTTTAAGCTTTAGAGCCCCCTCCATGGCAACCGGAAACTGACTACCACGGCCTAGGAAAAGGGCATTCTTTTTATCGGAAAAACGCTCAGCCAACTGTTTAATTTCATCATCAAGCTGTAGCACCCGGGTAATATATTTCGGTAACTCCATTAATTCAGATAGAATTTTTAGCTCTGTTTTCTCATCTAAATCAAAGCGCCGCCCTATGGCGATGACCAATAAATATAACACCACTAATTGAGTCGTAAAAGCCTTCGTTGAGGCCACCCCTATTTCAGGACCTGCATTCGTTAACATCACTAAATCAGACGCCCGCACCAACGAACTTTCCGGTACATTACAAATAGCTAATGAATTAGCCGCCCCTAATCGTTTAGCCTCTTGTAATGCCGCCAACGTATCCGCAGTTTCTCCAGATTGTGATAACGTTACAATTAAGGTATCTTTATCAATAATGGGATAACGGTATCTAAACTCACTGGCCACTTCCACTGAGCACGGCACCCGTGCCAACTTTTCAAACCAATACCGAGCGACTAACCCGGCATGATAACTGGTGCCACACGCTAAAATCTGCACTGACTTTATTTGATTGAAAATTTCACTGGCATTATGCCCAAATGAACATTCATTCAATCGCCCGTCAAGTAATCGCCCGGCCAATGCTTGCTCAATCGCTTGAGGTTGCTCATAAATTTCTTTCAACATAAAATGCCGAAAAGAGCCTTTTCCGACGGTATCGGCATTTAATTTACTTTCTTGTATGGGCCGATCTACCGGCTCATCCTGAGCATTAAAAATGGTTATTTTTTCACAATTGAGTTCAGCAACGTCACCGTCTTCAAGAAAAATAAATCGCTGTGTTACGGGCAATAAGGCGGCAATATCTGAAGCTATAAAATATTCCCCAATGCCAATGCCAATCACCAAAGGGCTACCGTTACGACATGCAATCAGTGTTTCAGGGTCTTCGCGCGCAATCACTCCTAGCGCATAAGCACCCGTTAAATGCTTTACCGCCTCTTTAACGGCCACTATGCAATTCGTTGAATCCGCCATATGGTGAACTATTTCATTCACAATGACTTCAGAATCAGTTTCAGAATTAAACGAGTAACCCAATTGTTGTTGTTTTTTTCTTAATGGCTCATGATTTTCAATGATACCGTTATGAACAATTGCCACACGATTTTGACAAATATGGGGGTGCGCATTCTCTATAGAAGGTTTGCCATGCGTAGCCCAACGCGTATGTGCAATACCCACCTGACCCTGAAATGGATTATTCAGCAATGCCGCCCTTAATTGACTCACCTTGCCTATTTGCCGATTCCGGTGTATTTGTTGATCCGCAATCACGGCAAGCCCAGAAGAATCATAGCCCCGATATTCTAGCCGACTTAATCCTTCTAAAAGAATAGGAACGGTATCTCGTTGGCTAATAGCTCCGACAATTCCACACATAAACTATCCTTTCTTAACCGGACGACGCCAGCCCTTAATTGTAATTTGTTTTGCTCGACTGAGTGTCAGCTGCTCTTCTGGTGTGTCTTTAGTAATTGTTGATCCCGCTGCAATCGTTGCATTTTTACCCACCGTTACCGGTGCTACTAATTGAGTACTGGAGCCGATAAAAGCACCGTCTTCAATCGTTGTCAGTGACTTGTTGACACCGTCGTAATTACACGTAATTGTCCCAGCACCGACATTAACACCCTCACCTATTAGGCAATCACCGATATAACTTAAATGGTTAACTTTACTACCCTGCCCAATCATTGATTTCTTCACTTCAACAAAATTACCAATATGTACAGATGATTGGATTTCTGCCGCAGGTCTTAATCGTGCAAAAGGACCTATTCGTGAATCAGCGCCCACAGTAGCATTTTCAATGACACAATTTGCCAATATTTCAACGCCTCTCGCTATTGTGGAATTTTTAATCACGCAATTAGGGCCAATAGTCACCCCATCGCCAATTTCAAGAGTCCCCTCTAAAATCACATTAACATCAATGGAAATATCTTGTCCCAGCTTAGTTATCTCACCCCGCAAATCAAAACGATTAGGGTCTGCTAAGGTCACGCCTTGTAACATTAACATTTCAGCCTTCTGGGCCTGATACACACGCTCCAAATAACTCAATTGGCTTTTATTATTTACCCCTAATACCTCACTACTGTGAACTGGCTGACTGGTTTTAATGGCAACACCTTCACTCACTGCCAGTGCGATAATATCGGTCAAATAATATTCGTTCTGAGTATTATCATTCTCTAATAACCCCAACCAACGTTTTAATGACGCCCCTGCTACTGCCAAAATACCGGTATTTACCTCACGAATTTGTTTAATCGTTGCTGACGCATCTTTTTCTTCAGTAATGTTAATGACTTGGTTCTTGTTATCTCTAACAATACGCCCGTAACCTTTAGGCTCGTCCAGCTCAACGGTTAATAACGCTAACGTATTCGCCGATACATCAGTCAGCAACTGCTGAACCGTTGCAACCTGCAATAAAGGTACATCACCATACAAGATCAAAACGGTATCACTATCATTAATCTGGCTCTGTGCTTGCTGAACCGCATGTCCCGTGCCTAATTGTTCTGCCTGTTCGACCCAATTCACCGGTAACGAGTCCAAGACCTTTCGAACAGTCTCACCGCCATGACCATAGACTATGGTGATTGAATTATTTTCTAATTGCTTGCACAGATCATAAACATGTTCAACCAACGGCTTTCCCGCTAACGGGTGCAAAACCTTGGGCCGTAAAGAATGCATCCGTGTTCCTTTACCCGCGGCTAAAATAATACTTTTTATTCCCATAAATAATCCCTTACTAACAGCTAACTTTCTACAAACTTATCGTTTGCGGTTGTAATGACATTAAAACATCTACTGCCTGGTCAGGTAAATCTTGTTGTTTATTATAGGATTGTATCGATAAATTAATCTCATCCGCAGCAGAATTCTGGCCCAACCAACCGTCTATGCGGACCCATTTACCCTCTTCCAAATCTTTATAATGTTCAAAAAAATGACTAATAGTATCTAATGATGCTTTCGGCAAATCATTAAAATCTTTAATTTTATTGTAATAAGACGTTAATGCAGCAATAGGTACGGCGAGTATCTTAGGGTCCCTACCGGCTTCATCACTCATATCCAATAACCCCACCGCTCGACAACGTATAACACACCGTGCCAGTAATGGCACCGGGGTAATCACCAAGACATCTACAGGGTCACCATCATCGGATATGGTCTGAGGAATATAACCATAGTTAGTTGGGTACTGCATCGCCGTTCCCATGAAACGGTCAACCGATAATGCCGCTGACTCCTTATCAATCTCATACTTAACAGGATTACTCTGTGCTGGAATTTCAATAATAACGTTAAAATCATTGGGAATATTATTTCCAGATGGTACTTGATCTAATGGCATCGTTTCCTTTCCTTAATCGGATTATTAATAACAGTAAAAATGATTTTTATGCCACTACTTATAAATTTTATACCACAAGCAATCTATCAATGGCTAATACAAAAAAACCCGACAGTCATTTTCAGAACTGCCGGGTTTAATTATTGTCACAGATCAAAGCTATCGAGATCGACTTCTTAATCTATTTAAGGTCTGTAGCTGCATAACGGCCTGTGCCAGTTCGTTTCGTGTCTTAGCATAATCAATCGTAGCTGATTTATCCGCTAATGCTTCTTCAGCTCTTGCTCTTGCTTCAAGTGCTGCCGACTCATCGATATCATCAGCTCTAATTGCCGTGTCTGCTAAAATAGTCACCAGATATGGCTGTACTTCAATAACACCGCCTGAGACATAAAAGGGATGATTCTCCCCTTCGGAAACCTTCACACGAACTTCGCCAGGAACTAAATTTGAAATAAATGGTGCGTGACGGGGCGCAATACCCACTTCGCCCATTTCAGCGGGTGCAAAAACCATCTCAGCAAGTCCTGAAAAGATCTCACCTTCTGCACTTACTATATCTACATGTACCGTCATCGTCATTTTTCCATTCTCGCTCGGCTATTAGCCGTTCATCTTTTGTGCTTTTTCTAGCGCTTCATCAATGGTTCCGACCATGTAAAAAGCTTGCTCTGGAATATTGTCATATTGACCTTCAATAATTCCTTTAAAGCCCGCAATAGTATCTTTAAGTGAAACATACTTACCGGGAGATCCAGTGAAAACCTCTGCAACAAAGAAAGGTTGTGACAAGAATTTTTGAATTTTACGCGCTCGTGTCACGGTTAACTTATCTTCTTCTGACAATTCATCCATGCCTAAAATAGCGATAATATCTCTAAGTTCTTTATAACGCTGTAAAGTCCCTTGTACATTTCGTGCGACTTCATAATGCTCATCACCAATGACTTGTGGGTCTAACTGACGACTGGTTGAATCTAAAGGATCAACCGCAGGGTAAATACCGAGCTCAGCAATTTGACGAGACAATACAACAGTAGCATCTAAATGCGCAAATGTTGTCGCAGGCGATGGATCGGTTAAATCATCGGCAGGTACATATACCGCCTGTATTGAAGTAATAGAACCGGTTTTAGTCGAGGTAATACGTTCCTGTAAAACACCCATCTCTTCAGCCAACGTAGGCTGATAACCTACCGCTGATGGCATCCGACCTAATAAGGCAGAAACCTCAGTACCCGCCAAGGTATAACGGTAAATATTATCAACAAAAAATAAAACATCACGACCTTCATCACGGAAATATTCCGCCATGGTTAAACCGGTTAACGCAACACGTAAACGGTTTCCTGGTGGCTCATTCATTTGTCCGTAAACTAACGAAACCTTATCAATAACATTTGAATCTGTCATTTCATGATAAAAATCATTACCTTCTCGTGTTCTTTCACCTACACCGGCAAATACAGAGAAGCCACTGTGTTCAATCGCAATATTCCGGATTAACTCCATCATATTAACGGTCTTACCTACACCGGCACCCCCAAATAAACCGACCTTTCCGCCTTTAGCAAACGGGCAGACTAGATCAATAACTTTAATGCCTGTTTCTAACAGTTCATTTGCAGGCGCTTGGTCTTCATAACTGGGTGCTTTACGATGAATTTCCCATTTGTCTTTTTCACCAATAGGACCTTTCTCATCAATCGGCTCGCCCAACACATTCATGATGCGTCCTAAGGTCTTCTGGCCAACTGGAACTGAAATTGCCGCACCGGTATTAGTTACCGCCATGCCACGACTTAAGCCATCTGATGATCCCATTGCAATCGTTCTAACAACACCGTCTCCGAGTTGTTGTTGTACTTCTAAAACGATGCCTTTTGCTTCAATAACTAACGCGTCATAAACCTTCGGTAATTCTTCACGTGAAAATTCCACGTCAACGACGGCGCCAATGATCTGTACGATTTTACCCGAACTCATTATATAGTCCTCTATGTACCTAAATATTTAAAATAATTTGCCCACATTAAACTGCTGCAGCCCCTGCAACAATTTCCGATATTTCTTGTGTGATAGCGGCTTGTCTCGCTTTGTTATAAACCAATTGTAACTCGTCAATCAATGTACCCGCGTTATCAGAAGCACTCTTCATCGCCACCATTCGTGCCGCTTGTTCACACGCATTATTCTCTATTACGCCCTGAAGAACAATGGACTCAATATAACGAACCATTAACGTGTCTAAAACTTCAACCGCATCAGGTTCATAAATATAATCCCAGTTTCCTTTCAATTTCTCTTCAATCTCAGAAACCTTGACGGGAACTAATTGCTTAATTTGTGGATCTTGCGTCATGGTATTCACGAACTCATTATGAACCACATGAATTTCATCAATTGTCCCTTGCGCATATCCATCAAGCATAATTTTAATAATACCGACGATATCTTCTAAGTGCGGTGTATCACCCAGCTTCTCAACCTGACCAACCATATTGGCACTGATGTTTCTGAAATAACCCGCGCCTTTTTGCCCAATCGTACAAACATCCACTTCAATTTGTTCAGAACCCCATTGCTCCATTTGAATCAATGTTTTTCTAAATAAATTTGAATTCAAACCACCACACAGACCCCGGTCTGACGAAATAACTATCAAACCGATACGCTTGCATTGCTTCTTTTCAACCAAAAAGGAATGCTGGTATTCTGGGTGTGCATGCGCTAAATGCTTAATAATTTGAGCGATCTTTTCTGCATAAGGACGCGTTGCACGCATGCGATCTTGCGTTTTACGCATTTTACTCGCCGCAACCATTTCCATCGCGCGGGTAATCTTTTGCGTATTTTTAATACTCGCAATTTTTGTGCGTATTTCTTTTCCAACAGCCATGATCTAATCCGTTACCAGCTTTGTGTTTTAACAAAGGCGTCAATAGCCGCACGGATTCCATCTGAAATTTCATCAGAAAAATCACCGGTCTTATTGATCTTGTTAACTAATGCCTTATGTTTCGATTTCATATAATCATGCAATGCACTTTCAAAACTACGTACTGCCGTAATTTCAAGTTCATCAAGATAGCCTTCATTGGCTGCAAATAACGAAATGGCCATCTGCGCAACTGATAACGGAGAATATTGGTCTTGCTTCATTAACTCAGTCACTCGTTGACCCCGCTCAATCTGCTTTCGGGTACTTTCATCCAAGTCTGAGGCGAACTGTGCAAAAGCCGCTAACTCGCGGTATTGCGCTAAATCAAGTCGAACACCACCACCGAGTTTTTTAATGATCTTCGTTTGCGCTGCACCACCAACCCGAGATACCGATAATCCAGCATTGACCGCAGGACGAATACCGGCATTAAATAAATCAGATTCCAAGAAAATCTGACCATCAGTAATCGAAATCACGTTAGTTGGAACAAAAGCAGATACATCACCGGCTTGGGTTTCAATAATTGGCAATGCGGTTAAAGAGCCAGTCTGACCTTTTACTTTACCACCGGTCAACTCTTCTACCGCCGCTGCATTAATTCTGGCTGCACGCTCTAATAAACGCGAATGTAAATAGAACACATCACCTGGGTAGGCTTCACGTCCCGGTGGGCGTTTCAATAACAACGAAACCTGACGGTATGCCCAAGCTTGTTTTGTTAAATCATCATAAACAATTAAAGCGTCTTCACCGCGATCACGGAAGAACTCACCCATTGAGCAACCGGTATAAGGTGCAATGTATTGTAGCGCCGCTGATTCTGAAGCCGATGCTACAACGACAATGGTGTGTTCCATGGCGCCATGCTCTTCTAACTTACGTACGGCATTAGCTACAGACGATTGTTTTTGACCGATAGCAACATAAACACAGGTAATCCCGGTGCCTTTTTGGTTAATAATTGCATCGATCGCAATGGCTGTTTTACCGGTTTGTCTGTCACCAATAATTAATTCCCGTTGGCCACGGCCAATTGGAATCATAGCATCAAGCGATTTTAATCCTGTTTGGACCGGTTGATCTACTGATTGACGCGCAATAACACCAGGCGCAATTTTTTCAATCGGTGCGGTTATGTTGGTTTCAATCGGACCTTTTCCGTCAATCGGATTACCCAAAGCGTCGACCACGCGACCTCGTAAAGCCTCGCCAACCGGAACTTCTAAAATTTTACCGGTACATTTAACGACATCGCCTTCAGAGATTTGTTCATAGGCGCCTAAAACAATGGCCCCAACCGAATCACGCTCTAAGTTCAACGCCATACCGAAGATATTATTTGGAAATTCAAGCATCTCGCCCTGCATGGCATCGGATAGCCCGTGAATTCTCACGATACCGTCGGTTACACTAACCACAGTACCTTCACAATGAGATTGGACACTCAGGTCAAAATTTTCGATCCTTTTCTTAATCAGATCACTTATTTCAGATGGATTTAGTTGCATAATTATTTTCTCACTCTAACGGTTAGAGTCTATTTGCTAATTGTTGAATGTGTCCCTTAATAGAACCATCAATTACTGAATCACCAGCGTGCGCTAAAAAGCCTCCTATCAATGACTTATCAACCGTCATTTCTAAATTAACTTTTTTGTTGAGTTTTATTTCAAGCACTTCAGCTAACTTTTTTTCCTCTGCTTTAGTAAGCGCATAGGCTGTTTTAACAATCACACCTATATAGCCTTCAGCCTCTGCCTTACTTTCTTCAAAGAGACGACTAATCTCAGGCAGTAAAGTTAAACGATGATTTTCAATCAGTAACTTAAGTAGATTGATTCCTTGTGGGTTAAGTTGTTTATCGCAAATATCCAACATTAATGCCGTCAATTGTTCCTGACTGACTTTTGGATTATTTGACAAGCCGAGCAAGCTTTCATCGGACATGACTACAGCTAAAAATACCAGCATTTCAGACCACTTTTCAGTACTCTTAGAAGCTTGTGCGCTAGTAAAAACCGCTTCAGCGTAAGGCCGTGCCAAAGTTGCTAATTCGCTCATTTTAACTTACCTAATTCAGCTGCTGCTTTTGTCAAAATAGCTTGATGTTTCTTTTCATCAATCTCTTCTTGCAAAATTTGTTCAGCTGCTTTTATGGCCAAATCAGAAACTTCTTTGCCTAATTTCTCTCTGGTCTGCTGTATTTCTTGCTCAATTTGAGACTTTGCCGACGTTAACAAACGCTCACCTTCAACTTTTGCATCTACCCGCGACTCGTCAACAATCTCACTGGCCCTTTTTTGAGCCATATCAATAATTTCAGCGGACTGCGATTTAGCATCTTTTAAAATATCTTTCGATTTCTTCTCTGCCCGATCCAACTGTTGATTACCTTGGTCTGCCGCGGCCAAGCCATCAGCAATTTTCTTTTTTCGTTCTTCCAAAGCATCAAACAAAGGTGGCCACACATACTTCATGGTAAACCATACCAGAAGCGTAAAGGTGATCATCTGTCCGACTAGAGTCAAATTGATACTCATAATGAATTCCTCAATTTGTAATAAAGACTAGCTAAATTAACTGCCAGAAGCCGCTTGTACAGCCGACAAGAATGGGTTAGCAAATGTGAAAAACAATGCTAAACCAACACCAATCATAGTTACCGCATCCAATAAACCGGCCACAATAAACATTTTTACTTGTAACATTGGCACCATTTCTGGTTGACGTGCTGCGCCTTCTAAAAATTTACCGCCTAAAAGACCAAAACCAATCGCTGTTCCCATAGCGCCTAAACCCAATACAATACCTACTGCAATTGCAGTCATGCCTTGTACATCAGCTATTAATGTTGCTAATTCCATGATACCTCCAAACTAAATAATATTAACGAATTTAAAAAACTAATGATCTTCATGCGCCATACTTAGGTATACGATAGTCAATACCATAAAAATAAACGCCTGAAGTGTGATAATCAAAAGATGAAAAACGGCCCAAGGCAAACTCAAAAAGGGCTGTACGTACCAAGGCAATAATGCGATCAAAATAAAAATTAATTCCCCTGCATACAAATTACCAAATAACCGTAATGCCAAGGAAATAGGCTTCGCTATTTCTTCAACCAACTTCAATAATAAGTTAAACGGTAACAACCAAGGCCCAAAGGGTTGAAACATTAACTCTTTAGCAAAACCCCAGCCGCCTTTAATCTTAATGCTGTAAAAAATAATCAAAATAAAGACCGAAATAGACATCGCAAAGGTTGCATTTAAGTCGGTGCTAGGCACCACCCTCAAATACTCAACGCCCATAACCGAACCCACATTTGGCATTAAATCCACTGGGAACAAATCCATGAAATTCATCAAAAAGACCCAACAAAAAACCGTCAAGGCTAACGGGGCAATCAACTTACTTTGTCCGTGAAAACTGTCTTTAACCTGCGTATCTACAAATTCAACTAACATTTCTGCAAAGTTTTGCATTAACCCTGGAACGCCAACGGTGGCCTTTTCTGCTGCCACTTTAAAAAAACTAATAAACAACCCACCCAATAACGCTGAAAAAAACAACGTATCTAAATGTAGAGTCCAAAAACCCTCACCCACCGTCAGCGATGTTAAATGATGTACGATATATCCAGTTGCCCCTTCTGAGGCATGCGCTTCACTTGCCATTATTTTTTCACTAAAACTTATAATCGAATTATCAGTGCGAACCAAAAAACTGTTAAGGCAGCTACAAAACCAGCCATCAACGGCATAATTTTAACTTCAGGCCACTGAAAAACTAAAAAAAACATAACTGCCGTTAAAATTAACTTGGCAGACTCACCCACATAAAATGTCCGAACTACTTTCTTAGCATCCTGACCCGTGGAACTTGAAACCTTTAATGCAAAATATAAATTAGGTATGATTGCCACACCCCCCCCTAATACCGAGGAAATAAAACTTTGGCCTGCACCCCATAAAAAAAATCCTGATGCCACAATAGCCACAATCAGAATTTGCATAGCAAGGATCTTACTAACTGCGGTCATTGTCCTTACGCCAATCATTTGACCGCCTCATTTAATAACTTTTTGAGTATATAGATTATATGCTTTTAAATCAAGATCATATGTTTGATTTTATCAATCACTATCTAATGCACTGCACTTATCCATAATCATGCTTCAAAAAATCAAAACTCCTCTAGGAGAAATGATTGCTTTTGCCAATTCAGAAGGACTGTGTTTATTAAAATTCACTGATTCGGCCCAAGTCACCCAACTGCTCGCTGAAGTGCAGATAATTGGCACTTCAGTTCATCGTTATGACCCCCAAACCATTTTAAAACAAACTCAAATTCAGATTATAGAATACTTTAATCAATCCCGAAAAACCTTTACCTTACCGATCAACTGTTATGGTAGCCCTTTTCAACAAGCCGCCTGGAACATATTAAAAAAAATACCGTACGGCACAACACTTTCATACCAAGAACAAGCCATTGCAATCAACAAACCCACAGCTTACCGAGCCGTGGGCACCGCCAATAGCCGTAACAAAATGGAACTGATTATTCCTTGCCATCGCGTTATCAAAAAAAACAATCGCCCGAGCGGTTATGCTGGCAAAATATGGCGCAAAGAATATCTACTGGCTTTAGAGAAAACTGTTAATTAATGCGTTTTAAAATACCGTCTAATTCATCTAAATTAGTATAACTAATCACTAATTTTCCTTTGCCTTTAGGGTGATGATTAATCGCTACTTTCGCACCTAATTTTTCAGACAAACGCTCTTGCAATCTGATGACATCCGGATCCATTTCTGACGCCACCTTAACCACCCGGGGATTTGCAAAATCACGAACGTACTTTTCTACTTCCCGCACCGACATCGCTTTAGCCACAACCTGCTTTGCAGCGGCCAATTGGTCTTTACCAGACAATGCCAATAAAGCACGCGCATGGCCCATTTCTATCTCGCCCACCGCTAACAATTGCATAACCGCTGGCGTTAACTCATTCAACCGCAACAAATTACTCACTGTCGTTCTCGACTTACCTACCGCTTTAGAAATCTCTTGATGGGTCATTCCAAATTCCTCACCCAAACGTTTGAGCGCTTGTGCTTCTTCCAATGCATTTAAGTCTTCCCGTTGAATGTTTTCTATTAAGGCAATTGCCATAGCCGTTTGATCATCAAAATCCTTAATGACCACAGGAACCGCTTCCAATTGTGCGAGTTGCGCTGCGCGCCAGCGTCGTTCACCTGCAATAATTTCATAACGTTCATCGCCTAATTCACGAACGATGATAGGTTGCACAATGCCTTGTTCCCGAATCGAATCCGCAAGTTCCTGCAACTTTTCAGTATTCATATCTTGACGAGGCTGATATTTCCCCCGCTGCAAAAACTCAATAGGCAACATTTTAAATGACCGTTGACTTGGCTCTACTGTGCTCTTGCCATCGCCTAACAGCGCATCTAATCCTCGCCCTAACCCTCTGGCTTTTGTTGTCATT
>Ga0066854_10000396_pt1 | contig 15458 bp, 12 predicted proteins | sample ETNtaG_8_FD_65494 | JGI IMG/M metagenome (GOLD analysis project Ga0066854, IMG submission 65494) | Marine microbial and viral communities from oxygen minimum zone, Eastern Pacific Ocean - ETNP201406SV75 | ecosystem: Environmental > Aquatic > Marine > Oceanic | place: Pacific Ocean: Eastern...
AACGTGGTAGACGGCGAGATGAAAAATCCGACATTTGGCTTCCGCTGTGTCAAGTCTGTGGAATGACTGGATTGTTCAGAGGGGAACGGGTTAGTGTAGTTGCCCAATTTATTGAGCGAAGTTGATTTTTAAAACCGCCCAATAAATTGGGCAACTACACTTAAGAAATCTTACTTATCTTACGAACAGCCAGAGGTAGCACCGCATGCCTGACACTTCAGGCAGGTGCCGTTTCTCACGAGGGTCAACTGTCCGCAATCGCCGCAGGGATCGCCTTCGTAACCTTTGAGCTTGGCGATGGCCGCCTTGGTCACCAGCTTTCGTGCCGCGACTGCTTGCCCACCGTTCTTGCCATTTCCATTGCCGTTACCGTGAACCGGGGTCACCACAACGGGCTCGGCGTGTCCGTTGCCATTACCGTTTCCATTGCCGTTACCGGGTAGAGCAATCAGAGTGGGTTTCCATTGCGCCTTTCCTTCCGCCTGAACCATTGGCTCGTCTTCGGATACCTGTTCGGCAGTTTCATCAGGCCCCGATTCGTCATTCTTGCCAATGGCATCTGACCGGAGATCGTCTGGAGTTACCTGGGCAAGATCGGTACGGTCGAGGTAGTGAATAGCCAGGTCCCTGAAAATATAATCGATAGTGGAGGTGGCCATTGTGATGCGCTGGTTACCGGTGACGATGCCGTTAGGCTCAAAACGGGTGAATACAAACGCGTCGACAAACTCTTCCAGCGGCACACCGTGTTGGAGTCCGAGAGAAATGGCAATCGCAAAGCAGTTCATGAGACTACGGTAGGCGGCGCCTTCCTTGTGCATGTCGATGAATATTTCGCCCAGCGATCCGTCATCGTATTGACCGGTGCGGAGATAAACTTTGTGTCCCGCGATCACCGCTTTCTGGGTATAGCCGGCTCTACGATGCGGAAGAGTTTTCCGTTTTCTTTCACGTATGATCTCAACAATTTTCTCAGCAACTTTAAGAGGTTGCTTCTCGTCGACATCCTCAACATCCAGCATTTTGAAATCTTCACTGACAACACTGTTGAGCGGCTGACTCAGTTTAGAACCGTCTCTATAAACCGCCGTGCCTTTGAGCATGAGTTTCCAGCACAGCATGTGGGCTTTGTCCACCTCTTCAAGGGTTGAGTGGTTAGGCATGTTGATGGTTTTGGAAATGGCTCCTGAAAGAAATGGTTGCGCCGCCGCCATCATATGGATATGCGCTTCGGGCCGGATGAATCGTTTACCATACTTTCCGCATTTATTAGCACAATCAAATACCTGATAGTGTCTCTCTTTAAGGTGCGGAGCGTTCTCTACGGTCATGGTGCCGCAAACAACGTTATTGGCTTCAGAAATTTCCTTATCTGTGAATCCGAGATACTTGAGCATATTGAAATCAAAAGCATCGAGCTCTTCACCTATACCGAGGACTTCTTTACAGAAAGTCTCGCCCAGAACAAATTTATTGAATGCAAATGTGATGTCGAACACCTTGGGCAATTCGTCCTGAATTTTCGCGAGAGCATCATCGGTGAATCCTTTTGTTTTTAATGAATCGATGTTGATATACGGAGAGCTTTCCAAGCTAGCGGTCCCAACACAGTATTCGATGATGGATCGAATTTCTTCGGGCTTATAACCCAGCCGTCTGAGAGCAGAAGGAACGGATTGATTGATGATCTTAAAGTATCCGCCGCCCGCAAGTTTCTTGTATTTAACCAAAGCGTAATCTGGCTCAATACCCGTCGTGTCACAGTCCATCAGCAAACCAATAGTTCCGGTCGGAGCAATACATGTGGTTTGCGCGTTACGAAAACCGTGTTTTTCGCCCAATTCCAAGGCATCATCCCAGGCTTTTTTAGCCGCCACCAGTATATTATTAGGACAATACTCCACCCTGATTCCCTGAGGAAAGACCGTCAGTCCTTCATACTCTTGCCGGTCAGCATTCAAGGCAGCCCTTCGGTGATTGCGCAAAACACGCATCATGTGTTTCTTATTTCTCTCGTACTGCATGAAAGGGCCCAGCTCTTCAGCCAACTCGGCAGACGCCGCATAGGCCGCTCCGGTCAGTAACGCAGAAATCGCTCCGGTCATGGCCCGACTCTGGTCGGAGTCGTAAGGAATCCCCAGGACCATGAGCAAAGCGCCCAGGTTGGCATAGCCCAATCCCAAGGTACGGTATTTGTAACTCTTGCGCGCGATCTCGGCATTGGGGAACTGCGCCATCGCTACAGAAATTTCAAGTGTCAGTGTCCACAAACGACAAGCATGACGAAAACCATCCACATTAAACACGCCAGTGCTTTCGTTAAAAAATTTCATCAAGTTTATCGACGCCAGATTGCAGGCGGTGTCGTCGAGAAACATATATTCTGAACACGGATTGGAGGCGCGAATGCGATCTTCTTCAGGACAGGTATGCCATTCGTTGATCGTGGTGTCGAACTGAAGTCCGGGATCAGCGCTGGCCCAGGCGGCTTCGTTGATAGACTCCCACAACTCACGGGCTTTCAGCGTACGGCTTACTTTTCCATCGGTACGCTGTTTAAGTTCCCAGTCATTATCATATTCTACTGCCCTCAGAAAATCGTTGGTCAAGCGTACAGAGTTATTGCTGTTCTGCCCGGAAACCGTGGCGTAAGCCTCAGAGTCCCAGTTGGTGTCATACTCTTCAAACTCAAAATCCCTGACCCCTTGTTGCGCCAGTTGAATAACACGATAAACGTAGTTTTCCGGAATAAAATCCTCTATAGCTCGTCGAACCGCTTTCTTGAGTCGGGTATTCTCTTTGACATCGAAGCGGTTGCCCTCTGTGAACGCTTCATCCCAGCAGGCGAGAAGAACTTCTTTGAGCCGTCGTTTGACGATGCGGCTTCCTGTAGTCAGTGAAGCAACCTTACGCTCTTCCCTGGCTTTCCAGTTAATAAACTTCTCAATGTCGGGGTGGTCGATATCGAGAGTCACCATCTTGGCGGCACGTCGTGTGGTCCCACCAGACTTAATAGCCCCTGCCGCGCGATCGCCAATCTTGAGAAAACTCATGAGTCCCGACGATTTACCACCGCCAGAAAGAGACTCGCCCTCGCCACGCAGGTTGGAAAAATTGGAACCGGTGCCCGATCCAAATTTGAACAACCGTGCCTCCTGTTGCCACAGGTCCATGATTCCACCTTTCCCGACAAGATCATCCTTAACGGAAAGTATGAAGCAGGCGTGGGGTTGCGGACGCTCGTAAGCGTTTTTGGATTTTTCAACCTCGTTGGTTTCTGTATTGAAGAAATAATGTCCTTGAGCCGAGCCCTCGATACCATAAGCCCAGTTAAGACCCGTATTGAACCATTGCGGAGAATTTGGGGCGGCCATCTGGCCTGCCAGCATATGGCACATCTCATTGTAATAGTTACGTGCCTGATCTTCGTCTTCGAAGTTCTTGTTCTTCCAGCCCCAATAGGTCCAGCAACCCGCCAAACGGTGAAACACCTGACGCGAATCGCCTTCGCTACCACTCATCCGCTCCGATTCCGGAAGCTGAGACAGTGCTTCAGTGTCTATTTCTTTAGGACAAAGCCATTCGGGGATGCCTTCTTCCTGTTTCCTCTTCAATCGGGTCGGAACTCCCGCCTTACGAAAATACTTCTGAGCCATGATATCTACTGCCACTTGAGACCAAGAGGTGGGTACCATCACCTTTTCCATCTCTGAAACGGTTGAACCATCCGCACCGGTGATTTTCGAAGTTCTTTCTACAAACTCTATTCCGCTATAGGGGTCGCTCTGATCTTTAGTAAATACCCGACTTATTTGCACATGAACCTCCGCTACGATTTACCTGCTAAGAAGAAAGCTATTTATCCGTAAAATGAGGATATTTAAAGCGCATTTTCAAAGGAAGGTTTTGCCCTTTTCCACTGTCGCGTTTCCCCGTTTTGAAGTGATGCTTGAAAAACTAAACACCCGTATCTTGTAGTCAGGTAATAAAATATACGCAATATGTTGTGTTGTCAAACAAAAACCAAAATTTTTTTAACTTTTTGATATTTAATGATTTATACCGATTTTTACGGTCAAAGTCTGGCCCTGATAGGCAATAATGCCGAAGCCCTTTTATTACCGGCCTTTCGAGGATCACAAGTGCTATTTTTCGGATTGTCGAATATTCTGGTGGGGAGGTTTTGCCTTTAATTTTACTCTAAAATCTCTATATCAACTCACCCCGACCAAAAACTCTGACTTCCAGAAATTCGACGATACCCTGCGAATGACCATCGACAGCAAACCCGGTCAACGCAAGGAACTCCTTGAATATTTAGAAACCGAACTGAAGGCTGGGAAATTATTCTATGGAACACATATTTCCGATTCCGCTTTAATGACCTGCATGGTATTTGACCGCAAAGAACGCCATTTGCATTTCGTGGATGGAGCGTCCGGAGGATATGCACTGGCCGCAAAACAATTAAAAGGTCAAATAGCCAGCAAGCGCTAACCTAATTAAACGGCGGTTCTGTTTTCCGCTTCATTTCCTCTTCGGTTAAATTCATTCTTCCTTTGATGAATTTCAATTTTCTTTCTGCGATGCTTATTGCCGGTTGGTTCTGAGTTTCTCCGGCCAACCGTTTGACAATTTCGATTTCTTCAATAGCTTTGCCCCAGTTTTTCATCCGCTCATACACACTGATCAGATTCAAATGTGCTTGCAGATGCTTGGGGTCGATCTCGATCACTCTGACATAGTGGTTTGCAGTTTTAGGGATATCCTGGAGGTACCAGTATTCCAGCGCGATTTTAAATTGAAGTTCAGGATCGTTCTTTCGTGTTTCCGCAACTTTAAGGTACTGCTCCACGGCAAGGTCGTTTAATACTGATTTACCATAAACTGACGCAAGCCCCAGACGCGCGTCATCATAGGTCGGGTCTAGCTCAACAGCTTTTAAATATGCTTCGAGAGCCTCTTTCCTTTTGTCCCATTCCTCATAGATCAATCCTTTTTGGTAATAGGCGGGAGCGAATTGGGCGTTTATTTCCAAGGCCTGATTCAGGATATCAATCGCTTCATCATAAGCTCCTGTCTCTTGTTTGCTGATGGCGCTTTTAATTAAATCCGCGGGGTCGCTGACCTGGCTGGAAGCTGTTGTCGCCTTTCCTTCTTTGGCCTGTTCACCACATCCAACAAGAATCAGGCAAAAGCACAGCAAGAGAATATTACGATTGAATATCTTAAGCATATTGCATAATTTAATTTAAAAATATTAACCGAGGCGGGTTCACCAACACCGTGCTATTTCCTGGCTTTCGCCTGCTGCTCCTGCCAATTTCGAGTCGCATCCTCAGCATTGATGATCTGGAAGCATTGCCTGTTGAGTACAGGATATACAGAAAAAATTGGTGTGTTGAACGGAACGAAAGCGCTGTCGGTTTCGGGGCTGAGTTGAAGATGTAAGTTGACGAAGTTAAAACTCAGCCCTTCCTGCCAGGGTTCTTTGAACGATTCAGCATATGCCGGTATCTTGTCTGACGCGTGGGTGCGAGTCATTAAACCCGATCCTCCCTGCAAGCCATACTCGTGAAGATCGGGGGCACCCTGAATCAAAACAGAAACCCGTGAAGCGTCGAACCACACTTTGAAGTTACTGACCATTTGAAGAAAGGTTCCCAAGCTTCCCATTCGCTCTATGATAGCTCGTGGGTAACTGAACTCTGGCGGATTTTCAGGAGTGGGGTCGCCTATTTGGTATTTGAACTCTGGTTCCTTAACCCGCGACGCGGAAACAAATAAAAGGTTCGGGTCTTCCAAGTCAAGAGGCAACACCTGCCCATCGTTATAACTCACCAGCTTATCCATATCATAAGCCAATGGAAACGAGTAGCCCTCCTTGCAATAAAACACACGCACTCCTGCTTCCAGCGGATCTTCTGGCTTACGCGTTATCTTCAGGTCAAAGGGAAGCATTAGATGAAACGCATTGGCACGCGAATTCATAAAGGGTCCACAAGCGCCGGGGAACTCACGGTGGACATCCTCATTATCCGGCTCAAACTTGCGGGGTCCTCCACTGAAGTGCTGACCGGCTTTGGCTTCTTTTGTCAGGTGAAATTTTTTCTGGTAATAAGTCCCTGCCCGTTTCTGGGCGACATCCAGAATATAGTCAGGAACATCGGACTGCACAATCAGCAATTGCTTGTCCAGCGGCTGTCCTGCAGGGCGCATGGCGTCGTTATATATATCCAGTTCCGCCTGGGTTTTACGGATGTCATATTCCAACTGGCGCGATAATTCGGGATTGGAGTAACTGGTTCTGGTTTGCAACTCCTGCGCCTTCTTCAACAGTTCCAGTTTCTGCGTATAGCGTTTGGGTTCAGGAGCGAAGGCCTGGATAATTGACATGAGCAGATTGAACTGCTCTTCAGGCAACAGGCCCAATGCCTCCATATCATGTTCCTTAATGAAGGTAAAAGCCAACGCACCAAAAGACTCCTCACGACGGATGCCGAGAGTCAGCAGGTAGTTGACGTAACTACGCGCCTCGTTTAAATCCATGCTTGCCATTGGTGAACACTCCTCCAAAGGAATTCATATATTCAAACAAATAAAAGTTCAAGACCTGTGCTATGGAATTGATCGGGCAAGGCTACCACACTAGCTATTGCCTGATCAAACATATTCCACTTCGGAAGGACATTTAATGCAAGAACAAGAGATATGGGAGCTTTGCTGAATTACTGAGGACAACAAAGGCAGAACCTAATTGGAATCAGGATTTGCAAACCGGAGAGCACTTTTGATGGTTTCTTTCAGATATTCGATATCCACTGGTTTTGGCATCACGCAGAAAACCACTCCCTCTACAACTTTCTTGCAGGCCGTGACCGCTTCCTTGAACGCTGAAACAACAATGGATTTAATTCCAGGTGAAACCTCATTCAGCCTTTCGATCAATTTGTCCCCATTCAGACTTGGGCATTTGAAAGTCGATCACCACCACGTTAATGGGTTGATTATTTTTGAACACCTCAATGGCTTCCGCTCCACTCTCTGCTGTAAGCATTTCGTAACCCTCTTTCGCCAACTTTGATTTTAACAGATTAAGAAACTCCGGGTCGTCATCAACAAATAGAATTTTAGTAATTGATTCGTTCATCACATTTTCTCAACAAAAACAAGTGCTTCTTCATCCCAGAATGTTATTCAGTAATTCAGGTCAGAAGAGGTTCACTATACTTACGGAACGATTTATGTCGATCTATAACCACCTGAACTTAGCATCTTTTTTTGCCACTTAACTGACTTTACCCAACCTAACTTCGGTGACTGGAATCGCAAATGGGTTCAAATATGTTTTTCGAATATCGCCCTCTCTTTTCTCCTTCTATTTCTCTTGAAATATAGGAAGTTCTCTGCGAATTCACCCTTGTGATCACACCTCTTCAGACTGTAGAGGTTTCGCTACTCCACACGAACAGCTTCTTTAGGGTTAAGGTTAACAGCAAGACGAGCTGGATACATACCGGCAATAAGAGAAACCAACCAAAAGGCAATCAAAGAAAACAGGATAAATATATATGGATAGTGGACTTGAATTGTCCACCCGAAAGATTGCTTGTTGATCACGAAAATCAGAATTAAGGACACGACTCCCCCCGCGGCCAGTCCCATCATCGACCCGATGACCCCCAGTATTCCCGCCTCAACAATTATCATTCGTTTCACCTGCTCGCGAAAACCGCCAATGAAGCGCAAAATTCCAATCTCCCGTTTTCTTTCCAGAATAAGTGAGATCAGAGTATTGAATAGTCCCAGCAACGCTACAGCGCCGGCGATAATCTCCAATGAATAAGTGAGGGCAAATGTTTTGTCAAAAATCTCAAGCACATTTTTTTTGAGTTCGGGGTTGGACCTAATGACCAGCTTGTAATCCGCGCCAAGGGTCTGCAAAATTTTCTGCCGCACGTTTTCTAATTCGCCCTTATCTGAAAGATACAAAACGAAACTGTTGATATCCGGATCGCCATAGTATTTAACAAATGTAGACCGGTCCACAATGATGTAACCGCGCTCTCTCGAGTAATCGTAATATACCGCCGCAATATTCAGTTCGAGCGATCCGCCGGGAGTCTCCAGATACAACGAATCACCTACACCCACCTGATGTTTAAGCGCGAACGATTCCGAAATAATCGCACGGTCCTGCCTCACCATCCATGCCGAAAGTTCCTGTGCGCTCGGACCCGATTTAATCACCAGGTTGCCATAACGGGACAAGGCGTTGAAGTCGCCCGACCCCAACACTGCTGGATTGTCGTTGTAACTGATATCCTGCGCACGGAACAAATCCACCGCCGCCACTCCGGAAATTTTTCTAAGCTCTTTCACTCGATCAGCGGGCAAGGTGAATTGATAGTCTATATCTCTTCCTCCTGCGACTCGGACAAAAAGATCGGCTTTCAATGTTTGTCCTATCCACACAATCACCGTCTGCCGGAAACTGTGCACCATGATCGACATGCTGATAATCATCATGAACGCGATAGCGAGCGATGAAATAGCGAGCGAGTTACGGCCCACATTTTGCGACAGGTTCATACTCGCGAGAAGTCCCTCCCCGCCGAAAAGTTTCCTGCAAATACCGCCCAGCAAATAACGTCCGGTCAACAACGCCGATGGCGCAAGTAAAGACATCCCCATGATCACAAGAAATACTGCCAGAAACCCGAAATAGGGAAAGCCCCCTATAGGCGGCAGGAAACTGGATACTACTGCCATCATGAAAATAACCACAGCCGCGAAGGTCAATCTGCGGTCTCCGCGAAAAACCTTAAGATCGTAACTGCCACGCCGCATCACCGTCGTGGGTGGTGTTCTGGCCGCATCAACAGCCGGTATAAGGGCAGAAACGAAGGACAGCCCTATCCCCAATAAAATATAAGGTAAGGACTGGCTCCAGTAAAATTCCACTTCCGTCACATAACTTGGCGCGTACAGGTTATTGACTGTGATGGATACCGCATCGAGTGAAAACTGCGCGAAATGTTTGCCCAACCAGACACCAAGAACAGAACCCACAGCGCCAATGATCCCGGCCTCAATAAAAAAAATACTCGCAATGAGTAATGGTGTTGCCCCGATGGCGCGTAGCGTCCCTATCTCTACCCGCCTGCGGACCACCGACAGCGCGATCATATTATAAATAAGATACAAGGCAACTATGAGGGCCACAAAACTGAGAGCGGTCAGGTTGTACTGAAACGCCCGCAACATTTTCTCTACTTGACTGTTCTTTCTTTCTGGACGATCCATGCGAAGGTAATCAGGGAGCACGGCTGAAACCTTTTTACGAATCGACTCGAAACTGCCTTCCCGCAAAAATTCGACATCGATACGATCGAGCTTGCCGACTCTGCCAAATGCCCACTGCGCTGCGGCGATATCCATAAGCGCGAAGTTCCCGTTGAGCGCACGGGCCAGGCCCTTATTCTCCAGCACCGCGTTCACGTTGAACATTTTTTCCACACCATTAATGAGAAAAGTAATATTGTCTCCCGGTTGATAATTTGTTCCAGAGATGAACTGTTCAGGCAAGACAATCCCTTTAGGATCCATTACAACAGACAACAGGCCCTTAAGATCTTTTTTCACCGTCTTCAATGAAAAATCACGGATGCCGCTGTCCTGTAAGAGGTCGGTGCCAAGTATCTCCACCACCTCGCCCGATTTCGATTCGACTCCGTATCCCTCAATAACCGGATAGGCCTTGACCCATTTGCGAACGCGCAAAAGTTTCCCGAAGATTTTTTCATCGAAAGTCATGCCTTCCGCATGAATGACCGCATCGGCGCGACCCAAAACCAGATTCACACTTTCCTCGAATGAACGAAGCGTCTGCTTATTGGCCAGCTGAATACTCAGAAACACCGCAACACCGATGGCAACCCCCGCAATCGTAATGACCATGCGAAACGGATCACGCAAAACAGGCCGCAAAATAAGTGAGAAAAAAAGATCTTTAAAATAGAAGAGAAAGTTCATAGTTTCTAGTTCTTAGTTCCTGCTCGCCGAAGGGGCAACAAACCCCAGCCAAATGAGTAACAAAAAGTGATGCGCCAACCTTAATACTTGTCGAACCTTAGACACGGGTCCATTTGCAACCCTTATCCAGTGGGCGTAGCCCGCCCGTCGCGGATTTCGAAGTGGCGGTTTCCGTAGTTGGCGATTTGTGAATTATGCGTTGCCATGACCACAGTGGTATCAAAGTCGACCGAAGCTTTTTTCATCAGTTCGAGTATTTTAATTCCATTGTCAGAGTCAAGATTACCCGTCGGCTCATCGGCCAGGACAATTGAGGGTCGATGCACCAAAGCACGGGCGATCGCCACCCTCTGCATCTCGCCACCCGATAGCTCCGCCGGAAACGATTTGGATCGGTGAAGTAACCCGACATAATCCAAAAGCGTGTGTACCTGCTTATTCTGTGTTTTCGCCGAATGATTTAGTAAAAGAGGAAGTTCTACATTCTCCCGAACGGTCAGTGTGGGCATGAGATTGAAGAACTGAAAAATGAACCCGATCTCCTTGCGCCTCAGTTCGGTGAGTTCGCCATCACTCATCTTATTCATCAACCGATCCTTAAGATATATTTCTCCCCTGTCCGGCAAGTCGAGCCCGCCCAGGCAATTGAGAAATGTTGTTTTCCCGCCACCGCTTGGCCCCATGACCGACACGAAATCTCCCTGCTGAATTTCAAGACTGACGTCTGACAGAGCTGTCACCTGCGAGTCTCCCGCACGGTAATATTTGCAAACATCTTTGAAACGAATAATGGGTGACATGATCATATCCTTTACTTGAAAAATCAGGAGGTCCAAGCATATTAGAAACGGGATAGATACTCAAGCCAGTTGCGCCTGCCGAGGCTTTATGGTATTTGTAAATTTTCAAGGGCACCCTCAGAAATTGCTTTTGGCTATGAGCGACCCTTATAAAATAAGGGTCGGCGAATTGCCTGCAAGTAATCTTTGAATTATCGAAGTCCCTTTAAAGCTCTAATGATTGAGGTATAAATGCCCATTTCGCGTAAAGTCAGTGAGAAGCTGGAAATGTCATCCTGGATCAGGAAAATGTTTGAGGAGGGCCTGCGCATGAAGCAGGAACACGGCGCGGACAATGTGTTCGACCTGTCCCTAGGCAACCCGGTGGTGGAACCGCCAGCGGAAGTCCGGCAAGCCATTGTTTCTGCCGCCAACGACAGCGCCGCAGGACTCCACCGCTACATGCCCAATGCAGGTCTGGCTGATGTGCGCGAAGCCGTTGCCAAATCGTTATCCGCTGAATCCGGCGTGGAATTATCAGCCGATCAAATTGTCATGGTATGCGGCGCGGCAGGTGGATTGAACATCACTCTAAAAGCATTGCTGGACCCGGAAGAAGAGGTCATCGCGTTTTCCCCGTTTTTTGTCGAGTACCTGTTTTACTCCGACAATCACGGTGGAAAAACTGTCGTCGTGCCAACACATGAAGATTTCAGCCTCAACTTTGACGCACTTCGCAAGGCGCTTACGCCAAAGACCAAAGCGGTCATCATCAACTCCCCCAACAACCCAACGGGCGTGGTCTACTCCAGGAAAATGCTGACAGAACTGGCCGACACCCTCAGGCAACACACAAGCGATACAGGGAATCCGGTATACCTCATCTCCGACGACCCCTATAAGAAAATTGTTTTCGACGGAGTGGAAACTACCAACATTCTTGAGTTGTACGAGAACAGTATTTACATCACCTCCCATTCCAAAGACCTGGCCTTACCCGGCGAGCGGATCGGTTATGTCGCGGTTCACCCCAAATGCGCCGATGGCGACAACCTGATGTCCGGCCTCATCTTTTGTAATCGGGTACTTGGATTCGTCAACGCCCCGGCACTGATCCAGAGGGCGGTAAAAAACGTGCAGGATGTTTCAGTCGATGCGGAAATGTACCGCAAAAAACGCGATTTCCTGTACGGCGAACTCACACGCATCGGGTATTCCGTAGTGAAACCACAGGGAGCGTTTTATTTGTTCCCGAAATCGCCCATCAAAGATGAAGTCGCGTTTGTGCAGAAGTTGGCGGAGAAGAAGGTCCTAGTGGTTCCCGGACGCGGATTCGGCTCGCCAGGATATTTCAGAATCTCCTACTGCGTCCCCGACAAAGTACTCAAAGGCTCCATCCACGGATTTGAAGAAGCCTACTAACCGTAGGGATAATGACGGTACATTGGTCAGCTATCTGAGGCGACCTGAGATAGCAAAACTTCAGCCAGCTGGCCCTGCGGTCCCAAAGCCCGTCCAACCTACCCTTTAAACTCTAAGGAGTGGAGGGCAGGGGATGCTATGCCCTGCATGGGAATTTTTTGGACTGACGAACCCTTTCTGTTAAAATGAAGTCTAATCTCCAGTAAGCAGGTTACCTGCAACATTACAAAACTCTTTTAATTGGATACGTGTTATGGGCTTGTCACAAGATCAGATCGCCCGGTACAGCCGTCACCTGCTCCTTCCTGAGGTGGGTGTCGAGGGGCAGGAAAAATTATGCGGCGCCAAAGTACTCTGCATTGGCACGGGTGGGCTGGGGTCGCCGCTGGGTTTGTACCTTGCCGCCGCAGGTATAGGAACGCTGGGACTCGTCGACTTTGATATCGTCGATCAAAGCAACCTCCAACGCCAGATCATGCATGGTGAATCCACTGTGGGCAAATTGAAAGTGGACTCGGCAAAGGACCGACTGGCTGATATGAACTCGGATGTCGAAGTCGTCACTTACAACACCCGGCTCTCATCCGAAAACGCGCTGGAAATTTTCAAGGACTACGACATCATCGTGGATGGAACGGACAACTTTCCGACCCGTTACCTCGCGAATGATGCGGCGGTCCTGCTGGGGAAACCTTATATCTACGGATGCATCCTTCGTTTTGAAGGACAGGCTTCAGTGTTCCATTCAAAGGAAGGCCCATGCTACCGATGCTTGTATCCTGAACCGCCGCCGCCAGGTTTGGTTCCAAGTTGCGCCGAAGGTGGCGTGCTGGGAATTCTTCCTGGAATCATTGGCCTCATCCAGGCGACCGAAGTCGTTAAACTTATTCTCGGCAAGGGCGAAACCCTGATCGGTCGCTTGATGATCTTCGATGCACTTGCAATGAAGTTCAGAGAATTGAAATTACGTAAAGACAAAGATTGCCCCATCTGCGGGGACAATCCTACGATCACCGAATTGATCGACTATGAACAGTTCTGTGGCATTCCTTCGGCGGCGGAAGCTGAGGCTGAAAGCGCGGCACTGGAAATTCCTGTAGAAGAAGTCAAGCTGAAGCTGGATGGATCGGAAAAGTTCACCCTGGTCGATGTGCGAGAACCTTCAGAATATGATATCTGCAGAATTGATGGCTCGATTCTCATTCCACTGGGGAAAATTGAGGAAATGAAACCGCAAAATCTCAATGGTCTTTCCCAGAATGATGAAATCATATTGCACTGCAAAGCAGGAGTGCGCAGTCTTAAAGCGGTGAAAGCCCTCAAGAAAATAGGCTTTGAAAATGTCAAAAGCATGGCAGGTGGGATTGAAGAATGGTCTGAAAAAATTGATCCTTCAGTGCCCCGATATTGAAATCGACAGGGGAAGGTAAATCTGTCAACACCGGTTCGCAATGCTTCTTGACATCGAAGGCTTACAAGTTTATGTTGGATTGAGTGACCAATTTGGGTCGCAATGCTTTTTCACAGCGTTAGAAACCTTTGAAAGGGGACGTTCATGAGCCACTCCCATGATTCCGAGCCGGAATTTGAGAAGCTGTCAAAAGCTATCACCGAAGCTGTTATGACTTCGGAAAAAGTTCGAAAAATAGTCGAAGAAATCCAGAAGAAAGATGAGATTTGCCCGCAGAGCTTCATGGTTCTGGTTCTAAAAATGCAAGTGCTCACCGAATCGCTGGAAATGAAAATAGAGCAGGACAATTCCGTAGAAAAACCCGTTACCAAAAAACGAGGTCGGAAAAAGACCCTTGAAAAATCCCAATTTATCGATGGGCGCAAACTTTCCAAGCGTGAAATCGATTTCGAAGAGTTCCTCAACGAACGATTCGATGCAGAGAGCTGGCTTAAGAAAAACGGCATTATCCTTTAAGCCTGCCTCATTTCTCCTCATCGTCACCGTTCTCACGGTATCCTGTGCTCCATCGGCACATCCTGATTCATACAGAACAGCCCGCGAACAGATGGTTAAGAATGATATCGAAGGTCGCGCAATTAGCGATCCTGCGGTACTCCGTGCAATGCTCAAAGTGCCAAGACACCTGTTTGCCGGATCTAAAAATATCGACGTCGCATATTCCGACTCGGCCCTGCCTATCAAAGAAAACCAGACCATATCGCAACCCTATGTCGTTGCTTTGATGACAGCCACTGCGGAATTGACTTCGACCGACAAGGTGCTGGAAATAGGAACCGGATCGGGTTATCAGGCCGCAGTACTGGGTGAAATCGTAAAGGAAGTTTACAGCATCGAGATCATCGAAACTCTCGCACGTGAGTCGAGCAAATTACTCCACGAACTGGGTTACAAAAATATAAAAGTGAAACATGGCGATGGTTACCAGGGTTGGAAAAAAGAATCTCCTTTCGATGCCATACTGATCACAGCGGCGGCCCCAAAAATTCCAGAACCTCTGACCGACCAACTCAAGACAGGAGGACGCCTTGTTATGCCGCTTGGGGAAACTCGTACGTCCCAGGAACTTATCGTACTGACCAAAACTGAAAATGGCCTTGATAAACGTTTTGTGACCCGCGTAGTATTTGTCCCCATGACTGGAGAAGTCAGAAATCCGAAGGGAGAAGATTCATGAACAGACAACCTGCTGTAGCAGGAAGCTTCTATTCAAATGATGCACATTCCTTGAAGGAAGAAGTGAAACGCCACATTAAACATGGTGCCGAAAAAAAAGCACCGGAAAAGATCCGCGCCATTGGTATTGTTTCTCCTCATGCAGGTTTCATGTATTCCGGTGATGTAGCGGGGGCGGTCTATTCACGAATAGACATTCCCGATACGATTATCCTTATGGGGCCAAATCACACCGGCCTGGGCGAACGGGTTTCCATCATGACCGAAGGAATATGGAATATGCCGCAGGGCGACATTGCAATCGACAGCAAACTCGCCGATGCGATTTGCCAGGCATCTTTGATCGCTAAAAAAGATAATCAGGCGCATCAAAGGGAACATTCGCTCGAAACGCAACTACCCTTCCTGCAGTTTTATCGTGATGAATTCAAAATTGTTCCTATCTGCATGATGCGGTTAGGACTCGACGAGTGTGAAGAAATTAGCCGTGCCATCGTTAAAGCAGTCGAACAAACCGGACGTAGCGTCCTTATCGTGGCGAGTTCCGACATGTCCCATTACGAAACTCATGAAAG
>Ga0066854_10000411_pt1 | contig 15164 bp, 13 predicted proteins | sample ETNtaG_8_FD_65494 | JGI IMG/M metagenome (GOLD analysis project Ga0066854, IMG submission 65494) | Marine microbial and viral communities from oxygen minimum zone, Eastern Pacific Ocean - ETNP201406SV75 | ecosystem: Environmental > Aquatic > Marine > Oceanic | place: Pacific Ocean: Eastern...
GATGTCAACCACGGCCTTGAAATCACGCTGGATTGGTATAAAACCCGTGAACAACAAGAAAAAATGCTCAAAATACTTAAGTTTAAACTGGATCTGTTATGGAGTATGGCCGATGCCATGTATATGGCATATATTCTTGAATGTCCACCCTATTTTAATTTACCTGATTAGAACTTATAAAATTAGTTCCCTGATTGGGATACTTTAAGAATTTCATGAAACACTGCGGAGTTATTACCATTTAAAAAATTGATGTGGATCAAAAGGTATTAGTAAATTTCGTTTAAAATTAGCTTAGTTAAATAGAGCGGTACATGTCAAGTGCCACCTCAAAGTCCTGAGTATGACATAAAAAGGCTCCTTCTTTATTAATGAATTAATCAGTGTACATGTTGAGAACTCTAAGTGTTATCTAAATTGATAGTTAAAGAGATGATTTAAGTTTTAGATCACTAACTCTTTTTAACTGTTATTGATTCGATGATAAATGTTTGAGGAACAGAAGGCCTTTAATGCTGTATTAATGCATTACAATAATCTATCCAGAATTGCCCAATACCAATGCCCCCGAGTCATTCTTAAGCATACAGGTGAAAAACCGTATGTTGTTAAGAATAGTGACTCGGATAAACAAGCCTATATGACTTTAACTTACAGAGGTGATAATGAATTTTCAGAATCTATTTGTACTGTTGGTAGATTAGGAAAGGTTGCTAAATTGCTTGTTGATGGTAGAAAAATAATATGATTGATCGAGTTTTATAAGATTAGCTGATCTACAAGGACTCAATTGTATTGGTTTTTTATTAACCACAAAATCATTTAAGGTATAGCTTGGATGTTTACCCTTATAGCTCATGCTACTCAAAAGATAACGCATAGATTCTAGCCGAGCCTTCTTTTTATCATTACCATTAATGACGATCCAGGGAGACCGTTTACAACTGGTTTGTTTAAGTATGGTTTCCTGATAATGGCAGTATTGTCCCCATAAGGTTTGTGCTTGGGCATCTACTCTTCCATTGTTTTGCCGGGGACACGCAACGGGCTTGAATGCGCCTAGTCTGCACTTCCTGACTAATATCAAGCCAGAACGTTACAATCATAATCCCGGAATCAATTAGCATTCGCTCAACATAATTCACCTGACGCATAAATAAAGCATACTGCTGGTCTGTACAATAACCATTAACTGACTCAACAACTGCGCGGTTGTACCACGAGCGGTCAAATAAAACAATCTCGCCTACAGTTGGAAACTGACTAAGGTTACGTTGTAAGTACCACTCTCCACATCACTGGGTTTTAGAAGCGCAACAACGCGACAAAAGGTGTTGACTAAAACGTGGAATGACGCCGCCTTTGCCTGCAGCATCTCAACCTTCAAATACGACCGCCAGTCGCTTGCCATTATTTACAATTGAGTTTGGTAATTTAATAAGTTCGACTTGTAATTCATTCAATAACCGTAAATACAATTGCTTAGTCATACTGCACCTTATCCAGAAACTAATAACTCAACAATAAAAATGCCTGTCTGCTTTGTCAATGATTATGCAAGCATCTTGGCTTGGAGAGGTTATAGATTCTAAGTCAGCATTGATTGAGTTGAGATAAAGTTTAGTGAGCAGATTTGATTCATGCTCAGGACTTAAAACTTTAAGAGAATCCTCTCGCTGAGGTCGTACGTTGTTACAGCAGAGGAATTACTGAATAGACACGATAAACAAATCTTTTAATCTTGTAGAAGAACTCGATAACTTTTCAGAAGCTCTAGCTGATCGAGAGTATAATATATAACATATTTATATTGCAAAAGTGTTTTAGAGGTGTAATATGAAATTATTAGGTTTTGTGTGAGATGTTAAACATCGTAAATTAACAACGCATAGGGGAATTAAATTATGACTAAACAGGTGCGAAAAAAACGTTTTTTGCTATTGTACTTTGGGATGGTGTTTGGCTTGCTCAACTGTCTTCAATCTTCCCCTGTCTGGGCTATGGAGAGCGGAGAAACGCATGTAATCACCTTGAAGGCATCGAATCTTACTTCCGGTCAGTTGGCTTATCAGATGGCGTCTCACAAGATTAAGTCAAAAAACGGGAGAATTCGTAATGTAACCGATCGTTATCCACAAGGCCCAACAGTACCTGGCCCAACCATTATCATGACAGAAGGCGATGTTGCAGAAATCACGCTAGAACATGACATCGAAGGGTCTTCTCTGCCAGTTAGCCTCCATGTGCATGGTGTTCATTACAAGATAAAAGACGATGGAACCGTAAAAGCGATGAATGGAATAGTTGATTCAGCCGCTTTTCCGGGCAAGCCTTATACCTATCGCTGGGAAGCAGCGTCAGGCACTGCGGGAACTTGGCCTTACCACGACCATACGTTCGGGAACCCCATGCTAGGTGCTGAGGATAAAGGGTTGTACGGTGCGGTCATTGTCAACCCAAGCAGTATGGAAGTTCCTGCATTGATTGATGGTGAAATCGTAGACGTGGACCTTGACGATGTTAAGCGAGAGTTCGTACTTTGGATGCACGAGACAACATTTTGGGGGACAGAGATCAATCATATCCTAGATGGTCAGCAAATCCCCCTTTGGAGCAACCCAACAATTGGCGCACGCCTTGGTGAACTGGTTCGTTTTCATGTTATTGGTATAGGAACCGCTTTTCACTCTTTCCATCTGCACGGTCATCGATGGCTTGAACATGGAACCACTAGCGTCGTTGATACCGTCAATATAGGTCCTATATCCCGTCAGACCTTCGTGGTTGAAGCGGGTGAGGGTGTCGGACCCGGCGCATGGCACTATCACTGCCATGTTCTCCAGCATATGCAAAGCGGAATGATGGGGAAATTTCGAGTTCTGGAGTAGTTTTTTTAACAAATGAGGTTAATTGACATGCAAATAAAAATAAAATCAAGAAGTATTATATTGTGCTTGGCAGTATTTTTGGTTGGTTGCCAACAAGGAGGTCCGAAACCTAAAGCCGAGGATATCATCCTAAGCAAACCGGGCCTTATGCCATCAGCAATTCTAGAAATAACGGACGAACCGGGACATTGGTTTAAAGATCCGGTTGATGGCGATTCCCTAGTAGTGATTAAACCGGGCCAAGCCGTCATGTTGAAGATGACGGCAGAAACACGAACAGAACATACCATTACAAGCCTATTGTGGCCGTCGAATGCTTCTGGTTTTCCAATTGATCAGGAAAAACCATCAAGTGTCAGCGTAACCACCGCTTTTGATCAACCGGGCTTATATGTGTTTACTTGTAAGGTGCATCCGTATGTGTTTGGTGCAGTCGTAGTTGATGATCCGAAGACGGAAGGGTTGGACATCGGTTCTGAAATGCAATTAGTCACTGGTGCCAAAGTGCCAACAACGAGTGACATTGCAAAGAAACTGCTTCGAACCTATTTTATAGCAACTACACCCGCATTATGGCGTGATTATTCCAAACCCACCTGGGATGTGGCATTGCCGGATATTCCACTAAACCTTGCTGGGAACACGATTAGTTTATCAGCACTTAGTTTTTCTGCACCCAATAAAGCGTTCAATCCTGCAATCCCAGGAATAGGCGAAGTATGGGTGGATACTCAATTTGAGAAAATCGACGGAAAGACTAAGGCTGGTTCGGCAACTCAAGTGGATGCAACCACCTGGTCAATCAAGAAAAAGGTCAAAGGCGTGGATATCAACATGAACCACCCTCATAATATGTGGACGGATAGTCAATATAAAAATATCTATCAGACCGAATGGTTTGACAAAAGGCTAACAACTTTCGACCGGGATACGGGTAAAGTCTTGAGCACGGTCGATGTTGGTGAATCGCCTTCTCATGTTCTCACACGACCCACCGATGATTCACTATACGTAGCGATCAATGCTGGAGAATCGGTTGTTAAACTTTCTGCTGGGGAAAGACCTTCTGTATTGAGCGCGATCAATACAGGGCCGCATACATCGCCGCACGGTCACTACATTACCGAAAATGGGAAGCTGATGGTAACGCCGAATGCGTTGGCGTCCAGTGTTTCAGTAGTGGATCTGAACAGCGAGGAAGTAGTGGAAATACCTACAGGCGCAGTGATTCCTATTGCCGTCTGGGGGAATCCAGAAGGAACCCGCGCTTATGTTGCCAATCTATTAGGGACACCACCTGCTTTGTTAAGTTCAATGAGCGTGATCGACTTGGAAACGAAAACCAAAATCACCGATATAAACTTAGCAGAAGATTATAACCCGATTACAGGTAAAGTAACTGGGGAGGCCTATGGACTGTTGCCTATACAAACCCCGGTTAGCCCGGATGGAAAATATGTTGTTACAGCCAATACATTAAGCGCCAGTATCACGATTGTTGATACGGCTTCGAATAAAGTCATTAAGAGTCTTCCCTGCGAACCAGGTTGCCACGGTGCTCATTTTGGATTGAAGAAAGGCGGTGGTTACTACGCGTATGTTGCCAGCAAGTTTGCCAACGACCTTATTATCATCGATATGGACAAGCTTGAGATTGCTGGCAGGGTGGTTCTTGCCGACCGCAATGATTCGACGATATCGGCAAACAATGGCATGGGAGGGCAAGGGGTTTTACCGTTACCGTTAGCTGAAAAAAGTCGGCTTCAGCGTACTAAAGGACTGTTAGGTAGTGGTAAGTTGACCCCCGAAGTCGAAAGATGGTTGAAGCAAGCCACAAAGAGTCAAATTGGAGGAATCTGATCTCAAGCATTTTTCGATGCAGTTAACTCTTTGATGGTTTTGTTTCTCTGGAGCCAATCGTGTTGTCTACCCGCCATAGCGGGTGGACAACACGGCCAAGCTCTCGCCATTATTTTTGCAAAAGCTTGTTTTGAGGCATCCCATCCCAAAGCAAGCGGCAAAAATTACCTGGCAATTAATACCTTCGGCGCCCTAGTTCGTCCTTGTATCTGCATCATATCATTGTAAGCTCGATGCAGACTCCGTAACACTACCTCAAATAACTTGAGGGCGTTTCGGATGTAACACCAGATCCTCTCTGGCGCTACGCCTACTGGAGACTACTAGTCCTCGCGTTCGCTCTCCATGGCTGGCAGCAATGGTTTTTTCAGTCTTTTTTCATGGTGTTAATTTTAAAACGACAGGCACAACCTCCTTTTGCAAGACATTCTGTTAGTTTGACTTCTTGTTCCAGAAAGGTAGACATCAAACCAATATCAAATTCACAAATTTCAGGGTGTGATTGTGCTAACTCGTGGTAAACACAATTATGGGCTTCGATCATAGTATGCGAATTATTTTCGGATTTATTAATTAGGTTAGCCTGATAGCCTAGATCAGTCATAATGTTAATTAATTTTTTAAGTCGATCCGTTATATTAGATTCGTTGAGGGGGTCTTTTAACTGTTGAGCCATCTCCATACCCATGTTTTTAAGGTGATTTCTGAAGGCATTTGTACCGAGTATTTTCTTGAAATCCTTTAAAAGGAGTTCAGAAAACCAAGCATATTGTTTTGGGAAGCATTTGATGCCTCTTTCAGTTAAAGCAAAATGACGTGCGGGTCGGCCACGGGTCTTTTGAGATTCGCTTTCAGTGATATAACCTTTTTTTTCTAAAGTAGCAAAGTGTTGCAGTACAGCAGTTCGTGAAATACCCAATTCTTCAGAAATTTTGTTAATACTATGACTTTTTCTGTGTTTAAGCAGTAGTTCAAGAATTTGGTTTTGTCTGGGCGTTATGGGAGGCATAGTTAGTTCTTGTCGGTTTCAGAAAGCTTTATTTTAAGTTTACATTAAATTTTTTATTAAAGTACTCATACAAGGAAATTACCTGTACTCTTTTAACATAAAAATATTGTTTATATTTATTAATGCCGATAGAATGTGTTTGCGAATGTGATTAGTTCGGATTTTGACACTAAATAATTATAATATTTAAGAGAGGTTTAGAATGAGTCTTTATGAACGTTTAGGTGGAGAAGGAGCAGTAGATGCAGCTGTTGATATTTTTTATCGTAAAGTGGTCGCGGATGATAGCATTAACCGTTTTTTTGAATCGACGGATATGGCTCAACAATCCGTAAAACTTAAAGCATTTCTAACCATGGCATTTGGTGGCCCTAATAATTATACAGGTAAAGATTTACGTGAAGGGCACGCCCATTTAGTTGAAGATGGTTTAAATGATAGCCATTTCGATGCAGTTGCAGGGCATCTTGCTGCGACATTAGGGGAGCTAAATGTACCTGATGAATTAATCGATGAAGTGATGGCTATTGCTGGCAGCACACGAGGGGATGTGTTGGGAAAATAGTTTGGCTGGTATATTGTTAATTATCTTTTAGAGACCGTTTGTGGTTATCAACGATAATCTTAGACGGTCTCTGTTTTGAAAATGTCCATTTTAAAGTACCGTGAGCGTGAATACAGTTGCCATAGTGGTGAAACTATTTTGGATGCAATGTTGCGCCAGAAAGTTGATCTTAGTTATGGCTGTAAGCAAGGTATTTGTCAGGCTTGTATGTTACGTAGCAATATCACACCACCTGATTACACGCAGAACAATTTAACAACTGATCAACGTTCTAAAAATTGCTTTTTAGCTTGTCAGTGGCAACCTGAAGAAGATGTCTGCATCGATCCAGTTGAATCACAAAGTTTTGTTAATGCTCGGGTTATTTGCAAATCTTTATTAAGTCAGGATGTTTTGAGATTAACATTAGAATTTCAAGAGCCCTTTGAATTTCACGCTGGGCAATTTGTGAATTTAAAGAAATCCGAGCAGGTAATTCGAAGTTATTCTATTGCCAGTACCCCTAATCACTCGAACACAGTTGAGTTTCATATTCAGTTATTTAACAATGGTCAGTTTAGCCAATGGGCTTTTAATGAATTAGTTTTGGGCGATGTTCTTCCAGTGTCAGAACCCAAAGGTAACTGTGTTTATAGTATTAAAGGTACTGATAAAAACCTATTGTTGATTGGCACTGGTACCGGTTTAGCGCCTTTGTTTGGTATTGTAATTGATGCACTTGAGCACGGACATTCAGGACATATTCATTTGTTTCATGGTAGCTACAATTCTGATGGTTTGTATTTAAATGCTCAGTTAACTGAGTTATCTGAGAAATACGGAAATTTCTCTTATACTGGTTGTGTCACTAGAGAGAAGTCGGACGTTTTTTTTAGAGGCCGAGCAAACGACAAGGCTTTTTTACAATACCCTGACCTCAAGGGCTGGCGTACTTATCTCTGTGGTAACCCTGAAATGGTCAAAGTTTCGCAAAAACAGGCTTTCTTAAACGGAGCTTTGTGCAGTGATATTTTTTCCGACGCTTTTGTTTTAAATCAGTAAACTTGAATAATGATACAGTTTAGGGATACCTTAGTTTCCTCAATAGCCTGTTTTGTTGGGATATTTTTGGTCTCGTATAGTTGCAATGAAATAATATCAGGACCCGGTAAAATAATTCTTGTTGCTTCCTTAGGTGCATCAACGGTTATTATTTTTGCTATTCCTAATAGTCCTGTGGCTCAACCTTGGGCTTGTTTAGGTGGGCAAGTTATCTCTGCTTTTACAGGGGTTAGTATTGGTTTATTATTTCCTGATCCAATTTATGCTGCAGCCTTTGCTGTTGGTGTGTCTACATTTTTGATGTTATTGCTACGATGTTTGCATCCACCCGGGGCTGCGACGGCATTAGCACCTATTGTGGCAAGTGACCAGTTAGGTGGTTTGGGATTTAATTTTGTTTTAGTACCCGTCGGGCTTAATATTCTCATCTTACTGATTTTAGCATTAATCATTAACCGTTGGATTTTAAACCGAGATTACCCTTCAGGTTCAAAAGTTAGAGAGAGGAAACAAGAGTTTATTGATCAAGAATCCATTGTTTTAAGTCATGTGGGTATTTTGGATGAAGATTTAAAAACTGCTTTAGCGCAACACGATGGATTTATAGATGTCACTTCTCAGGATTTGACTCTTTTGTTTAATCAGATGGAAGCATTATCTTTTCAACGTAAGCAAGGGGCTATGTTGTGTCGGGATATCATGGTGACAGAGATCCCTACGGTTGAATTTGGGACCGATATTGAAGCGGCGTGGAATTTATTACACACGCAATTACTCAGAGCGCTACCGGTGCTAGATCGTACGGGTCGAGTTATTGGTATAGTGACGCGGAATGATTTTTTAAAAAGTTTTGATTTAAAGCCATATGCAAGTTTTCAACAACGATTTAAAAATTTTATCCACAAAACGGGATTCTTGCATTCAGAAAAGCCAGAAGCGGTAGGTCAGATTATGTCCAATAAAGTTGCTATTATTTCAGCAGATGAACCGATTGTATCGCTTATTCCCTTGATGGTGCAGCAACTTCATAAACAAGTCCCCATTGTGGATAATCAGAATCGTTTGGTTGGTATTGTCTACTGTAATACACTCATCGCAACACTGTATAATCGAGCGCTTTATGGGGACTCTGTTTGATGATCAGGTCTTGTTATGGTAGCGTAGAAATGTTGCGCAGGGAGTTATTATGAAAATTGGTATTGTTGGTGCGGGTGTTTCAGGTATTGGAGCTGGCAGACTGTTAAGTCAGGCAGGTTTTGATTGTGAAATATTTGAGCAAGGTAGTCAAGTAGGGGGGGTCTGGACAGAAGGATATCATACGTTTGGTTTGCAAACGCCTAAATCTTTATATGAAGTTCCAGATTATCCCTTTCCTGATAGTTATCCCCGCTTACCTAGTGGGGAAGAGTTGCAAGCTTATCTGGAGAATTATGCTAAAGACTTTAACGTTTTTGACAAAATACAATTTCATTCAAGTATTACAAGATTAGAACGAAAGCATCCTAGTGGGTGGGTCATGTATTACACTCATCAAGAAACAGCTGAAGAGGTAAAGAAGACATTTGATTATATAGTGATTACAACGGGTATTTATTTTGACCCTTATATGCCAGAGTTTCCAGGGCAAAAACGGTTTAAAGGAGAAATAATACACACCAAGCAATATCGAGCTCCTAAACAAGTTACAGGCAAAAAAGTAGTTGTGCTCGGTTTTGGTAAGAGTGCTTTAGATGTGGTCGGAGAAGTTGTTAAATTCGCTCATGAAGTCACATTGGTTTACCGTAAAGCTCATTGGCCTATTCCAATGGATATCCTTGATTTTTTAGATGTCCGTCGGATATATTTAACCCGTTTTGTCGCTCAGTTTTTACCCTTATATCAACGACCTTTTAAATGGACGAAGTGGGGTCATAAATATTTCAAATGGTTAATTTATGGTTTTTGGCGATTAACTGAGAGTATTATTAAATTTCAATATTCTCTTAAGGGCTGTAATGTCATTCCGGATCAGGCCATTGAGATTGACATCTTCAATTTGGATTTTTTACCTCGAAAGGACGTTTTTCAATTAATGCGGAAAGGTAAAATAAAAACTCAAAAAACAAGTATTAAAGAATTTACAGAAAATGCAGTGGTTCTTGAAAATGGTAAAAATATCAAATGCGATGTGGTGATTTTAGGAACGGGTTATAAAGCAAATGACCAGTTTTTACCTGAAAGTTTTCAAAAATCACTAGAAAAGGATGGGGTGTATCTTTATCGACATATTCTTCATCCTGATTTACCTGATATGGCTTTTATTGGCAGAGCGGCTACTTTTTCTAACTCGTTAACAGCGCATCTTTCATCAGTTTGGTTAGCCCATTTATTAAAAGGAAAATTTCAATTACCTGAGAATGAGGATATGTTCTCAGAAATAGAATCGATAAAAGAATGGAAGCGTGGTTTTATGCCTTCTATTGCAAGCCGTGCTACGGTTATTAAATTACACTTGATACATTTTCATGATGAATTATTGCGGGATATGTCTATTTCACCTTTTCGCAAAAAGAACTTACTCTTAGAGTGGTTTGGTGATTATCGCCCATCTGATTATCGTAAGGTTTTATCTGAACTTGATGATTCTTGAAATAAACCACTTGCTAAAGAATGTTATAAATTATTTTGATAATTTAACTTATAGAAAAAAATATGTTGAAAACGACAACTTCAGTTGTTGATGGAAAGCAAATAGTGGAATATCTAGATATTGTTGTAGGTGAAGCTATCCTTGGAGCTAACATTATTAAAGATATTTTTGGTGCTATTAGAGATTTTGTCGGTGGTCGTTCTGCTGCTTATGAACAAGAAATGGCAAAAGCCCGGGAAATCGCCTTCAGCGAGATGGAAAACAAAGCTAAATTATTAGGTGCTGATGGTATTGTTGGTATCGATATTGATTATGAGGTTGTTGGCCCAAAGGGGGGCATGATGATGGTTAGCGTAAGTGGTACTGCAGTAAGATTTAAAGGTTAAAAACGATCTCTCGAGCTATTTAAATTTTGGATGCAATAACCCATTCTAAGGCTTCATCATAATTTTCAAAGTATTTCATTTCTCCTGAAATAAACAATGCCCCAATTTTCGCAGCATATTTAAACCAAGCTTTATTGCCATAAATAGCCACCCTTGAAAACTTCTTTCCATGCCGTAGGCCTAATTTACAATCATCACATCCAGCTCTTAGCGTCCATCCTTCCATATCAGTAGTATCAAGTAACGCTTTTATTTCAGGATGCTCAAGGCCTTGGAGCGCAGCATCAATTTTTGGTATTAAGATTAGATAATCTTCATGCGTTAATTTCCCCGTTGCCTTTAAGATAATAAAAATTTCATTTTCATTTTTTTTAATGTCAATTGAAAAACCCTGTTTGTTAAAAACCATAAAAGAATATCAGTCAGCTAGAATTGTTGGCATGATATCACAAGATTATCTACTGTTCTAATAGATACAATGGGGTTGTGGTTTTTATTATGTGTGGCCAAACCCGCCACCTCCTGGCGTCGTTATAACAAATACATCGCCTATGTCCATGTCAGCTTGGTCGGAGTTAGATAATTGTTCTATCTGGCCGTTAATGCGTTCAATAAAATTATCCCCGCGTTGTCCGGGTTGGCCGCCCTCAAGCCCAAAAGGTGCTGTTTTACGCTGACCGGATATAATACTGGCTGTCATGGGTTGTAGGAATCGTAGGCGGCGCTGGGCTCCGTTACCGCCCCGGTGTTTACCCGTGCCGCCAGAACCTTTACGGATACAGAAGGATTCAAGTAATACTGGGAAACGTTGTTCGAGGACCTCAGGGTCGGTCAGGCGAGAATTGGTCATATGGGAATGAATGGCATCACAACCGTTATGGTTAGTGCTGGCGCCGGTGCCACCACATAAGGTTTCATAATATTGATGTTCATCATCGCCAAAGCTAAAGTTGTTACAGGTGCCTTGTGAACCGGCCTGGATACCCAGAGCGCCGAACAGGGTGTCGACAATGATCTGCGAGGTTTCAACATTGCCGGCAACGACAGCGGCGGGGTAGTTGGGTTTAAGTATGGAATTGTCAGGTATCGTTATTTTCAGGGGTTTTAGGAAGCCATGATTAAGTGGGATATCTTCATTGATCAGGCAACGAAACACATACAAGACCGCAGCCTTACACACTGAGGCTGGAGCGTTGAGGTTGCCCGAGTGAATGGAGCTGCTACCGGTGAAATCGACATGGGCTTCTGATTGATTATATGGATGTGTTCCTTTGCTGATTTGGATAGTAACTTCGATATGGCTACCGTCATCCATGGTGTACCGATAGTTGCCACCTTCTATATTGTTTAACAGTTGAGCAACAGCTCGAGCGGCATAGTCTTGTACGTGTTGCATATAGGCCTGCACAACAGTAAGGCCATAATGCTGACAGACCCGTTCCAGTTCCAGAGCACCGCGGTTGCAAGCGGCAATTTGAGCCTTAAAATCAGCGATGTTCTGATCGATATTACGAGCAGGCCAGGGCTGTTTGTTGAGTAATGTGCGTATTGTTTCTTCATCAAATTGACCGTCACTGACAATTTTAAGATTGTCGATAACGATACCTTCTTCATCAATATGCTGGCTATTAGCAGGCATTGATCCAGGGCTAATACCGCCGATGTCAGCATGATGGCCACGGGCGGCGATATAAGCAATTAATTGTTGCGCTTTAAAGACGGGGCGGATGGCTGTGACATCGGGTAGGTGGGTACCACCGTTATAGGGGTTGTTAGACAGGTAGACGTCACCGGGTTGGATGGTCGCACCATGATCATTGATCACGGCTAAGATGGTATCGCTCATTGAGCCAATGTGGACTGGGATATGTGGCGCATTAGCGATGAGTTGACCACGGCTATCGAATAAGGCGCAGGAGAAATCCAGTCGCTCTTTGATGTTTACGGAACGGGCGGTGTTTTGTAATATCAGTCCCATTTGCTCGGCCACGGACATGAAAAGGTTGTTAAAGACTTCAAGCAACACAGGATTGGCTGCGGCTTTATCATTACTGATGACCGGAGCGATTTGTTGCGCTTTACGGCTGAGTAGTAGTTCACCACCGACAAGACTTTCTACCTGCCACTCTAATTCAACAACGATGGTATTATTAGGTTCAATGATAATAGCAGGACCATTGATGTTAGTACCAGAATCCAGTTGGTTTCGATCATAGACCGGTGTCGACAGCGTCTTTCCAGACATGGTGGTATTGACATATTCCAGTACGTGAATGGTTTTTTTTGTACGCTTATTTTGAACTGGTTTAGCTGCGTGGGGTGATTTCGTCGAGGGGTCGATCATCAGTTCAACATGCATTTCTACCTGGACAGCGGCAATGATCAATGGGGTTGAGTTATTGACAAAGCCAAACTGTCGTTGATGGGCTTGTTTAAATTGTGATTGTAACTCCTGTTCAGATGAAAAATTAATCAGTAGTTGGGTGTCAGCATCCTGATAGTGAATAAAACAGCGACGGTGACTGTTGCAACTGTTCTTCCCGAAGCCTTGTTCTTGTAATTCATCGCTGGCCTGCGTCTCTAGTTTCTTATACTGTTGTTCCAAATGTACCACCAGGTCAGTTGATAACGGTTCTCCGATGGCGGCTTCACAAATAATGCGGGGTTGTGCCAGACCTATACCCAGAGCAGACAATACTCCAGCAAGGGGATGAATTAATATCCGTGACATGCCTAAAGCATCGGCTACCAAACAAGCATGTTGGCCGCCGGCACCGCCAAACGAGCACAGGATATAGTCGCAGACATTATAGCCACGTTGTACGGAAACTTTTTTTATGGCATTGGCCATATTGTCGATAGCAATATCGAGAAAGCCTGCGGCAACCTCGATGACTGATCGCTTAGTTTGAGTGGCCGCATTGATGGTACGGGTCAGTGCAGTGAATTTATGGTGAACGGCATCCGTATCGAGAGGTTGGTCACCAGCAAGGCCGAAGAGCTGTGGAAACCAATTGGCTTGTAGTTTGCCAAGCATGACATTGCAATCGGTGACAGTGAGAGGCCCATCATTACGATAACAGACAGGACCAGGATTAGCGCCAGCCGAATCAGGCCCAACCCGATAACGTTCGCCATCAAAGTGCAGGATGGAACCACCACCGGCAGCAACAGTATGGATGCGCATTAGGGGTACGCGTAGACGGGCACCTGCAATCTCGGTTTCAATGTCGCGTTCGTATTCGCCGGCATAATGGCTAACATCGGTTGAAGTGCCGCCCATGTCAAAGCCGATGACTTTGTCGAATCCGGCAACTGCTGAAATATGAGCCATACCGATAATACCTCCTGCTGGACCGGAAAGGATGGCATCCTTACCATGAAAATGGCCGGCATCAGTCAAACCGCCACTGGATTGCATAAACATGAGCGATGTCTTGCCCAGTTTACGACGAACACCTTCAACATAGTGGTGTAATAAGGGTGATAGGTAAGCATCAATGACCGTGGTATCGGCACGACTGATTAGCTTGATTAATGGGCTGATAGCATGGCTACATGAAATTTGCTTAAAACCAATCTGTTGTGCGTAAGCGGCAATCTGTTGTTCGTGTTGTGGAAATTGATAACCGTGCATACAGGCGATGGCAATAGAATGGATACCCTGTTGATACAGTGATTGGAGATGCTGTTTGAGTTTGTCAGTATCCAGTGCGGTTATCAGTTCACCATTGGCGCTGATACGCTCATCGATCTCTATGATCTGTTCATAAAGCATGGGTTGACGCTGGATATGTAGGGCGAAGATATCCGGGCGGTTCTGGTAGCCGATTTTCAAGGCATCGCCGAAGCCACGGGTAATGAGTAGGGCAGTACGTGCGCCACGGCGTTCTAGTAGAGCATTGGTAGCGACGGTGGTCCCCATCTTAACTCCATTCAGCAGTTGTTCCGGTAGTTGGCGGGTGATTGGAATGTTTAGGATCTCATGAATGGCCTGAATGGCGGCATCTTCATAGTGTTGCGGGTTTTCAGATAACAATTTATAGCTTCTGATCTGCCCAACAGGATTTTTGGCGATGACATCAGTAAATGTACCGCCACGATCAATCCAAAATTCCCAACCAATACCATTTTTCCCTTTATTATCAACCATTTATATATTTACAAAGTATTTACACAAGGGATTTATTTTTAATTGGTTTGAGTTGGTTATTTGTAAGCAGTTGATTCTATTGTAAATAATGTTTTCACGAATTCATGGTTAGTACAAAATATTTACATATGTAAAAACACTACTTGATTTTATTTGCCTGCCTAATCTTTTCCACTCGTCTAATCATTCTACTAACACCTGCTCTATCCCAAAGACCACCACGAGGTCTTAATAGGTTTCTTTGGTTAAGAAAATTTGCCTCTTCATCAAGTGTTTTTGGTTTTTGAAGAATCTTCCTAGTCCTTGGATGAGTCACATCTAATTCAAGTTCTTTAACCATCCTTAATGCGAACTCGTATCCTTTAGATGTTCGTTTCTGATTTACCTTTTCTGTCCTTTTTATAAAATCACTATACCTTGTTCTGACGAAATGACACATAGGGATAATCATCAATTTTATAAATACTCTTGATAAAAACAAAGAGTAGAACCGAGATGATTACAATTGATTCAATAACATTTAATTAACTTGCTGATTGTTCTGTGAACGAAAATATTAAGTTTGTACTGGAAGCATCCCAATTAGCTGTCGACCAAAATTACACCGTTCGTGAAGCTGCCAAAGCCATGAAT
>Ga0066854_10000420_pt1 | contig 15040 bp, 15 predicted proteins | sample ETNtaG_8_FD_65494 | JGI IMG/M metagenome (GOLD analysis project Ga0066854, IMG submission 65494) | Marine microbial and viral communities from oxygen minimum zone, Eastern Pacific Ocean - ETNP201406SV75 | ecosystem: Environmental > Aquatic > Marine > Oceanic | place: Pacific Ocean: Eastern...
TTCTACCAATAGGCTATGGCCTATAGTAGAATACGCCTGTGCCCCGGTCGTCTAGCCTGGCCTAGGACGCCACCCTTTCAAGGTGGAGATCATGGGATCGAAGCCCATCCGGGGTACCAGAACAAAAAAATAACCCTGCGGTATCAGCCGCGGGGTTTTTTGCTTATGGGAGGCCGCCACATGACCTGGCAAGAGTTCGCGAAGCAGGACCCGGAGTTGGCCGCGTTGGGGCAGGAGCGGTTGAACCTGCACAGGTTGGTGATGTTGGCTACGCTGCGAAAGAACGGGTTCCCTCGGATATCGCCGGTGGAGCCGCTGTTTTTCAGCGGGCAGCTTTATCTGGGCATGATGTGGCAGTCCCAGAAGGCGCTCGACTTGCTGCGAGACCCCCGCTGCTGCATCCACAGCCCCGTTTCCGACCGCATGGCATCGGAGGGCGAGTATAAGGTCTACGGTCGGGCCTCGGACATCACGAACCCCGAGGAGCGCCAGGACTACCTGAAGGCTCTATTTCAGAAGATCGGCGACCAACCAATTGGGCACGAATTCCATTGCTTCGCAATCGATATCGAGAGCGCTGCAGCCAACATCCTGGTCGGCGAAGAATTCCAGCACCAGGTGTGGAAAGCCCGCTAGTTTTATCGGTCGTTGCGTCCTACCAATTCGGCCGCCAGCAACTCCTGAGACGCCCTGGCCAGGAAGTTGGCGTCGATCGCGCCTACGCTCTTCTCCATGATGGTGCCATCGGAGGAAACGAAAACCGTTGTGGGCATGGCTGTCACGCCGAATTTGCGGGGGGAACGATGCCGTCGTCGGTCCAGCCTGCCAAATACCTGACGCCCAATTCCCGTAGCAGGTCATCGGAGTCGCCGTGGGAACCCAGACCGGTAAGAATTCCAATATCAATGCCCAGCAACTGGATATCGTCTTTGAAATCCTCGTAAAACACTTGGAACTGGGGCATCTCAGCTCGGCACGGCGGGCACAAACCGGCCCAGAAGTTCAAAGGCATGGGTTTGCTGCCCAGTTCGTGGAGGCTGGCCAGGTTGCCCTCGCCGAAGCCTATCTCTTTGATCCCCTGGAACATTTCGAACTCAAAGTCCTGGGCTAGCTCTCCCTCACCGTTGCTGCCACTGCTGGAGGCCACTGCAATCACTATCGCCACTATGACGACGATGGCAGCCACCGCTCCCAGGCCGTACTTCATGAGATTTTCTGCTGCCTTTTAGTGCCCTGACGAGCCCCAGCCGAGACCCGGGCGTTGTTTCTTCTTCTGCGACGATTGGCCAATGCCGGACCTCCTTAATCGTAACCAGGCAACAATGTGATGCGTTCAACCGCTCCGGGATTCAGCCATGGCCACCCTCGCATCGTAGGCCGGCCAATGTTATGTCCCCTGGCTCGCCGGTTCTTGTCCCTGTTCCAACCACCGTGCTATCATTGCTTCAACCTCGATTCATGGTCGAAAACGGGTAACCAAACCCTGGCCTCAGGCTCGAGATTCGTATTTGAAAAGCCAACAAGACCGTCAGGTCTACCTATCCGTGGATGAGCCCTTCACCAGTAGTATTCTCAAAGACATCCTAGGGGATATTCCCGGCGCTTCCCCCGAAGATTGGCTGATGCGAATAGCCCAAGCGGCGCTGGATGTGGGGCTGAAAGAGACTGATGCTGCGCAGATGAGTCTGCTCATCACCGACGACGAGACCGTCCAAGGCCTAAACGCCCAGTTTCGAGGGCTGGACGAGGTGACCGATGTGCTGTCATTCTCGGTGGACCACGCCGGCCACTGGGAGGGTGAAAAAGAACCTCCGAGGGATTTGGTCGAAACGAACGGCTTCGACTTTGTGATACCACTCGGCGAACTTTCTCCCCTGGGAGAAGTGATAGTGTCCTACCCTCAGGCGCAACGTCAGGCGGAAGAGCGCGGCGCGCCCCTTGAACATGAGTTGGCCCTTCTGGTAGTACATGGGGTGCTGCATCTAACTGGACATGACCACCTGGAGTCCGAAGAAACGGAACTGATGCAGTCCAAAGAGTGTACAGCCCTGGCAGCACTTAACATCGAAAGCTAGGCAAGTGGAACTTTGATGGAGACCCGACTGTAATGACCGGCCAGGCGATAACCAACCCTGCTTCCGCCGCCCAGGTCTTCTACCGCAAGTGGCGGCCTTCCAGCTTCAGGCAGCTGGTCGGGCAGGAGCACGTCTCCAGCACACTGCGCCAGTCGATCAAACAGGGCCGGGTCTCCCACTCCTACTTGTTCTGCGGCCCCAGAGGCAGCGGTAAGACCACCACCGCCCGCATCATAGCCAAGGCCGTGAACTGCCTCGACGTTCAGGACGCCGACCCCTGCGACACCTGCACCAACTGCCGGTCGATCAACAGCGGTCAGTTCATGGACATCATCGAGCTGGACGCCGCCAGCAACCGGGGCATCGACGAGATACGCGACATCCGGGAGAAAGTGAACTTCGCCCCGGCCCAGGGTCAGCGCAAGGTTTATATCATCGACGAAGCCCACATGCTGACCGACGCAGCCTCCAACGCCTTCCTGAAGACGCTGGAAGAGCCGCCGCCCCACGTCATCTTCGTCCTATGCACCACCGAAGCTCACCGGATTCTGCCGACGATCATCTCCCGCTGCCAGCGCTTCGATTTTAGGCGCATCGGCTCGGAGTTGATCTACGGCCGTCTGACCGACATCACCGAGGCCGAGGGGGTGAACGTCGATCCCGAGGCGATACGCCTGGTGGCACGCCACGCCGGAGGCAGCCTGCGGGATGCGGAGAACCTGCTGGAACAATTGGTGGTATCAGCCGCCGGAGGCGTAACAATGAGACAGGTTGAAGAACTGCTGGGCCTGGACAACGGCGAGAGTTCCCTAGAATTGGTCAGATATCTGCTCATGGGCAACACCTCGGCCGCTTTAACGGCGGTGAACCGGGCCGCTTGGGGCGGCACGGACCTACGCCAATTGCACAAACAGACCATAGAGTTGCTCCGGGCCGTTATGCACCTGCAATGGGGCTCTGAAGACGCCGTGGACCTTCCTGAGGACGTTACCGCCCAACTAAAGGAACTGGTCGGAAACCTGCCGACGTGGCGCATAGTTAGGGCGCTAAAGACTTGGGGCGACGTCAACATGCGTTACGACGCGCCGTCTACACTCCCGTTGGAGTTGGCGGTGGTGGAGATCTGCGAAGACAATGCCCCTCCGGCGGCCACCGCCGCTCCGGCTGCGCAACCTGCCCGGACTCCAGCCCCAGCCCCGGCTCAAGCCCCGGCCCGAGCCAACCGGGCGCCCGCCGGTCAACCGCTGGCACAGCGACAGGCTCCGGAAGGCGCACGCCCGGCCGCGGAAAGACCCGCCGCCACCGCTCCGCCGCAGCCCACCAGCCAACGCCGCCCAGCTCCGGACACCGGCCCGATATCCGAACTTGGAGTCCAATGGCTGGCTGCGCTCAAGGTCCTTGGCCGCCTCAAGGGCAAGAAATACAACTTGGGGGCCCTGCTTCGTGACTGCAAGGCCAACGCCGTCTCTCTGGATGGCAACACCCTGGTGTTGGGATTCTCCAACAAGGCCAACCTGGAGCGGATGCAGGAAGAGATGGACGACCCCGGCTCCCGCCATCAGGTGAGCGATGCCGTTTCCGAAGCCTTCGGGACGGCCTACGAACTCCGCATCGGCATGGCCAATGGGGGCGGGGCTACCGCCAACACAGCGAAAACCGCGCAACAGAGTTCCCTGGTCCGCACTGCCTTGGGCATGGGCGCCAGAGTCCTAGAGGAGATCGAAGAATGAACCGAAACATGATGCGTCAGGCCCAGAAGCAACTGGCCCAACTGCAGAAGATCCAGGTAGAACTGGAGACCCTCACAGTTGAGGGAAGCGCCGGTGGCGGCGCGGTGAAAGTGGTCATGACCGGCAAGCAGATCGTGGAGTCGGTGACCATCGAGCCCGAGGCCTCCGAAGAAGTGGACTTGCTCCAGGACATGGTCCTGGCCGCAGTCAACGATGCTTCCACCAAAGCCCAGGAACTCGCCGCCCAGAAGATGAGCGTAGTCACCGGCGGCATGAACATCCCGGGACTTTAGGGATAGACCGGCGGCGCACTCGATAAATGACTCAAGAGAACATCTCCGGAGCATCCCCTTCCTTGTCCCGGCTGGTGCAGGAACTGAACCGGCTGCCGGGCATTGGTCCCAAGAGCGCCCAGCGTCTGGCGTACTACATCATCCGGCTGCCCGACGAAGAGGCCTACGCCCTGGCCGACGCTGTGACCTCGGTTAAACAAAACATCGTTTTTTGCGAGGAGTGCCAGAATCTGACCGACGCCTCGCCGTGCCAGGTTTGCTCCGACCCTCGCCGCGACCGCACCATCATCTGCGTGGTTGAGGACCCCCTGGACGTCCTGGCCATGGAGCGCACCCGCACCTTCCGGGGCTTGTACCACGTGCTCCACGGCGTCATCTCACCGATCAACGGGGTTGGTCCCGACCAGCTAAAGCTGAGGGAGCTATTTTCCAGGCTGAACCAGCCGGACATCGCCGAGATGGTCGTGGCCACCAATCCAACCCTGGAAGGCGAAGCGACGGCCATGTACATCCGCCGGCATCAGGGCCGGGACGACCTCAAGGTCACCCACCTTGCCAGGGGCCTGCCCGTAGGCGGATCATTGGAATATACCGACGAGACGACGTTGACCCGCGCATTCCAGGGTCGTCAAGAGATCTAAGGCACAAGATTTAATCCGGAGCTGGACCTATGGCCCCTCCCAGGACTTACCGCTGCGAAGCCATCATCCTCAGCTATACGCCGTTGGGTGAGGCCGACCTGCTGGTCACCATGTTCACGAGGGACCAGGGGAAGGTCAGGGCTGTAGGCAAAGGGGCACGGCGTTCGACCAGCAAGCTGGTGGGACACCTGGAGCCGCTGACCCTGATGAGAATGTCGATGGCCCACGGCCGCAACATGGACATAATCTCCCAAGGGGAGGTGGTTCAGAGTTTCTCCAAGCTGAAAGAAGACCTGACAGGCATCACCAAGGGCCTGTATCTGGCCGAGTTGGTGAACGGGTTCGGGGCTGAGGACAGCGCCAATCCGGAACTGTACCGGCTGATGATCGAAACACTCTTGGCCATCGAGACCGACCCGGAATCGGACATGCCCCTGCGTTTCTTCGAATTCCACCTATTGCAGGTGTCCGGACTGATGCCGGAGTTGTACCACTGCGTGGAATGCCGGGCGGAATTGGAGCCCGACGCCCACCGGTTCAGCCCCAACGTGGGCGGCACGCTATGCCTGGACTGCAACCCCGAAGACGCCCATCTTCGCCTTCTCTCCCTTCGCGCCTTAAAAGTGCTCCGCCTCTTGGACCGGAGCGACATTGCCGCGGCCTGCAAATTGTCCCTGGACGACAGCCTCGCCGCCGAGCTAAAAAGCCTGCTTTCCACCACCGTAAGCTACTGGTTGGGTAAGGAAATTCGCTCTAACTCGTTCTTGGAACGCCTTAACAATGAGTCCCTACCTGAGGTATATATCTAGGGCCTAAGGGCCATTTTTTGAGCGGGACCTGTGGATTCACTCCTAAAAATAGGGTTACCGTTCCTTGATACAGAGGGTAAATTATGTTTACCAAGATATTGATTGCCAACCGGGGCGAGGTCGCCTGCCGGATCATCCGCACTTGTCAGAGGTTGGGCATAAAGACCGTCGCTATCTACTCGACGGCCGACCAGGACGCTCTCCACGTCAAGCAGGCCGACGAGGCCTACTTGGTTGGAGAAGCTCCTCCTCATGACAGCTACTTAAACATGGCCAAGATTCTGGACGCCGCCAAGGCGTCAGGCGCCCAGGCCATTCACCCCGGCTACGGTTTCCTCTCTGAAAATGCTGAATTCGCCCGTCTCTGCCAAGAGGCGGGTGTTTGTTTTATTGGGCCCGAGGCGAATGTAGTGGAGCAGATGGGAGACAAGATGCGCTCCCGCAAGCTGGCCCGCAAGGCCGGCCTCCCCATCCTCCCGGGAACCGACGACGCCGTGGCCAACGAAAACGCATCGACCAAAGCCTGGGAACTGGGATTCCCGCTGATGGTCAAAGCAGTCGATGGCGGCGGCGGTATCGGCATCCACATCATCGAGTCCCAAGAAGAATTGATGCCGCTGATCGACCGCACCCGGCAGATCGCCGAGAGCGCTTTCGGCAGCTCCCGTCTGTTCTTCGAAAGATACCTGAAAGACGCTTCCCACATCGAAGTCCAGCTTGTCGGCGACCAGCACGGCAACCTGGTCCACCTCTACGAACGTGACTGCTCCGTGCAGCGGCGCAACCAGAAACTGGTGGAGGAAACCCCCTCCACGGCCAAATTGACGCCTAGATTACGCCGGCGGGTCTGCAGTCTGGCGGCCAAACTGGGTAATTTCATCGGCTATTCCAGCTTGGGCACCGTCGAGTTTCTGGTGTCCACCGACGGCAGCGTCTTCTTTTTGGAGATGAACACACGGCTCCAGGTGGAGCACGGTGTCACCGAGATGGTGACCGGGTTGGACCTGGTGGAACTGCAAATACGGGTGGCCGCCGGAGAAAAGCTGCCCATCAGCCAGGAAGATGTCTCGGTCAACGGCCATGCCATCGAGGTCCGGGTCTACCCCGAAGACCCCGATACTTTCATGCCCGACGCCGGCGACATCACTGACCTGCATCGGCCTGAGGGCGAGCACATCCGTATCGATTCCGCGCTTTGCAACGGGTATACTGTTGGGTTAGACTACGAACCTCTGATGGCCAAGATAATGGCCTGGGGGGAGGACCGGGACCAAGCGATAAAAACCCTGCAAAGGGCCCTCCTGGAGTTCCGGGTGGAAGGCGTCAAGCTCAACGTCCCATTGCTGCGGAACGTACTGGCCACCAAGGAATTCGCAGCCGCCACGCACCACACTGGCTCCATGCCCGTCTGGCTGGGAGAATTCAAGACTCGCGCTCTCAACAAATGCGCCAATGGAAAGATGCACAAGAACGGCAACGGGCACAAAAACGGGCAGACTAACGGACACGAGAACAGCGAGCGAGAGATTGCCGCTGCCATCGGCGTCTCCCTCGCTATGGCCCTTAAATCCGCCCAGCCCGTGGCGCCGCCTGCCTACAGCCCCTGGCGCTTGTACGGGCGCCGGGAGCAACTCCTCTCCCGGACATTGGGGAACCGGGGTTGGCAGTAACCACTCTCCGGATCAAGGTTGGGGACAACTGGTACAACGTCGAAGTCAGTGAACTGACCCACTCCCCGGTCGAGGTCACCGTCGAAGGCGAAATTTTCCTGGTGGAAGTCGAAGGCCTGCCCACGACACCCCCGGCACGCCCCCGCCGCGGCAGGACCCAAACCCCTGGCATAATGGTCCCACCTCCGCCTACCCGCAGCTCTGCAGCAGTCGGGCCAGAAAACGTCATCACTTCCCCTCTATCCGGACGGGTCATCTCGATCCTGGTACGGCCTGCCGACCAGGTCACCGCCGGTCAAGAAGTGTGCGTGGTCGAGGCCATGAAGATGGAACAAAGCATCCGGACCACCCGCGACGGCGTGGTCAAAGAGGTCCTGGTTCAGCCCATGGATACCGTCCGAACCAACGATCCTCTGATAGAACTGGAATAGAGTTGCTACCCCTCCCTCCCCGTCCCTGAAACCCCAATTGGCCTGCGTGCGTTAGCTCCCCGCCTGTACTATCATGTGCTGATTAAATCCAGGGGCGTGTTCTCCCAGCCTGCGATTTCATCATTCTGGAGCGAGGCTGGGCATCTCCTTAACTCAGCGAAATTTCAGGAGGGCTAGACCATGAAATACGACTACATCGTGGTGGGCGGTGGGTCGGCAGGATGCACCATCGCAACTCGTTTGTCCGAAGACTCGTTCAAGTCGGTCCTGTTGCTGGAAGCGGGCCCGGACTACCCAAACTTTGAGCAACTTCCGGAAGACATCAAGTACGGCAACAACGTGTGGTTATCGGCCTACGGACCCCACAGTTGGGACTACGTGGCCCAGGTGACTCCGGAGCAGCCAAGCCTGACCATCCCCAGGGGCAAGGCGACCGGCGGCTCCAGCGCCATCAACGGCCAGGTGCTCTTCCGGGGCATCCCCGAGGACTACGATAACTGGGCGGAGATGGGCAACGACGAATGGGCCTTCACCAAAGTCCTCCCCTACTTCAATAAACTTGAGACCGACTTGGACTTTGGTGGCGATTTCCACGGCACTGAGGGTCCGGTGCCGGTAAAGCGTTATCCCCGCAGCGAGTGGCTGCCCTACGCCAGTGCTTTTGAACAAGCTTGCGTGGCCATTGGATACGAGATCGACGAGGACATGAACCATCCGGACTCAAGCGGCGTCTCGCCCAGGGCCAGGAACACCATCGACGGCGTGCGCATGAGCATGGCCCTGAATTACTTGGACATGGCCCGGCACCGGTTGAATTTCAACATTCGTGGCAGCGTCACCGCCCGGCGAATATTGTTCGACGGCAATCGCGCCGTGGGCATCGAAGCCGAAAGCGGCGGCGAGGTATTCACCGTGGAGGGAGACCAGATCATCGTCTGCAGCGGGGCGGTTGCTTCGCCGCAACTGCTGATGCTCTCGGGCGTCGGGCCGGCGGATCACCTGAATTCACTGGGGATAGACGTGATCCAAGACACTCCGGGAGTTGGCCAGAACCTGCGCGACCATCCATCCGTCGCCGTTTTGTACCGGGCCACCGGAGACCGGCCCGATGTCCAGGCACCGGTCATCCAGGTGGGACTGCGCTATACCGTTGAGAACTCCAACGTCCGCAACGACATGCAGATCAGCCCAATGCTGATGACCAGCGAGCACCGGCCCGCCCAGGTTGAGATCGACGACGATGAGAACTACATCGGGCTCAGCGCCAGCCTGCAGCTAGCCCTGGGCAAGGGCGAATTGAAGCTGACCTCCACTGACCCCCATGTGCAACCTTTCTTGAACTACAACTACTACGAGGAAGAGGAAGACCGGAGGCGCATGCGGGAGGCGGTGCGGCTATGCATCCAGATATGCGAGCAGGCCAGCTTCAACAGCATCCTCCTGGACCTAGTGAATCCCACCGAGCCAGACCTGGTCTCCGATGAGACGTTGAACGCCTGGCTGATGCGCAACACTGGAACATCGCACCATATCTCCGGCACCTGCAAGATGGGCCCCGAATCCGACCCGATGACGGTGGTAGACCAGTTCTGCCGCGTGCGTGGGATCGAAGGCCTGCGAGTTGCCGACGCGTCGGTGATGCCGGACTGCATCCGTGCCAACACCAACGCCACGGTGATCATGATCGGCGAGAAGGTGGCCGACTGGATCAAAGAGGGCCGTTAAGCTAAACCGCCGGTATTGGGCTTGGCCTTACCTGTCCTGCCAGTCTGGTGTTTCCTCATTGACGCAATGTAGGAACACGAAGGCAGAGGTTCGGCCCAATCCAATGAATGGGCGGGTCAACACTTTGACGCGAGTGTAGTAATCCAGGTGGTCCAGGGTCCTTAGGTAGCCGTAGAACGACCCGTGCTCTGCTATGAAGTACCGCATCGTGCGGGCGTTCTCGACCGTTGCCACTATCTTGCGACGGTTGCGAACTATGCTGCGGTCCTCGAAGAGGCGTTCCAAGTCGTCGGGCCCGTAAGACGCCACCCGGGGCAGTTGGAACTTGTCGAAGCTTTCCACAAAGTTGTCCCACTTCTCCCGTATCACAGCCCAACTAAACCCAGCTCGGAAGATTGCCTTGGTCAACTCTTCAAAATAGCCATCATCGCTATCGGGGGTGATCTTCTGCGGCCTTTCCAGCGTTCTTCGCACTCTGGCGCTCTCCGATTCTGGCTTTTGCCGGTGCCCAGTATAGCTTCGTTCCAGCCCGTTTCCAACTGATGGAATCGCGGGCGAAACCGGCGAAAACAAATGGAATTGGCGGGTATTTCAGCCCTACTACCCTAATGTTGAATGATATGTTATATTGGCAACCGCGATGGCCATTGGGGGAGGCAACGCCAAATGGAATTACGCCAGCTTGTCAGTTTTTACCACGTTGCACAGCTGCGAAGCGTCTCTAAAGCGGCCCGTACACTGGCACTGGGCCAACCAACAGTAACCACTCACCTTCGCAAGCTGGAAGACGAATTCGAGATCATCCTTTTCGACCGTATCAAAAGGCCAATTCAGCTTACGTCCGAGGGTTTCATCCTTTTGGAACTGGTTACCCCGGTGGTTCAGGCTGTGGATGCTCTCAAGACGCAGATGGACTACAGCGAACGCCGTGGGTCATTCGTGGTGGGCGCTTACCCGGACCTGGTGATGCACCACCTTCCGCCGGGTATCCAGGTGTTCAGAAACACTTATCCTGACGTGCGCATACAGCTTTTGGCCCGGCCGTACACTCCGTTGCTGCGCCTGGTTAGGTCCGGCGAGGTTGATCTGGCATTCTGCGCCCCGCCGCCTTTGGATGACCCGGCCCTGGAATTCCAAGAGCTGTTTAAGTTTGACGTTGTGCTGATGACCCCACTGGGGCATCCATTGCTGGAACGGACCGACGTCACTCTGAACGACCTGGCTCCCTGGCCGCTGATCCTCTCTGGGCCCGAAAGCCTAACCCGCCAAAAGGTGGAGCAGGAACTCAGGAACCAAGGCGTGACTTGGGACGTAGTGCTGGCCTTGGACGACACTGAGTCCATCAAACGCTACGTCGAGACGGGGATGGGGGTGGCAGTCTGCGCCGATTTCACCCTCCATCAGCAGGACCATGACCGCCTGGGAGTGGTGCGCCTGGATCACATCTTCGAGTCCTCGGTGATCGGTGTCTGCACGCTGAAGGGGAAGTTCCTGGGTCAGGCTGTGCGGAACTTCATCGAAGTGCTTTCCAACGAGATGCGAGGCTATCACGCCGACTTGGCTGGCTGGGAACATGCCAAGGTTGAGGGGCAGACCTAGGCGAAAGCCCTGTAGTTTCTTCCCCGAGCTAGGCTGCCACCGACCTTTCCGACCAGGCGTCGTCTTGGGTCGCAAATGGGATGCAGGTGGTGAAGGAAGTGCCTCGGCCGATCTCACTTTCGACTGAGATTGTGCCATGATCATTGCTGATCACTTCGTGGCAGATTGCCAAGCCCAGCCCAGTCCCACTCGATTTTCCTGTGTATAGCGGGTCGAAGATCTTTTCGATGTTCTCCGGCGAGATAGCGCTTCCCGTGTCGGAAACCACTACCTCGACCGACTCGCCGTTAGTTCGGGCGGAGACGGTTAGCCGTCGTCATGGCTGATTTCAAGATATTGACTATCTTGTGTTCTTGGTGCCGCGTATCAAAACTTAGCTGCCTCGCCTATGAACGGACATCTACCCCAAGGGGGGTTCCCAGTTAGAACTTATAGGCAAGGGCTGAGAGAGTTCCGGTTCTATGTTCCATATTTTCAATGTTGCAGTAGGATTAAAGATAGCCGCATCGAAATTAGACCGGCTTTCCGTAATCAAGCTTTGCCAGCCTCGATCTGCTGGCGCCACCCCTTGAGTCTTCCGCACCCTAGACCGGATAATAGGGTCGATCTGTCCAACCAGCATGAGGATTGTTTATGTCAACCGGCCCCTCTAAGAAGCAACTCAACATCACCGTCGTCGGCGCCGGAATCGTCGGGGCGGCTATCGCTTATTCCCTGGCCAAACGCGGCGCCGCCGTGACTGTGATCGACCGAGGCAGGCCCGGCGGCGGGGCCACCAGCCACTCCTTCGCCTGGATCAATGCCACCGCCAAGCACCCAGTCTCGTACCACAACTTCAACCGGCGCTCACTTGGCATGTGGGACCGGTTCGCCAAGGACCTTGATACCGATGTGGGGCTCCGGTGGGGCGGTCAGATGGAATGGGCCGCCACGGGCGAGGGCGCTAAAGAGCTGGAGTCCCGCGCCGCCCAACTCCAGGCCTGGGGCTATCCTTGCCAGATGCTCGACGGCGCACAGATGGCCCAACTTGAGCCTGGTCTAACCCCTGGAACCGTGACGGCCGCAATCTACTGCGAATTGGACGGCATGGTCGAGCCAACGGTTGCCGCCGAGGCCTGCATCAGGGCCGCCACCAAGCACGGCGCGTCGGTCGAGCTCGAGACCGAGGTATCCGGCCTGAAAGTCGACTCAAGCTCCGCCACGGTTGTGGCCGGAGGTGAGACCATCGCCGCCGATGTAGTCGTGCTGGCCGGCGGCGTCGACAACACACAACTGGCCGCCATGGCCGGGATAACCATCGCCCAGCAGCACAGCCCAGGCGTGATTATCCGCACCAACCCCATCTCGCAGCCATTGCTGACATACGTGTCGGTGGTGTACGCTCCGCCCTTGGAGTCCGGCAGGCCCGAGATCCACTTGCGCCAGTGCCTGGACGGCTCGGCCTTGATTGGCGAGGGAAGCCAAGAGAGCCTGGCCAGAAACGATACCCAGCTCCACGCCGATGAACTGTTGGCCCGGGCAGCGGAGTATGTTCCAGGCCTGAAGGGAGCGTCGGCCGTCCCTGTGCCTGTGGGCTACCGTCCCATGCCTCTTGACGGGTTTCCGGTGATCGGCTTCTCGCCGAAAGCCCCCAACGTCTACCTGGCGTTAACCCACAGCGGGGTGACACTGGCGCCCATGATGGCCCAGATGGCCACCATGGAGATCGTAGACGGCGCCAACGTAGACCTCCTGGCAGACTACCGCCCCAGCCGTTTCGATTAACATCCGACTCTGTCGCAGAGAAATAATCCCTCTCCCCTCGAGGGGGGAGGTTAGGTTCGACGAAGTCGAGACTCACAACTGCGTCGGAGATGGGGGTGAACTGCTCTCACCCAACCTAACTCAACCCCGCCACCAGTCGAAAGGAAACCCCCATGAAACAAAGCGAAGGCCGCATCTTCACCACCCACACCGGCAGCCTTCCCCGTCCTGACGGATTGGTGGAGTTGCTCGGCGCGGTGTCCCGCGGCGAACCAGTGGATGAACCCGCCCTGGAACGCCTGGCCGATGCATCAACCCTGGAGGTCATCCGCAAGCAGGCGGAGGCCGGGGTGGACGTGATCAACAGCGGCGAGCAGTCGCGAGTGAGCTTCTCCACCTACGTGACCCAGCGGATGGCCGGGTTCGGCGGCTCCTGGACCAGGCGTGGGCACAAGGACCAGAACGAGTTCCCCAACATCGCCCGGCCCCGAGTGGTGCAACTGATGCGGGACGTTCCGCAATGCACCGGCCCCCTGGAATACCAGCGTCCCGACTTGGCGGAGCGCGAGTTGGCCGGTCTGGTCAACTGGGTGACTGAGGCCGGCGCGTCCCACCAAGACATGTTTATGAGCGCGGCGTCGCCGGGAATAATCGCCCTCACCATGGAAAACATCCATTACGCCAGCTACGAAGAATACGTCATGGCCCTGGCCGAGGAGATGCGCAAGGAGTACGAGCTCATCACGGCTGCGGGGGTGGTGCTGCAATTGGACTGCCCGGACCTAGCCATGGAACGCCATGTGGCCTATCAGGATGACCCCATCGAGGTTTTCCAGGATGTCGTGGCGCTGCACATCAAGGCAATCAATCACGCCATTCGCAACATCTCTAGGGAACATGTGCGGCTCCACGTCTGCTGGGGCAACACTGAAGGCCCCCACCACTATGACGTGCCCTTAGAGGACATCCTCCCGCTGGTCTACGAGGCCAATGTCGGCGCGCTGGTGATGGAGATGGCCAACCCCCGTCACGCCCACGAGTACAAGGTGTACCAGCGATATCCCCTGCCGGAGCACATGCTGCTGGTGGCGGGGGTGATCGACACCAAGACCAACTACGTGGAGCACCCGGAGGTTGTTGCCGACCGGCTGCGGCGGGCGGTGGGTGCGGCGGGCGGCGACCCCAGCCGAGTCATGGCCGGGACCGACTGCGGTTTCGACACTTCGGCAGGCTCCAACCGGGTGGACAAGGACATAGTTTGGCTGAAGCTGGCCGCCATGCGCGAGGGGGCCGACATAGCGAGCAAGTCCTATTCCTGGTAGCTGGCCTGCCGCCAAGAAACAGTATTGTTTACGGGGTCTACAGGCACGGCCATATGCTAAGATAATTGCTGAGTCAACCCCAGTTACTCGACTGGTTGCCGTCATCATCAGGCCGGTGTAGCTCAGTGGTAGAGCAGCTGTTTCGTAAACAGCAGGTCGCGGGTTCGATTCCCATCACCGGCTCCATTGTTTTGAAGCTAAATCAAGCAGATTTCGGAAAATCGCAGAGGTCGATAACTGAGAAATGCCCACCAAATGCCCACCAAATTTTAACCTCGCATAAATTTCAGGCTCAAAAAGGCCCTGGCTTATGGCCGGGGCCTTTGCTATTTAATAGCTATGAAGAAGTTGGCGAGATCGCCATCGTATCCTAGAGCACTAATCGAAAGGGGTACATCGGGAAGGCATAGGGGTGGGGTACTGGTGACGGTAGGGGCGTGGATAGCCGGGGAATCCGGCCTAGCGGATCATTCTCTGCTCCAGAAGAAATTGAAAGGTTCGCTAACTGGTGGGGCACCATAGGTCAGCGCCAAACAGTGCAGATGACCGCAATATTTGAGATACCTCGAGATGCCTTGCCTGCACAGGCACACGTCATGAGTTTTGGCCGCCCGGTTGGTTTCGACTAAAAAGTGAAAGATGTTCTTGTGCTGTCAACCAACCTAAACCAGATAGAATCTAACGGTTAGGAGCCCCATGGGGGATTAGGTACAGCAGGGGGTAGGTAGATTAACCGCAGACGCACGGTATCATTCCTAGCAGTTAATCCCAACGTTGTAGCCCTTGAGGCGTAGTACCTAGGAAGGTTCTTATGGCAACATCAGTACTCGAAATATCGAATTTAACGAAGCGGTACGGCAAGTTAACTGCTTTAGCTGGGCTTAATTTAACGCTTCACGACGGAACTGTACATGGCCTTGTTGGCCCTAATGGTGCAGGCAAAACTACGATGCTTTTAATAATCTCAGGACTCAGAAGGAAAACTTCTGGAGAAATCACATT
>Ga0066854_10000424_pt1 | contig 14952 bp, 12 predicted proteins | sample ETNtaG_8_FD_65494 | JGI IMG/M metagenome (GOLD analysis project Ga0066854, IMG submission 65494) | Marine microbial and viral communities from oxygen minimum zone, Eastern Pacific Ocean - ETNP201406SV75 | ecosystem: Environmental > Aquatic > Marine > Oceanic | place: Pacific Ocean: Eastern...
AAAAGTGTTAAATGACATTAATTTATATTATATAAGTTATTTTGTTAAAATTATGAATCAAAAAAACTCACTTGGCTTAGATATTTGCTTTCAAGATTTGAGTAATCCGATTGAATTGTTCAGAAATTGGATGGAAGATGCAAAAAAATCAGAACCAAATGATCCTAATGCGTTAGCTTTAGCAACCACTGATAAAAAAGGAATTTCTTCAGTGAGAATGGTTCTGTTAAAAGATTTTAGTGAAAAAGGTTTTGTTTTTTATACAAATTTAAATAGTCCAAAGAGTCTTGCATTGAGAGAGAATCCAAATGCTTCAATGTGTGTTTACTGGAAAAGTTTACTTAGACAAGTTATAATTGCAGGATCAATATCAAAAGTTACTGATGAAGAAGCCGACAATTATTACAATTCACGTCCATATGAAAGTAGAATTAGTGCTTGGGCTTCCGTTCAAAGCTCATTTTTAAAAAGTAGAGAAGATTTATTGAAGGCAATAGCAGAATATAAAAAAAAATATCCAGATCAAAATAATGTACCAAGGCCCAAAAATTGGTCTGGATGGAATTTATCACCTAAAGAAATAGAATTTTGGCTTAACGTAGATAACAGAGTTCATCAACGTTTAATCTATTCAAAAAAAGAAGATGGTATTTGGGAAAGAAATCTTCTCTATCCTTAAAAAGACCTTTCCAAACTAAAAGATGTTAACTTATTAAATATTCTTTTTTCATCAGAATTATCAAATATACTTAAGGAATTTGATGAAAGATTAATGAAATGTTCTGCTTTTTTATAGCATTGTGAAATAATATTGTGTTTTTTAATTAGTCCTAAAATTATTTTAAAATTTTCGTCATCCCTTTTTTTTTTGATAAAAAATTCTTTAATTTGTTTTTTTTCTGCTTTGCTTACTTGCTGATGAAGAAGAATTATAGGTAAAGTGATTTTTCCTTCAAAAAAATCATTTCCAATTTTTTTTCCAAATAAATTTAATTCTGAATTATAATCTAGAGTGTCGTCAGCAATTTGAAAAGTAAGACCTAAATTTCTTCCATAAAATTCTAATCCTTCTTTAATTTTGTTATTTCTGTTTCCTAAAATTGCACCAATCTTAGTTGCGGTTGAAAATAATTCAGCAGTTTTAGCTGAAATTATTTTAAAGTATGTTTCTTCTAACATATCTACTTCACCTTTATGCTGCAATTGTAAAATTTCTCCCTGCGCTATTCGTGCTGAAGTTGACGAAAGTAATCGTAAGACTTCCAAGTTTCCATCTTCGACCATCATTTCAAAACATCTGCTCAGCAAATAATCTCCAACTAAAATAGAAGATTGATTTCCCCATAAAGAATTTAATGTCTTTTTTCCTCTTCGAATTTCCCCGTTATCAATTACATCGTCATGCATCAAAGTTGCCGCATGAATTAATTCTACGCAGGCTGCTAAATTGATATCTCTTCCACCTTTTAGATATCCACATAGTTTTGCAGAACCAAGAGTTAATAATGCTCTCAATCTTTTGCCACCCGTGTTAAGGTGATAGCTGGTCATATCTTGAACTAACTCAACTTTGCTTGTTAATTGAGTCTTAATTCTTTCTTCTACTAAAACTAATTTATCTTCAACTAAACTTTTAAGCTCAGAATAAGAATTATTAATTTGCTTTTTTAATTGTACAACTGTTCCCATAGGATTAAATTAGTATATAACAGTTTTCTTTATTACTTATCAATTGACGCACCTAAATCTTCAACTATAAGTAGACTTTATATTAAATCAAAAATTTTATAAGCATTTAGAATGTTTTCATTTTTCAAAAAGAAAAAAATAGTCCCCCACATAAAGTTAAACGGTGTGATAGGAAATGTGGGAAAATTCAAACAAGGAATAGATTTTGCTGGGCAAGAGGAAATTATAAAAAAAGCCTTTTCGCTAAAAAAAGCTATTGCTGTTGCAGTTACTATTAATTCACCAGGAGGATCACCTGTACAATCTCATTTAATCTATAAATTTATTAGAGAACAGGCACAAAAAAAGAAATTAAAAGTAATTGTGTTTGCTGAAGACGTGGCTGCTTCCGGCGGTTATTTAATTGCTTGTGCTGGTGATGAGATATATGCAAATTCAAGTTCAATTATTGGGTCTATCGGCGTTATTTACTCATCATTTGGATTTAAAGATTTAATTAATAAAATTGGTATTGAAAGAAGAATTTATACAGCTGGAAAAAACAAAAGTACTTTAGATCTTTTTGTAGAAGAAAAAAAAGAAGATATTGAAAGATTAAAAAGTATTCAACTAGATCTTCATAAAGATTTTATAGATGTAGTAGAAGAAAGCAGAGGATCAAAACTTAAAAAAGATTCTGGGATAGAACTTTTTTCTGGAGAATTCTGGTCCGGTAAAAAAGCAAAAGATTTGGGCTTGATAGATGGAATTGGAAATGCTGATCAAATTTTGAGACAAAAATTTGGAGATAAAGTGGTAATCAAGAAATTTGAGAAAACAAAAAGCTGGATCGCAAAGAAATTATCTTCATCAGAAAATCAGGTGGATCAATTGGTAAATATATTAGAAGAAAGATCAATCTGGCAAAGATATGGCCTCTAAAAAAAAAATCAAAAAAATAAAGTTTCAAACTTTTCAAGATACAATTTTAAACCTTCAAAAATATTGGAGCAAACATGGTTGTGTAATTTTACAACCTTATGATATAGAAGTAGGCGCCGGAACTTTTCATCCAGCCACTACACTTAGATCATTAGGTACGAAAACTTGGAAAGCAGCTTACGTTCAGCCTTCAAGAAGGCCATCAGATGGAAGATATGGAGACAACCCAAATAGACTACAACATTATTATCAATTTCAAGTTATTATTAAACCATCTCCTAAAAATATAAAAAAATTATATTTAAACAGTTTATCTGTAACAGGCATCAAGCATCAGGAGCATGATATTAGATTTGTTGAGGATGATTGGGAAAGCCCCACGCTTGGAGCAGCAGGTCTAGGCTGGGAAGTTTGGTGTGATGGAATGGAAATAACTCAATTTACTTATTTCCAACAAATGGCAGGAATTGAATGTAAGCCAATTTCAGTAGAATTAACCTACGGACTTGAAAGAATTTGTATGTTTACTCAAAGAAAAAAGAATGTTTTTGATTTGGTTTGGAACAATGAAGGTATTTTATATCGTGATGTTTTTCATCAAGCAGAAAAAGAATTTTCTGCCTATAATTTTGATTATGCTAATACTGATTATTTATTTAAAATTTTTGATATGCTAGAAGATGAAACAAAAAAACTTTTAGAAAAAAAATTATCTCTACCTGCTTATGATCAATGTTTAAAAGTAAGTCATGTTTTTAACATTTTAGATGCAAGAAGTGTTATTAGCGTTGCTCAAAGAGCAAAATATATTTTAAGAATAAGAGAACTTACTAAAGGCGTGGGACAGGTTTGGCTTGAAAGTCAAAACTAAGAATGTCAGATTTTTTTTTAGAATTATTCAGTGAAGAAATTCCCTATAATTTGCAAAAGAATGCAAGAAACACTCTTTTACAAAACTTTAAAGATTTTTTTGAAAAAGAAAAAATATTATATAAGTCAGAAGGTAAAGTTTTTTCTACTCCTAATAGATTAATTATTTTATTTGAGGGAATTGATGTAGAAATTCATAAGCAAAGTGAAGAAATTAGAGGTCCAAGCATTAGAGCGCCAGAAGAAGCTTTAGAGGGATTTATAAAATCTAATAAAATTGAAAAAAAAAATATTTTCAAAAACCAAACTAAAAAAGGAGTATTTTATTTTTTTAAAAAACCAGCAAAAAAAATTAAAACTATAGATTTATTGAATAAAAATATTCCTGATCTTTTAAGTAAAATATCTTGGAAAAAATCAATGAAATGGGGCGATTTCGATCTTTTTTGGGGGAGGCCTTTAAAATCAATACTAGCTATTTTTGGAAATACTAAGCTAAATTTTAATTTTTATCATCTACATTCATCTAACTCAACATTCTTAGATAAAGAATTTGAGAAAAAAACTAAAGTATTTAGCAGTTATAAATCATACAAAAATTATTTCAAAAAATTGGGAGTAATAATAGATCATAATTTAAGAAAAAAATTTATTGAAAAAGAATTAAAAAAAATTTCAAAAAATAAAAATTTAGAAATTCAAATTGACAATAAACTTTTGGATGAGGTAACAAATCTTGTTGAAAGTCCAAAGATATTAACCTGTGAATTCGATCAAAAATTTTTAAAGATTCCTAAAGAAATTTTAATTATTACAATGCAGCACCATCAAAAGTACTTTCCAACATTTGATATGAAAAATAATTTAACAAATAACTTTTTAGTAGTTGCTAACACAAAAGGTCAAAAAGGCTTTGTCAAATTGGGGAATGAAAGAGTTGTAGAAGCAAGATTAAATGATGCACAATTTTTTTGGCAAAAAAACAAATCACAAAGTTTAGTTAAACAAGTTTCAAGACTTAAAAATATGAATTACTTCAAGGGATTAGGTACATACTTCGACAAAATACAAAGAATGAGAAAGCTAAGCTCGTTGATTTCCGACGAATTATTAATTAGTAAAGAAAAAATAGAAATTGCCTCATCAATTTGTAAAGTTGATTTGTTATCTGATTTAGTCAACGAGTTTCCCGAACTTCAAGGGATAATGGGAGGGAATTTCGCTACCGTTCAAGGTTTTGAAAAAGATATAAGTTTAGCAATCAGTGAACATTATTTACCCACAGGTATAGAAAATAGGATTCCAAAAAAACCATACAGTATTGCTTTATCTCTAACTGATAAATTAGATACGTTAGTTGGTTTCTTTGGAATTAAGTTGAAACCATCAGGTTCTAGAGATCCTTATGCTTTAAGAAGATCGGCAATTGGACTAATTAGACTTGTATTAGAAAACAGTAAAGAATTTAAAATACGAAATTTAATTAATTATTCCATATTACTTTATCATGAGCAAAATTTTAAATTTGATGCAAAAGCAATACAAAAAGATTTAATTGAATTTTTAAACGATCGGTTAATAAATTACATGAAAGAAAAAAGTATCAGACAAGATATTATTGAAGCAGCAATCTCGTCTTATAGTATTGATCAAATTTTAAAAATTTATAATAAATCAGTAGTTTTAAATAAACTAATAAAAAAAGAAATTGGAAATGATATTATTTCGAGTTACAAAAGAGCATCAAACATTTTATCAAGTGAATTAAAAAATAAATCAATAGAACTGAATGATACAACTGATCCAGGTTTATTTATAAATGATTATGAAAAATATCTATACACAAAAATACACGAAATAAGAAAATATTTTACAAGCGTGAACAGAGACGAGAATTATGAAAAAAGCTTAAATATTTTGGCATCCGCAAAAAAAGAAATATTCAATTTTTTTGATAATGTAATTGTTAATCATGAGGATGAATCTATTAAAAAAAATCGATTGGAACTTTTACAAATGTTATGTAAAACATTCGATAATTATATAAATTTTTCTAGTATTGAAAGTCTCTAGTGAAAAAACTTATTTTTAATTTTAAATCTAAGGATTCTAAAAAATTAAAGAATCCTAAACATATTTTAGGTGGCAAGGGAACCAATCTATCAGTAATGGGAAACCTGGGTTTGCCTGTTCCACCAGGATTTACTATATCTACTGTAGTTTGTGAATTGTTTTATAAAAATAAAAAAAAATTACCATCAAGATTAATCAGAGACATCAAAAAAGAATTAAAAAAAATTGAAAAAGAATCTAAAAAAAAATTTGGTGATTTAAAAAATCCATTATTAGTTTCTGTTAGATCTGGTGCAAGGGTTTCTATGCCAGGAATGATGGATACAATTTTAAATTTAGGTTTAAATGATAAAACTGTATTAGCTCTAGCTAATAAAACTTCAAATATGAGATTTGCAAAAGATAGTTATAGAAGATTTATTCAAATGTATTCAAACGTTGTGATGGGTATAGAGAGTTATAATTTTGAGGAGCTTATAGAAAATTATAAGCTAACCAAAGGAGTCCTTTTAGATACAGATTTAGATGAAAATGACTGGAATGGTTTAATTAAAGATTTTAAAAATCTTGTGAAAGAAAAAACAAATAAAGAATTTCCTCAAAATGTATTTGATCAGTTAAATGGCGCAATTAGTGCAGTATTATTATCTTGGGAAAGTAAAAGATCTAAAGTTTATAGAAGATTAAATCAAATTCCTTCAGATTGGGGAACAGCTGTAAATGTACAATCAATGGTATTTGGCAATATGGGAAATGATTGTGCAACTGGAGTAGTTTTCACCAGAAACCCTTCTACTGGAAAAAAAAAAATCTACGGAGAATACTTAATTAATGCACAAGGAGAGGATGTTGTAGCAGGAACTAGAACACCTCAATATATTACAAAAAAAGCAAGAAATGAATCTGGTTCAAAAGAGAGTTCAATGGAAGAATCCATGCCCAAAGTATTTAAACAACTAAATAAAATTTTAAAAACTTTAGAAAAACATTACAAAGATATGCAAGATGTGGAGTTTACAGTTGAAAACAAACAACTTTGGATGCTGCAGACAAGATCAGGAAAAAGAACAGCTAAATCTGCTGTTAAGATAGCAGTGGACATGGTTAAAGAAAAATTAATTTCTAAAAAAGAAGCGGTATTAAGAGTTGAACCTAATTCATTAGATAGCCTTCTTCATCCAACACTAGATGAAAGTGATAATATTAATGTATTAGCAAAAGGTTTGCCTGCTTCTCCAGGTGCAGCAAGTGGAAAAGTTGTATTTACATCTGACGAAGCTGAAAGATTAAACGATATGATGCAAAATACAATTTTAGTTAGAGTTGAAACCTCACCTGAAGATATTCATGGTATGCATGCAGCTAAAGGAATTCTAACTGCAAGGGGTGGAATGACAAGTCATGCAGCGGTTGTTGCAAGAGGAATGGGAAGGCCATGTGTATCAGGTTCAAGTGAAATTGATATAGATTGTGAAAAAAAAATGTTCAAAACTAAAAATGAGGAAATTAAAGAGGGTGATATTATCACTATCGATGGATCATCAGGCAGAATAATTGCTGGAGAAGTTAAAACGGTTAAACCAGAAATATCAGGTGATTTTTCTAAATTAATGAGTTGGGCTGATAGTTTTAGAAAATTAAAAGTTAGAACGAATTCGGAAACACCCTTAGATACGGTAATTGCTAGAGATTTTGGCGCTGAAGGAATAGGCCTTTGTAGAACAGAGCATATGTTTTTTGATGAAGAAAGAATTTTATCTGTAAGAGAAATGATACTATCTAAATCTAAAGAGGATAGGGATAAAGCATTAGCAAAATTGCTTCCACACCAAAAAAAAGATTTTGTTGAAATATTTAAGATTATGAAAGGTTTGCCAGTCACTGTAAGATTATTAGATCCACCATTGCATGAATTTTTACCCAATAAAGGAAAAGAGATAAAAGACATATCAGATTCTCTCAATCTAGATATAAAAGAAATAGAATCTAGAATAACTGAGTTGCACGAACAAAATCCAATGCTTGGACACAGAGGATGTAGATTGGGAATTTCTTTCCCAGAAATTTATGAAATGCAATGCAGAGCAATATTTGAAGCTTTAGTTGAATGTAAAAATAAAAAATATAAATCAATTATTCCAGAAATAATGATACCTTTAGTATCTACTGAAGCTGAAATAAAAATTATGAGAAATCTTGTTATTAGAGTTGCAAAGCAAGTTCAAAAAGAAAATAAAACTAAAATTGATTATTTAGTTGGCACAATGATTGAGCTTCCTAGAGCAGCAATTAAAGCCAAAGATATCGCAAAACATGCAGACTTTTTTAGTTTTGGAACTAACGATTTAACCCAAACTACTTTTGGAATAAGCAGAGATGATAGTGGTAAATTTTTAAATGATTATATTGAAAACAAAATATTTGATATTGATCCGTTTGTTTCTATTGATGATGGAGTTGGCGATTTAATTAAAATAGCAGTTTCAAGGGGCAGAAAACAAAACAAAAATATCAAATTAGGTATTTGCGGAGAACATGGAGGGGATCCAAAAAGTATTAACTTTTGTTCAAAAACGGGATTAAATTATGTGTCTTGTTCACCATACAGAGTTCCAGTTGCAAGACTAGCTTCGGCACAGGCACAATTACAAAAAAAAAATTAAATTTCAAACTTTAGATCTAAAGCATTTACGCTATGTGTGAGAGAACCTACAGAAAGTCTATCCACTCCAGTTTTAGATATTTTATTTGCATTTTTTAAATTTATATTTCCAGAAGCTTCTGTTTCATATTTTCTTTTCAAAAATTTAACAGCAATTCTCATATCTATGCTACTCATATTATCAAACAAAACTCTATGAAATTTCATTCCTAAGATTTCTTTTAACTGTTTAAGATTATCTATCTCTACTGTAATTTTCTTTTTAGTTTTAGATTGAATAGCTTTATTAATTAAGATCCTTAGATTTGAGCTAGCTATATGATTGTCTTTAATTAAATATTCGTCACTTAGATTAAATCTATGATTTATACCACCGCCTAGTTTTACAGCATATTTTTGTATGACTCTAAGATTTGGAATTGTTTTTCTAGTACAACAAATTTTACAATTTTTTTTTACTTTTTTTACAAATTGATTTGTTTTTGTAGCTATACCAGAAATATGTGATAAAAAATTTAATGCAACTCTTTCTCCTGTAAGTATATTTTTTATATTTCCTTCTACAATTGCAATTACATCTCCTTTTTTTATAAAAGATCCTTCTTTTTTCTTTATATTTAATTTTATTTTTTTATCGATTAAATTAAAAGTTTGTTTAGCAAATTCTAAACCGCCAATTATTCCATTTTCATTAGAAATTAATCTCACTTTTTTTTTTGTATTTTTTCTAATTAACTCTGATGTGATATCTCCAGAGGGATAAAGATCCTCGTTTAAGGCAAGCTTTACAGCACTTTTGATAAAATTTTTACTTAAAATTATTTTTGACACAGAAATTATCTGCCGATTTCAGACATTCTCTGAACAGACTTTCTTGCCATCGCAGCTATATTATGACCGATTTTAATTTCATTACTTTCATTTTTTAAGCAGTCAAAAATTTTATTCAGTGAAATTCTTTTCATATGAGGACAAAGATTACAAGGTCTTATAAATTGGACATTTGGGTTTTCAACTTGGACATTGTCACTCATAGAACACTCAGTTACTAATAAAACTTTTTTAGGTTGATTTTCTTTTACATATTTCACCATATTTGATGTGGATCCAGCAAAATCTGATGCACTTATAACATCTGGCGGACACTCTGGGTGGGCAATAATTTTAATATCTGGATTTTCTTTTCTAATGTCTTCAACTTCTTTTGATGAAAATTTTTCATGTACAATGCATGTACCTTGCCAAGAAATAATTTTAACTTTTGTATTTTTTTGAACGTAATTTGCTAAATAGTGATCTGGAAGAAAAATTATTTTATCTACACCAAGAGACTCAACTACTTTTACCGCATTTGCAGATGTACAGCAGATATCTGATTCTGCTTTAACTTCAGCAGAAGTGTTGACATAAGAAACTACAGGTACACTAGGGTATTTTTCTTTCAGCATTCTGACATCCTCTCCTGTTATAGACGATGCCAACGAACAACCAGCATTCATATCAGGTAATAAAACTTTTTTTTGAGGATTCATTAATTTTGCAGTTTCTGCCATAAAGTGAACTCCACAAAGAACAATTATATTTGCAGAGGTTTTTTCAGCTTCTAAAGCCAAAGCAAGCGAGTCAGCAGAAATATCAGCAACACCATAATAAATTTCTGGAGTCTGATAATTGTGAGCAAGTATTACTGCATTTTTATCTTTTTTTAATTTGTTAATTTTTTCTATTAGTGGAGCATGAAACTTCCATTCAATTTCTGGAACTACAGATGAAATTTTTTTATAAATTCCATTTAAAGAATTTTTTGTTAAATTTTCTTCTGCCATAAAAATAATTTATCAACTTGAAAGATAATTGTCATTCAATTATTCTGTCGCATAACGCGGCCATGCTGAAATTGGTAGACAGGCTTGGTTGAGGGCCAAGTGGGGGTTTCCCCATGAGAGTTCGAGTCTCTCTGGCTGCACCAAAAATTGAGATTTATCAACGAATTTTTTTCCTAAAAAGTTAGTTTTTTGCAAGTTAGTGCGCATAGAATGTTATTCGAACTTCATCAAAATATAATGTAATTTTAAAAAATATCCCTCATCGATTCAAATCTTTTGATGAGCAAAATTTTGATATGTATCCCTTGATTTCTAAATAGAAAGGATATTCTGTTGATAAATACTTTTAACCAGGCTTTGTTTTATTTAGTCAGTGCGGCAGAAATTTTTTGACTATCGTCAAAGATACGAAATTCAGTTTGTAATCCATCTTTAACAGTAAACATGTGAACAGCATGCATATCAAGATTTTCTGCAGTAGCATGAACATGTAGATAAACCTTATCTTCTTCTGATGTTACATTTAATATTTCCAAATTAAAGCCAGGCAATTTTACAGGAACTTGCGATAACATCCTTGATAACCAATCATTATAACCATTATATGTGCCTGACCATGCATGATTACCATTTACGATTATCTTAGCATCTTCAGCAAATTGTTTGCCCAGCTCTTCTAATTTTCCTTCAGAAAATAATTTGTAGCCTTGTAAAACTAATTCTTTTGGTGTCATAATATTTTTTATTAGTGAATTCTACATCTCAATTAAAAATAAATCAAATTAGACCAGCAAAATGTAATGTGCTAGGATTAGGAATAACAAAAAGTAGAAATAAATATGACTAAAGGTTATATGGTTGCAGATCTACATGTACGTGACAAAGAGGGTTTAGAAAAATTTAGAAAAATGGCAAAACCTATTCTTGAAGAATATGGCGGCAAAGCTCTTGTTCGAACTCCTAACGCTGAAGCAAGAGAAGGGAAGAAGACAGGTGTAGTTGTTGTTATTGAATTTGAGAGCATGGACCAAGCTCGTAAATGTTATGAATTAGAAGCATATCAAGTTGCAAAAGCAGTAAGAGATAAGGCGTGCGATACTGATTTGTTTCTGGCTGAAGGCGTTTAAAATATAAAAATATTATTATGAAATGGTATCAAGCTGAAGAACTAAAAGAAGACATAGAAAGCGTAAAATAACTAAGAAAATGAAAAGATGAAAAACTTTTAGGGATCGTGGTTCTAGATTTGTTGTAATAAATGAATAAAATTAAAGTTGGATTTATTGGTTTAGGTTTAATGGGTCTACCTATGGCAAAAAATATTTTAAAAAAAAAATACCCTTTAACTATTTGGAATAGATCATCAAAAAATTATAAAAAAATTAAAAAATTAGGAGCAAAAATATGTCAAGACTTAATAGATTTACCTGATAAATGCCATATTATCATAATGATGTTAGTCAATGATACCGTATGCAAAAATGTCTCCGATGTATTGAATAAAAAATTGAAAAAAGGCCAAATATTAGTTGATATGAGCTCTACAAAACAAAGCACAGCTATTAGAATTGGAAAAAAAATTAAAAAAAACAAAGCCCATTTTTTAGATGCACCAGTTTCTGGAGGTACTGCAGGTGCAAATAGTGGAAAATTAGCAATAATGGTGGGAGGTGAAAAAAAAATATTTAATAAAGTAAAAAATTTGTTTAGGACAATGGGAACTCCCATTTATGTTGGTAAAACTGGTTCTGGACAAGTTGCAAAATTAGCAAATCAAGCTATAGTTGGCATTACAATTGGAGCTGTTTCAGAAGCATTAATACTTACCAAAGCTGCGGGAGCAAATCCTAGAGCGGTTAGGGAAGCTATAAAAACAGGATTTGCTGGGAGCCCAATTTTAGAAAATCATGGAAGAAGAATTTTAGAAAATAATTTTAAACCAGGAGGAAGATGTTCAACTCAATTAAAAGATATGAAAAATATTGTCGAAACAGCAAAAGTTTATAATGTACATCTTCCTTTATCTGAAAAGATAAAAAAATTTTATGCACAAATGGTTAAAGGGGGAAAATCTAATTTAGACCACAGTGCATTATACTTACTGTTAAAAAATCTTAAAAGAAATTGACCTACTTATAGATTGATGTTTAAATACTTATATAGATTTTTAAAATAATAAATGAATCTAACACTAGAACAACGAAATCGTTTTGAAAAAGAAGGTTACCTTTTTTTTCCAAGTCTTTTTTCACAGGAAGAAGTGCAATATCTTGCAGCAACAGTTCCTGAACTATACAAGCGTAGAGAGGAATATAACTACCGTGAAAAAGAAAGCGATGTAGTTCGTACAAATTTTGCAGCTCATTTATACAGTAAACCTTTTGCAAAACTTGCTCGTCATCCACGTATGATTAAACCAGTTGAGAGCTTGCTTCAAGAAAATTTGTATATGCATCAATTTAAAATTAATGGAAAAATGGCTTTCGAAGGCGACGTATGGCAATGGCATCAAGATTATGGAACATGGTTCAATGATGATTTAATGCCAAGTGCTCGAGCAATGAATGTAGCAGTTTTTCTGGATGAAGTTACAGAATTTAACGGTCCACTTTTATTTATTCCCGGAAGTCATAAAAAAGGAGTGATTAAAGCTAAACATGATCTTACTACAACTAGTTATCCACTTTGGACAATTGATAACGATCTAATAAAACAATTGATCGATCGCGCAGGAGGAATTAAAAGTGGTATTGTTAGTCCTAAAGGACCAGCAGGTTCAATGATTATATTTCATAGTTGCTTAGTTCACGCTTCTAGCAATAACTTGTCCCCCTTTAATAGAATAAGTGTATACTTAAGTCTATGTGCAGTTACTAATCATATTCGTAGATTTAAACGTAAAGAGTATATAGCTCATCGTGATTTTACTCCTATCAAGTGTTTACCTGATGATTGTTTAACTAAAGAATATGAAGTGGATTTACCTTGGGGCAATGGCGTTCCAAATAGTGCCTATGAAACTTCGCTTAAAGAATTATTAAACTAGTTAGAAATTGATTTAACTAAATAATGTACCTTCATTCAAAATTACAAGAATATGATGGAACCATAAATATTGCTTTTATCGGTTGTGGAAAATTTATTTCAATGTTTCTGTCACAATATAATCAACTAAAAAAAATCAAAATAGACACAATAGTTGATTTGGATATTAAAAGGGCAAAATCCAATTGTATTAAGAGTGGTTTAAAAAAAGAAACTATAGAACAAATACATTTTTCAAATTCTTTAAACGATGTACTGGATAGAAATATAGACATTTTTATCGAGGCTACTGGAAATCCCTTAGTAGGAACACAGCATGCTTGTAAAGTAATTCAATCCAAAAAAAATATTATTATGGTAAATGTTGAGGCAGATGTTTTGTGTGGAAAATATTTATCAGACCTAGCAAAAGAAAATAATGTTATTTATTCGATGGCTTATGGAGATCAACCTTCTTTGATTGTAGAACAAATTGAATGGGCTAGATTGAATGGTTTTTTTGTAACATGTGCTGGAAAAGGAACAAAATACCATCCAATTTTTGAGTATTCTACACCAAAAAATGTTTGGGATAATTATGGAATAACACCTGAAGAGGCAAAAAAAGCTAGGATGAATCCCAAAATGTTTAATTCATTTGTCACTGGGGACAAAAGTTCAATTGAAATGGCGGCTGTTGTTAATGCTTCTGGACTAAAATGTCCCAATAATGGTCTTACGTATCCAGCAGTTAACGTCTACGATATTGCAAACAAATTAATTCCAAAAGATAATGGTGGACTCATAGATTGTGAAGGACAAGTTGAAGCAATTTCAAGCATTGACATAAAAAAAAATCAAATAAAAAACGATTTAAGATGGGGCATCTACATTGTTATTAAAGCTCAAAATAATTATGTAAAAGCATGTTTTAAAGAATATGGAATGGTTACTGATAATTCAGGTGAGTATTCTGCAATCTGGAGACCTTACCATTATGTAGGATTAGAACTAGCCCAATCAATATATTCAATTGCTTTGGATAAAAAATCAACAGGATATACTAAATTTTTTAATGCAGATGTTATTTCAGTAGCTAAAAAAGACTTAATATCTGGTGAAATACTTGATGGAGAAGGTGGTTTTGCCTCAAGAGGTAGATTAATAACTTCTAAGGATAGTGTAGAAGGAAATTTTTTACCGCTCGGTTTATCAGATGGTGCAATAATTAAAAAATCAATTAATAAAGATGAGTTTATTAAAATTGATGATGTTGAAATCGATTGGAAGCAGGAAGTTTTAAAAGCAAGAGAATATCAAGTCAATATCTTAAAATAAGGGGGCGTTCTGTTGCCAGGTGCCCCGAACTTTGTAACGTGATTCAAGAATAACAGCTTATATCAAGCAACTTTAGCCGACAGATTAGCACACTTGGGAGTCCATAAAAAGGGTTATCTGCGGTTCTATTGCGGCAAGAAACTGAACTGCGGCTGAACTAAAATGATTCAAATTGACTCACTATTGCGCTCGCTGTTGCTCGCGCGACTTCGCAAAAGAGGTACCAGTTTGGTTTTCAAAGTTGAAGTTTAACTTTGAACCCAACCACCTTTTTTTAAAAAGGGGTCCCACTGCTTTAGACTATATAGCTTAATACAGACGGTTAGAGACGTTGAAAACTTATTTGAGTTTTAAGTACCTAACCTAAAAAAATTTCAAAAATTTTCCAGCGAAATCAACCTTAATACTTGCAAAGACTCAACGTTAATTCTTTGGTATCATGAAGTATGAAGAAAGTGATACCGATCTTGGTTCTGAGTTTGTTATGAACTAAAAAGCCTTCACCCTTATAGAACTCCTAGTCGTCGTCGCCATCATCGGTATTCTGGC
>Ga0066854_10000426_pt1 | contig 14922 bp, 12 predicted proteins | sample ETNtaG_8_FD_65494 | JGI IMG/M metagenome (GOLD analysis project Ga0066854, IMG submission 65494) | Marine microbial and viral communities from oxygen minimum zone, Eastern Pacific Ocean - ETNP201406SV75 | ecosystem: Environmental > Aquatic > Marine > Oceanic | place: Pacific Ocean: Eastern...
ACGACGACGATCACGATGATGACCATGATGAAAGTCACGACGACGATCACGATGATGACCATGATGAAAGTCACGACGACGATCACGATGATGACCATGATGAAAGTCACGACGACGATTAGTAAAACTCAGTGTATCGTGACGGCGTTAAAATTGTTTTATAGACACGTCTTCAGCACTCGTATATTGCTATGCTAAACAGGCACATCTTTACAGTCCTATTGTGTCTACGTCTACCCTTTGAAATATTAAAGATGTGGCGTGCGCCCAATTATCAGCCGAAATATCTTTTGCAAAGACTGGGGGTAACACCCGAGATGTCAAAGGGAGTGGTGTGGGTTCACTGCGCTTCTGTGGGTGAGGTTGTAACTGCTGGACAGTTAATCAGTCAGTTAATGTCCGAGCAAAGTGTTCTTGTCACAACCTCAACTATTGCAGGCGGACACACAGTTAATAAGCTTTTTGGCAATCGTGTCAGTCATTCACTACTCCCCTATGATGTACCTATTTTTGTGAAGCGATTCCTTGCTCGCCTAAAACCAACAATATGTGTTGTGATGGAAACAGAACTTTGGCCTAATATAGTTCATTACTCTCACAAATGCGGTACGCCACTAGTATTAATTAACGCACGGTTATCTGAGCGCTCGGTGAGTCAGTTCACCAGATATGCGCCAAAACTGATTCAAAAAACCCTTAATAAATTTTCTTTCATTTCCGCTCAGGATAAGATCGCAAAGAGAAGGTTTGTAGAGTTGGGCGCCGATCAAGACAAGCTGTCTATTGGGGGGAACCTTAAATTTGATGCCTTTAATCAGATTCAAACAGAAACTTTGACAGAAGTAAAAAAAATAATTGGAGGTAGAAAAACGGTTGTTTTTGCCAGTACGCACGACGCTGAAGAAGACCAAATAATCAGAAGTATTTGTAAATATCAAAGCAGAATCGATGCGTTGCTCGTTATCGTTCCAAGACATCCTGAACGCTTCGAAAAAGTTTATCAAAAAATACTCAACAGCGGGTTGACCGTTGAAAAACGAACCAAAAGTAACGGGTGTAAAAAAAGTACACAGGTATTACTTGGGGATACGATGGGTGAATTAACTTCCTTCTATTCATTGTGCGACGTTGCGTTTATCGGCGGAAGTTTAGACGGCACAGGCGGTCACAACATGCTTGAAGCGGCGCATTACTCGAAGCCAATTCTGTTTGGGCCGAACGTGTCTAATTTTTCCGAAATATCCCAATCTCTTTTGGATGTGGGCGGGGCAATACAAGTTGAAAATTCAGACGACTTAATGGAAAATGTGTGTGAGTTGTTGGTGTGCGGCAATAAACGCTTCTCTTTAGGTAGTCGGTCAAGCAATCTACTCAATAAAAACAGGGGTTGTAGTCTCAAAATGCATGACCTTGTTGGGAGATTTAGAGTAATCGAGCCACCAATAATCAACAAACTCGAGACTCTTTACAGGTGATTGTTTTATAGTGGAGTGGCCTATTTACCTGTTAAGTGAATAAGTTTTTAAGGTAACACCAGTGACTTCGAGGCATAAAGGATTTGCATAGGTGATCACGGCTAGTCCCTTCCTCACACATCAAACGAAATTTGGACTTCAGCCTAAGTTGATATACAATCATAGTATGAAGAAACTATTCTTGCTCCTCGCATTATCCTTCTTATCAGCTCAAAGTTATGCGGGGTCGTGTCCTGATGGTAGTGAGCCAGTTAAGAGTGTTTCTGAGGATGGTACCTATTACTTATATAACTGTGGCAATACTAATAATGAACAAGCATCTTCATCTAGTGCCGATTCAAAAACAAAAGCAGTAGCTGGTATTGATATTGAGAATGACCCTAATATTGACTTTTTCAAACCACCAGTCAAGCCATATCCAACAGGTCAGTTGTACTGGTTTGGACGGATGTGGCAGATGGCAGATTTCAACAACGATGGGTATAGTGATGTACTTTACATAGGTACTATGAATCCAAATAATGTTGATTCGACTGGGGAGGATACTGGTGGAAGTTGCGGCGGTGGAGCTTGTAAAGGAAATAAACCATTACCATCACTTTACTTGGGAGATGCAAAAGGCAAACTTACTTACGCACCTGAGCTACTAATTGATAAACGTGAAGACAGTGGAATGTCACTAGGAAGACAACTTCTTGTTGCTGATTATAATAACGACAATATTCTTGATTTTTATGTTGCTGACCACGGAATTGGCACTCACAACGGCGTTAGGGATAGCTACTTTTTAAGCCAACCGAATGGTACTTGGGTGGAGTCATCAGAAACACATTTAAGTCATTCCAATTTCGTAGTATTTGACCATGGCGGCGCTACTGGGGATATTGATAATGATGGTGATATGGACATTGTTATCACTGAGTTAAACTGGAAAGTAGGAACAAAATTTTGGTGCTTAATGAATAATGGTAGTGGGTACTTAACAAGACGCAACTGTGGCGGAATTTTTGCCTTTGGACTAGAGCTCGCCGATATGGATGGTGATGGTGATTTGGACGCATTAGTGGGTGCACACGAACATGAAAGGAGTATTGACTTTACTGGCATTGTTTGGAATGATGGTAATGGTAATTTCCCTAATTACAACGTAACACCTCTTCCACAACATAAGAAGAAATGGGGCACAATACCCGAAGTATCAGCATCAGACCTAGACAATGATGGTGACCTAGATATTGTTTACAGTAGAGCGGGTATTTTGTATGTGGGCACAGCAATACAAATCATAGAAAACTTGGGTAACAAAAAGTTTAAAGACCACGGAATATTTCCTTTAGTTGAGGCGCCGGATGACTACATGCCTATCCACGAAGGCAATGAATGGAATGACTTTATTGAAATGATTAGATTTAGAGACCTAGATAAAGACGGGGATAACGATATATATTTATCTTCTGGGTCACAAAAGACTAACGGCACTGTTGTTATAAATAACGGTAATTTTAATTTCTCCTTAATTAAGCCGTCTAAAGCAGATGGGCTATATAAAAAATTAGATAATAGCAGTGTAGTAATACCTAAAAAAGTTTTAACTAGTAGAGCCAAAACTAAAGAAACTAAAACTTCAATAAAGTTTGAATCAAGTATCAAAAAGAATGGCAAAGTAGTCTTTGAAGGGGATGATAAATTCCCTAAATTTGATGTAGGGGTTCCACTTACTACCTCAGGTGCTTTATTGGTTGGCTTTAAAAACTTAAAAGTACTTGGTAATAATAAATTAAACGTACGCACACACATAAAATACGGCAATATTGATTTTTCAGTTGGGATTTGCTTTGAGTACTATTCTCAGCATACATTTATGGCTGCTAGAACTAGTTTTGGCAACAAAGACTGGGGTGGCTTAAAGAAAATTATGCCTTCAAGCAGTTGTATAGGGGACTGGGAACTGGATGATAACCAGTCAAAGCTTGCGGAATTGGGTATATATGCTGTAATGGCTGATATACAAAGAAATGCTTTTCAAATACTTGAAGCTCTAGATAATAACTCAACAATTGATTTAGGTGATATGCGCTCCCTTATAAAATAAATAAAGTTTGAAGTTTCATTATCTGATGAGATTAATATACCCAGTTACACATTAATTAACTCTCCCTCACACATCAGACAGGATTTTGATCTTGGCTTAAGTTGATGTACAATCGTAGTATGAGGAAATTCTTTCTTATCATACTGCTATCTCTTGGTTTAACGACTACGTCTTACGGCAGTTATCTTGATGACTGGCCTGATGACTCTATATGTAGCTGGCTTAAACAGAAGCCAACCCACGAAGGTTACTTAGGGCAAGCTAAAAAGAGAGGACTCAGTTGCGGAGGCGAGGTGGCAATTAAACCCTCAACTGCCGCCTCTGTAGAAGATGCGGAAGCTATTCAAATCGAACCTGCAGAATTAGAGATGACCAGCAGGCTCGTTGGTGAATTTAATTTAAAACAACTCAGTGAAAACCTTAATCCAAATCTTGGGGTGCTTTCAACGCTTATAGGCAAAGTCGACATAAATCAAGATGGGTACGATGATTTTGTAGTTGGTAATGCTGCTTTTGATAACCAACATCGTAATGCGGTGAACGAGTTTTCTAAGCCTGTTTTTTTATTTTGGAACAACAGCATCAAAGAATATGTTGTTGATGGCGATGTTCAGAAGGGCCTCCCTTTCATGTATTTCCCACACAGAGTTCATAGCTCAGTCAATCCAAAAAATGGGCTGACGTATTTATTTGTTACAGATACAGGACATGACTTGGCGAACTATGATTACTCCAAGGGCATGAACAACCTGCCACCTAATTGTGGCGCTCAAAATCGTCTTTTTACCTATGACCCGTCGTCTGGAGGCGTAGAAGAGGTTCAATTGCCACAGTTAAATGACTATTCTCACGGGCTAGCAGCAGGGGACATGAATGGTGACCAAGTAACTGACTATGTTGTATTGAATATTAACGCCATTGGCTTTCCAGAAAAGTGCTTATTTAATGGCGAAGAATATACAAACGAAAGCTACATTCTTTATTCAAACAAAAAGGGTGGTTTTGATAAGGTCGACCTCAAGTTAAACTACAAGAAAGCCACACATGACAGAAGGAAAAAAACCCACCCCGCAGGAACAGTTGCCGTTGATAGCAACAACGATGTTTATTTAATATTAGGAAGTACACATTTTAGTGACAGCATATACGCATTTAAGCAAGATTCCAAAGCTTCATTCACTGAAACTAGCCAAGTAAGCGCCCCAGAGTTCATGAGAGTCGATGGTGCGTCTGCATCACATGCCGAGGTTCTTTATGCTGATATTGATGCTGATGGCGTTAAGGAGGTTGTTTCTGGCATAGTTAATAGCAAACATGATGGCAGATATGTGCAATTACTTGATTTTAGTAATGGGCAGCTTACAGACAGGTCTCATGATTTAGTTCAATCACTCTCTGACGCAAGTAAAGGCAAAGATTGGTGTGTTGATTTATTTTTTAATGAACAAACAGCCTGGAATCAGCCCATTTTAACTTGTACTCATATGAGGGCACCTGCCTCTAAAAATAGAGGGTCTTTCTTTACGTGGACAGAGGGCAAATTGCAACTTGCAAAAATCAAGTCAGATAGCTTAAGCGACTGGACCAGACGTTTTTATCCTGTAACTCTAGGCCAGAAAACTGTTTTTGTGGGTCACGAAATTCAAGGAAAAAGGTTGATTGAAGGTCGTGCATTGTTTGACTCAATTCACCTTTACTTAATTCAACCCCCAAAAGAAAAGTTGCCACCATCAAATACTTTTGACGGAAATTATTACTTCAAATTGATTATTACTCACTCAGATGGACGCTTTTTTTCTCCTGGTGGGGGTTTAATAGAAATAAAAAATGGAATATTAAGTGTGTGGAATACGCGCCGAACGCTCAAAGATGTAGATTCAACAATTGATAAGTTTGATACCTTTAAGGGGTACATTGATGAAAACGGTGACTTTCAAGCAACTTTTGAATTTAATGGCTGTGGGCCAGGCGACTGTCAAGAGGAGCTTATCTCCTTGGAGGGTAATATTCACAGTGATAGTAAATTGTTTGGAGGCTTTTTAAATAAGGTTATCTCATTTGAGTTACAAAAAAAATAGTGAAAGAGGGCTGTTCTACAGAGGTCATTTATTGTAGCTCCCAGCTAACAAGCAGAACGCATGTAGTTTTTAGTTGTTGAATTTCACCTTTTGAGCGCGAGACATGGCCACCCCTCTCATATTTACCCAGACTCTTTAGACCCCAGGGGCTCATAAGCGCTCCCACTACTATTGTTATACCCTCCCTCACACATCAAACTAAATTTGGACTTTAGTTCAAGTTGATGTGTAGTCAATATGCTTGGCTGTTGATGGCGCGTTACCGGCAGGTAGTACAGAATAGAAAAATGTCACTCGCTCTTGGGCTATATAAACAATATCCGTATTACGTGGCACCCATAGCACATCTCCAGGGCCGGCTTCGAATATTTTGTCACCAACTTGTAACGTGAACTGCCCCTCGAGTATGTAAATAACCTCGTCATAAGTTATATGCCAAGGTATAGAGCAATCTTCAAAAACACCAATCCCAGCCCCCAGTTCATCGGAAAACGACACATTGACCAAACCGATGGTTTTCATGCCGTTGACAGGCTCAAGATCAAGGTCTTTTTTACGGAATATCTTTGTTTCCAGCATAGCGCCTCTCCTTATCGAGTATTAAATACTGAGTAATTGTAATGGTTATATTAGAGAAGGCAAAATAAATGAATAGTAGGTGTATTTCATATCATATTAATTCGGACTCTTTAGGCCTCCGGCGAGGCTTAAAAAGGACGGTGCGATTTTAATTAAGGGTAAGTTTGATCAATCCTAAATAGAAAAGTTATAATCTAGAATTCAAAAAGCAAAAGAAAGTTGAGGATGAGTAGAGGCTCGATAGAAAAATCAGATAGAAAAAATACCTCAAATGACTTGGAGGCTGGCTTTGAGGTTTCGAGTGATTTTGTGGGGTTTGATCAGAAAAATGATGTTTTTCGCCGATCATGGTGGGACAGTTCTATTAAAAGTAAAAAAACCAAGCTGTTCTACGACACTTATCGCGAACCGTTAACAGCCTGGCGTAAGGCAGATGGCTACACACAGAAAGACTATGCATTAAGAAATGCTGCTTGGCATGTAAGCGACCTCTTAACTGAGATTAACAAGGGTGGCGATCGCAGAGAGGGGTTTTCGGATGCATTTACCCTGCAAACTGCGGTTGCAGATAATAAAATTGACATGGGCTCAGAACAGCAGGCAAGTGATGAGGTAAAGAAAATAGCCCTGGCATTTGGGGCCGGACTTGTGGGCATAACCAGTTACGACAGTCGTTGGGAATACAGTCGGAAATTCAGCGACATGAGTGCAACCTCTAGACCTGCTGAAATTCCTGATACTTTAAACAATGTTATTGTTATTGCGCAGCCTATGGACTACGAATTAGTTAGAACGGTGCCTTCTGCCCTGAGTGGCTCTGCAACGGGGCTAGGGTATTCTCATGATGCTCTTGTTGTGCTTTCGCTAACACAATACATCCGCAATCTTGGCTATGAAGCAATAGGCAGTATGAATGATACATCCCTCGCAATTCCTTATGCAATTAAGGCTGGTCTGGGTGAATATGGCAGGCACGGCTTGTTAATCACTCCGAAGTACGGCCCTCGAATCCGTTTGGGAAAAGTTTACACAAACTTGCCTTTAGCGCATGATCGACCAATTACATTTGGTGTTAAAGAGTTCTGTGAAATCTGCAGACGCTGCACCAAGGGATGCCCTGTAAAAGCCATTTCAGATGGTCCGCCGTCAGAGGTGGTTCATAATCAGTCAAACATAAGCGGTGTAAGCAAGTGGTCTGTAGACGGTGAAAAGTGTTTTGGATTTTGGACGGCGCAAAATAGCGATTGCTCCATCTGTATACGTGTATGCCCTTACAATAAAGACTATTCTCGCTGGCTTCACAAACTAGGCCTCCGACTTGCTGGCACAAGATTGCGTCACTTTATGCTATGGCTCGATGTTAAGTTGGGCTACGGTGAGCGGCAAAAATCCTCACTGTGGTGGCAAGGGGCTCAAGAAAAACTTCTGGCCAGATTTGCAAAAATATTTTTTAGAGAGGGCCCCAAGTAATTCAACTCACTATACTTACCCTTCACAAGACCTTGTGAAGGCTCACTAATGCACCTGTTATTATTGTTATACCCCCCCGCTCAATTAAGTGCGCAAACTTGTTTTCACAGCTACTGGCTCTTTCTTTATGTTCTCTCGAATGAAAATATAGAGACCACTAATAGTAATGAGTGTCATTCCCAGTATCGAGTAGATGTCAGGTATTTCACTATAAAACCAGAAGCCGTTGCCAATAGCCAAAATCAACATAACATACTCAAAAGGGGCTATAACTGGAGGTGATGCTATCCGATATGCTGAAGTAAGCAGCAGCATCCCGGCACTGCCGATAACACCAATTGCCAGAAGCGCCCAAACAACAAAATCGTTATAAAAAGTCCAGTCCCTTATAAGGTATTCTAGGTTTTTAGATTGAGAGGGTTGAAGCTCTATGAGTGGTATTAACAACCAAAAAACAAAAGCAAGAGCTGCACTTCCCCAATACAAATGCAGCATCTGTTGAAAAACAGTGTCTTTTCCGCGAGTGTATTTAGCAATCATCATTGATAATGAGTACGTAGCAGCAGAAATAATAGGAAGCAGTGCAACCAGATTAAACTCTTTAGGATTAGGTTTTACAATGAATAAAACACCAATAAAACCAACAATAATTGCACTGATGCGATAAACACCAATTTCGGTTTTAAATATAATTTTTGAAAATATTGTTATAAACAATGGACTAATAAAGAATAAGCTGGTCGCTTCAGCCAATTCCATCTTGCCCAAGGCAAAATAGAAACACAAAAAACCTGTAAAAAAGATCAAGACTCTAGCAGTTGCAAGCAGTGGGTACCCAGAGCTGAAACAAATAGAGCGTTTGGTTAATTTAAGAAAAATAAGAAGTATTAGGCCGCCCATTACTCCCCGAGTAAACAATATTTGTGTCAGAGATGCATAATCAGAAAGTTCTCGGATTAGAACGTCCTGAATGCTAAAAAGCATCATTCCAAAGAACACAAAAAAGATGCCGAGCCTGTCATCGTTCATATGAATCCCCTAAATTTACCACTCATGTGAATTACATAATATTAAATAGTGCAATTGTTAATTTTATGGAGATTATATTCTTGTTTGCTGTTCTAAGTATTATTAAGTGAGTGGTGGGACTCATAAGCGCACCTGATACTATTGTTGTGCTTGCTTTCACGCGAGAAAATACATCTTCACAGTAGTTGGCAGTAATTTCTTTATAATAAAACTTCGATTAGGCGTGTTTATGAAGCTCAAAAACAAAGATCAATGGCTCTACAGTGAGCCAAACTCATACCAAATAACAGTATTTGTTGTTTTGATACTCTTGGCGCTGTTCATTGGTCGCAACTTCTTCTTTTCGAGCCTTTCTGACCCTTCCGCATACGAAAATGAGATTTCTGACAACAATAGGGCGAATGTTGTTGAAAAAAAATATGCTCTTGCATCCAATGAATACAGAATGGAGGAGGCGATAGCCGTCTCTCAAAGAGCAGCACTTGCCCTCACTAATTTTTTTGTTCCCACGGCGAATGCCAGTGAACATGGTCTGGTTTTAATTAAGACTGGGAGTTTAAATTTTGCAGTTAAAGATTTTGACACAGCATATAAATCAATCATAACAAAGATTCATAATAGTCATGGCTACATTGTGAATGAATATAGTCATGAGTCAAAAAATACCAATTTAGAGATTAAGGTGCCGATTGCAAGCTTTCATAAGCTTTTTGAGCTAATAGAACAAGAGGCTGATCAAGACTATTTAATAACAAAATCCGTTAGATCTCAGGACGTGACTGAAGAGTATTTTGACGTAGAAACTAGGATTAAATCTAAAAAGGCAATTGAGAGTCGCTACCTGGATATATTGTCTATGGCAAAAAATGTCGAAGAAATATTAATGATTGAAAGTCAGCTTGGCAACATCAGAACAGAAATTGAGCAAGCAGAGGGTAGATTGCAATATTTAAAAAATCGTAGTAACTATAGTACAATTAATCTTGCGATATATGAGTTTAAAGTCGCCGAAGTTAAGCCAACCAAGCCAATAGAAAAGCCTTCGCTAGCCTCCAAAATTAAAGATTCTATAATTATGGGTTGGGGCCAAGTGGAGTCATTATTGTTGCTTTTGATTAGTAATTGGTTTGCTATTCTTCTTGCCCTCGGTGTTGGATATTATGCCAAAAGGAAGTATCTAAAACATCGGTCTAAATAATATTGGTAGTTCTCATATTTACCCAGACTCTTTAGGCATGGGAGGAGGCTCACAAACACCTCTGATACTATTGTTACACTCTCCCTCACACAACAAACCAACTTTCAATTACGCCCTCTACTATTAAGTCGATAGGTTCAGATGGTGTATGCTTAAAGTGGAGTTGTTCCTTGATCTAAGCAATGTCAAAAAGCACTTTACAATCTATATTCCATGTGTTTAATATTGAGGGGTGTGGCTAAGTGTTGTCATATTCATTCAACCATTCGTCATCTAAAAATTGAATTTCAAAGCCTTTTTTTCTCCTCATTGATATAATGCGAACATTCTTAACCAATTTTATTGGCGGTGTTTTTGAGCTTTCTTAATTTCGGCGACAAAGATATAACCTATAAGGCTGCAGGCGGAAAAGACGGCATTCGGCAATTGGTTGACTGCTTTTACGACACAATGTCAGAGAGCGATAGGTACCAAGTATTACGAAACCTGCACCCTGATGATTTAACTCTCTCCCGAGATAAGCTTTGGCGATTTCTTTGCGGTTGGATGGGCGGAGGCCCTACTTATCAGGATACATATGGTGAGATTAGCATTCCAGATGCCCATGCCCATATTTGTGTAACTTATGAGCTTAGAGATGCTTGGATGTCTTGCATGCAAGAGGCGATTGGCGAACAAAGTTTTAGCAAAGAACTTGTTGAATATTTAATGACACAGCTAGCCTTCCCTGCAGAAAGGATTCGGCAGGTTTCGGAACAATCTTAAGAGTCGCTATACAATTTCGGCCATAACAAATAAGTTATCGCCTATATTGACAATTGACAGAGCATGTTTGACGATATCCGTGCCATATCTTTTTGCTTAGTGCTTGCTTGGCTTGGACTTTTTTCTAGTGGGTATATACTGGAGTTAAAATTAACACACAGTCTTGTTATGAAGAAAATAGCCCCACTATTACTCCTCCTCTTCTCAACTCAAGGTCTCGCAGCATCATGCCCTGATGGCAGTGAGCCAGTTAAGAGTATTTCTGTGGATGGAAGCTACTTCGAATATAAGTGTAGTCAATATGCTTGGCTGTTGATGGCGCGTTTCCGGCAGGTAGTACAGAGTAGAAAAATGTCACTCGCTCTTGGGCTATATAAACAATATCCGTATTACGTGGCACCCATAGCACATCTCCAGGGCCGGCTTCGAATATTTTGTCACCAACATCGCTGTTACTATTGTTAAAATCTCCTTCACACAACAAACCAACTTTCAATTACACCCTCTATTGTTAAGACGATAGGCCGGTTACTAGAGTTCCCTGATCTAAGTAATGCCCTCCTAGGCACTCTCAGAGCATATAAATTTCATAACCTTTCTTTCATAACTCAGCATTTTTCAATCACCACGCTACCGATGGAGTAGCCTGCACCAAAGCTGCATATCACGCCTAATTGGCCCGCTTGAAAGTCATCTTTATGTAGGTGAAAGGCAATGATTGAGCCAGCTGAGCTGGTATTCGCATAGCGATCTAAGATCACGGGAGACTCTTCAAGGCTGGCCTCACGTCCTAGTACTCGCTTGGAAATAAGTCCATTCATGCTTAAATTCGCTTGGTGCAGCCACAGTCGAGTGAGGTTGTCGGCAGGAATTTCCAGTTCATCAAGCTGAGCGTTAATATGTGCCGCCACCATAGGGCATACTTCTTTAAAGACCTTGCGACCGTTTTGAACAAATAGCTTGTCCATTTTGCCTAAGCCCGACTCGTCACAGCGATTTAGGAAGCCCGCATTGTTACGAATATTGTTTGAGAAAATCGTTTGTAGCTTAGTGTTTAAAACTTTAAATTGGTTTTCGCTGGTGGCCTGAGTCGCATCTTCCAAAACAACTGCGGTACAAGCATCGCCAAAGATGAAGTGGCTATCGCGATCACGGAAGTTTAAGTGGGCGGTGCAAATCTCGGGATTGACCATCAATACACATCCAGCGGAGCCAGATTGAATGGCGTTTACAGCTGACTGAATGCCAAAAGTAGCCGAGCTACAAGCGACGTTCATATCGTAGGCAAAACCGTTTATTCCCAGCGCGGTTTGCACTTCAACGGCAACGGCAGGATAGGCACGCTGCAAGTTTGAACAGGCTACAATAACCATATCAACATCAGCCGCTGTTTTACCGGCTTGAGTCAGGGCCTCTTTAGCGGCAGAAACGGCCATTTCACACTGAATGGACGGCTCATCGTTAGGGCGCTCAGGGATATAAGGAGTCATCCGTTTTGGGTCTAAAATACCTGTTTTATCAACAACATAGCGGCTTTTAATGCCAGATGCTTTATCGATGAAAGCGCTGCTACTTTCTGCTAAAGGCTCTAATGTTCCAGCCTCTATTTGAGATTTATTACTTTCATTGTAATCGCTCACAAAAGCGTTAAACGCCCCTACCAGCTCATCGTTGGAAATGGATTGGCTTGGGGTGTATAAGCCTGTGCCGCTGATTACTACTTGTTTCATATTGTTCCCTACAGATAAAATATTATTAGGCGCTATCCAAACTACGCCAAAAGCTTGTCGCACAATTATAGCCGCATCAATAAGACAGGAGCCTTCCTACAAGTTGGAGAGTTTATTTTCGCGAATAAACGTGTATACGCCAGATAGTACGATAATTACAGCCCCACTCAGCGTCAGTGAGTCCGGCCTTTCTGAGAGAATTATGACGGCTAAAATCATAGCAAACACCAGGCGCGAGTAACGGAATGGCGAAATAACAGACACGTCTCCATCGCGAGTAGCGAGAACGACTGCGTAATAGCCAAGTACGCCGACAAACGTGGCGGAGAGTAAATACAGTATTTCGGCTGGTGCGGGCATAACCACGGCTGAATAGAAAGGCATGGCAATAAAGCCTGAGATGCCGCATGCAAAAAAGGCATACATGGAAACGGTTGTCGTTGAAATCTCAAAGCGCATAGCACGTGTTACTAAATCCCTTACTGCCAAAAATAAAGTTGAAATAACCGCTAGAAGTGATGCTGGCATAAAGCTATCAAATCCTGGGCGTAAGATTAACAATACCCCACAAAACCCCACTATTACGGCGGTCCAGCGTCGCCAGCCAACTTTTTCTCCAAAAAATACCGCCGCCCCTATTGTCACCATTAGTGGGGTTGCCATTAAAATTGACGTCGCAGAAGAGAGCGGTGTCAAGGCGATCGCCGAAACAAAGAACAATGCTGCAAACAGTTCACAAAATGTCCGAATGATAAGGGGCTTATTTAATAGATCTTTGTGCAGAATGGGCGCACGAGTTAGAAGTGCAGTAATTAAGAATACGAGAGATCCACTAAAGCCAAGAATGATTAATATTTGCGATACAGGTAAATGTGATGAAAGAAGCTTGATAAATAAATCTTCAAGAGCAAATCCAGCCATAGACAAAATCATGAATAAAATGCCTCTTAAGTTTTCCATCGCTTTTTAGCTATTATGAATTAAAGTTGAATTATGGCCATGGAGCTATAGCCTCTAAAGCCATTCTTACTGCATTAAATTAGTAGCTCTCCAGGCAGCCTGAAGTAATGAGTATACTTACGAATCTCATGTGAGATACGGTTTTGGTTTGAGCATTAAATAGCTAATAGGAGACACTTGTCACCTTTTAGTTTTTCTTTTTGTGGAGATAGTAGGCGTATTCATCCATATAACGATATTCATTCTCAATATAATCATCAATCACCCTTTGGGAGGGGAAGAGTCCGGTTGCGAAGTACAAGTAATAATAGGCGTCCTTGCCTATTGCGCTTACTAGGCAAGATTTAAGCTCATCATACGCCTGATGCCTGTCGGCTGAATTTTCTCGAGTTCTATTGGTATAGCCTACGTAGACAGTGGGCCTAAATATAGCCTCTTTAGCGCATTCTGGACACTTTTGCGCCACAGTTAAATCGTATTCTGGACACTCTTTTGCTGCCTTATCTAGGGTGTCTTTAAACCTGCTAGAGGTCTTTCTAATGGCATCGTAATCATCATAATTAAGGGCAATTGAGTAAGCGTAGTATGGGTTGCTATCAATGAGTTTTTCAGATATTTCTATATTTCCGGTTTTTACGTCTATAAACCCATCTTCCTTAAGTGTAAACAGGTGCTGGTATGGTAAGTGATAATAGTTCCACATTGCTTTAACACCAAAGGTGTCTTGAATATGACCTTCAGTAATGATGAGCTGGTTATCTTTCTTGTCTAGAAAGTCTGCAATAGCTCTAAACTTAAACCCCTCGCCTTGAGCGGTATAAAGCTCACTTTTGTTACCAATAGGAACAATAAGTCTAGCAAAAGAAAAGTCTAAGTTTGAATCGTATTTAGCATATTGATTCCACCCAAACAGCCACCCAACTCTTTTGCTTTGGATGTCAAGTGTATGGAATTGTATCGGCAGAAACTCACCCTCTTGTATATACATCTCTTGAAGGTGCCTCTTGTTGCTCTTCCAGCCTTTCTCATATATTAACTCAGTATCATCTAGGATTATGCTGTAATAGTAATTACCACTGTCGTAGGTACGCTTTAAGGCTGACCATGGGTGTCCTATGAACTCAAGCTTGTAAGTACCTTTTGGTGTCTGTACAGAGTCTTCATACTTAATAATGGTATTACTTTTATAGAAAAGAGAGCGATGACTGTAGCCAAGAAGCTTGTCATCAAAGTCTAACACCTTCATCCATTTCTCATTGTAAGGTGTGTATTTATAGTCTTTGTGGTTTATGTCTGTGTTGTGGTTTCTATCGTCATTATTGAGCAGCCCAAGGATGTTACTGTCAAGAGAGGGTTGTTGCCTGACTCTAGTGTTAATCTGTGGCTCGTAGGTATAGTAAACCTGTCCTGCGACTTGTTGGACTTGGCCATTTTGGTAGGTGTTCAAGCTCAATTCATCTGCTAAGGAGTTTAGAGAGAATATGGTCAGAATGAATATCCAATACTTCATGAGGAGATTGTACCGAATTTATGTTGAAGCTGGCTT
>Ga0066854_10000427_pt1 | contig 14922 bp, 6 predicted proteins | sample ETNtaG_8_FD_65494 | JGI IMG/M metagenome (GOLD analysis project Ga0066854, IMG submission 65494) | Marine microbial and viral communities from oxygen minimum zone, Eastern Pacific Ocean - ETNP201406SV75 | ecosystem: Environmental > Aquatic > Marine > Oceanic | place: Pacific Ocean: Eastern...
CTCCTCTGCGTTGGTCAGACCATCGCCATCCCAGTCGGCACCGCCGTCATCAGGATTCAGAGGGTCGGAACCATCGGCGCTGACGCCGGTGGATCCTGCCATCATTACGAGAAGCAGAGCAATCAACATACTCTTGTTCTTTGTTTTCTGCATTTTCTTTTCACTTCCAAATTCAGTTTAGAGAACCCGCTGTTCTCTCTTTCCGGTGAGCGCGCGCGCTGAAGAAGGCGCAAGAGACTCGAGCCGGGAGGTTCGGATGATAGTCTGGAACTAGCTGATTCAAGGGTTCTTCGACTGACAAAACGCTGTACTGAGCGCTGTTTTGCTCGTCTCCAAAACCTGCTTTACCTCTGCTTGCTCCTCCTTCTCTATTCATCCATTCTCACGGGCTTTCACAGGGAACCCACTGTTCCCTCTGATTCTGGAGCCCCTCGGGTCATATTTCAAGGGTTCCCGTGACTGAATCACGGGGTGAGCTTCGCTAATTCAGCGTTGAACCGAGCGGAGCCGAGGAAATACAGCACCGGGGCTGCAAGAGTGCTAATCACGAGAACTACTAGGAACACGCTTGACCATAGCTCGATTCCACGGCCGAGCGTGAGGTAAAGGAACCAGCCAAAGAGGATGGAAATCCACATCCTGTAACGGCGGCTGAATAAGGAGACGCGTGCCTTCACCAAATCATCAGAGTAGAGCTGTGGGGCATCCTCTGGATCAACTAGGTCGTTGTCGACAGCACAGCGCACGCAGACCTGGTAGCGCGGTCCATTGCCACTTACAAACTGGTTGAGCGGGTAGTTCTGGGTGCATATCCTGCAAGTGGGCATGTCGCTCAAGTAAACCACAAAGGCGCGCTCCTTCAACGCTACGGTCGGCTAGGTAGCATCCAGTGCCTAGATATCCTCGGCACTAATCCAGCCAACCTCGAGCCTAGAGAGCCATGCATCCGTGGCCGCCTGAAACAGGCGACTCCGGGGTGTACCAATGGTTCGTCCATCGATGCTACCAATTGCACGGACTCCCATTCCACTTCCGCACACCACCATCTCAGACGCGCGCAGTATCATGTTGAGAGTCAACTTGGCCGGCCTAACCGGGATGCCTGCTGCCTCGAGACCTGGACGAATCTGTTCAATAGTCACTGAGTCCAGAGCGCCATCACTGTGCCGAGGATGGTAGGCCACTCCATCGTGGTCGAGCAGAAGCGGGGCACAGCGATCACCATCCACTAGGATGTCTTTCTCAAACAGCAGAGCGATGTCCGCGCCATGCTCGATAGCGGTCAGCCTCGCGTCCCTGTACGGTTCCCACTCTGCGTGCTTGGTGCCTCTGACGGGCTCGTCCCATGTGGGGGCCGCGAGAGATATCGCTGCCAGAGGATCTTCGGGCCAAGTCCGGATGACGGTTGGTTCGACGTAGTGCTCCCCGTTCGACCTTACTCCAACTCTGACGAGGAAGGCGGCTTGGTCTGCGCTGTCGTTCTCCTCACTAGGGAGTTCGAGGTCATTCAGGGCCTCAAAGACACTCTCGGCTAAGTTATCAGGAGTCTGTATACCTAGGACTGTGGCGTGGCGGTGAATCCTAGCGAAGTGCATGTCCGCTGCGAGGAGGGATGACCTTCCGTCCCAAGCGATAGCCGACCAAACAGCTGAACGAGGCTCGGGCATGGAGTGCGATGGGGGTTAGTGCTTCAATTCCTTGTAGGCATCACAACATGTCATCGAGGAAGGACGGATCGACGTCCTCGTCCTCTTCATTCAGTTCCTCAGCCATGTCACCAAGGTCGTCAAAGTCTAGGTCATCAGCCATGTCATCGAGGTCATCGATGTCGGTCTCGTCGGGACCGACGCCCAGAAGTTCGTCAATTACGGCCTCCGAAGCGTCGGGAGCGTTTGTATCGGCATCCTCTTCCAATTCAGCGTCCTGCGCTGAACTGAAACTTGGGCCGTCATCATCGACCATCAGGTCGTCTTCGAAGTCATCGTCACTGAGTCCCGCTGCCTCTCGTGCCATTTGCTCCTCGAGTTCGACTTCGAGGGCCCCCATCTCCCAAGGCTCAGGGGCCGCCTGCTGGCGCGGCCTGATGACCATCAGGGCGCCAATTAGAATCATCACGGCCGAGACCATTGCGATGAGCGTGTTCATGTCGCCGCTCATCAACTGGTCATACCAAGATTCGCCTGCTTCGCCCTCCCCTCCATCCGATGAGCCGAACGAGGCCTTTGACCACGGTCTTACCTCAAGTGGGTCAACAGCGAGTCGGTGGACCTCTCCATCGAAGCCCACGATGGCGAGCCAATACGTGGCTGCATTGTTGACGGCTTCACCTTCGATATCACTGAGTATCATCATCGTGGTCGGATGTTCAATGAGTCCAACCCGAGTCGCCTCCGAGGTGATCTCGAACGGCTCAAGCGAGATGAATGCCAAATAAGACTTAATCTGGGGGTCGTTGGAATCGTCCCAGCGAATCTCTACATGGTCACCTGAAGGATTCCAGTTTGCTCTGATACCGGTTATCTCGGCGAGGTGCAGACCGGGGTCTAGCGAGTTCTCATCAATTAGGCTAATCATCTCCGGCTGCAGGTTGCTGTCCCAGTAATTACCAGACGAGTCGACGGGCACCACAACGACCCAAATCGGCACCGATGGCGCGAGAGACTGTCCTGCCGACAGGGTCTCCAGTAGGATTGGCATCTGAGCCTCGCGGCTCACCACTATGGCAGGCTCCATGTTGCCTATCGAGTCAAATGGTGCTCCGGCTGCAGCATAGATCCAGTACTCACCTATGTCAGAAGCCTCACTCTCTGGGAAGGTGACGAACATGGCGTCGCCGTCGTCCGGCGACCGATCCTCGAGAATTGGTTTACCGAGCCTGTTCGGTGGTGAGATATCGCCTCTGTTGTCAAGTGGGGAGACCAGCACCATGTGCTCTTCCATCCCAGTCAGATGCACATTTCCTACGATGTCATGCGTGGTGATGGTGACGTAGAGAGGGATTGATGGGACTATTGGCTGAGATGAGAGCGTTTCCACGGTGCTACCGTAGAGCGCGGTGGTTACAGTGATATGGAGCTGCAAAGCCCCTCCTATCTGCCTCTGGTCGATTTCGATAAGCCCGCAGGAGGCGGGATCGTCGCTGCAGTGACGATCGCGATCGGCTGGATCAGGATGTTTGGCCCAGATCTCGGTAAGGTCGTTCAGTGGATAGTCTGAGACCCATATGACATAGTGGCTGAAGTCAGCGGCGAGGGACCGGTTCCACACGATATCAATGGCGGTGCCATCGTCACTCGGATGATCCCATGCGCTGAGCCCTTCTACCCTCGGAGGTGGTTGGCCCTGCCCTTGCATGTTCACCATTGGCGTCGCGTCAACGACGAGAACGTCGTCGAGGTTCTCATTGCCCCAGTCATCAGCAGCTACTACTCCAATCCAGTAGGCCACGCCATTCTCAAGCGAGGATTCGCCCATTGAGTCGATTACTATCTCGCCTGTAGTGCAATCTGTGACATACGCTGCAACGGGCCAACCATCCACGGTCGAAGGAGGCTGGAACCCAGAGGCGGGCAATACGTACACTGTGTGATAGATACAGTCCTCTTCGTCATTCGGAGTCCAAGTGACAATAATTCGGCCTCCCTCGTCATCGGGGGCGTCGATTGCTGACGTATCGGTGATTGGAGCCGGTGGAATACCGTCATCGAGCCCGCCGGCAGTCACTATTGGTCCGAAGACGGTTGCATTGGCCGCGTCGAACTGCCCAGCCTCGTCGACGCATGCAGCGGCCAGCCAGTAGGTCTTTCCTGGCTCGAGTTGTAGAACCGTTGAGTTGCCAGCACCGTAAGCGACGTCTATTTCGCCGCTGAGGGCTATTGCATTGCTGATTGAGTGCTGGACTGCCCATATCCGGGTCCGATCAGGGTCTAATTCGGTGCATGCAGACCACTCGACGTAGATTGTGCCGGCTGAGCCTCCAGATATCGGTTCGGCTCCCAGCCAATCAGGCGGGAATGGTACCTCATCAGTCGGAGTGGCACTATCCGGCCACGACATCGGCAGGCCCACCGAGCCATCTGCATAGGCGATAGCAATGGCGGCCCTGTACTCCCTATCCTCTGCTAGGGGGACCTCTGTCCCCTCCCGGTCTGCGGTGGTGATGGTGGCTGTGGTTTGTGACCAGAACGGAATCTCAATGTAGGTGGAGAACTCAGAGAGCTTATCTTGGGTAATCTCCCAGTCGGGGTCGTCAGTGGCATCCCAAACATACAGCCTGTATGCGTTCCAAGCCGCATCCTCTGCCGGTAGCCAAGAGGCTTTCAGCACGCCACCGCCGTCGTTTGGTCTATCGATGAACGAAGTCATCTCGGTAGGCACCTCCACACGCTGCCAGTCGTAGGTGATGCGAACCTGTATGGAGCCGTTCTTAGGAGATTGCATCTGGATGTGTAGTTGAGCGGATGACGAGCCTGGAGCGAGGTTAGAAACTGCTGCTTGGAAGGAGCTTTCGATGAGGGGATTCATGGCAGCCAAATCCCATATGCCCGAGTAGTTCAGGAACCGCGACTCGGCTTGGACCCAAGCCCCTGATTGAGGCGCTGACAGCGTCAGAGCTCCTGTGTACAGAGGCAGTTTTCCGGGAATCCACATCTCATTGCTCTGTGGAATAACAATCGGGTTCTCGTCGGTGATTAGGACTGTTGACATACCTGGATGCGCGGTTTCAGTGATGTCCCAAGAACTACCCGCATACAGCGCAATCAGTGGCTCGGCTCGGCGCTGGTGACCTCTATCGAGTTCCCTAAGGCTCTCCACTGGTTCGAATAAGTGTAGACCATCCTCCGCGACCACGTAGAGGGCTGAGTTATCGAGGAAGGCCGCGGATATTCCAGGCACAATCTCCGAGGTCACCCTCGAGTGATCTCCACCAGACCTCACCACGTCTATTCCTCTAGGACTCACTACCGCGATGTAATCGCCGTCCGAGACCATCTGGAAGGGGGGCCATGTCAGGAGGGTGTTGCGTCCCAGCCCCGTCTCCATCTCCATCATCGTCGCGTTCCAGTGGACCAAGGGCTCGCTGTCAGTAGCGATGTGTACACCCCAGTCGTCAGTCGCGATAGCCCTGACGTCGTTGCTTGGAATCATGTCGATTTGATAGGTCCCGTTCGCCATGTCGGTGGCGATGTCCCACGCTGCCACGCCGGGCCTAGTCGGACCCTGACCGTTATGTGAGATGAATACGGCAGCGTCGTGGTAGAGGACTGTGGAAGAGCCGTCTGGATTGACGACTAGTCGCGAGGTCGCTTCGGCGAAAACTATGCCAGAAACTGTGTTGCCGATGAGGCCGTCTCCGAAGTTAAGCGTGTTGAGAATGGAGAGGTTGTCACGGTGGAGCACAGTCAGACCAGCTGCACCTCCTGCGAACACTGTGCCGTTGCCCTGTATACCGGTGGTCTGAGTGCTGCCGTTAGTGCTCGGCGAGCCGATGGCGAAGAGGTGCTCAATGATGGGTGTTGGGAGGCCGTCAATGGTGGTGATTGGGTCATCCCAGTCGTCCCTAGTGGTGTTCCAAAGTCCGATGCCACCGTAAGTAGCGACCATGATATGATCGCCGTACTCAAGGAAGTCGCGCACGGTGTTGCTGGGTAGACCTGCAATCAGACTACCGTGGCCCCACGTGCGCGTGTTGGTGTTGAATGTCTGGTAGCCGGCTGCCGAGCCCTGGTTCCCCATCAATCCAACATACATCGTGCCGTCGTCTTCAAGCACCATCTCGTCCATCTGCGAGTGGAGAGCCGCCGGAGTTGGGGCGAAGATTCGGTTAGTTATATCGATTGACCACAGTCCACGCCCAGCAGTGCTGACCCAGAGTTCCTCGCCATCGAATTTGAGAGAGTTGATGACGTCTTGATTGGCATTGTAGCCGAACTCCCAGCGAACCGAACCATTGGCAAGCAACTCGCCCTGAAGGACTGAGGAGGCGTAGTACCCGTTGGAGCTGCTGGTCAGAGCGACCCAAACATGAGTCTCGTTTGACTCGAACTCGACGACCCTTCCACTGGTCAGACCAGCGAGTTCGTCAAAGCCGCTTACAATCAGGCCTGTGTTATCCAGTCTGTCAACGCGATTCAGTCCGGTTGTCTGACCTGAGCGACCTATCGCATACACTGGGGTGGTGCTCGATGGTGCCCTCTCTATCGAGCAGCCGTCCATCCCTGGGTCGAGTATCTGCCCGTTGGCGGTGGATGTCCCGGAGGTGATGATTCTGGATATCCCGCCGGTGTTGTCGTACTGATGAGCCGCTAGGAGCACATTGTTGTGGTGAAGCATGCCGCCGGGAAAGATTCGGTCCTCTGAGATGCCGTCACGTGATTCCAACGTCTGCATGAACAGATTGGTATTGTAATTATAGCGATCAAAGCCTATGCCCTCGGTATCGAAGCCGATGTAGAGGATGTCGTTCTGCTCGTCGCAAGCCGCGGCACGGGGGTCGTTGTCGGAGAGACCTTGGTTGCCCTCGGTCATCGGCGATATCCACTCGTTGGTCGTCCCGTCACCATCCCAGTCGGCCATATCGAATCTCGCGATTCCTCCTTGGTTGCCCCACCATGACACCCTTCCAATCATGAAGTGAATCACGTCGTTGCAGACCTCAATGTCGGCAGGATAGCCACCGGGGATGTCACCCGTGCCCAGATTCCAAGTCGTCCAGTTGTCTGTCGAGCCGTCCAAGAACATAATCTCAGAGCCGGAGTTTCCGCCACCATAGGAGCCGATCCAGAGACCGTTGCCCACCACTTCCATCGTGTAGAACTCTTCATTCGAACCGGATGGCAGACCGTCGTCCTCCAACCAAGAATCTAGCCATGTCTCATTGATGGGGTCCCACCTGAGGATACCATTCATGCTCGCGAACAGGTAAGTCCCGTTCCATTCCTCCATTCCTCTGATAGGTCCGTCTATGTCGATCCACTCGTCGAGTAGTGTCATGGTATCAGCTTTGAATCTCCGCATTATGTTGTCACCGTAGGCGACCCACATCTCGCACGAGGCAGCGTCGAGCGGGAAGCAGTCACCGAGAAAGCGGGCGTTGACCCTGAGGACGTTTCCGATTGTGTCGAGGTTTTCCGACCACGTCTCGTTGGTCGTGTTCCAGCGCACGATGGTGCCGTCACCTTGGTTCCAATTACGAGGCCTGACGCCAATCCACAACTCATCTCCAACAGCCCCAATCCCATGGACCACGCCATCGGCGCCAATCTTACTGCCGGCATCTAGAGTCGTGAGACTAGTGTTGTTGTCTAGGTAGATTCGGAATATCTGGTCGTTGGAAGCCCACCACGAGTTGCTCCTCTGTAGTGAGTAGTGCAGCACGTCGTCGATGATGACTATGTCAGCAGGAGGGGTATCGGACAGAGTTGGTCCGTCGGTGTTAGCACCACGGTTCCAGCTCTTGAGCACGGTGTCGTTAACGACGTCGATTAGGACGAGGCCGAAGTCGCCGCCCGCCCACATGGTGCCCTCGCTGCGCCCTGGGACCAGTGCGGTGACGTCGTCGTCGCTGAGGTAGCCCTGTGTGCCATCCCAAGCCTGTAGCCATGTCTGGTTCACTAGGTCGTAGCGTGCGATTCCAGTGTTCTCGAAGCCAAGGTACAGGATGTCACCGATCTTCACCGTTCGAGCCCTCTGGGTGCTGTCACCAGCGGTCCATACATCGATCACCGAGCCGTTGAGTGTGTTGATGACAGCTGCGCCGGCGTTAGTGCCGGCGTACAGGCGGTCGGTGCCAATCTTGGCCACCGAGGCGACGAAGCGTGAAGGCATACCATCCTGGTTGGAGATACAGTCCTGCAGGTCATAGGTCCAATTCCAGATACAAGCGCCTCGGTTGGTGCCAGCGTAAATCCCATTGACATCGCTCGTGACATCATAGAAGACGTATGGGTCGTTGCCCCAGCCAGGGATTGAGGTGGACAGAAACTGCCAGTTACCACCATCCCACCGAGCAAGCCCCCCATTGCCGCTGGCTCCGGTGTTGGAAACGCTGGAGCCGACCAACAGGCCTCCGTTGTAGTCCATGTGTAGAGATAACACGTCGTCGTCGGGAAGGTTGCCGTTCTGTGTCCAGTGATCAGATATGTCACCGGTGAGTCGATCTATGACAAGGATGCCGAAGCCAGTGAGTCCTAGGTACATCGTGTCGCCAGATACAGCTACCGGTGTGGCCTCTAGGTTGTCAGCCCCGAGGGATTGCCACGAGCCGAGGATGGAGACGTCATACAGGTTGACCCGCATCACACCGGCATCAGGAGTAGCGATGTACGCAATACCGTATCTCGTGGCGACTTCTATCACCATGTCGGAATCTAATCCATCTTGAGTGGTCATAACCTCAATCAGAGTATTGGTCGAGGTGTTGATGAGTGAAATGCCGGATTCGTGGTGTCCGACAACTAGGGTGTTGGAATTGCTGTCGAAAGATAGGCTGGACACGTGATCTGAACTGATTCCCGTTGCCGTCCCCTGGAAGTTTCCATTGTCGGCCTCTAGCCTCAGCAATCCTGCTTCTAGAGTTCCCACCCAGACTATACCTTGGTCATCTTGGACGATTGAGGTCACAGATGACGGATTATTGACGTAGTCGGTGAGATCTATGGGCGCGCGCCAGACTTGGTCGGCCTCGTCGAACCTGTCAATGATGCTGCTGCCACCTATCCATATCTCACCCTGTTCCCCATCATCGATGTGAGCAACCACTTCCATCTGCGAGGACGCGGGGCTACTCACCAGCACCATAGTGCCATCGAGGGTCTCACCCGCTTGACGGGCTAGCATGCCCGAGCCGTCACTGACCATCATCAGACCGGAGGTTGGACTCCTGAAGCCAAGCGAGGGCCAGGCGATGATTGTCCTTCCAGTGTTCAACAAGCCCATGTCGGTAACCTGTCTCTGCGAACGGAACAGCAATGCTCCGGTATCATAGGCATGAACCGTACTGCCAGCGAGTATGTGTAGCCAGTCCTCGGTCAGCGCGAGTCCCCGCACCACATTTGAGGAGAGCCAGTTGTTGGTAGACCACGTAGCTAGCCATGTATTGGCCACCATATCGTATCTGTTCACTCCTCCTCCAATGGTGGCGATGAGGAGATTGGAGTTTAGCTTCTCCAGTTGCGTGATTGTGTTGCTGGTCAGGTAGTTCCCGGTATTCCAATGCGTGTAGGTGTCTATTGAGACAGAGATGCCGGTCGAGTCGCTGGTGGTGTTATAGTCGAGGACTCTTATACCGTTCTCGGCGGTGGCAACGTAGATCTTGTCGGAGAAGATGAGTAGGTCGGTCGGTACCTCGAGTACATCACTTGTGCATAATTGGGTACCTGTCCACGAAGACTGGCTGACTGTCATGTGATGTAGCAAACAATCGGTAATCGCCCAGAGTGTACCATAGTCGTCGATGGCCATTGCTCGAACGATGGCAGTGTCGTCATCCGCCGCCATTAGGTCGGTCTGTACTGAGGAGTCGACCAAGCTGCGGGACAGCACCTTGCCGTCAGCGGTCCCAATGAGCAGTCGGTTCCCATCTGCGTCGATAGCAAGGCTCCTTCCCTGCACGTCCAACTCAATGTCGATGATTTGCTTGCTGGCCTGATTGTCGAGATGTAGTAAGTCATCATCGAGGAGGATGTAGAGTCTGCCGTCGATAGGGTTGGTCGCGCTGTCGTGAATGGTGACGTCTTGAGTAGAGAACGAAACCCTTGGGTCAGCCGGTCTCAGAGCATCTATGACGAGGTCCGAAATGGTGACTCCACTGGGTAGCAGCCAAGAGGCGTCGCTGACCGAGTTTGGCTGCAACCAGGTATCCAGCACGCCGCCAACGACCTCGGGGGGATTTTCAGAGAAGGAGTCCTGCCGTCCGAGGTCGCCATAGTCCCTCCAGTCAAGGATAGGTGACTGTGTGTCCATCAGGGTGATTTGTGGTTCATTCGCCCAGTAGCCGTCACTGCCATCAACGGAGATTTCGAATGTTAGATTGTCCAACAGGGCCCCCGGTGCGAAATCCATGAACAGGTCTGCATATGCCATGGTGCCATTCGCTGGGTCGGCTCCGATGGCATCCAAACTGATCCAACCGGTGTCGTTGCTGCCGCTAGCACCCCATGCCTTCGGAGTGGCCCGGCTGTCGTCATCACGGTCCTCAAGATTGTTCGAACTCATGGCCGACCACGGCAATGTCAGCATCAGCATCACCAACAGAAGGGCGAGCCTCTGTTGTGGGCGACTGCTCTTCAAAAACATCGTTGGCACGTGTTGTCGCCTCTTTGCGAACATTATGAAATAGGTGGGTCATCGTTTATGTTATGCTCACTCCGCCGTAGGCGGAATAATTCGAAACTAGTTGAAATCAAAAAAATATCACTAACGCTTGTTTACAGGCTGATAATGCACATTTTCTCGGTAGGATAGCATCATAGCAGAGGGGTATGCCCGAACGCCCCGGAGGTGGGATACTGGACGAAGACAGTCTGCGCGAGGATGCATTGGACTACCACGCGTCGAAGCCCGCTGGGAAGATTACAGTGGTTCCAACCAAACCACATGGAACCCAGCGTGAGTTGTCGCTGGCTTACTCCCCTGGAGTAGCCTACCCCTGCAAAGAGATTGAGAACAATCCGGATGACGCTTACAAGTACACCTCCAAGGGAAATCTGGTGGCGGTGATTAGCAACGGCACTGCGGTGCTCGGACTGGGCGACATCGGGGCGCTTGCAGGAAAGCCTGTGATGGAAGGCAAGGGCCTGCTGTTCAAGGCATTCGCCGACATCGATGTTTTCGACATTGAGGTCGATCGGACGAACGTCGACGAATTCGTCGAGGCGGTCAAGGCGATAGCCCCAACATTTGGTGGCATCAATCTCGAGGACATCAAGGCCCCCGAGTGCTTCGAGATTGAGCAGAGATTGGTCAAGGAACTCGATATCCCAGTGATGCACGATGATCAGCATGGCACCGCGATTATCTCCGGAGCGGCATTGCTCAATGGGCTCGACATCGTCGAGAAGGAAATTGGAGAAATCAAGGTCGTCGTGTCCGGTGCTGGGGCTTCGGCAATCTCGTGCGCTCACCACTACGTCAGACTCGGAGTTAAGTCGGAGAACATGATCCTCGTCGATTCCAAGGGTATCCTCACCGAGTCCCGCAGAGATGCAGGAGAACTGAACGAGTACAAGGCCGAGTTTGCGCGTGATTTAGTCGACGGTGATCTTGGATTGGCGCTCGAGGACGCTGACCTGTTCCTAGGGCTGTCCAAAGGCGGCATCGTCAGTGGTGATATGGTCTCCAAGATGGCTGACCGCCCACTGATATTCGCGTTGGCCAACCCCGACCCCGAAATCACCCCCAACGAGGTCTACGCGGTGCGTGAGGATGCAATCGTCGCCACCGGCCGCTCAGACTATCCTAATCAGATTAACAACGTGCTCGGTTTCCCTTACATCTTCCGCGGCGCTCTAGACGTCAGGGCCAAGGAGATTACAGAGAGCATGAAGATGGCAGCCACGCACGCCATCGCGGAACTCACAAAACAGCCGGTTCCCGACGATGTCGCTGCAGCCTATGGGGGCGAGCAAATGCAGTTTGGACCGGAGTACCTGATTCCAAAGCCGTTTGATGCACGCGTCCTCATCTGGGAGGCAAGTGCTGTCGCAGAGGCCGCAGTGAACGAGGGCGTCGCACGGATTTCAGCTGAGGATTTCGATGTCGAGAGATATCGAGAAGAGCTCGAGGCTCGACTCGGTCTGACCCGTTCCATCATGCGCCGAGTGATCAACATAGCGAGAAAAGAGAGTAAGAGAATCGTATTCTCCGAGGGCGAGAACCCTACCATCATCAAGGCGGCCTCGCAGTGCATCGCAGAGGGTATCTGCGAGCCGATACTGCTCGGACAGCTCGAGCGTATAGACGCAGTCAAGGAGGAGTTGGGGCTGAGTTTCGAATGCGAGACAATCGATGTGAGATACGATCCTCGTAGGCGGACGGTGTACGCTGACGAGTTACACAAGCTTCGAGGTCGCAAGGGCCTGACCCCGGAAGATGCGGTCCGTCTGCTCAAATCTACTACCTACTTCGCGCCGATGATGGTACGAATGGGTGATGCCGATGGTTACCTCGGTGGAGTTTCGCACCACTACCCAGACATCGTCAGACCTTGCTTGCACACAATAGGACCAGATCCCGACTCACACAGAATTGTCGGAACTTACATGATGACAGTCAACGGGCAGTTGATGTTTATCGGCGATGCCACCATCAACATCTATCCCGACTCGAGGACTCTAGCAGAGATTGCAGTGCAAACCGCCAAGGTGGCTCGCCGTTTCGGAGTCAAACCGAAGGTAGCTATGCTCTCCTTCTCCAACTTTGGAACTTCGGGGGAGTTGCGAACGGACCGAATCGAGGAAGCCGTCTCTATTGCCAGAGAGCTTGATCCGGACCTTGTCATCGACGGGCCCATGCAGGCCGATACTGCTCTGGTCCCAGACATCCAAGAGGACTACCCATTCATGGCCTTCGATGGTCCAGCCAATGTCTTGATATGTCCTAACCTCGCATCGGCCAACATCGCCTACAAACTGCTGCAGAGAATAGCAGGAGCCGAGATGACGGGGCCTATCTTAGAGGGACTTTCCAAGCCCGCGCACGTGCTGCAGCGCGGCGACAGTGTGCGCGATGTGGTCCACATGGCGGCAATCTGCGCTGTCGATGCCCAGAGGCACGCCAGGCAGCGGCTCTGAGTGAATCGTTCCCTATCCTCTGACTCGTATCTACGAGAGGGGGTTAGCAACAAATCGTTCAAGTCCAGCGCCCCTTTCGGAACATGGCATTGGACTTGACAAGCAAGAGGTCCATCCTGATAATGCTCATTGTAGCATGGCTCGTTATCCAGTTCAGGAAGTGGATTTACACAGTATAGGGTAGGGTGTGACTCAGAGGGCGCACTGATAACCCATTAATTCAGTAATTTCTAACTCATGGGTCTAAGCAATAACCCATTGATATGTCTGTAACACACTTAATCCGTACTTAGATTCATAATACCCTATATCAGCAGATAATGTATGCGTATCGTAGCACCAATGATGATTTTGATATTGATGGCCTCTACTCTAGCCGGTTGTGTCGATTCAGTTGAAAATGACATTCTTGATGAAAGTCAAAAAATCACTTCATGGGAAGAGAATATAGAATTCCTGTCTCCGTCAGAAGGGGATTGGGTCGAGGGTGAGTTCGAGGTCACCGTAACACCGATTGACGCTCTTGAGGCGGAATACCTTGAACTGTGGGTAAATGGCCAATTGGGAGGCAATGAGTCAATGGATGACTCAGTTATTTTTTCAATCGACACGTCGAGTCACTCTGATGGAACTGGGGCACCAGTCAGGCTAGAACTCGAAATACGAGTAGAAACACATGGCGTCGGCGTGATGAACCTCACTGCAATCTTCCCTCAGAGACTTACTGACAGCCTTGCTGAGGACATCCAACCAGAGTGGAATACCGAGGGTGACACTCTGTTGTTCAAGTCCTCTAGAGACCTAGAGGAAGGTCTCTACGAGATATACAAGCTGACTCCCGATGGAAGCGAGCCTTTGCGGGTGAACACCGAGCAGAGTTACCACGGTTATCCGGGCTGGTCCCCTGATGGCACCCACGTAGTGTTTAACTCCTGGGTGTACGGTAACGAGTCGGGCAATCGCCAGATGGAGATCTTCACTGCGAACATCTCGACGGGTGAGACCCACAGAGTAACCGACAACTCGGCGTTTGATGACTCGGGCCGGTGGTCACCGGACGGCTCCGAGATAATCTTCTACTCGAACAGGGATGGCACGATGGACCTCTGGAAGGTTCCTGTGAGCGAGACCGGGGAGCCGATAGGTCCTCCAGTGAAACTCGTGGGCACGGATGCGAGGGAGCACTGTGGACGCTGGTCGTCGGACGGCGAGTGGATAGTCTACGAGTCGGACCAAAGCGGGAACAACGACATCTGGGTGGTGCCCTCGGACGGGGAGGAGGCGACTCAAGTTACCTTCGACGACTATGAGGACGGGTACCCGGCATGGTCTCCCGATGGCACAAACATCGTCTACAACTCCCTACACGGTATCAACGGGGACCTACACATTCTGTCGCTAGCTGATGGTGTACTGCACCGCCTAACATCCGACCCGGCGATTGACGCGCATCCGACCTGGTCTGCCGACGGCCGCCACATTGCCTTCCACTCAGATCGCTCTGGGAACTTCGACATCTGGGTGGTAGAGATTCCTCTAATCAACTCAAATGAGTCCTCGTGAGTTCGGACTCACGAAGGTCCAGACCGAATCATGGGGTACCCTCTGATTCGGCTTGAGTCAGAGGGTGTTCAGTGGGTGGATATTGAATGACCACAGGTTTATCTTGACCGATGTGTAGACAATACAGATGACCTGGGGGTACTGCGAACGGTGTGGCAAAGTCCTAGTCAACGAAGAGTGCACCAACGGGGCCTGCGAGAAATTGGGCGGAGTTATCATTCCGGAAACAATTGGTGAACTATTGGATTCTATTTTCCAATACAGTTTGAAATTCACCGTCGAAAAAGATACGTTTGACATCATGCGTGAACGTTCGATAGAAGAAAAGATGAGGTTGGTAATAGCCAATCCGCCATCATCTTTGAATTACGAATACCTACAGAAACTGGGGCCTCCAATGAGTGTGGAGAGGGCAAAACGACTCATACAGATTCTTGAAGGTTTGATGAAACACCAGTCACAATCTTCGAGAGTCTGGAATGATAGACGTAAATGGGTAGAACATATCAGGAAGAATTACATTCACAATGCGTGAATAGATTGGTTCAGTGGCCTTTCAGTGGGCCGA
>Ga0066854_10000433_pt1 | contig 14807 bp, 12 predicted proteins | sample ETNtaG_8_FD_65494 | JGI IMG/M metagenome (GOLD analysis project Ga0066854, IMG submission 65494) | Marine microbial and viral communities from oxygen minimum zone, Eastern Pacific Ocean - ETNP201406SV75 | ecosystem: Environmental > Aquatic > Marine > Oceanic | place: Pacific Ocean: Eastern...
GGAGCAATTTTTATCAGTATATCTCGCTCTCTTAAGGATGCTCTAACAAGAGAGAATTCAAAGTTTTCTAAATAACGAAGTCCACCATGGATCAATTTAGAGGAGGCTGATGATGTACCATTAGCTATATCGCTCTTTTCTGCCAGATAGACACTATATCCACGACCTGCAGCATCTCTTGCAATACCACATCCATTGATACCACCTCCAACAATAAAAACGTCAAAAATGTTGTTCATTCAAACCACCTATTATTGCAAGATGCATAATGTTCGTATATATTCACTATATTCATTCATATATATTCATTATGCCATATTTTATTAAAACTATAAACATAATATATATGTTATTTTCATTTATTTTCTTTTATTTTCATAAAAGTTGACGAATAAGTTAAAAAAGGTATATACTGAGCCCTGAGTATTGATATTTGTAGAGTACTGTATCAAGCTTATTAAATGCCCCGTTAACACTAAGGGGGGGAATATTTCAAAGGAGAAAAAAATGAAAAAAATTATAAATCAAGTTGCTATTGCTTTGGCCAGTACGCTTTTCGGCGCTACTGCAATGGCTGGAACGATAGTAATAAACGGTGACACATCAGACCCAGCACCAAAGGCCGCATTCCAGTCTGTGATTGATGGTTTTGAGGCTGAAAACCCTGATGTAGATGTTACATATAACCTGTTTGATCATGAAGGTTATAAAGCAGCTATACGTAACTTTTTAACTGCAGATGCGCCGGATATTGCGTTTTGGTACGCCGGTAACAGAATGGCTCCATTTGTCGATGCTGGATTGTTTGCACCAATTGATGATGTTTGGGCAGACCAGGGGCTTTATACATTGATGAGCTCATCAGCACCGGGCATGACTATGGATGGTAAAAAATGGGGTATCCCATACACTTACTATAATTGGGGTGTGTACTATCGTCAAGACATATTCGATAATCTAGGTATCTCCGTTCCAACAAATTGGGATGAGTTTTTAGCTGCAGGAGAGACTCTTAAAGCTAATGGAGTTACACCAATTACAATTGGAACTAAATATCTATGGACAACCGGCGGTGTATTCGATTACCTGAATCTACGTACGAATGGATATGATTTCCATATGTCTCTCACTGGCGGTGAGATTCCTTGGACGGATGACCGTGTTCGTGCTACGATGGCAAATTGGAAGCAATTGGTTGATGGTGGATTCTTCATCGAAAACCATGCAACTTTAAGCTGGCAAGAGGCATTAGCTCCTATGGCTAGTGGTAAAGCTGCAATGTATGTAATGGGCAACTTTGCTGTTTCTCCATTGCGTGAGTTAGGCATGGATGATAGCAAGCTAGGCTTCTTCCAGTTCCCAGCAATTACTGATGGGGTTCCTATGGCTGAAGAGGCTCCAACCGATACTATTCACTTAACTTCAGGTGCTAAGAATCCAGCTGATGCTAAGCGTTTCTTAGCTTATGCAGCACGTGCCGATGTTCAAACCGCTTGGAATGAAGCATTAGGACAGTTACCAACAAATGCTGGATCCTCTGCTAAGGATGATAAGTTTCTGAATATTGCATTCCCTATGCTTAATAATGACGCCCCAGGTGGTGTTGCTCAGTTCTTTGATCGCGATGCTGTTGCGGAAATGGCTTCTGCTGGTATGGAAGGCTTTCAAGAGTTCATGGTACACCCAGATCGCCTTGATAAAATTCTTAACCGTTTAGAAAAGGTACGTCAAAAAGCGTATAAATAGATAGGCAATGTCAAAGCCCCGTGTTATGGTATTCTTAACATGGGGCTTTTTTATTAAATGACTAAGCGGATAAGTTCTGGTGTACGAATATTGGAAAAACAATCAACTAAAATTAACTCCTTGGATTTTTCTACTTCCTGGGATTTTGATGTTTTTAGCATATGTCATAATTCCTATATTTCAGTCTTTTACGTTAAGCTTGTATGAGTGGGACGGATTAGGCTTAAAAACCTTTATTGGCTTAGAAAATTACGTAGAACTTTTTGATGATGAAGCTTTCTATACATCTATAAAAAACAATGTATTGTGGCTGGTATTGTATCTGCTAGCTGTCCCGGCTGGATTGTTTGCAGCACTATTTCTCAATCAAACGGTTCGTGGGATACGTTTATATAAGTCTATGTTTTTCTTCCCATTTGTAATATCACAGGTGGTAGTTGGGTTAATGTTTAGCTGGTTCTATGACCCATCAAATGGATTATTAAATGTAGTTCTTGAAGCTATAGGAATAAGCCCTATAGCAATCTTAGCTGATGAAAAATATGTTACTTATGGAATCATTGCTGCAGGTCTGTGGCCGCAAACTGCATACTGCATGATTCTTTATCTTACTGGATTAAATTCAGTTGACCCTGAACAAATTGAAGCTGGAAGAATTGACAATGCCAGAGGTTGGAGAATGCTTTGGTATATTATATTGCCACAACTTAAGCCAGCAACATTTATAGCTATAGTTGTAACAGTTATTGGAGCCCTTCGTTCTTTCGACTTAATCTCTATTATGACTAAGGGTGGCCCATGGGGGTCTAGCCGAGTTTTAGCCTACTATATGTACGAAAAAGCTTTTTCGGAGTACGGATTTCGTATGGGATACGCGGCTGCTATTGCAGTTGTTTTGTTTGCTATTATGCTTATATATATTATCGCAGTCATAGTCAGACTGTATCGTGATGAGAGGGGGGCTTAGTTATGTTTCCTACGCCCATAGAAAAAACAAAAACTTCTACTCAGAGGATATATAAAATTGCGCTGCCTATTTCCATCATTTTTTGGTTGTTACCTCTGATAGCTGTTGCGTTAACTTCAATACGCTCTGGAGCCGATATTAATGCTGGTAACTACTGGGGCATGCCAACCTCATTCAATCTTATTGAAAACTACACCGCAGTATTTAATAATTCTCCTATAGGATATTATATTCTAAACAGCTTCAAAGTGACTATTCCGACGGTTATAGGCACACTTATACTTTCCAGTCTTACCGGTTTTGCATTGGGTGTTTATAAGTTTAAGCTTAATTTAATTGTATTTATGGTATTTGTAGCAGGTAACTTTATTCCTTTTCAAATACTAATGGTACCTGTTAGAGATTTGACACTTAGCCTTGGTATTTACAATACTACATTTGGTTTAGCTACATTTCATGTGGCATTCCAAACTGGCTTTTGTACTCTTTTTATGCGTAATTTTATTCGTGCATTACCATTTGAGCTAATCGAAGCTGCTAGAGTCGAAGGTGTCTCAGAGTTTAAAATATTTTGGTATGTAGTTTTACCACTAATGCGTCCTGCGATGGCAGCACTAGCGGTACTTATTTTTACATTTATTTGGAATGACTACTTTTGGGCGATGGTTTTAACTCAAGGTGCTGATACTCAGCCAGTCACTGCAGGATTATATTCATTAAATGGACAATGGATATCTAATAACCACCTAGTTTCAGCGGGATCTATTGTTGCAGCTCTCCCCCCGATTTTAATGTTTTTCCTAATGCAGAAACATTTTATAGCTGGATTAACTCTTGGGGCGGTTAAGTAATGCGTCAATGGCGCCTTGATACAAATAATCAAACCTTGGTTTTGTCATCTATTAATGATAGGCTGCCTTGTGTTATATATTGGGGTAATCTTTTGCCAGAAGAAGAAAATCTTAGTAACTTGTCTGATGCAGTGGCTAAAGACCGGGGAGACAATTTACTCGACATTGTTCCAGAATTGTCTGTCTTGCCTGAGCAATCAGCTAATTTCCCAGGACAGCTTGGCTGCAAAATGAGAAGTATTGATGGAAGAATTCTTTCTAGTAGATTTGTTTTTTTGGAGGATGAAATCAAGAACAATTCGTTGCGCTTAATTTATGCTGATGAGGCGATAGATCAGACTTACACACTTACAATAATTAAGTTTGAAGAGAGCAATACTTTTAGTCTTAGTGCAAAGATTGACAGTAAAAAACTAATATTTATGGACTGGTTTTCTGCTCCAGTAATGCTAGCCCCTCAAAACAGTCACGAAATGATTGATTATGGAGGTCAATGGAGTGGAGAATTTCGAAGCCAAACAACCCAATGGGTTACAGGTGTTCATCTTAGAGAGTCAAGGTCAGGAACAACAAGTCATGCTAACTTCCCAGGTCTACTAGTTCCAACTATTGGAAGTTCAGAGAATTCAGGATCTTGCTATGGTTTTCATTACGGCTGGTCTGGCGGTCACCGCATGGTTGCAGAGCAACTTCAAGATGGCCGCAGGCAGGTTCAATTTGGTAATACGGAAAATAGTGATTTAACTTCTGGAAATAGTTTTGAAACAGCAAAGCTTTTTATTTGTCATTCTAGTAATGGGATTAGCGGTGTAGGTAAATCGTTTCGATCTCATGTAGTCAATTCGATTATTAAGGTGCCTAAAGATAGTATTAGGCCGGTTCATTATAATTGTTGGGAGGCTATATATTTTAATCACAATATTGATCAATTAAAGGAAATAGCTAGCCTATCTTCTGAAATTGGAGCTGAAAGATTTGTGTTAGACGATGGCTGGTTCAAAGATCGTAATAGTGCTAATTCTAGTCTTGGAGATTGGGTTGTTGATGAGAAAAAATATCCTAAAGGTTTGCACCCACTAGTTACCCATATCCATTCTCTTGGAATGTCTTTTGGATTGTGGCTTGAGCCAGAGATGATTAGTCTTGATAGCGATCTTTATCGTATCCATCCTGACTGGATAATGGGACACAAAGAACAAACTCGTGGACGAGATCAATTGGTTCTTAATATTTCTCTAAAGGACGTTGAAGATTATCTTTTTGAGAGAATTTCATCCTTATTGCTTGAGTACCCAATTGAGTATATAAAGTGGGATCATAATCGAGTTTTGCCCTATCCTGACACTGCGCAAACAAAAAGCTTATACAGTCTTCTTAAGCGTATTAGATTGGCTCATCCAAAAGTTGAAATTGAGACCTGCTCATCTGGTGGTGGACGTATAGATTATGGCATATTAGAATATACACAACGAGTTTGGTTGTCTGATAGTAATGATGCGTTAGAGAGGTTACGTATTCAGCATGAGGCAATATTATGGCTACCTACTTCCATAACTGGAAGTCATGTTGGACCTAAAGTTTGCCATACTTCTGGGCGTGAACTGCCACTATCTTTTCGAGCATGGGTTGCTGCACAAAGACATATGGGTTTTGAGATGGACCCTCGCGAGTTGTCATCTTCTGATAAAACATTACTTAAAACTATTACTAGCTGGTGGAAAGAGAATCGTCAGTGGATGAAAGATGCAAATATTTTGCGATTACCCTGTATCGATAAAAGTATTACTGCCGAAATTCAAATTAACTCAAGTGCTAATAAATTTGTTGTTTTTGCGGGTCAAAATGCATCATCAGATTTCAGCTCACCTGTGCCACTGGTGTTAGCTGGGCTTGATCCGATGTCAATGTATAATATTTCCTTACTTAACAAAAATCAGATCAGCTCTCTTGGTAAAACAAAAGATGGTCTTTTGCAAAAAACTTTGAAACTTAGTGGACATTTTTTAATGAGTCATGGATTACAGTTGCCTAAAGCTTTTCCAGCTAATATGATGGTAATCGAAGGGGATAAAGCTGTATGAGTAAAACTAATAATCGTCGATCTTCTAATTGGTATGGAAAAATGGATAAAGATGGCTTTATTCATCGAAGTTGGATGAAAAGCCAAGGCTTTCCTTCTCATGTATTCGATGGTCGCCCTATAATTGGCATATGTAACACTTGGTCTGAATTAACCCCTTGTAATTCTGGTTTAAGAACTTTGGCTGAGGGAGTTAAACGAGGTGTTTGGGAGGCTGGTGGTCTTCCACTTGAGTTTCCTGTGATGTCGTTGGGTGAAACTCAAATGAAACCAACTGCAATGCTTTTTCGAAATCTATTGTCTATGGATGTTGAAGAAAGCATTCGCGCTTATGGGATAGATGGTGTTGTTTTGCTAGGAGGGTGTGACAAAACCACCCCAGGGCAACTGATGGGCGCAGCAAGCGTTGATTTGCCGACAATTGTTGTTTCTTCTGGTCCAATGCTTAATGGTAAATATAAAGGCCAAGATATAGGCTCTGGAACTGATGTTTGGCGTTTTTCTGAAAATGTCAGGGCTGGAGATATGTCATTACAGGACTTTATATCTGCTGAAACCGGAATGAGTCGATCATCTGGTGTTTGTATGACTATGGGGACTGCATCTACAATGGCAAGTATGGTTGAAGGAATGGGGTTGAGCTTACCAACTAACGCCGCTCTTCCTGCTGTTGATGCAAGACGAATGGCTCTTGCACATATGACAGGCAAACGAATCGTGGAGATGGTTGAAGAGGGTTTAAATTTATCCAAAGTTTTAACCAAAGAAAGTTTTCAGAATGCTATTACATTAAATAGCGCAGTTGGTGGATCAACAAATTCTGTAATTCACCTGTTAGCATTAGCGGGCAGAGCTGAAATTGATCTTACTTTAGAGGATTTTGAAAAAGCAACAGATATACCTCTACTTGTTAATTGTATGCCAGCAGGGAAATATCTAATGGAGGATTTTTGTTATGCCGGTGGAGTGCCAGCAGTGCTAGCTCAGATAAAGAGTCACCTTAAGTCGGCCAACACAGTGCTAAGTAAGGATATATCTACATACTTTATAGGTGCGGAAACATTTAATGAAGATGTTATTCGTCCAATTAGTAACCCTGTACAGCTTGCTGCCGGTATAAGAGTATTAAGAGGAAATTTAGCACCAAATGGAGCTATTATTAAGCCTGCTGCAGCTTCTGTAGAGCTATTAAAGCATGAAGGGCCAGCTTATGTATTTGAAGATATAGAGGATTTAAAAGCTAATATAGATAGACCAGATTTGCCAGTAACTAAAGACACCATAATGGTTTTGAAAGGATGTGGTCCTAAGGGTTATCCGGGAATGCCAGAAGTTGGCAACATGCCTATACCCAAGGTGTTATTAGAGCAAGGAGTTCGCGATATGATTCGCATCTCAGATGCACGTATGTCAGGCACAGCATTTGGTACAATAGTGCTACACGTTTCACCTGAAGCAAATGCAGGTGGCCCTATCTCCTTGGTAGAAACTGGTGACCGTATTCGTTTAGATGCTGTCAATGGTGAGCTAGAATTATTAGTATCAGATAATGAGTTAGATGAACGATCTAAACGCAAAGTAATTCCAAAAGAAAATTACACTCGTGGATATGCTAAGCTTTATATTGATCATGTAATGCAAGCTGACAAAGGGGCAGACCTTGATTTTTTAGTAGGTAAGGACACCCGTTTAGTAACTAGAGAATCACATTGATTAATAATAACGCAACTTTCCATGACCTCCGTAATGCTTCTGTCTTTATAACAGGAGGAGGCTCTGGGATTGGAGCAGCACTAACCGAAGGGTTTGTAGCTCAGGGTGCAAAAGTTGCTTTTGTACAGCGCTCAGATTGTGACGAGTTTGTAGAGCAAATATATTCAAAATATACCTATAAACCATTATTTATTAAATGTAATGTTACAAATACCAAGGCCTTGCAAGATGCAGTGTTGCAGGCCAATGCCGCTCATGGTGGAATTAATGTACTTATTAACAATGCTGCCAATGACTCTCGTCACAATCTTGATGAAATGACAGCTAAAGAGTGGGATCAGTCGATCAATGTTAATTTGAGGCCGCATTTTTTTACTGCTCAAGCTGTAGCACCAATAATGAGAAATCATGGAGGCGGTAGTATTATTAACTTTTCTTCCGCTTCTTACATTATGGGTAACTCTGGATATCCAGCTTATGTTGCCTCTAAAGCTGGAATTACAGGATTGACAAGAAGTTTAGCGCGTGAACTGGGTCCAGACGGTATCAGAGTTAATAGTCTTATACCTGGATGGGTATTGACTGATAGACAGTTAAGGCTTTGGACTAATAAGGATGACCTAGCAAGTCATCTAGAAAAACAATGCATTAAGGAGCACTTGGTGCCTGCAGATTTAATTGATTCCACATTATTTTTAGCTTCGGAAGCATCTCGAATGATTACGGGCCAAGCTTTGGTGATAGATGGTGGAGTTGTAGTTACTGGGTAAGCATAATGAATAATGTTAACGCTACTTGGGTTGCTGTAGACTGGGGAACAACCAATATTCGTATTTGGGCTATAGATAGTAGCGATAATGTTATTGCTTATAGTGAGTCTGATGAAGGCATGAAAGACCTCCAACAAAATGAATTTGAGCCAGTATTGTTGAACCTTATAGGAAATTGGCTTGATGGCGACAGAGTAACCCCAGTTATAGCTTGTGGCATGGTCGGTGCCCGTCAAGGATGGTTAGAGACGCCATACCAAAAAGCACCCTGTGTACCTATAAATATAAAGAAACTTACGGTTGTGAGTACTACAGATGCAAGGATTCAGGTTAATGTAATTCCAGGTATTAAGCAGCATTACCCTGCCGATATTATGAGGGGCGAAGAAACACAAATTGCTGGTTTTCTTAAAGTTAACCCTGAATTTGATGGAATAGTGTGCCTCCCTGGTACACACATTAAGTGGGCTAAAGTTAGTAAATATAAGGTAGAAAAATTTACAACATTTATGACTGGAGAATTGTTCGATGTAATTTCTGTAAATACTTTGTTAAGTCACTCAATTGGTGACAATGGTTGGCATCAATCTAGTTTTGAGAAAGGAATCATGAATGGTTTTAAAAATCCAAGTTTAATTGCTGCTGAGACCTTTTCATTACGAGCTGAATCTATCCTTAATGGGGTCGATAGTAAAAATACAAGATCTAAGCTTTCTGGACTTCTTATTGGTATTGAGCTTCATGCAACAAAAAATTATTGGCAAGGAAATAAGGTTATTATTATTGGTTCAGAGGTACTTATAAAGCACTACAGTAAAGCTCTTCAATTAGTTGGAGGAGAGAGTGATTCGTTCAATGCAGAAGTTGCAACATTGGCTGGGCTTAGATATGCCTATAATGAACTACACACTAACTATAAAACAAATGACTAGGAATTTGATAGCAATTTTGCGTGGCATTAAACCACATGAGGTAGTTGATATAGCAAACGTAATTGTTAAAGCAGGGATTAATATGGTAGAGGTTCCTCTCAACTCGCCCAGTGCATTTGAGAGTATTGACCTTCTCATAAATGAGTTTAGTATGCCTGTTCAAATAGGCGCTGGAACAGTAACGAATCTAAGTCAAGTAGAAACTTTGGTGGAGCTTGGAGTAGATTTCATAGTGTCACCTAATTGTGACCCTGCAGTTATTATGGCCACTAAAGAAGCAAATATCCTAAGTTATCCAGGTGTAGTTACTCCATCAGAGTGTTTTACAGCTATTAGTTGCGGTGCCGATTATTTAAAGTTTTTCCCTGCATCACTTATTGGCCAAGAAAACTTATCTTCAATTATGGCAGTTTTACCGAACACTATCTCTGTTTATATGGTTGGCGGTGTTAGTCCTAGCAATTTTAAATTGTGGCTCGAAGCAGGAGCTACCGGATTTGGTCTAGGTTCTGTTATTTATAAGCCCGGAGATAGTCCATCCTTAGTTGCACAAAAATCGGAATTAATTGTTTCATCATATGACCAAGCAACAAATAAAATATGATTATCTGCCAGTTGAACCTTCTGACTTGGGAGAGGGTCCATTATGGCATCCAAAACGCAAGTCATTATTTTGGTTTGATATTAATGCTTTTAAAATGCACAGTTGGGAAGGTGGAAAGTTAGAAACTTGGGTATTTTCTGAACCTGTTTCTGCTGCTGGATGGATAGATAACAATAGCCTTATAGTTGCTAGTGCTTCTTCGTTGATAAAGTTTTCTTTAATTACTGGAAGCAAGGAAACCTTGGTCTCTTTAGAATCAGATATGCCGCATACACGTTCAAATGATGGAAGGGGTGATCCTTGGGGTGGTTTTTGGATAGGGACAATGGGACGCAGAGCGGAGCTGAATGCTGGATCAATTTATCGTTTCTATAACGGAGAGTTGAGACAATTACATAAAAATATTACAATACCAAATAGTATATGCTTCTCTCCTAACCAGGAATGCGGATATTTTGCTGACACTAAGCAAAAAATTATATGGAAGCAGCAACTAGACTCAATAACAGGGTGGCCATTAGGCGAGCCTAGTATTTTTGTTGATCTTAGAGATCAGGAGCTTAAACCTGATGGTTCTGTTTGTGATAGTGAAGGATATTTATGGAATGCTCAGTTTGGTGCATCAAGATTAGCTCGTTATGATAATAATGGTGTGCTGGATAGAGTTATAGATTTACCAGTATCGCAAATTACTTGTCCCGCCTTCGGAGGAGAATCTTATAATACCATATATGCAACGACAGCCTTAGAGGGTCTTAACATAAATGATTTAAAAGAGCAGACCCTTGCAGGAAGATTGTTTTACTTTCAATCTGAAGTAGCTGGCTTTGCTGAGTATCAGGTTAAGATATGAGGGCGAAATGATACCAAAATTAGGAAGTTGTTATTATCCTGAACATTGGTCTGAAGATCACTGGAAAAGTGATGCAGATGCAATGATTAAAGCAGGTTTGAAGTGGGTTCGTATTGGCGAGTTCGTTTGGAGTAGAATAGAGCCTGAAGAGGGTGAGCAGAATATTGATTGGTTGGATAGAGCTATTTCAATACTAGGTAAAGCTGGCTTAAGTGTTGTCATGTGCACACCTACTGCTACACCACCTAGGTGGATCTTAGATAAGTTTCCTGACATGTTGAGTATTGATGCAGAGGGAAGGCCTAGAAAGTTTGGTTCGCGTAGGCACTATTGCTTCTCTCATAAAGGTTATCTTATAGAGTCATTAAGAATTACAAAAGTGCTGGCTGAACGGTATGGCGATAACCCATATATTAATGCATGGCAATTAGATAATGAGTATGGCTGCCATGATACAACTTTATCTTATAGTGATTCTGCTGTTAGAGCATTCAGGACTTGGCTTTATAATAAATATAAATCCATATATGAACTAAACAAGGCTTGGAATAATGTGTTTTGGTCTATGGAATACAACAGTTTTGAGCAGATTGACTTGCCAAATTTAACAGTTACAGATGCCAATCCTAGTCATAACCTAGATTTTAGAAGATTCAGTTCAGACCAGGTTGTTATGTTTAATCGTTCACAGGCAGTCTTAATGAGAGGTTACACCGATAAACCTCTCATTCATAACTATATGGGCAGAATTACGGACTTTAATCATTATGATGTTGGAGGAGATTTAGATATAGCTAGTTGGGATAGCTATCCTTTAGGTTTTCTAGAAGATAGGTCTAACCAAGATGAAGATTATAAACTTAAATTTATGCGCCTTGGAGACCCTGATTTTCAAGCTTTTCATCACGATTTGTATAGGTCTGTTGGCAATGGTAGATGGTGGGTAATGGAACAGCAACCTGGTCCTGTTAATTGGGCACCATACAACCCAGATCCTGCGCCAGGCATGGTAAGGCTTTGGTCTTGGGAGGCTATAGCTCATGGGGCAGAAGTTGTTAGTTATTTTCGATGGCGACAAGTCCCGTTTGCCCAAGAGCAGATGCATTCTGGACTCCATAGACCAGACGGAGTAGCTTCTCCAGGCTTAGCAGAGGCCACTAAAGTTTGCAAAGAGTTAAAAGAGTTTCAAGATATAAAACAGGCCAAATCAAAAATCGCATTAGTTTTTGATTATGAAAGTTGTTGGGCTTGGGATATCCAACCACAAGGCAAGAGCTTTAGTTATTTTGGTTTGGTTTATGATTATTACAAAGCGTTAAGGGGCCTTGGATTGACAATAGATATAATACCCCCAAATCAAGAAGATCTAAGCGCCTACAAGGTTGTTCTTATTCCTGGGCTAATGCATATAGGAAAAGTGCTTGAATTTGCAATACAGTCTTTTAATGGTGTTCTTATTGCAGGCCCAAGGTCTGGGTCAAAAACCCCAAATATGAGTATACCCAACCCATTACCTCCAATTGTTCCAGGTATTAAAGGAACAATTGCTAGAGTTGAAACTCTTAGGCCAAATGCGTCAGTATCGATTGAAAAAGGCGGTAATTTCAATTGCTGGATGGAAAGCTTAGTCGATTGTAATAATGTTATTGAAAGATGCAATGATGGGCGTCCTGCTGTTATTGGAAAAAAAAATAGGCTTTATTTGGCAGGGTGGCCAGACCAGAAGGCATTAAAAAGAATATTGAGAGATGTCTGCATAGATAGTAATATCTTTTCAACTAATCTACCAAACAATATAAGAGTTAGGGACACCATAAGCCATAGATTTTGGTTTAACTACAGTGAAACTGAGACTACTATAGGGAGCATTAAATTACCCCCTTCAGGTGTTTTTTGGGAGTTATTATAAGTAAAAAACGTTTCTCTATTTGATCCGTTGTTCAGTTGCTGGGTCAAAAAACAAAGCCTTATTGGGATAAGAGGTAATTCCTACTTTGTCACCAGCGATAGGTAACTTTTCTTGTCTAGATTCGACAACAACCCGATCACCATTAACAGAATTTAAATATACATAAGAAACATCACCAAGAGCTTCAGTAAATTCAACTTCAAGGTCACCTGATTGTTGTAGTATTAGATTTTGCGGCCTCAGTCCAACTATAATATTGTTACCAGAAGATGTAATAGAATCACTTATATCAATATCTAGGGTTTCTATGCCAGGTATTAATAGCTTCCCATTAGTTATATTACCTCGAAGAAAATTGATAGTTGGTGAACCAATAAAGCCAGCTACAAAAATATTTTGTGGATCATCATAAAGTGATAAAGGACTTCCAATTTGTTGTATATATCCTTCTTTAAGTACTACAATTTTGTCAGCTAAAGTCATAGCTTCTACTTGGTCATGAGTAACATACACAATAGTTGTTCCTAGCTCACGATGCAAACGAGAGATTTCAACTCGCATCTCAACCCTAAGCTCAGCATCAAGATTAGACAAGGGTTCATCGAACAAAAAAACATTAGGCCCCCTAACAATCGCACGACCAATAGCTACTCTTTGTCTTTGCCCACCGGATAAAGTTTTAGGTTTACGATCTAGGTAAGAATCTAAACGCAAAATAGAAGCTACTTTATTTACTTTTGATTTAATTTCATTAGCAGGAACTTTTGTCATCTTAAGTCCAAAAGAAATGTTTTCCCTGACAGTCATGTGGGGGTAGAGAGCATACGATTGAAAAACCATAGCAATACCTCTGTCGGCTGGCTGCATTGTAGTTACATTCTTGTCGCCAATATGGATCTCACCACTTGTAACCTCTTCAAGTCCAGAAATCATTCTAAGTAGGGTAGACTTACCGCAACCAGATGGTCCAACAAATACACAAAATTCACCATTTTTTATATTTAAATCAATGCCATGAATAACTTGAGTTTCACCATATTTTTTAGTTGCATTAATTATCTTTACATCAGACATAGTTATATCTACCTCAACAAATTATTAGTTAAATATAATATCTAATTTTTGAAATTATATTTATAGTGTTCATTTGCAACCTAATTGTTGTCATTATTTACAACAATAATTTCAACACTGTTATCATGACATATTGTAGATATCTCTTTGGATACATGGTCATTTGTGACTAATATATCTATTTCAGATATATTGCCAATTAGCATTGGCGCTGTACGAATAAATTTAATATTATCTGCAACAAGAATTAATTTTCTAGAGTGTCTAATGATAGCTTTTGAAACTATAACCTCTTCATAATCAAAGTCCATCAATGAGCCATCGTTATCTATAGCTGATACACCTATAACTGCATAGTCAACTTTGAATTTTCCAAAGAAATCAGCTGTATCTTTTCCAATCACGGCATTATCGATTTTTCTAACCTTTCCTCCTGCCAACCAAATTTCAGAGTCACTAGCATTAGCTAAGATATTAATGATATTGATATTGTTTGTAATCAATTCAAGTCCTTTATGATAGATCAGAGCTCTTGCAACGTGTTCTGTTGTGGTTCCTATGTTTATGAAAATAGAAGAGTTATCTGGAATAATTTTAGCAACTACATTTGCAATTTCTGTTTTTTCATAGCTTGCTAAAGATTTTCTTGATTCATAAGCAATATTTTGCACCCCTGAAGAGTAAAAAGCACCTCCATGAGTACGTGATAAAAAGCCTTTATTGCTCAAATAATTTAGATCGCGACGTATTGTTTGTTGAGTTACTTTAAATATTTCAGATAAATTTTCAACACTTACATATCCTTCTTGTTCCGCAATCGGAATTATGTCATGTTGACGTTTGCTTAGTTCTTCCATATACTTTTGCTCAGTCCTATATTATTATCAGTGCTATATTATTATTAATTATATACAATAAAGTATATTTTTTTCTTTTTTTTTCTTTTTTTTTCAAATAAGTTGATAAATAGTGTTGTTAGGTATATATTTGAATTTATTATTGAAATTATGAAAAATATCGAACTTTGATAGAATGCTATTATCAGCATTAATCCTGTTATAGCTATACAGAAAATCCATCTTTGTGCTTATTAGTAAAGAATAACTATTAAAACATTTATATATATTGTTCATTTAAAACCTAAGTATCGGAATGTCTAACAACAACAATCTCAATGAAAAACTAAATAGAAACTCCTTTTTCATTGAACCAATGAGTATTACTTTTTTTGAATCCAACTTTGACAGATTCTCCTTTTTTAATGTCGGTTTGGCTGTTTAGCTTTATGGAGATTTCTTGTCCATCTAT
>Ga0066854_10000439_pt1 | contig 14724 bp, 7 predicted proteins | sample ETNtaG_8_FD_65494 | JGI IMG/M metagenome (GOLD analysis project Ga0066854, IMG submission 65494) | Marine microbial and viral communities from oxygen minimum zone, Eastern Pacific Ocean - ETNP201406SV75 | ecosystem: Environmental > Aquatic > Marine > Oceanic | place: Pacific Ocean: Eastern...
GAGGAATCCGGTCACTTGCGTGAACTTGGAGTTCACATATTCAATGTCTCCCTTGAGATTGGTGATGATGACTGAGGTTGGGCTCTGCTCGACCGCCTGGGAAAGTTTCCTGAGTTCCTCCTCCAACCGTTTGCGTTCGGTGATATCACGTATGACCCCGACGAACCAATGACGTTCACCCATGACCATTTCACCCACCGACAGATCGAGGGGAAAGATGGTTCCATTTTTTTGCAAACCAAGAACCTCCCTTCCCGACCCTATAATCCTGGCTTGTCCCGTTTGGGAAAACCTCTTCATATGTTCCGCATGTTCACTTTTATCGGGCTCAGGCATCAACAAATTAATAGGCTGGCCGATGAGTTCAGACTCTTGATAGCCAAAGATTTTTTCAGCCGCCGGATTGAAGGACTGGATGGCCCCGCTTTCATTGATCGTGACTACTCCCTCAACCAGGTTATCCAATATTCCCCGAAGATGCGTTTGGTTTTCCTCGATCTCACCGGCCAAAACGATGGCCCTTCTTCGTCCCAAATCCAAAGTGATGGACAGCCCCAAAGACAAAGCCACGGTGAGGACCAAACCGATCATCAATGCCCATCGCGTGGTATGGTAGGCTTGGTAAGCCTCCAACCGGTCTATCTCTGAGGTCAACCCGAAATTCAGCTCTTCATTCCAAAGCCAGGCGCCTACGACGGGAACCCCTCTGTAATCCCTATAGCCGTCAAGATTGACTCCGGACCTGCCCCGAGTAGCTTGTTGAGCCATGTAGGTCAACGGTTGTTTGGAACGGGGAAGCGTCGGGCGAAGACCTTCCAGTAAATTGACACCGGGGTCACGGATCTGGACATTGAGGATGCTACGCATCGCCGGCTCGATCAAACCGATCCGCTGTAGTTGCTGGTCGAATCGGCTTTCTGTAAGCAGCTTCCCAGTTTCGTCAAAAGCATAGGTTTCACCCGTTTCGCCAATACCGCCGAGCCTCGTGATGCGACTGAAATCACCTACCGGGTCGACCCTAAATGTCAGTACGGCTATGGTGACACCGTTTTCGCTAATGGGGGCGGCAACAAACATGGTGGGTTGATCTTTGGACAGTTTCCCCAAGGCATCGAGCAAGAGAACGTCGGATTGCAAAATCTTACTGATCAGGACATTCCCATCAAAGATCCTAGGCAAAAATTCTTCGTAGCCAGAAAGCCGATTTGGCGTGCCAACATTCACATCACGCATGGAGGCTATGCTTATATTATCTGGAGTGATGATAAAAAATCCGACATAATTCTTTTCTGCCATCACGGGTTGCAGGAGAGCCCGCATCTTTGCCAGAACCGGACTCGCCAGAAGGGCCTGCGGATTGCGTGGAACATTCATTTGTTCTTTAACCAATCGTTTCAACTCTGAGGATAACCCCCAGGAAGTCACCTCCGTCAGGCGTTTTAAAACACTGTTGTGTAGTGCTTCTTGTGTGGTGTTGAGGACTGTGTTCAGCGTAACATTAATGTCGTGCCGAATCTGGCCTTCGATCTTGGACAGAATCAACCCTGCAATGATGACGGTAAAAACTACCAGGACCAAGGACGAAATCCAGATTAAACCGCGGCCGTAGGACTTTTGGTGAATCGCTGACTTCCGTTTCTTATTTGGCGGATTCTGATCCTGTGGAGAAGGGGATATTATTTTTTCCTTTGAGGTCCCAGCGAACAAACTCATAGACTAACCTGCCAAGAAGAGTGCGCGAATGTAAGGAGAGTCGCGAAATTACCCCACAGAATCCTAATGATTTTCAAAATATTAGGGAATATTAATTATATAACGAATCTCTATGAAATATGTAGTAATTAAAATAGGGGCCAAAATTAAATGATTGCAACGTCCAACGGTTTTTTTGAAATCTTCAATTATCAGCTGAATCGAATCGTACACCGAATAGAACCCATCAAAAACTCAAAAATCATGGCTAGAAAAATTCTTATAATTTAATTATGAAACGTCCCTCTCCAGAAATGTAACCTTGCGACAGGCTACTTAGAGGCTTATATATCTAATATGGATCCGGCAAAAGTTCTTTACAATTATTGCGGTTCACTCACCACCACCACTTGGCCGCCTAATACCAAGGTTCTGGTGACCGGAGCGAACGGTTACGTGGCACAGCGGTTGATTCCGGAACTGGTGCACCGCGGATACTCTGTTCGTTGTATGGTGCGAACCAAACACACTCCTTTTCTACTCAAACATCCCAGAATTGAAATCGTTTATGCCGACTGTTGTATCAAGGAACAGTTGCGGCCGGCGTTAAAAGATATTGAGTTTGCGTATTACCTCATCCACAGCATGAGGGCTAAAAAAAGAGACTTCTCATGTATGGACCGAGAGGTAGCACAATCTTTTATGGAGATGGCTGAAGAAGCTGGAGTAAAAAAGGTTATTTACTTAGGGGGATTGGGGGAAACCAACGTCCGCTTGTCCCCGCACCTTAAAAGCCGAATGGAGGTGGGAGAAGTTTTAGCAAATAGTTCTATCCCCGTCATCCGCCTGCACGCCGCAATCGTTATCGGGACCGGAAGCGCTTCTTATGAATTGCTGAAATCGCTGGTCATGCATAACCGTTACATTCCTTTTATGGTCGAGTTTAATAACCTTTCCCAATGCATCGCCATACGGGATGTCATCAAATATCTTGTGGGAATCATGGAAGTCCGCAGCAATGAAAGTCGGATGTATCATATTGGCGGGAAGGATGTGCTGGCTTACAGAGATGTGATTCTTAGTTTTGCAAAAATCTTGAATAAAAAAATCTATTTTTTCGATGTTTTCTGGGTTCCCGTGCCAATTGCGGTTTCATGCAGGATTTACGCATACTGGCTCCATCTATTTACCTCCTTGCCGGTCAATATCATTTCCTTGCTTTTGGGCAGTTTGAAAACGGATGTTGTATGTCTCAATGATGATATTAGAAATATTCTTCCCTTTGAGCCCCTCGGCTTTGAAACATCCATCAGACGGGCTTTGCAAAAAGAAAAAGAGGCTCAGGTATTTTCCCACTGGACCGATACTTCGCCAGATGCCATGCGGGATTTACTGCCTCTCTGTGAGTACGAGTCCGCAAATTTTAAGGTCGAAGAACATTCGATCGAGATTCCCGCAGATTCAGAAAAGGTGTTTCAATTGATCACCCAGATAGGCGGAAAGCACGGTTGGTTGCAAGGCAATTTTCTTTGGAGAGTTCGCGGTCTGGTCGACACACTGGTCGGCGGAGTTGGCCTTCAGAGAGGGCGCCGGGACCCCACCCATTTAAGGGTTGGAGATTCCCTGGACTTCTGGAGGGTGGAAAAGCTGGAACAGGATAAAGAATTACTCTTGCGAGGAGAGTTGATCTCACCGGGTCTGTCCTGGTTGCAGTTTCTTTTAACCCCTGGATCAAACAACTCAACCCAATTAACTCTCAAAGCCCATTTTATTCCAAAACCGTTTTGGGGAGAGCTTTATTGGTTCTGCATGTCAAAATTCCATACCTATATTTTCAAAGGAATGCTGACAAATTTTTACCGGAAAGCCACCGACTGGGTACATTGATGGGGTTCAGAGGACATGATCTCTCGTGGTGGTCCGAGTTCAGGAAATCATTAAATTTTTGACTGTTTCTAATCGTTTTGAAGGGGCAGGTCGATAATAAATGTGGTTCCTTTTCCTCTCTCGCTTTCCACATCGATGGTCCCGCCATGTTTTTGGATCAAGCTGTTGCAAAGCGGGAGCCCCATACCCGTTCCCTGACCTTCAGGCTTGCTACTGAAAAAAGCATTAAATATTTTCTCCAGATCCTCTTTTTTTATTCCTATCCCCGTGTCGGCTATTTTTATCCTGATAAAATTTGACCCGTTCTTATTTACCTGCCCGGCACTCGCAGTAAGGGTTCCGCCCTCAGGCATAGCAGGCCCAGCGTTGTCGATAATATAGAAAAACACTTGTCCAATTTCGTCTGGATTCACCTTCAACTCCGGCAACTCAGAGTCAAAATCCTTACGAATTTCAATGCCGTTCAATTGCATATGATGATCCATCAGGGTCAGAATCGAATCCAATTCCTCATGGATCTTGACCGATTTAATTTCCCCTTCATCCTCTCTGGAGAATTTCAAAAGTGATCGGATAATTTTTTCAATACGCTCAGTCTCCTCTCGCGACGTACGAAGTGATTGAAGCAAATCAGAATCTTTGCTCTTCATTTTAACCTTCTGAAGATGGGTTGAGATGGTATTGATTATGCCTAGAACCTCGCGACAGACACCTGCCGTCAATCCACCTATACCAGCCAATTTTTCAGAAGCCATCAGACTGCTGTGGGCTTCCTTGACCTTGGCTAGGGATTCCTTAAGTTCTTGATGCGCCTCTTGAAGTTCATCATGGGATCGTATTAACTCATCTTCTGCCTGCTTTCTTTGGGTGATATCACGCAGGGTCCCGATAAATATTCTGTGGTCTTCCAACCATACTTCGTTGATCGCAATATCCAGAGGAAAGACGGTTCCGTCTTTTTTCAATCCCTCCGCCTCACGTCCGATTCCGATTATTTTTGATTCCCCTGTTTCCAGGTAATTTTTGAGATAGGTATCGTGGGCACTGTGATCAGGTTCCGGCATCAAAATGCTGATATTCCGTCCGACCACTTCAGGAGAAAAGTAACCAAAGATTTTTTCAGCGGCCGGACTAAAGGATTCTATGATGCCTTTTTCATCTATGGTAATAATTGCATCTCCCACATTATCGACCACTCCGCGAATGCGTGCTTCTCTTTCCTGAGCCATTTTGGCAAATTGAAGGGCGCGGGTACGACCGACATCCACTGCCCCCACCAGACTGAGGGCGCGAACACGACCAACATTCACTATCAGCGTGATGCCAATGGCCAAGATACCTGTCAACCCAATCGCAATCAGGATAAGTTTTCGTGTAAAATCAAATGACCGGTAGGCTTCATTCGCCCTGATTTCAGTGGCCAGAGCAAATTGCATGCTGGGATCCCAGGTCCAGGCACCCACAACCTCAACCCCGCGGTAATTCCGGTAGACGTCAATATTTATTCCCGACTTACCCGTTATAGCGATACTTGCCATGGCAGTGAAGGGTTGTTCATCCCGAGCTAACTCCGGTTGAAATCCTTGAATCAGGTCTCCTCCGGGATCGCGGATCTCAAGGGAAAGAATTCCTCTCCTACCTTTGGGAAGCAAGCCCACCTTCCACAGTTCCTTGTCAAACCGGCTATCTGAGAGCAACATACCGTTGGCGTTAAAGGAATAGGTTTCACCGGTTTTTCCAAATCGCCCCAGTTGCAAGATCCTTGTGAAATCCGCAGCTGGGTCCAGCCGGAAGCCCAGGGCAGAAATGATCTCGCCTTCTTCATCAAAAATGGGCGTCACCACAAACATGGTGGGTTCCCCTGCGACAACCTGCCCACTATAAAGACTTAACAAGGGGACATCAGAAATGATAGGATGACTGAGTAAGGTTTCCCCATTAAAAATCCTTTCAAGAAAATCTCCATTCCCGGCCATCAAGTTGGTTAAACTCAGGTTGGTCTCCCGCATGGATCCGATATTGGATGAGTCAGGGGCTATGATGAAGTAACCCAAACGCTTACTCATACTACCCTTGTGTGCAAGCAAATTTTGGAGCCTGGCCTGAGCAGGAGAATTCTTCAGTGCCTCGCGGGTTCGGGAAACTTTCAATAACTCCTCTACAATCCTCCGCAACTCGATAGATTGAGCCCAGGTAACAGCATCTGCTTTTCGTTCAAACTCCCAAATATGCAAGGCTGAATGGGTGGTTCTCAGAATAGTCTTAAGTGAACCGGAGAGGTCTTCCCGGGTTTGAGCCTCGATTCGCTCCAGGGTGTACCAGGCTATGACCGATACAATCAGGAAGAATAAAAAACCAATTCCAAAAATAAGAGTTTGCCCTAAACGACCTTCCCCCTGATGAGAGCCACCTGCGAGTTTGTCAGGTTCCCGGTTGGATTCAGGATCGGCGAGTATAGATTTTTCGGGTGAATTCATGTTGGTGTTTTCCAATCTCTGCAAATAGAAAGGTCCACCGCATTGCTTCCATTTTTCCTTATTCTTTTTTCACACAAATCTCCATCAATCAAGATATGCAAAAGTAAAAATATATTTCCCAAAAGAGTATCCGAATAAGTCTGATTTTTTAATAGGACAAAACTCCCAGGAAAAAAGACCGCAATTTTAAAGGAATGGCTGGGGAAAAAGATGCTTTTCGGCCAAGAATAAGAATAATACCTTACCAAAATTCACTAATGCGGCGTGGACGTTCGAATCTGAAAGTCACGGCCCAAAGAAACCACTTTTTTATCCGTCCATTTTTAGTCTTTCATAAGCTTCCAAATGAAGTTTCTGAATAAAAAATATTACATAACTTTTACAAGGGAAGGTTCCGTTTCAGTGTTAAAGTTTTTCCAAGTTGATAGACCCCACATCTAACTCTATCTGAAAAAATCATGGACACACTTCGGAGACAGAAGATCACCGGTTCAGGATTTGCAGTAAAACAAAACCTGAATCGTTCGAACACAGAAAAACCCAAAATGTTATTTATCGGGATGCCCGATGCCGACTCCAGCTACTGGACCATGAATATCGCCCAGGCCCCGCAGGGTCCAACCCTACAGGAATCTCCGCTTATACCAGGTTTTATTCGTGGAAAAATCAACTCGCACCTGAAATACGTATTCAATCCCCGCAAAAAAGCACCTTATATCGGAATGCACCTCATCAAACAGAATTTGGAGAAAGACATAATAGGCGGAGCGGATATTACACTTATCGATTATCCGACAGAGAAGGAAGTTTTACTGATCGTTCAAAAAACTTTCTTTAAAGTAGTCGGGCTTGGAATCGGATGCGAAAATAAAGTGCATGAAGCTAAACTCCTGGCCCAAAAAATCAAACGCTATTGTAAAAATAAAGAAGTTGAAATTGTTTTCGGTAGCTACGGAGCAACTACAGGCAAAAAGGTGGGAATATTGACGGAAGCGGACGGAACAGTATTGAAGGACACCCAGAAAGAAATTGAGGAGAAAGAAAAATCTGGAAGGCACCCATATACCGGTGAAGGGGTGCAGAGCATGAGGGCATTTGTGCTCAATAACCGCGGAAAACTTGGTTTGGAACTGAATGTAGAACCCGGGGATCCTATGGTTTCCTTTCCTGTACCCGATCCCGATTTACCTCCCAAAAACCGTTTTCTCAGATGGCTGTCTAAAAAGACGGGTCTTTGGGGAACGCCCCTTGATATGAATAAGCTGGCGGTTTCTCTTGGCTGTGTTAACAGTTGCTCGTTTTGCAATACAGCCAAAAATTTCGGAAGCAAAACCCTTCTTTATAAGGACGCTGATGAAATGTACCGAGCCATGGAAAAGCAGATTAATATTAATGAGGCAAGGGAAGATTATGTCCCGGAAACTCTCTTTTTCCTCATGGACGAAAATTTTATGCGTCCGTTGGCCAACACAGAAAAACTTTGCAAGCTGATAGAGGAATCAGGAAAAAACATCCGCTGGGGAACATTCGGGGATATTAAGGGTTTACTGGAATACAAAAACAGGTATAAAGATTTTCGCGGATTGGTCCGAGGGGGGATGCTTTCCATCTGGATCGGACTGGAGTCGAAGGCCGATGTGTTTAAAAAGCGAGGCGAGGCAAGCCTTGAGGAAGTGGAAACGATGATCCGCGAACTCCAAGACCTCGGAGTTCTGGTTTTTGGTTCGTTTATTCCCGCATTGAGCATTCACACCGAGGCAGAATCAATAGTAGTAAAAAATGAAGAAGCGCTCAAAAAGGAAATCAGAGAAAAAAACGGTAGCTTTAACAAAACACAAATCCAGCAAGCGATGGATGCCCTGATAACAGCTAGAAAGAAAAAGGGTCAGTACGATCTTTTGAATATCTGGGAAGACATTAAATGGTGGTTAGAGCAAAATACCGCAGCTAACCAAGTGATGATGCTTACCGATACGCGGTTGGTCAACCCCCAGACCGTAGAGCCGATACTCGACCTTACGGATGAGGAATTCGGGCACACCTTCCAGCGGGACGATCACCCGCATATTCATGGCAAGAGGCTGGAAGAAATCGACAGAACGGCCCGAAGTTTATTTTACCGAGAAAATGGACCGGTCGCTCTCCGTTCTGTGCTGACGATGTGGGACGGTTATAATAATCTTAAGGATTCCGATCATCCTGCCGACATTATAGCGGCTACTTATTATTACTGGGTAGCCAAACGTTCTTTCCAAGCGATTTCCCTGTCTCTTGTTTTCTTTTCTGAAACTCTTTTTAAAAAATGTTCCAGGAAGTTTTTAAATCGTCTGGCTCAATTTCTCGATGAGTTTGAAAAATCTGAACCTCCCGTGAATGCTCTCAGTGAAAAATATAAAAAGGTGTTTGTCCAGTATGACAGCAAAGTGTCCAAAGTAGCTCAATGGTGTGCCGCCTGCCTACGGCATAATTTTATCCGAAAGCATCTGAACAAAGATGAAGTTAGTCAAATTGTTTCGTTAAGTCACCCGGCAATAGTTCCAAGCGAAGCATAAACCTCAAGTCCTTACCCCCCCCCCCGCTTTCCTTTATCCTCTATTTAATTCAAATATCGGACTTTGATCCTTTCGGGTGATATTCGTAAGGAAGAAAGAGTTTCTCCGACAAAATCTACGAATCACCGTTTTCCAGGCCTCATGGTCAGAATTCACCCGATGGACGAAAAAATTTTCAAATCAATGCAATAAAATGCACCATTAATTTGTCTATTAGTTATGGGCACATGCCTTCAAGCTTTTTCAAACTGTTTAATCCTCAGTCCTCCTGAGGATTTTAAGAATAATCACCCCATGCCATTTGAAACTTATGTGAACGGGGTTCGAGTAAAACTTTGGAGGGAAAAGGGTCTGCTTCTTGGGCTGACCAGCAGTTGATTGAAGGGCAGACAGTTCTTAACTCACAAGCGGAGCAAGGTCAGGGTCGCTGAAAAATCACCCATAAACTTAAATATTTCTGAAATGACTGACCTCCCGGAAGCCCCTCTAACAGATCTAAACCCCTCTTTACATTAAAAATACACTAAGTAAGAAATTAACCTCCTGAAATTCCAAAAACATTTACGAAACAAGGCTCAATAGTGGGTGGTCATCGGGTTTTGTCTGATTTAAAAATAGGACCAAAACGGATATTTTAAAATTTGAATAAATGAGATGTTTATGCTAGCGGAATAACCTTGTTTTAGTTGGTAGCGATAATATTTTTCAAACAACTCTTGGTCCAGCGCGTGAGCATGATGGAGTCTTACGCTTTCCGGGTAAGGGATTACCGGGGTGGGTACGATTCGATTTTTGACTGCGGGTGGATGTCTGTTCGCGAATCCTAAAATCTAATGGAACAAACAACCACATTACCAGAACAGCTTTATTATGATGGCAAAGTTAACATGTATTGTTTGCATGAGGTGTTCAGACACATTGCCGTCATCGTCTGCGAACGTATGCAAACGCAATATTATATCGATATTCCTATCACCTCCGGGTTATGGGGCGGCGCCTATCTGGTAGGGGACCAACAAGGAAAAGTTTTGTCAAGAGTTATCCGTTTCTACAGCATCGTCAACCTACCGCAAAATAGTCCTTTGAATGAACCAGAAAACTTTGAATACCTGATGAATGTTTATTACCAGACATGCCAGGAAATTTTCAAACGTTATCATTTGGTTTTTGAAAATCCTCAATGGGGGGAGTCCGTCCCTTACACCAATAAAATCCGGCCCAACACTACTCTGCAAATGTGGGAAAAAGCAACAGAGGTGCAGTTCCTGCGAGCGTTCTTTGTTTGGAACACGGCAACATGGGAGGAATCCCTCATTTTCGATACTCTCCGCAATATCAAGCAACTCAAGGAACTGCTGGATATCAATCACCGACCGGTTCATAAAACAAAGGAAGAAATCCGATTTGCCTTGCAGGATATCCTCATCATTTATCACACCCTGCGTAACGCATTGACCCCGGAATTCCTGGAACACGTCCAATCTTTTATGAAGGAATTGCTGGGCTATTTTTTGGGGGGACTGCACGATTCAAATCTCATCCAGAATATGTACCAGAAAGCATATAGGGGCCTTTTTGTTTACGGGTTTGAAGAAGCTTTGGATGGTCCCTATAAGCAACACAACCTCGATATTTACAAGGTGGAAGAATGGCCGGCAGAAAAGATCAATTGGGTCCCCGAGGAGCTCAAAGAGAAGCTTGTTCATCCTCTTCGGGAAACTTTTTCAAGATTCAGGATCAACCTAGAAAGAGGGGGCTCGAATCAACACTGCCCGTTTCTTTCCTTATAAATAACTTCGTAGAAAAAGGTTATTTAATGTCTGAAAAAGATGAAATTCTTTCCATACTTTCCCGCCCGGAAAGCATCCGATTTGATGCCAACAAGAAAGATGTTTTGGCGATCAAAGATCAGGTGGAAAACCTGAACAAGGGATCTCTTAATGGCATTGAAATCTGGTTTCTTGACGACCGACCGACAGTTGGCAATACAAGGATCAGGAGGTATCCAACCGGGCACTTTGTTTTTTACAATTCAGAAGGAAAGCGTTTTCTCTTTACCGACCCCGAAGGATTTCCTCTCCATGAATGTGACTGGAAAAAGGACCCCATATCAGGGAAAACCCAACTGGCCCTGGTTCGAATGCAACTTGACTGTCAACAATGGTTTGGTATCAAACCGGATGCAAACACATTTTCTATTTTTGTAGACTTCAAGGACCGGCTAGGCTCAGCAGATATGACTCTGGACGATCTGAGAAAGGAAGCGGCCAAAGCATGGGACATCCCTTTTTCGGAGATTAAGTATTTTTACAAGGACGAGAATTTTATTCCTCATGGAATCGGAGAGTACGAAATTTTTCTGCGCAAAGACGGACTTTATGTATTACTCGATGGGACCTTTGATCATACGGTTTTTATCAGCAACATGCCCAAGGTAGAATGGGACCCGCTTGATGTCATCACAGTGGTAGAACTTTTCCAATCGGCACCTTTGGGAGCAGGTGGCGCGGCGTTTGAGTTTTTTTGGGGATTGTATGAAGATCAGGGGCGGGAAACAAAACCTGAACCTTTGCGGTTTAGGGGATTGCCGGTTTACCCCACTGAAAAAGCGTTCCAAATTTTTTCCGCTTTCTTTACCCCCACCGCACCTGAGGGGAAGGACCTCATGGATGAGTTTACAGATTACCGCCTTTCCCACCAGATCACCTGGGGCCTCAGGCCCGATCCTCCGTGGCGTTATTTCTCGGGAAAATATTCCGTTTGTTTGACGGTGCAAAATAATTTTCTGTATAAAGTTACATCAATGAGGGACCCCGCAGCTTTGCCCTTTATCAATTGTTCTCGTGGAGGAAAGACTTCCTGTCAAAGACAAGTCCATGTCACAAAAGATTACATACTGCTCCTTGATGGAGAAGAGATTTTTAAAGAAATCCCTTTGCAGCCCCTATGGCAAATTTCCCCGCAACAAGGTCCTGCGCAGGAACAACCGGAGCACCCTTTCGGCTGGAGAAAGTTTTTTAATGGATCCGTCCCAAAAGTAGACCCGGTCAAGGCTACGCTAACTGTCCCATTCTATCCAGAAGGTGCCGCAGAAATCGAGGAATCTTCCCTTCAACCGATGGTCGTCGACCAGATATTATTTTACATGGAAATGTTTCCGGACATGCCGGACCGTTTAGAAAAAGTTGGTCGTGTCCTTATCCATAATTTTGACACCGCGATTTCCGGCTGTGTCGACTGCACCAAAAAACGGAATTATACAATATTGTTCAACGATCCGGAGTTTGCCCAGAAAAACGCGCAACTTTTATGGGATTACGCTGCATCCAGGAATCAACTGGAAGCTCTTCGAGAGGTTTCTTTCTTTCCAGAAAAGGAATACGCCAGGCTCGTCTACACAGAAAAATATGAAATGGTCTTCCGATGGATTCCATTCGATTCTTACCGCGACCCAGTGGCTTGCGAAAAGATATTAAATTCTGTAACTCATACTATGGCTTCCAATGCGTTGTTATTTCTTGTGGGTCCAAGGGAAATATCGGAACAGTTCCATCGTTATTCTTTGAAAAATATTTACAGCGATCCGGTTCAGAATATGCCCTTTTTTCAGCAGCATAGGAAGATGTATCCCGAAACCCAAGTCAACCCGGAGGTAACGGTGTTTTTTGCCCAAAAATTGGGGCATAAAAATATTACAAAAATTCCAGACCCTCAGGAACAAAAGGCGGATGCATATCTCAGTGAAAATATAATGAGTTCGACATAAGCCACAGCTTTTTTGAAGAGAGGGTAGAAAAATATATATAGCAGCCTTTCCCAGGGCAAATTGACAATGAAAGAGACGGAAATTTCAGGTATGGATGTTTTAGAAATTGCCAAGAAAAAAGAGGCTGACGAAAAACATTTTTATACCGATTTGGCAAAACATGTCGCCAGGCCACAAGTCCGGGATTTTTTAAACCGGATGGCTCATGAGAGCGATCAACATGAAATTGAAATCATAAAGCTTCTCGGAGGAAACGAAATTAAATCGGATATCAATATTAAACAAACTGTGGGCAATGAGTTAGTTGGCCTACATTTCCAAACCGATATCTTTCCCACAGGCGATGCTATTTCCAAAATGGCGCCTGAAATTATGGGGGTAAAAGAAGTACTGGATTTTGCAATTGAAGTGGAAAAGGTCGCCGCTGAATTTTATAAATTACTGGGCCAGTATTGTGAAAATCCGTTGGCTAAGGCGGCATTGATCCTGCTGGAAAAAATAGAACTTGAGCACGTTGCAGAAATCGAATCCTTTAAGAAAAGTTTTACAGAAACATCAGGTTTGGAGAATACCTAAGTAAATTAAATCAACCTCATGGAAAAACACTATGATTTCTAAATTTTCAGCATTTGGCGGGAAAGGCAAAACCCATGTTTAAAAATATTTATTTACCCATTGATAATTCGGATTATTCAAATGCTTGCATCAATATCGGCCTGGAATTGGCAAAGAAATGTGGGGCTGGAATCTTGGCAAGTCATGTTTACGCAGCCAAAATGCACGACGTCCGTTTTCGCCAGATGGAAAGCGGCCTTCCTGAAGAGTATCAGGAGGAACAGGAACTCGAAAAACAGCGCAATATTCATGACCAGCTGATCACCAAAGGAATGGAAGTAATCACCGACTCTTACCTGGATATTCCAAGATCCAAATGTGAAAAGCAAGGGATTCCTTTTACCGGCAAATCTTTGGAAGGCAAGAATTGGATCGAATTGGTAAGAGATATTAATGAGTCAGACTCTGACCTGGTGGTTATGGGAATGATGGGATTGGGCGCCGTCCGCGACAGCCAGATTGGCACGGTAACTGAAAGGGTAATTCGCCGTACTCAAACGGACACCCTGTTGGTAAAACATCTCCCAAATTTGCATAAAGAAAAATCTTCCAGTGGAAAAATTGTCGTAGCAATAGACGGAAGCGAGCATTCCTTCGGTGGCCTTAAAACCGGAATTGAGTTAGCTAAGTTATGGGATCGGCCCTTGGAAATTATCTCCAGCTTTGATCCGTATTTCCACTACGCCATGTTCAATAGCCTCGCCGGCGTTCTTACAAGTGAAGCAAGTAAGGTATTCAAGTTAGAACAGCAGGAAAAATTGCACGAAGAAATTATTGACAAAGGCCTGGCGAAAATCTATCAAGCTCACCTTGAAGTTTCCAAGAAGGTTGTGGAAGAGGAGGGAATGAACTGTACGATACGACTGCTGGACGGCAAAGTTTTTGAAAAAATTCTGCAGTACACCCGCGAAGAGAACCCGTTTCTGCTGATTTTGGGTCGCATAGGGGTTCACAGTGATCCGGAAATGGATATCGGTGGTAATACCGAAAACCTGACCCGGTTGGTACCCTGCAATGTCTATTTGTCCAGCAGGGTATTTAAACCCAGGGTTGATACGGTCGCAGAGGAAACTATTGAATGGACCGCTGAAGGCAAGGAACGGCTGAATAAAATTCCCGGTTTTGTTCGGCCCATGGCAACGTCGGCCATTCTGCGCTATGCCATGGAGAGGGGACATAGCATGATCACGTCCAACCTTATCACGGAGGCCTGCGAAAACATCCTGCCCGCAGGATCTATGGAAGCCATGGGCATGATGGGCGAGCAGTTAAAAGAAAAAGCCAAAATAGAAAAACGCCCGGATCCATACGCCTCCCTGGACCCGGGTATGTTGAAAAATGAAATGATGGCCGCTCATGCCGGGAAGAAACGATCGGAAATCAAAATAAAATGCACCATTTGCGGCGCCGTGATGGGTGGGGATGCCGTTAAATGTGGTGTCTGCAATGCTTCACATGAAAGGCTATTGCCGATAGCAGCAACAAAAAGTAAAACAGACCTTGAAAATGAAGGAGGGGTTTCCACAGTCACATCTTTCGATTTGAAAAGTTCCGCCTGGACCCAGGAGGCTTTAAAGCGTCTGGAAGTTTTCCCCCAGGGGCATATCCGGCAAAAAGCCCAGGCCAGAATCGAAAAAAGTGCCAGAGTGCATAACATCTCAATCATCACGATAGATTTTCTTAATAAAATTGTTAAACCATTATGAACAGTCTCGATATCGATACAGGAAAGGTT
>Ga0066854_10000445_pt1 | contig 14636 bp, 13 predicted proteins | sample ETNtaG_8_FD_65494 | JGI IMG/M metagenome (GOLD analysis project Ga0066854, IMG submission 65494) | Marine microbial and viral communities from oxygen minimum zone, Eastern Pacific Ocean - ETNP201406SV75 | ecosystem: Environmental > Aquatic > Marine > Oceanic | place: Pacific Ocean: Eastern...
ATAAATTATAAAACTCGTCCTGAAAGCCTCCTGGATTAAATTGGTAGGATTGTAAATAACGCGCTAATAGCAATGCCATCATCGACGTCAGGCCTAACATAACCGCCACTAGACCATTAATCAGAAAAAGACTACCATCCGCCTCAAAACTATCAATCGTTGCACCTTGAATGCTGTGCGTCGCTAATTCCAACCACTGCTCCCACCATAGCACCGCATCCCCCGTAAAAAGTTGAACGCTCATGGCGACTAGCGTGCAACTTGCAGAAATCACAACCAGTGCATCACCCTGTGAAGCAAGACGATATAACACCAGTGCACTCAACCAAACAGGCAAATATATAAACAACGCAATGGGTATTTCCAAACCAACTCTTGGTATAACAAAAGATTGTGCAAATAAAATAATGATTGCTGAAACAACAAAAACGATAACCCCTTCTTGTGGGTTTTTTCTAAGTGTTACCAGTGCGCCTACAGCGGCACTAATAATGGCAAATGGTACAAAGAAAATTGAAACCGCACCGAAAACCGCCATAACTAAAATAGCTTGATGACGATTGCTCACTACATATTTAATTAGGAATCCCATCAAATATACTCTTAAAATTAAATTATTACGCTAATCAAGTGACCTTATCTAAGGAAAGTAATTCAACAAATACTTAATTATTCTAGTCCAAAACTCAATACCTGTATTATCATTAATTTATCTCTATAATTTACTGTCAATATGAAAAAGGGCCAGAGCATCATACAATTTCACAACTATGAAATTTAAACACATCGCTGGGGGACTTATTGACCGGCGTTGTTTTCTTAAGAAAGGCCTAGTCTTTTCTGTCGCCGCCACTGTTCCTGCTTCTTTATCTGCTCAAACAGTTCTTAAACAAGAACGCACACAATGGATGTCTGAACCCGGTATCGGATTTTCTAATTACGGACACCCATCTCCTTTCGAAAAAAAAACTATTCGCTGGACGATGGCTAATAGTCATGCCCTTGGAAATGGCGTTTCGTGGACCCCGCTACAAGACCTTGATGGTATCATAACACCTTCTGGGCTTCACTTTGAACGTCATCATAATGGCGTACCTCAGATAGACCCTGCAACCCATCGCTTAACTATCCACGGCTTAGTCACCCATGCTCTTGAATTTTCCATTGAAAGCTTATTGCAATACCCGAAAATATCTAGAATCTGCTTTATAGAATGTGGCGGTAATAGTAATGCTGGCTGGCATAAAAATCCCATTCAAACACCCGTAGGTAATTTTCATGGCATGGTTTCATGCAGCGAATGGAGCGGCATCCCCTTAAAACTATTATTAAATGAAACTCAACCTCATCATGATGCACAGTGGGTTATTGCTGAAGGTGGTGATGCTAGTCTTATGAACATCAGCCTCCCTTTAAACAAAGCAATGGACGATTGTTTTATTGCCTTATATCAAAATGGAGAAAGAATACGCCCTGAAAATGGCTACCCATTACGATTAATAGTCCCTGGCTGGGAAGGTGTCCTTAATGTCAAATGGCTACGACGTCTTCATATTACCAACCAACCTACAATGTCTCGAAATGAGACGGCCAAATACACCGAATTACTGCCTAGCGGAAAAGCACAACAATTTTCATTCATCATGGCTGCAAAATCTATTATTACCAACCCAAGTTTTGGCCATCAATTAAATCGCTTTGGGCTCTATCAGATTTCCGGTTTAGCTTGGTCCGGTCGTGGAAAAATAACTCGCGTTGAAGTCTCTGCTGATCACGGCCAGACCTGGTTAGATGCCGAACTACAAGAGCCTATCTTATCCATGTGTTTTACCCGTTTTCGAATCCCTTTAGAATGGCATGGTCAAGCCGTTGTATTATCCAGCCGTGCAACAGATGAAACGGGATACGTTCAACCCAGCCGAACTGAACTGATCGCCCAACGTGGCCGACACGGCTATTTTCATTACAACGCTATTGTTAATTGGGCTATCTCGACACAAGGTCATGTCAGCCATGTCTACGATCAAATATAGCGTTATTCTTATACTACTTTGGACTTGTCCTGCGTTGGCTCAAGACAATAATGGACCACGACTAGGAAAACTTCTGTCTCAAGAAACCATTCAACAGCGTAACTTTACAGTCTTTCCAAATGGACAAGGTCTACCTCTAGGTCAAGGCACAGTTCAAGCTGGAAGAAAGGTTTATACAACCCGTTGTCTATATTGTCATGGAACCGAAGGATTAGGCGACAGTGCCGAAGAATTGGCCGGTGCCCTTCACCGTTTAACCGATGACCCACCCGATAAAACCATTGGTACATATTGGCCTTATGCCACAACCCTTTTTGATTTTATTCGACGCTCAATGCCTATGGATTCACCTGGCAGTCTCACAACACAAAATATATATGATGTAACGGCTTACTTATTATTTTTAAATGAAATTATCGATTATGAACAAACCATCGACAATAAAACACTCGCCAACATAAAAATGCCCAACAGGAATGGCTTTATCGATCTTTATTCGACTAAAAAGTAAATACTCGTTTTAATAAGTCTGTGCTTACGATGTGTGAATGATGATTCTTGGTTCAACAAAAAAGGCCTAACTATATAAGCTAAGCCTTTCATTGAAATGGCGTCCCCAGGGGGGTTCGAACCCCCGTTACCGCCGTGAAAGGGCGGTGTCCTAGGCCTCTAGACGATGGGGACTAAGACTGTTTCTACATTGAACCATATTTGGTGGAGCCAGGCGGGATCGAACCGCCGACCTCAACACTGCCAGTGTTGCGCTCTCCCAATTGAGCTATGGCCCCTACAGGAAAAAAGTATTATACAATTTTTTTTAAACTTGTCTATAGCTAGATAGAACTTTTTAAAACTCTATCTATACTTTTGTTACAGATAAAGTTCTTGAAAACTTTTTTCAGTCACAATATCATGACTTGATTCAACACGGTCAAGATAGACATGACCGATAAGATGGTCAAATTCATGTTGAAAAACTCGAGCAATAAACCCACTCAGATTAAGCTGCTGCCATGAACTGTTTGTGCCTTGAAAGTCCACTTGAATGTTCGTATAGCGCGGCACTAAGGCTCTAATACCCGGAATACTCAAACAACCTTCCCAATCTTTTTCACAATGCTCACTAGTCGCTATAAACTTAGGGTTCAGCATCACTATGGGGTCCATCTGTGGCGCCAAAGGATATCGCCCAGTGGGCCGTGAACCTATAATCATAATCTGATAAGACTCCCCAATCTGGGGTGCTGCGAGCCCAACGCCATCAGTAGAAGTCAGCGTTGCTTTCATATCTGAAATGATATTAATAACCGTATCCTCTAAAACACACTGCACGACTTCAGCTTCTTGCCTAAGTCTTGGATCACCTAGCTCAACAATCGGTCTAATTTGGTTCATAAAAAATATACCTATTTATAGCAGCACCCTTAATCTATTCCTTCTGACTACATAGAATAATTAGCGACTATCTAATAAACTAAGCAACATGATAAAATCATACTTTTAATTTTTCACAGGAACTTTCTGGCAATGTCGAGTAACGAAGCTACTACCCCCGAGAACTTTATTCATCATAAAATCACCCATGATATTAATCAAGGTCTCAATAACAGTAATGTTATTACCCGCTTCCCTCCCGAACCCAATGGCTATCTCCATATAGGACACGCCAAATCTATCTGCCTAAATTTCGGCACGGCCATTAAATTTAATGGCCACTGCAATTTACGATTTGATGACACTAATCCAGAAAAAGAAAGTGTTGAATTTATGAACGCCATTACTGAAGATGTAAAATGGCTCGGCTATTCATGCCATGAAGTCAATTACGCTTCTGATTATTTTGAACAACTATACAACTTTGGCGTACATCTTATTCAAAAAGGTTCTGCCTATGTAGACAGTCTCAGTGCCGAAGAAATTAGAAAATTCCGAGGCACATTAACAGAACCCGGTATTGACAGCCCGGACCGTAGCCGCTCTATAGATGAAAACATGACGCTATTTGAACAAATGAAAAACGGTGAATTTGCAGATGGCAGTTATATTCTACGTGCAAAAATTGACATGAATTCTCCCAATCTTAATATGCGCGACCCTGCACTCTATCGTATTCGAAGAGCGCATCATCCGCGTACTGGAGATAATTGGTGTCTATATCCTATGTACGATTTTACCCATTGTATTTCTGATGGTATTGAAAATATTACCCACTCACTATGTACCCTTGAATTTGAAGATCACCGACCGTTGTATGATTGGGTGTTGTCTCAATTAGAATTCCAACATCACCCCCAACAAATAGAATTTGCGCGACTTTCATTGGAATATACTATTGTGAGTAAACGTAAACTGAATCTATTAGTGGAACAAGGCCATGTTACTGGTTGGGATGACCCGAGAATGCCTACGCTTGCTGGATTACGACGTGCTGGTTTCACCCCTAAATCTATCCGAGACTTCTGTGAACGTATTGGTGTGACTAAAAAAGATTCTTGGATCGAAATGGGGGTTTTAGAACACTCCATAAGAGAAGACCTTAACACCCACGCCACCCGAAGAATGGCTGTCTTAAACCCAATACGCGTGGTATTAGAAAACTATCCTGACGATGATTGTGAATATTTAACTGCCAGCAATCACCCTCAAAATGACCAATTGGGTACTCGCACACTCCCTTTTGACAAAACTATTCTTATCGAACAAGACGATTTTGCTGAAATTCCCCCGGCTAAATTTAAACGCCTCATATTCAATGGCGAAGTGCGACTCCGCAATGCCTATGTGATTAAATGTCACGATATTGTTAAAAATAATCAAGGCGACATTATTGAATTAAGATGTACCTATGATCCTAATACCCTCGGTAAAAAACCAGAAGGACGTAAGGTAAAAGGTGTTATTCACTGGGTTAGCGAAAAACATTCACGCACTGCTGAAATACGCTTATATGATCGATTATTCAACGTTCCTCAACCTGAATCAGAAGAAGATTTTACTACCGCTTTAAACCCTAATTCACTCCAGGTCATTAAAGGTGCTAAAGTTGAAAATTCTTTATCAGACCCTTCCGCAGGTGAACAATATCAATTTGAACGAATAGGATATTTCTGTGTCGACTCAAAAGACAGTCAACCAAATCAACTGGTCTTTAATAGAACCGTAACCCTAAGAGACACCTGGACTTAATCAGCGCTTTATTTTAGGCAAAAAAAAGACTGATAACGTATCAGCCTTTTTAACAACTCACTGTAAAGAACTTACAAAGAATTAACCGCATTCAGATCCGCGAAAGCTTGCTCTAAACGTATCGCCATACCCACTTCTCCAGCACGTTGCCATGCTCTTGGGTCATAGTATTTCTTGTTCGGACTATCGTCACCATCTGGATTACCAATTTGGCCTTGTAAGTAACCTTCATTTGTTTGGTAATAATCTTTAATACCCTCCCAAGTAGCCCACTGCGTATCAGTATCGATATTCATTTTAATGACACCGTAACCAATAGACTCTGAGATTTCTTCTTGTGAAGAACCCGATCCACCATGGAAAACAAAATCAAGTGTATTTGAAGGAACACCAAATTTCTCAGAAACAAATGCTTGAGAATTTGACAAGATTGTTGGTGTTAATTTAACGTTACCTGGCTTATAAACACCGTGAACATTACCGAATGAAGCAGCAATAGTAAAACGATGGCTAATTTTGCTTAGAAGCTCATAAGAGTAAGCAACGTCTTCAGGTTGTGTATATAACAATGAAGAATCCATATCGCTGTTGTCAACACCGTCTTCCTCACCACCCGTACAACCTAATTCAATTTCAAGCGTCATGTCCATTTTTGACATACGTTCTAAATATTCTGCACAAGTACCAATATTCTCTTCAAGACTTTCTTCTGAAAGATCTAACATATGAGAACTAAAAAGTGGCTTCCCTGTAGCTTCAAAATTAGCTTCACCAGCATCTAATAAACCATCGATCCAAGGTAATAATTTCTTAGCGGCATGATCGGTATGTAGAATAACCGGTACACCATAATGTTCTGCAACATTATGAACATGTTGAGCACCTGAAATAGCACCAATAATAGCCAACTGATGTCCGTCTAGCTTTAAACCTTTACCTGCAAGGAACTGCGCACCACCAAATGAAAACTGAATGATAACAGGCGATTTAACCTTAGCAGCGGCTTCTAATGTTGCATTAATTGAGCCTGTGCTAATTGTATTGACAGCAGGTAAAGCCATTTTATTGGCCTTACAATAATCAAATACTTTTTGTACATCATCACCGGTAACGACACCTGGGTTGACGATATCTAATATTGAGTTTGACATTTAAAATCCTATCTATTGTTCTAACCCCTAATCAAAATTATCAGGGGGCTTAATAAAAAAAGAATCTGTTGAAAACTCAACAGATTCTTAATTGAATACCGGAATTAATTAACTTTCTAAACTACTTAACCGGTCAGCTAATAATGTTTCTAATGTTTCTAATGCCGCCGTAAAACCAGCAATACCCTCTGACAATTTATCACTGGCCATTCTGTTTTCAGCATGCATTGCATCAAAGACTTCCTTATCAACAGAAATTCTTTCGATATCAGCATTCAGTGCATCAGCAGCATTCAACTTCTGCGGCAATTCACCTTCTGTTGCTGCCAATTCATTAATTAACCCTGGTGAGATCGTTAACAAATCAACACCTGCTAGCTCAGTGATTTCGCCTAGGTTTCTGAAACTTGCACCCATAACCTCAGTTTTATAGCCGTAACGTTTATAGTAGTTATAAACATCCGTTACAGAAAGAACACCTGGATCTTCAGCTACAGGGTATGAATCACGACCGGTATCTTTCTTATACCAATCTAAAATACGACCTACAAAAGGTGAGATAAGCGTAATATTATTGTCACCACAAGCAATCGCCTGGTGTAATCCAAATAATAAAGTTAAATTACAACTAATTCCTTCCGCTTCTAATACTGCAGCAGCTTGAATGCCTTCCCAAGTTGAAGCAATTTTAATTAAAATACGATCACGCGAGATACCCGCTGCTTCATACTGAGCAATAATTTCACGCCCTTTAGCAATAGTCGATTCTGTGTCATAAGATAAACGCGCATCTACTTCAGTTGAAACACGACCCGGAACAAGGTCTAAAATCTTAAGACCAAATGCAACGGCTAAACGATCAAAAGCAAGGGTTACGACCTCTGCTGCTGACGCTTTAGCGCCTAATGTTTCTCGTGCGCCTGTCAATGTCTCATCAACAATTCCTTGATATTCAGGCATCTGTGCTGCAGCCGTGATTAACGAAGGATTTGTTGTTGCATCTTGTGGCTTACAATCCTCAATAGCTTTAAGGTCGCCCGTGTCTGCAACAACTACTGTCATTTCTCTAAGTTGCTCTAATAAATTCATTGATATACCTACTGATTTAAAATAATTAATAATCTAAAAAATTGTATTACTTAAGGTGCCAAGGTCAAAACAAAAGACTTCCGCCTTTTATCGGACTCTTTAATTCATAAAATAATCCCCAGAAATGCAAAAAGAATCGAGCGTAAAACACTCGATTCTTTCGTAAACAGGAAGGTTAAACCCTAAGGATTCTAGAGTAAAATTTGACCTTAAATAACTCTAAACAGTTTTTCTTAGCTGTTTAAATAACGATCAACGCCTGTTTGTCCTGCAGCAACCGTCTCAGTAGCACCACCTTGTGCTGCTAAATAACGATCAACTCCTGTGCTACCACCTGCGGCTCTTGCTGAACCGCCACTCGAACGACCTTTTCTTAAAAAGAAAACACCACCAGCAATTGCCACTAGTAGACCTAACTCAACAACACCCAGGCCGCCTTCTTCTTTCTTAACAGCTGCAGACGCTGCTTTTACAACTTTAGGCTTAGCAACAGCAGATTTATCTTGATAAACAATAATTGGTTTAAAGTTATATGCTGGATACTCTTCTGCACCCACAATAGGGCTTGTAACGAGTAACGCTGTGATTAAACCAGTTGCTAATTTTAATTTTTTCATTTTACCTTCCTATTTATTTAAGCTAATAACTAAAGTGAAGATTCTACACGATTCACAACATTTTCAACAGTAAAACCAAAGTGTTTCATGACATCGCCACCTGGTGCAGATTCACCGAAAGTATCAATACCTACAACATCACCTTCTAAGCCAACGTATTTACGCCAAAAATCAGAAACACCCGCTTCAACAGCAATACGCTTAATACCAGGCGTTAATATACTATCTTTATAAGCTTGGTCTTGACGATCAAATACACTTGTTGACGGCATAGATACAACGCGTACATGCGTACCTTTGGCGGCTAGTTCTGCTTGAGCCTTAATAGCTAAATTAACCTCAGAACCTGTTGCAATAATAATTGCTGCTGCTTGGCCTACGGCTTCAGAAATAACATAAGCGCCTTTGCGTATAGCTGCAATTTGATCATCGGTACGCGCAATAAAAGGAAGACCTTGACGACTAAGTACTAAACTCGTTGGTCCGTCCATACGCTCTACTGCCATGATCCATGACACTGCAGTTTCTGTACTGTCTGCAGGACGCCATACATCCATATTTGGAATAAAACGCATTGCTGACGTGTTTTCAATCGGTTGATGAGTCGGACCGTCTTCACCTTGACCAATTGAGTCATGTGTTAAAACTGCAATGGTACGAATCCCCATCAATGCAGACATACGGAAAGCACTTTTAGCGTAATCAGAGAACATATGAAATGTTCCACCGAAAGGCAGTAATCCACCATGAAGAGCCATGCCATTCATAATGGCATACATACCAAACTCACGCACACCATAAGAAATGTAATTACCCATTTCACTACCGCTAACGTGTTTAAAATCGGCACAACTAGTTAAGTTTGAGCCTGTCAAATCTGCTGACCCACCTAAAAATTCAGGTAATGTTGATGCTAAACCAGCAATTGTTTTCTGAGAGGCTTGACGGCTCGCTAAGTTCTCTTGTTTAGAATTTATTTCTGCTATCAATGCATCAGATGCTTCTTGCCAGTTCGCAGGTAAATCCCCATCCATTCGACGTGTAAATTCAGCGGCTTCTGCAGGATATTCTGCTGCATATGCTGCAAATTTATCGTTCCATGTGTTTTCTACCCGTGCGCCTTTTGCTTTTGCATCCCAACCGGCATATACGTCGTCAGGGATTTCAAAAGGTGCATAATCCCATCCTAGTTCTTTCCGCGTTAATGCAACTTCTTCATCACCTAATGCGGCGCCATGACAATCATGACTACCACTTTTATTTGGTGAACCAAAACCAATAATCGTTTTACAACAGATTAATGACGGTTTATCCGTAATTGATTTTGCTTCAGTGATCGCAGCAGAAATAGCACCGGCATCATGTCCATCTACAGACACAACATGCCAATTGTAAGCTTCAAAACGCTTTACAGTGTCATCTGTATACCAACCATCAATATGCCCATCAATAGAAATATTATTGTCGTCCCAAAATGCTATCAGATTCCCTAATCCCCAAGTCCCTGCAAGTGAACAAGCCTCATGGGAAATACCTTCCATTAAACAACCGTCTCCCATGAACACATAAGTGTTATGGTCTACAATTTTATGTCCTGGTTTATTGAACTGATCTGCCATCAACTTTTCAGCCATAGCAAAACCAACACCATTGGTGATCCCTTGTCCTAAGGGCCCCGTTGTTGTTTCAATACCGGGTGCAAAGCCATATTCCGGATGGCCAGCACATTTCGAATGTAACTGACGAAATGAAGCCAATTGCTCCATAGGCAAGTCGTATCCTGATAAATGCAATAATGAGTAAATCAGCATGGAGCCGTGTCCATTTGACAAGACAAAACGATCACGGTCTGCCCATTCAGCATTCGTTGGGTTATGTTTTAGATGATCATTCCATAATACTTCAGCAATATCTGCCATACCCATGGGTGCACCCGGGTGACCTGATTTAGCTTTTTGCACAGCGTCCATGCTTAGTGCTCTTATAGCGTTCGCTAGTTTTCTACGCGAAGACATATAATTCTCCTGATAATATTTATATTCTATGCCTCAACAAAGGCATAAGTGATTCTTTAAATAATATTAAAAATGAAGAATAACTGACAAGCAAAATCGGCTCACACCTTAAAGCGGGAGCCGACTTGTTTTTTGTTATTCCATATTAGCGTGTATTGCTCGCATACCTTCTTCAGTGAGGTTTTTCTCATGAATAATGTATGAAACCACTGCTTCTAAAAATATCAACGTTGATAATTCAAAAACTGATCCCATTGGCATTCCATGTACTTTCTCATACATATCAGGACGACCAATATTAAATACTGCGTCAACCATACTACCTATAGTTGATTCTGATTTAGATGAAATCAAAATAGCTTTGGCACCAACATCTTTAGCTTTCTGCGTAAACGCTGCTAATTGTTGTGTTTCACCGGAACCTGATATGACGATAAGTAAGTCACCTTCTTTAATACTCGGTGTCACGGTTTCGCCAACTAAATTCACGGTATAACCAGCATGCATTAAACGCATTGCAAAATTTTTACAAACCAGTGCAGAACGACCTGCCCCTGCTAGAAAAACCCCATTAGCTTCATCAACAAGTCCTGTTAACTGACTGTCATAGTCATGCTCAGTCGCAGCTAATATGGTCGAAATTTTCTCAATAATTAACTGTTGATGCATATTATGCGCCTGCTGTGTCAACAAGTTGACGAATTTCACGAGCTGAATCAGCAGGTGACGGTGCACCATAGATTGCTGCGCCAACTACAACGATATTTGCACCCGCTTGTACAACACTTTGTGCTGTAGACTGGTTAATACCGCCCGCTACTGAAATTCTCACTGGTAAACCTAAAGCAGCGATGTCACTCAAATCACCAAAAGGTGTAGCACCTGCCGCTTGTGCGTCAAGACCTGTATGAATACCAATGATTTGTGCGCCTAAATCAGCTGATGCACGTGCACATTCAACCTTATCAGGAACGTTAATCAAATCAATTTGTGCTTCTGCACCGTGCTCGTTTGCTGCTTTAACAACACCCGCAATAGTTGGAAGACCCGATACACCCAATACTGTACAGATATCTGCACCAGCTGCATAAAAAGGTGTCGCTTCATATTCACCCGCATCCATAGTCTTTAAATCAACTAACAATAATTTGTCAGGATGACTTCTTCTTAGTTCTGAAACTAAGTTAACACCATTGTGTTTAATACACGGCGTACCAATTTCAATAATGTCAATGTAAGGGGCAACTTGATCAGCAAGAGCTATACTTGCATCAAAATCTAGTGCGTCTACTGCCAGTTGGATAAGTGTTCTAGCCATGTTTTTATACTCCGGTTTGCTGTTAGGTGAATTGCCTAACTTTAATAAAAAAATCAAAAAAACGTCTTACAACTTGAAGGACTTTAAAACATAAAGTAGACCTCTGTCAATTTTAAAGTTACTTAGAAAACAATCACTATTCTATAAAATCTTTAATAAATCATTATATTACCCTTATAACTTAGTACCTTACATTAGACTTAAAAAGACTAAAAACCACACAACAAACACCCCGGGCGAACACTAGCTACTTTACACACACATAAAATCAAACAATAATGCGCACTCAAACACACCTTTTTCGCTCTTAGCATTCAAACCAAATTAAACGCCATGCCACCATTCACCAACATCAAGGCACTTATCATTGACATGGACGGCGTATTATGGCGTGGAGAGCAACCCATAACCGGTCTAAACGATTTCTTCGACACCCTAAGAAAAATCAATATCCCCTTTATTCTTGCCACCAACAATGCCAGCCTAACCCAGACGCAATACACTGAAAAGCTTGCTCGCATGGGCGTTACCATTAAGCTGAAAGAGATTTTAACTTCCGCAATGGCAACGGCGCTTCACCTTTCTAAACAATACACACCTAATACTACACGTATATTTGTCATTGGCGAACAAGGCTTAAAAAAACCCTTACTTGAGAAAGGTTTCACACTAACCGGTCTTAATGAAATCAATGATGGTAACGGCATTCACTCTAAAACCGGGCCGCATATTGTGATTTGCGGATTAGACAGAAAGGTTTCGTGGGAAAAAATGAGCACTGCAACGCTGAACATAAATGCAGGCGCTGCGTTTTTTGGAACCAATGGCGACACGTCCTTTCCCATCGAACTGGGCGAAACACTGGGTAACGGTGCTATTTTAGCCGCACTTACCGCAGCAACCCATGCCACCCCGACTATTATAGGAAAACCCGAACCGATTATTTATCAACAAGCCATGGCACTCCTTAAATCAAAACCCGAAGAAACCATTGCCATTGGAGATCGTTTAGATACTGATATTTTAGGTGCTATAAAAAGCAACATCAGAAGTTTAATGGTTTTAACCGGGGTTTCTAACCACAAAGATGTGGCAGAAAGTCCTTTTAAGCCCACCTGGATCATGAACAGTATAAGCTCAATAACCTTGGCTCTAACAGACTCACGACCCAATATTCCAACAAAAATAATCAACTGACTAACCCGCCACCCTCTTGCTATGAAAAAACTTATCAACAACCCCGACGACCTTTTACCTGATAGCCTTACTGGATTTGCTAATGCGCATGCTGACATTATTCAACTGCAACGTAATCCCTACGTTATCCATAGGACAAACCAACCCGCAAAACCTAAAGTTGCCTTGATTTCAGGCGGGGGATCGGGTCATGAACCACTACACTCTGGATTCGTAGGCACCGGTATGCTTGATGCAGCCTGCCCTGGTCACATCTTTACCTCACCCACACCCGACCAAATGATAACCGCAGCAACAACCGTCGAAAATGGTGCAGGAATCCTATTTATTGTAAAAAATTATGCTGGCGATATCATGAATTTTGAAATCGCCTCAGAACTAGTCACCTCACCCAACGAAACGGTGATCGTTGCCGATGATATTGCCTTACCCAAAGATCACAGCATGGGTCGCCGTGGCGTTGCGGGAACATTAATTATTGAAAAGATGGTCGGTGCTGCTGCCGAACGCGAGCACAACTTGGCTTACTGCAAATCTTTAGGTGACCGAATTAGCGCAAACACAGCCTCTATCGGTGCTGCCTTAACAAGCTGTACTGTTCCAGCCCTCGGAAAACCAACTTTCGACATTAATGAAACCGAAATAGAAATGGGCGTCGGCATCCATGGTGAACGCGGCTGTTCCACACAACAATTTACCGATGCAACGACGCTCACTCACAATCTAGGCGACGCTATTTACGATGAGCTGAAACCTAAAAATGGGCAAGAAATACTCTTACATATCAATGGTTTAGGTGCTACTCCTCTCATTGAGCAATATTTAGTTTATGAGATAGCACAAAAATATTGGAAACAAAAAGGCATCACTATTACCCGGTCTCTCGTTGGCAATTACACGACCTCCCTTGACATGGCAGGTTGCTCAATGACAGTCACCCTGCTAGATCCTGAACTCACGACACTATGGGACCATCCCGTCCATACCGCTAATTTACGCTGGGGATGTTAAGCTTCATCGACTAAAAAGTCCGTTAAGGCGCACAGCATCACTTGGCTCGACTTAGCGCCTGCATCTATGTGCCCCACAGAACGATCACCCATGTAAGCAGCGCGCCCTTTCGTTGCGACCATATTGCGCGTTGACTCAACACCCTCAAGCGCCACGCTAGCAATAGCGTCCAATAACACGTTTCTTTCAGCACCTTCATCCAACAACTGTGTTAAACACTGCGCAACGGGGACCAACACATCAAGCATGGTCTTCTCACCCACATCAGACTTCCCTCGCGCTTTCATTGCATCCACACCTTGATTAAAGGCGTCAGCCATTCCACGGGTCGTTAATTCATTCTCTTTCAACACACTGCTCATTTTAAGAAACAAGGTGCCATACAACGAACCAGAAGCCCCGCCCACCGAACTCATTAACGATAAGCCAATAACCTGAAATGCCCCCGACCAATCTGTACGCGCTAAATCATCCGCCTTAGCTTGCAAAACAGCCAGACCACGCAACAAATTGACCACATGATCACCATCACCCAATATACGGTCTAACTCTTCCAACTCATCAGAGTTATTTGAAATCGTTCCATGCAAAAGCACAATTACATCCGGCAATATTTCAGGTTTACCGACCATATTCATTCACTCCAATTCATTTTAAAATCGCAAAGAAGCATCATATGACCAATTCACCTTCCGACACAACCACGAACTTATCGCCAAAAAATAGTAGACTAACCCACTAGGAGCATTTTACTGACCTTTTACACTACCAATACAATCACTTATGCAACCCAAGCCCATTCCCGTTGATGTCTTATGTGTTGGCCACGCCTCTTTTGACATGGTTTTTTCCATCCCTAAGCACCCTTTAAGTGATGAAAAAATGTCAGCATCTAATTTTCAGCAATCCGGCGGTGGTCCAGCAGCTAATGCCTCATTACTGATTTCAAAACTGGGGCTTAGATCTGCCTTTGCCGGTTATTTGGGTTTAGATGCCTATGGCGAACAACACTTAGCTGA
>Ga0066854_10000447_pt1 | contig 14611 bp, 10 predicted proteins | sample ETNtaG_8_FD_65494 | JGI IMG/M metagenome (GOLD analysis project Ga0066854, IMG submission 65494) | Marine microbial and viral communities from oxygen minimum zone, Eastern Pacific Ocean - ETNP201406SV75 | ecosystem: Environmental > Aquatic > Marine > Oceanic | place: Pacific Ocean: Eastern...
GGGGCAGTACGGGTGGCGGTGACGCCTTCGGGCTTTCCCACCACTACCACAAGCAGGTCGTCGGCGTGGAGCAACCGCCCGGCCACGCGCTTGGTGTCGTCGAGGGTTACAGAATGGATGAGTTCTTCACGGCGGTCCAGATAATCAATGCCAAGATCGAGATATTGCAGAGTGGTCAGCATGTCGGCGATACGTCCAGTGCTGGTCAGGCGCAGGGGAAATGCCCCGGTAAGGTAGGTCTTGGAGTCCCTGAGCTCGTCCGCAGAAACGCCGTTTTCGGCCATGCGCCGCCATTCCCCACGAATCAGGTCGAGCGATTCGGCAACCCGGGTGTTGTCGGTTCCTACGCCGCCGCTCACTAAGCCGCCCCGGGCCATGGTCTGGAGATAGGAATAGACGGAATAGGCGAGGCCGCGTTTTTCGCGCACTTCTTCGGTGAGCCGCGAGTTGAACCCACCGCCGCCCAAAGTATAGTTGAGCAGACGCGCCGCAAAATAGTCGGGATCATCGCGCTTGATGCCGTTTTCGCCGAAGCGCACGGTACTTTGAGGGATGTCTTCGGCGATCACAATGACGCCGCCACCAGCCACCTGTGCTTTTGGCAAATGGAAGGGCGCGGCGTGTTCCGGAAGCGAGCCGAAGGTGCTGTCCAGAAGCGGTGCCAACTCGTCCGCAGTAATGTCGCCGGCGACGCCGATAATGAGGTGGTCACGCCCGAGGCGCCTTTCCACAAAGCCGCGCAGGTCATCGGTGGTGACCGCCGCCACCCCGGATTCGGTGCCTTCCGCTGGACGGCCATAGGGGTGATCGGGAAAGGCAGCACGGGACCAGACCTTGCCAGCAATCCGTTCTGGATCGGATTGGGCCGCCGCCAGGCCGGCCAGAATCTGGTTGCGGATACGCATCATCGGCTCAAGGTCGAAGCGGGGCGCGTTCAAGGCCAGACGCAACAAGGAAAAGGCTTCGTCGCGGTTCTCAGTCAGGGTCTTGAGGCTGCCCTCGAAAGTGTCCAGCGTAGCGTTGAAACGAAGGGTAATCGCAAGGTCAGCCAGGCGCTGTTGAAAAGCCCCGGAATCGAGGTCGCCCGCCCCTTCGTCAAGCAGGCTCGACGCCATAGAAGCCAGCCCTTCCTTGCCCGCCGGGTCGAGCGCCGCGCCACCCCGGAACAGCAGGGAAAGGGAAATCACCGGGATCGAGTGATCCTCCACCAGCCAAGCCTCGATACCGTCCGCGCTTACCACCCGTTCGATCTGCATGCCATAGGCCGAGGAAACGGGCAGCGGCCCACGATGCTGGCGCAGGCTGAAGTAGAAGGCCAGGGCGAAGAGAAGGATCGCCACTGCGATCAGGGACCACCACAGGGTAGAGTTTTGTTTGTGGCCGCTCACGGGCCGGAGCCCCCGCTGGTGGAATCAGTAACAGGCTCAGGATCGGAATCCGGGGCGGGCTCGGGCAGGAGCTCCCCGGTGACGGAAACTTCATCGCGCAGCACTGCGCGCGCTGCGGCTAGAACTTCATCCCTGGTCACCGCCGCGATGCGGTCGGGCCAGGCCTCCACGTCGGCGACGCTGCGTCCTGTAGTCAGCGCCGTGCCAAGAACGCGGCCCGGATTAAACAGGCTGTCGCGGGCGTAGATGGCCTCCGCACGCAGCCGCTGCTTGGCTTTTTCCACTTCTTCGCTGGTGACTCCGCCTTCCAAAAGCTTGCGCAATTCTTCGCTTATGGCTGTCTCCAGCACTCCAAGCCCACCACCGGGAAGCGGCATTCCGTAAATGGTGAAGCTGCCGCCATCGAGACGGTCGCCCCCGTAATAGGCCCCGGCGGACGCGGCCACCCCCCGTCCCATTACCAGGGAACGGTAGAGGCGGCTGGTGGCGCCGCCGCCCAGAATCTCTGCCAGCACGTCGAGGGCATAGGGCGATGTTTTTTCCTCGTTAATGGCTGAGGCGTAGCCGGGGGCGAGATAGGTGCGGCTCCAACTGGGCTGGCGTACGCGTCGGTCCTTCAGCACCACGCGGCGCTCCGTTTTCTGGGATGGTTCGCGCGGCCGTAGCCGTGGCGGCACGTCGCCGGCGGGGAGGACTCCGTAATATTTCTCGGCCAGGGGTTTCAGCTCCTCGGCGGTGATGTCGCCGCTGACGATGAGGATGGCATTGTTGGGGGCGTAGTAGCGGCGATAGAAATCCAGCGCGTCCTCGGTGGAAAGGCTTTCGATCTCGTGCTCCCAGCCAATGATGGGCACGCCATAGGGATGATTGTGATAGAGGGAGGCCTGTACGCCTTCCTCCAGTTTGGCCGCCGGGTCGTTATCAGTGCGCAGACTGCGCTCCTCGAGGATCACCTTGCGCTCGGTCAGAACCTTGTCGTCGCTGAGCCGGAGACTGGTCATACGGTCGGCTTCCAGCCTCATGACCAGTTCCAGGCGGTCGCGAGCCACACTCTGGAAATAGGCGGTGTAGTCTTGGGATGTGAAGGCATTCTCACGGCCGCCGTTGCGGGCCACAATGTGGGAAAACTCACCAGCTGGGACGCTGTCGGTGCCCTTGAACATGAGGTGTTCGAGAAAATGGGCAATACCCGACTTACCCGGCAACTCGTCGGCGGCCCCTACCTTGTACCAGACCATATGGGTGACCACCGGCACCCGGTGGTTGGGCACCACCACCACCTCCATGCCGTTATCCAGGGTGAAGGTCTCCGGTGAGAACACCGCGCCGCGGACAGCGGCCGAAACACTGAACAGAAGCAGGGCGCCCAGGGTCAGCGCCCAGAAAGATATGAGGGGCGGGAGACGTTGGTTAGATCGTCTGAAGGATATTCTGGGGGTGCTCATGGGGTGTGAGAATGAAGTGGAAATTCGGCAGAATTACGGCAGGGTTACGGTGGAATCATGGTGAGATTTACGTGGAATCACGGTGGGAAAAAGCCGCTCAGAGGATGGCCCCGGAATTAGTTCTTGCAGACGTAATTCCCGGAAATATCCACCACCACCTTTTTACATTCCTGGGACGGAGCGGCCGCGTCGGTATTGACGGCCGGCGGAAGGGTGTGGCGCTGGCCCTTATAGCCGCTCAGGTCCTGCGCCGAAGGCTGTTGGCCATAGACGCTGCTATGGGGCTGAGGATAGGGTTGGGTGTAAACGGGCTGGCCACCATAGCCGCCATAATTATAGGCACCGCTGGGGGTGGCAGCGTAACCACCGGTATTGCCGTGGCCATAGGCCTGGGTGGCCTGGGTGAATACGTTCTGGGCGGTGCTGGGCGGAATCGCCTGGGGCACGGCCTGTCCATAAATGGGCTGCGCCGGGTAGGCACCCCGATAAGGCTGCTGATAGGGCTGTTGTTGTTGCACCGGAATGGCCTGGGGCGTAGCGGCGGCAGGCGCGGCCGAACCGGCAGAAGGATAATAGAGTTCCTCGCCGCTTCCCGGTGGCCGCAGTTCAAAATCAGGCGGGATCGCCAGCGGCTCCCCAGTCAGGACTTCGGATTCGTTGAAATCGGGTTTTTCCAGACCCAGCGCCTTGCTGATTTCATGGCGCGTTTCTTCACAGGCGGACAGGCCAAACAGGGCCGCCACCGCCAGGACAGCAGGATAGGGGCGACTCCGGGGCCGATTACGGACCGGTACAGATAACGGGTTTTTCGTCATAAGTAGGAGTATAAGCCATCGCCGCGGGTTTTTTAAGGATTACGTCTAACAAAAAAGGCATCGTAGAGAATCAGGGTCGCGCCCACGGTTATGGCCGAATCCGCCACGTTGAACGCCGGCCAGTGCAGCCCGGCGGCATGGAAATCGAGAAAATCCATCACCGCGCCGAAACGCAGGCGGTCTATGACATTGCCCAGCGCCCCGCCCATCACCAGCCCCAGCGCCAGCACCATGAGCCTGTTTGCCGCCCGCCGCAGCCACCACCCCAGGGCGGCCATGATGGCCAGCGCCAGAACGGTGAGCAGCCACGGAATCCACTGCGATGACGCACCGCCGAGGAAGCCGAAACTGACCCCCCGGTTCCAGACCAGCACCAGATTAAAGAAGGAGGTGACGGGAATGATGCGCGGCGGCTCCATGACAATCTCCAGCATCGCCCATTTGCAAAGCTGGTCGAGCACCGTCACCAGCACCGTCACCATCAGCCCGGACTTCAGGGGATCATTACCCATTGCCAACGGCATCCCCACAGCGCGAACAGAGCCCGCTCTCGTCATCGCATGGCACCTCGGGCAGCACCTTCCAGCAACGCTGGCACTTACCGCCTTCGGCGAGAAGCACCCGCACTGCCACGCCTGGTACGTCCTCGAGGGTGAAAAGCCCATCAGCAGAAGAGCCGGAGGAATCGGGGGCGTCGAAATCAAGGTCCGAGGTAATGGCAATTTCCGCCATGTCGAGCCCGCCTACGGAGTCGCGATAGGCGTCATCGGCATAGACGACAGGATGGGCCTGGAGGCTGGATCCCAGCTGTTTTTCCGCGCGCGCGATCTCTATGGCGCCGGTGACTACACGGCGCAGGTCGCGCACAATTTCCCACTTGGCGGCCAGATCGTCGTCGCGCCAGTCTTCGGGAACATGGGGGTAGGTCCGCAGATGCACACTTTCCGTTTCCGACGCGTCGCCCTCTTGCGAGCGGGTGCGCCAGGCCTCTTCGGCGGTAAAACATAGTACCGGAGCCAGCCAGGCGGTGAGGTGGTGAAAGAGAATGTCGAGAACCGTGCGCGCGGCGCGGCGGCGCGGAGCACCCGATTGGTCGCAGTAGAGGGCGTCCTTGCGAATGTCGAAATAGAAGGCCGACAGGTCCACCGCGCAGAAAGTGTGAAGCTCAGTGAAGAAAGCGTGGAAGTCAAAGCCGTCCAGTACTGCGCGCATATGCCGGTCAAGCTCCCACAGACGGTGTAAGACCCAGCGTTCCAGCTCCGGCATGTCTTCGGTCGCCACCTGCTCGTTTTCGTCAAACCCGGCGAGGTTGCCGAGCGCGTAGCGTAGAGTGTTGCGTAGGCGGCGATAGGAATCCACCTCCGCCTTGAGAATCTCCGGCCCGATGCGCAGGTCCACGGTATAGTCGGAAGTGGCCACCCAGAGGCGCAGGATATCGGCGCCCAGGGTATCTATGACCTCTTGTGGAGCCACCACGTTGCCCGCCGATTTCGACATCTTGTGGCCCTTTTCATCCAAGACGAAGCCGTGGGTGAGCACCGCTTCATAGGGCGCCCGCCCCCGCGTGCCGCAGGATTCCAAAAGTGAGGACTGGAACCAGCCGCGATGCTGGTCGGAGCCTTCGAGGTAGAGCGAGGCCGGGCTCGCCAGATCGTCGCGGTCTTCCAGCACGAAGGCGTGGGTGGAACCGCTGTCGAACCACACGTCGAGAATGTCGGTGACCTGTTGGTAGGCCTCCGGGTCGTGGTCACCGCCTAAAAAGCGCGCGGGGTCGCTGGAGAACCAGGCGTCGGCCCCTTCTTCGGCTACCGCCGTGACGATGCGCTCCAACACCTTTTCATCGCGCAGGGGTTCGCCGTTTTCCTTGTTCACGAAGACGGTGAGGGGCACGCCCCAGGCGCGCTGGCGCGACACGCACCAGTCGGGGCGGCTTTCCACCATGGCGTGAATGCGGTTGCGCCCGCTGGGCGGCACCCAGCGGGTGTCCTCGATGGCGGCCATGGCCTTCTCGCGCAGGCCGCCGGTTTCCATGGAGATGAACCATTGCGGCGTGGTGCGGAAGATGAGCGGCGCCTTGGAACGCCAGGAATGGGGATAGGAATGGGTGATCTTATCCGTCGCCAGCAGCGCGCCGGAGTCTTTCAGGGCCGCCACTATCGTCTTGTCGGCAGGGGAGAAATAGGCACCGGCGGTGCCTTCCTCGAGCACCTTCATACCCGCGAACAGGGGCACATGGTCGTAGAACAGGCCGTCGCCGCCTACCGTACGCGGCACTTCCAGACCAGCTTCCCGGCCCACCTCGAAATCTTCCGAGCCGTGGCCGGGCGCGATGTGGACGAAGCCGGTGCCGGTCTCGGTGGTGACGTGGAAGCCCTTCACCAGAGGCACCTCGAAGTCATAGCCCTGGCCGTGAAAGGGATGGCGGCAGATGGTGCCGGCAAGCTCGGCGCCCTTGAAGCGGTGAACAATTTTATGTTTGGTAACGCCTGCGGCTTCAATCACACTGAGCAAAAGCGCCTCGGCAACAATTAAAGACTGGCCGCCTTCAGCCAGGCTACCCTCTTCAATGGAAACCACCTCCACCAGCACGTAATCCATGTCTTTGCCAAAGGCCACGGCGCGGTTGCCTGGCAGAGTCCAGGGCGTGGTGGTCCAAATGACCACCGACGCGTCTTTCAGTTCGGGTTTCCCCGGCGTGGCCACCGGGAAGCGCACCCAGACCTGGGTCGATTTATGGTCGTCGTATTCTACCTCGGCCTCGGCCAGCGCCGTCTTTTCCACCACCGACCACATGACCGGCCTGTCGCCGCGATAGAGGCCACCGCTCATGAGGAACTTGCCGAGCTCGCCGACGATGGCGGCCTCGGCGGCGAAATTCATGGTGGTGTAGGGATTAGTCCAGTCACCGTCGACGCCGAGGCGCTGGAATTCCTCGCCCTGGACGACGATCCAGTGATCGGCAAATTCGCGGCATTCATGGCGGAATTCGAGAGCCGGGACCTCGTCCTTGTCGCGGCCCTTGGCGCGGTATTTTTCCTCGATCTTCCATTCGATGGGCAAGCCGTGACAGTCCCAGCCGGGCACGTAGGCTACCTCGCGCCCCAACATGCGCTGGGAGCGGTTGATGATGTCCTTCAAAATCTTGTTGAGGGCGTGGCCGATATGGAGATGGCCGTTGGCGTAGGGCGGGCCGTCATGGAGAATGAATTTCTCACCGCCCTCATTGGCCCCGCGCAGCTTTTCCGCCAGCCCCGACCGGCGCCAGAACTCAAGGATTTCCGGCTCGCTCTGTGGCAGCCGCGCCTTCATGGGGAAGGCCGTGGCGGGAAGAAATACCGTAGATTTATAGTCGTTGCCCATGTGTACGTCCGCGCCTGTCCTTTATGTGGTCCCGTCCGCCGCACCGGCCAGCGAGGGGGGAATTTCCGCTGCTTCGCCGCCGCCGGGAAGTTCCGCCAACGCCGTCTTGGCAGCGGCAATGTCGTCAGCGATTTGTGCCTGTAATTGGGCGGCGCCGTCAAATGTCTTCTCGGGCCGTAGATATGCCGCCAGCGCCACCCGCAGATGACGGCCACGGAGATCGTCACCGAGATCGTCACAATCCCCGAAAAGATGGACCTCGAGCACCTTTTCGCCGCCGCCGAAGGTAGGCCGGGAGCCGAAATTAGCGACGCCGTCGCGCCACAGAGTTTCTGGTCCCTGGTCAATCCCGGCGCGCACCGCGTAAACGCCGGTGGCAGGAAGCAGAAAGTCCTCGAAATGGACATTGGCGGTGGGGAACCCCAGAGTCTGCCCGCGCCCGTCTCCGGGCACCACCCGGCCCTCGATCTCGAACAGGCGGCCCAGCAGCACGGCCGCCCGCGCCGGTTCCCCGAAAGCGATGAGTTCGCGGACCGTGGTCGAGGAATAAGCGGCACCGGAGCCGTCCACCGCCTGGGGCACCCGGGTAAAGTTGAAACTCCGCTCGGCGACCATGCATTCGAGCATGTCGCAGTCGCCCTTGCGGCCGTGACCGAAAACGAAATCACAGCCCGCCACCACATGAGAGGCGGCGACGCCATCGCACAGCACGCCGGTGACGAAGGCCTCGGCCTCCATGCGTGAAAATTCACGGTCGAAATGCTGGACGAACAGATGGTCCACGCCCAGCGCCTCGATACAGCGCGCCTTGATGCGAAGGGGAGTCAGCCTGAAGGGCGGGATCTGGGGCTGGAAAACGCTTCTGGGGTGGGGTTCAAAGGTCATCACCGCATGGGCCACGCCGCTCTCACGGGCGATGGCGCCGGCGCTTGAGATCACCGCTTGGTGGCCGCGATGGACGCCGTCGAAATTACCCAGCGCGACCACCGATCCCCGCGCGCTCCGCGGCAAATGCGTGTAGTGGCGAAAGATGCGCATGGGCGCGATTCCCTCTTCTGTCCGCCGCCGGGCGGACCATCCCGTGGTTTTGCCGGGAACTTTATGCGGATTGCGCTGGGAGTGTATAGCGCCGAACGGGGCGTGAACAGGCCACAGAGATAGGAAAGCAGGGGAAGAAAAAAAGAGCCGTCAGCTTTTCTTGCGGGGAACCATGATGACGGCCTCGCCGCGAAAAGTAAATGGCGATACGGTCTCTATCGCCCGCAAAGACAGGGTGCGGCGGGGTTGTTATTTGTTGCCGTTACGATCACGAGACCTGTACGCCGTAGACAGGCCGACATCGCGAAAGAAGTTGGAAAACCGTGAAAGAACAGTATGATGCCGGCGTTATTTTGAAAGCACAGTGATAGCCGTGACATCGCATTCGCAAAGAAAACATTGCATCTGTCGCCGGTCCACCACCTTGCGGGCGATGGCCGCGGCCCTGTTTGCCATTGCCGGAATCAGCGCCCAGGCCTTGGCTGAAGACCCTTATACCGGCCAGTACCACCGCGTCCTCCGCGCCCAGGACATGGCCCAAAACACAGCGCAGGGCTCCCCCGGCGCCACCCAGGGGCGTGCCTACCGCCGCGCCACCCCGCCAAACGCCCCGATTCCGGTGGCACAGGAGACACAGGTCGCGCAGAAGGCTCAGTCCCTGCATCATCGGGGAAAGCCGCTGTTGGGCATTATTTCGGAACTGAGGGGTGGTTTTTTAGACCACGACTCGGGGATTTTCGGCCGCAACAAGGAAGGCGGCAACGACTATAATTTCGAGGCTCTGTTTGTTTCTCCAGAGCTTTTCGATTTCATGTGGTCACCCCGGCCCATGCTCGGCGGCACCGTCAACGATGACGGCGACACCAGCCGGGCCTACGGCGGGCTGACCTGGGAATGGTGGCCCCTGGACAGCGTCTTCATTGATTTCAGCTTCGGTTTCGCCGTCCATGACGGCAATATTGACGACAACGAGTTGGGCCGCAAAGACTTCGGGTCACGGGTCTTGTTCCGGGAATCCCTGGAACTGGGCTGGAATTTTTATAACAGGGACCGTATTTCGATCATCCTCGACCACATCTCCCACGGCCATGCATTTGGCGACCCCAATGAAGGCATGGATTCCCTGGGCGTGCGCTATGGCTATCGTTTCTAGGGGGCTGTCGTTTCCAGTGGCCTGACGCGGCGCAGTCCAGAAACCTTTTGCTGACCTTCCCGTAGTTGCACACGGCCCCTTGTGGCGGCAACATGCGTCGGGGTTAATATGATGAATAAGCCTCAACAAAATACTACGACGAATGCACATACAACAAAGTGATGCATGTCACTCACCACCGGAAGGGTGAAAATGGCGACAACAGGTCCTTTGAGACTTTTTTACAGGCTGAAGGGGGCGAGCCGGTTTCTCTCACCGGTTGTGTTTTTGTTTTTTCTTGTCCCTGCCCAGGCCCAGGATGTGGAGCCCGGCACACGGTTCGAAGTGCACGCGGAAGATCTGCCCGCCCCCGGCGCCACTCCCAGTGCTATCAACCCGCCCGCCCGTGCCCTGGCGCAGGGCACGCCGCAGTTGAAGACCCTTCCCGGTTTCACGGCTACTGTTTTCGCCGAGGGGTTTGATGACGCCCGCTGGCTTGCCGTAGCCGAAAACGGCGATGTTTTCCTGGCCGAATCGGGAGCCGGGCGGATTACCCTGTTACGCGACGATGACGGTGACGGAACGGCCGATACCATTGTCACCTACGCCGAGGGTTTCAGAAATCCCCACGGCATGGCACTGCGCAAACACTGGCTTTACGTGGCCGACACACGGCGGGTGCGGCGCCTGCCCTACCGCCCGGGCCTGATCCGGCCCGCCGGACCCACACAGCTTGTCACTGCCGGCGGCGCGCTAGGTCCCGGTAACGGCCACTGGACGCGGAATCTGGCCTTTCACCCCGACGGTACGCATTTCTACGTAGCCATCGGTTCGGGCGGCAATCTCGGCGAAGAACCCTTGCCTCGTGCTTCGGTACAGGAGTTCACCCTGGATGCCTCGCACCGCGAGAGTTTCGCCACGGGGCTGCGCAACCCGGTGGGCATCGCTTTTTATCCCGGCACCAAGGATCTTTACGTGGTGGTCAATGAACGCGACCAACAGGGCGATGGGCTGGTGCCCGACTATTTGACGCGACTCCACCGAAACGGTTTCTACGGTTGGCCCTATGCCTATATTGGACCCCATCCGCAGCCCGGACTTGCGAAGAAACGCCCTGATCTGGTGAAAAAAACGATCCTGCCCGACCTCTTGTTCGAGTCCCATTCCGCGCCTTTGGGGCTGGTATTCTATGGCGGTGGACAGTTCCCCAAGGACTATCACGGCGATGCCTTCGTAGCCCTGCACGGGTCGTGGAATGCGGCGCAGCCCCGGGGCTATATGGTGGCGCGGGTTCCCTTCAAGGACGGCCGTCCGCAGGGGCATTACGAAGCCTTCGTTACCGGATTCTGGACCGTGGGCGAGAAGACCGCTCGGGTGGTGGGCCGCCCCGCAGGGCTTGCGCTGGCCAAAGACGGGAGCCTACTCATCGCCGACGACGTGGGCAACCGCATCTGGCGGGTGGCTCATACGCCCTAGGGAGCCTGTAACCCTGGTTTAAAGGCCGGCAAAAGCGGAAATTCTAACGTTCCACGCCCATCAGGAAATCGGCGAAAACCACCGGCGAGAAGGGCCGCAGGTCGTCTATGGCCTCGCCCACGCCCACAGCGTGAACCGGCATGGCGAATTTATCGGCCAGCGCCACCAGCACCCCGCCGCGCGCGGTGCCGTCGAATTTAGTCACAGCCAGCCCCGTCACGTTGACCATCTCACGGAAGGTCTCTACCTGGGAATGGGCGTTCTGGCCGGTGGTGGCGTCGAGAACTAGAAGACAGCTATGGGGGGCACTGGCATCGACCTTCTCCATGACGCGGATGATCTTTTGTAATTCTTCCATCAGGTTTTTCTTGTTCTGAAGGCGGCCGGCGGTATCAACGAGGAGCACGTCAATTTTTTTGCGCTGCGCCTTTTTCATGGCATCGAAGACAAGTCCCGAGGCATCGGCCTCCGAGGCCCCGGAAATTACCGGACAGCCCGCGCGCTCGCCCCAGATTTCAAGCTGTTCCACAGCCGCCGCGCGGAAGGTGTCGCCGGCCACCAGCATCACCGAAAGCCCGTCATTGGCATACATCTTGGCGAGCTTGCCGATGGTGGTGGTCTTGCCACTGCCGTTGACGCCCACCACCAGGATCACATGGGGCTTGTGGTCGGGATCAGGGACCAGCGGCTTGGCCACCGGCTCAAGAATACCGGCGACGGTGTCGGCCAGCATTTCGCGCAGTTGATCGGGAGAGATTTCCTCGTGGAAACGGTGGCGTTCGAGAGAACCCACGAGCTGGCTTGCCGTGGCCACGCCCATATCGGCGGAAATCAGCAACTCCTCCAACTCATCCAGGGTCTTGGTATCAAGCCGGTTATTGGTGAAGATTTTCGCCACGCCATCGCTGATGCTTTTCGAGGAACGGCTCATCCCCAAGCGCAGCCGCGACAACCAGCCCCCTGTTACCTGCTCCGTCATGCCGCCGCCTCGCCCGGGAAAGTTTCGGCGCTGGAGACGGAAGTGACTTTGGCCACAAGTTCCCCGTCATCGGCGGCGGCGCTCACCCCCGTTACTCTGGCGTGAACAATGCGGCCTGTGGGAGCCTCCCCTTCGAGGCGCACCGGCGCGAAGGTCTCGCTGTGGCCCCAGCCGGGGCGCTCAACCAGAACCGCCACGTGGCTTCCCACCAGGGAGCCGAGATAGCGGTTCAGCGCCGCCTTGCCGGCCTCACGCAGTCGCGCCGCGCGTTCCTTACGCGTGGACTTGGCCAACTGCGGCATACGTGCCGCCGCCGTGCCCGGACGCGGGGAGAAGGGGAATACATGGAGATAGGTCAAGCCGCATTCCTCTACAAATGACAAGGTGTTTTCGAACATAGCCGCCGTCTCGGTGGGAAATCCGGCGATGAGGTCGGCGCCAAAGACAATTCCCGGGCGGAGGCGGCGCAAAACCCGGCACAGATCAAGGGCCTGGTCCCGGCTGTGACGGCGCTTCATGCGCCGTAAAATCATGTCATCGCCAGCCTGCAGGCTCAAGTGGAGATGCGGCATCATCCGCGGCTCCGCTGCAATGAGAGAGAGAAGATCCTCGTCAAAGCGGGCTAAGTCGAGGGAAGACAGACGCAGCCGGGAAATTTCCGGAACCTGTGCCAACAGGCGGCGCACCGTGCTTCCCAGCGTTATTCCCCTGGCAAGATCGTCCCCGTAAGAGGCGAGATCGACCCCGGTCAGTACGAATTCCTGGTAGCCGTTGGCAGCGAGAATGCGCGCCTGTGCGACGATTCGCCCCAGCGGGATGCTTCGGCTGGACCCGCGCACGGCAGGAATGATGCAGAAGGTGCAGTCACGGTCACAGCCCTGCTGGACCTGAAGGAAGGCGCGGCTGCGGCCCTCAAATCCGGAAACAAGATGAGGGGCCATCTCGCGTACAGTGGTTATGTGGGAAACCGCCACTGGCGCGCCTGTTTCCATGTCACGCGCCAGGAAACGGGTCGGGTCCAGCTTCTCGGTATTGCCCAGTACCCGATCCACCTCGGGCATGGCGGTGTAGGTTCCCGGGGAAAGCTGGGCGGCGCAGCCGGTGACGACGATGCGCGCCCGCGGGCTTTCACGGCGCAGGCGGCGGATGATCTGGCGCCCCTGGCGCTCGGCTTCCGCGGTCACCGCGCAGGTGTTGATGACCACAGTTTCACGGCCCCGGTTCTTATTTCCTGTGCTGTTTCCCGATCTGGCGTGGTCACGGATAATCTCGGATTCGAAGCTGTTGAGGCGGCAACCAAGCGTCACCACGCGCACCGCGTCCACCACGCCTGCCGTGGTCCTATCAGTTTTCCGGTTCTCTGTTTGCTCTACGCTCATGACGCCTTCTCTGTCGTCAAGAGATTCTGATCCAACTCACCGTTAAAACTGGTGGCCACCGGCCCCGTCAGCAGTACATGGTCATCGGCGAGCCATTCTACCACAAGTGTGCCGCCGTCGAGCACCATCTCGGCCCGGCGTTCGGCCAGCCCCCGGCGGTGGGCCGCCACCAGCGCTGCACAGGCCCCGGAACCGCAAGCTTTGGTGATGCCGGCGCCGCGTTCCCAGACGCGCAGGCGCAGTTTCCCGGGGGAAAGCACCTGCACCACTTCCACATTGGTGCGCTCGGGAAATAGGGGGTGGCGTTCTAGCTTTGGCCCTAGTTTTTCCAGCGCCACCGAGTCGGCGTCGTCCACGAAGAACACCAGATGAGGGTTGCCCATACCCACCGCGCAGCCGTCGGCAAGCGGGCCTTCGGAGATGCTGGGATGGTTGCTGTCGACGGCCTCGGCCAGAGGGATATCGCGCCAGTCGAACAGCGCCCGGCCCATATCCACGGCGATATGGCCGTCGGAGGTTTTATCGGTGTCGCGCAGCCCGCTCTCGGTTCCGATCACCGCATGGTCGGCCCCGGAGTCTGAAAGCAGCAGCGAGGCCACACAGCGCGCGGCGTTGCCGCAGGCCGCTACTTCGCCACCATCGGCGTTGAAGATACGCATGAACACGTCGGCTAGCCCGTCATCGGCAGCTTCTATGACGATCACCTGGTCGCAGCCGACCCCGGTGTGACGGTCGGCGATGGCGCGCGCGGCCGCCGCGTCGAGGGTGAAAGCTGTTTCCCGCGCGTCGAGGATGACGAAATCGTTACCGAGTCCGTGCATTTTTATGAAAGGCGTGCCGTTCATATGCGCCATATAGGGTGTGGCGAGGGAGGAAGTCCACCCGTTTCAAAGAGGAGGGTGACGGGGCGCGGGCGGAGGCGGCGGGCGTACCCTGCGGGCGCACGACTTGACTTGTATCCAGGCCACCCCTACATTCTGCGCCATTCACGCTTGATGTAGAGAAAATGAACGCTCCCACGCCCCGAGAGGGCCGGAGTCCACCAGCCCGCGAGTTTCGCGCACTGGTGCTTTTTTGCTTTGGCTGTAAGGAATCACCGTAACGCCCATGTTCGAGAATTTATCCAGTCGGCTTGGCGCCACCTTCGACCGCCTCAAGGGGCGCGGGGCGCTAGCGCAAGACGACATCAACGAGGGTCTGCGCGAGATGCGCGTGGCTCTGCTCGAGGCCGACGTAGCCCTGCCCGTGGTCAAGGAGTTCCTCGCCCAGGTGCGGGAAGGCGCCCTGGGCGAGGAGGTGGTGAAAAGCGTCACCCCAGGCCAGATGGTGGTGAAGATCGTCCACGACCATCTGGTGGAGATGCTGGGCGGGGAGGGCGTGGCCCTTGATCTCATCGCTGCACCGCCGGTGGCGGTGTTGCTGGCGGGCTTGCAGGGCTCGGGTAAAACCACCACCTGCGCCAAGATCGCGCGCGACCTTCGTAACAAGGAAAAGAAAAAGGCGCTGATGGCGTCGCTCGATGTCTACCGCCCCGCCGCCCAGGAACAGCTTGCGGTTTTGGGCCGCGAGGCGGATATCGCCACGTTGCCCATTGTTGCC
>Ga0066854_10000448_pt1 | contig 14605 bp, 14 predicted proteins | sample ETNtaG_8_FD_65494 | JGI IMG/M metagenome (GOLD analysis project Ga0066854, IMG submission 65494) | Marine microbial and viral communities from oxygen minimum zone, Eastern Pacific Ocean - ETNP201406SV75 | ecosystem: Environmental > Aquatic > Marine > Oceanic | place: Pacific Ocean: Eastern...
CGCGGTCAGACCCAGGCCCAGATACGCACCACTTTTTGCCTATGCGCTATGGCGTCAGCATGTTGCAGGTGGTGCGCGTTCATCCTGAGCCTGTCGAAGGACTGGCTGAAGTCAAGGCACTAATCACGAGCAGCATGGCGTACCCCAAGTCGTGGTTCGACAGGCTCACCATGAGCGGAAGGGTTGGGCACTTTGAAAATGGCGGGCGCAGTGGATTCCGGCCTCCGCCGGAATGACGATGGGGCCGGAGTGACGATGAAGACACCGCTCAGATAGAAAAACCCCTCTCCGGCATGGAGAGGGGTTTTTAATCGGTCATTGCAGGTAGTCGGTGATTACTGCCCTTTCCATTGGGGTTTGCGCTTCTCGGCGAAGGCTTTGGGGCCTTCTTTGGAGTCTTCGGTTTGGAGCAAGGCGTCGTACATCTGGTAGGTAAGGGCTGAGATGTCCTGGTTGGACATGTTCAGGCCCCGGTAGGCCAGTTCCTTAAAGGTCTGCACGGCAAGGGGTGCGTTGTCGGCTATCTGTTGGGCCATAGCCATCGCCTCTTCCATCAGGTCTCCGGCCGGTACCACTTTGTTCAGGAACCCCATGTCGTAGGCCCGCTGGGCGGTCACCGGCTGGGCGGTCAGCACTAACTCCAACACCGATGCCAGGTTCATCTGCTTGGGCAGGATGGTGCCGAAGGGAGGCAGCAGGCTCCACCTTGTTTCAGATATGCCCAGTTTAGCCTCTTCGGATGCGATACGGAGGTCGCACATCTGGGCGATGGACCAGCCGCCGGCCAGGGCAAAACCGTTCACAGCGGCGATCAAGGGCTTCCAGGTGCGGGGCCACATGAAAGGGGTTTCCTTGGTCATGCTGGCTGATGCGTCTGCTTGAATGCCTTTGGCATTGTCTTCGGCCCGCTCTTTCAGGTCGCGGCCCGAGCAGAAAGCCCGCCCCGCGCCGGTGATGATGGCGACGAAGGCGTCGGAGTCGTTGTCGAACTCAACCAGGGCGTCCGCCAATTCGCCGCGAAGTTGCCGGTTGATGGCGTTCAGTGAGTCCGGCCGGTTCATGGTCATGGTAACGATGTTGCCAGTTTTTTCGTAGATAATCGTCTCAGCCAAAACTATTCGCTCCTAAGGGATGATATTAGAGTCCAGCTTACGCGTACGGCCCCAGGCTCGTGCCGCCTATGACGTGGATGTGGCCGTGGGCCTGGCTCTGCATCCCGTCATGTCCGAAGTTCGAGAGTATCCGAAAGCCGTTAGGGGCGTACATAGCGCCCATGTCCACGGCCAGATTGCCCATGCGGGTCAGCAGGTCGCTACTCCACAACTGTATCTGGCTCACGTGCTTACGAGGCATGACCAGCAGCATCAGAGGGACCCAGGTGAGCTTGTTTACGATGACCATCAGCTCGTCGTCCAGATAGCGGTACTTGGCCGGTTCTTGGCCGTCTGAGATACGGCAGAATACACAGTTGGGATCTGACCTCAAGAGCAATCTGTCCTAATAGTTTGGTGGTTCGCCTTGAGACGGTCACTTTACGAGTCTCGCCTGGAAACTATAGATTGCGGCCATTTTCTTGTCAACGAGATTGTGCCTAGGCAGGCTGGGTTAGAACACGGCCTGTGGTATCATCTTCAACGGAGGACGCCATGTTCGGATTAGCCGTGCTGACGGTCAGCACATCAGGGTCACAGGGAAAACGAGACGACAGCAGCGGTCAGGCCATCAAAGACCTTCTGGAGGGCAATGACTTCCAGGTCGTCCGCTACGAGATAGTGTCAGACGACAAGGACACGATCTCGACGAAGTTGGCCGAGTGGGCCGATGCCGAAGACGTGGACCTGATTGTGAGCACCGGTGGCACGGGACTGGGCCGTTATGACATTACTCCCGAAGCATGCTTAGCCATACTGGACAAAGAGGTTCCCGGAATGGCGGAAGCGATGCGGGCCAAGACTCTGGAGTTTACGCCGATGGCTATGATCAGCCGTTCGGTGACCGGCATACGGGGCAATACCCTGATTATTACGCTGCCAGGTAGCACCAAGGCGGTCCAGGAATGTCTGGACGTGGTGATGCCCGTGATACCCCACGCGCTGGAATTGCTCCACCGGGAGACCGTAAACGAGCATCCCCAGTATACCGGCTGACCCTGCAATGCAACTGTCACCCTGAGTGAAGCGAAAGGTCTCATTGCTTTGGTCGAGAGGCGCTTCACCAAAGCAACGAGATTTCTCGCCGGTCTACGACGCGCTTCGAAATGACAGGATAACCAACGGTCTAAGAGATAGAACGTCCGCGGGCCTTTAGTTGTCCCATCAAAAACTAAAAAGAGTTGTGACGATGAGCGAACAGACCAACGATACGCAGGTTGTTTACTGGCCCAGGGTGAAAGAGATTCTGGACGGGATCATGGCCCGTTGGATCGAACGCTGGGGACGGCAGCCGCTGCCCGGCATCCACGCGTATTACTGGGAGACTCCCCAAGAACTCCAGGAATCGGTCTTGTCCGGTCTCCGGTCCATCGAACCCGGAAAACCCGCCAGAGAGACCAACTTGGTGAAGTCATTGGCCAGGGCCGTCGGCACCTCCGGGAAGATGCCCCTGCGCGGGCCGTTCCTGTCCACGGAAGAAGTGGACGAAGTGGTGGCTTGGATCGACGGAGGAATGCCTGAAGGTCCGTAGCAGCAATCTTCCAGTTAAGCCGATAAAAGAAAGAGCCCATCCTTCCGCGGAAGGATGGGCTCTTTCTTTTGCCTTGTTCGTTGCGTTGCGGTCTAGACCAGCGCCGGTTCAGCTTCCTTAATGTAAACCTGGAGGCGGTTCCGGGTGTGGTCGATGATCACGATCCGGCCCTGAGGGTCAATCTTGACTCCACAAGGATGCGACAGACCCTTCTCGTAGGTAGGGTTGTTGGCGAAAGCTAGGTTCCGCTGGCGGATCATGTCTGGGTTGGACGCAAGCTTGTCCCGTCCCCACTTGGAGAGCACGGCTTCACCGTGGAACTCCGTGATGTAGCGGCCATCGGGAGCGAAGACTTGCACCCGGTTGTTCATCCAGTCGGCAACGTAGATGTCACCGTCTGCGTCCACGGACAGGCCGTTGGGCCTGTTCAGTTGACCGACGCCACTGCCGGTGGAGCCGATGGAGGCTTCCCATTTGCCGTCGGCGGTGAACTTCTGGATGCGGTCATTGCGCCAGTCGGCAATGTAGATGTGGCCTTCAGCATCGAGCGCGATGCCCCAAGGCATGTTCATCTCGCCATCGGCGCTGCCCTTTGTGCCGAACTTGTTGATGTACTTGCCGTCTAGGCTGAACTTCTGAACCCGGCTGTTGCCGGCGTCAACGACAAACATGTTGTCGTCTTTGTCGATGGCCAGACCGGCGGGTCCGTTGAGTTCTCCGTCGCCGGAGCCGGCGGTGCCCCACTTGCTGACGAACTCACCGTCTTTGGTGAACTTGGTGATGCGGTTCAGCCATTCGTCGGCCAGGTAAAGGTTGCCTTTGCTGTCCAGAGCGATGGACGTGGGCCACATGAACTCGCCGTCGGCCTCGCCGTAGGCTCCGAATTCTGTGATGTAATCTTCGTCCAAGGTAACCACGGTGACGTGCACGCCATCCGGCCGGTTCTCATAGGACCGGTTGCAGATGTAGACGGTGCCGTCGGGGGCGATGGCCATGTCTGTGGGGTTACGGAAACCCGTACCGGCAAATTCTGCGCGGCCCACGGAATGGCTGTGCTTATATGTTCGGCTGGTTAGACCGAAGAAATGTGTTGCCATATCTCAATTCCTCTTCGTCTCTAGGTACGCTGGGCCGAATTTTGGCCCGGCGTTTTGTTTCGTTATTTTGCCGTTAGCCGCTTAAGCGAAGAACTTAACTCGCTCGAAGTTGCCACCGACGATGGGCTCTGCATCAAGTTGGAACCAGTCTTCCAGGATGGTGGAGTAGACAGACCGGAAGTCCAGGTTGAACTTCAAGTTGCCGCCCTCTTCCTGCTGGGAGGGCTCCAGTGACGGGTACGTGCCGTAGACTCCGCCCTTGATGTGCTCGCCTACCATGAAGGCAACACCGGCGGCGCCGTGGTCGGTGCCGGAGCCGTTGTCGATGACGCGGCGGCCGAACTCACTGAACAACAACAGGGTGACGTTGTCGCTGGCGTCATGCTCACGCAGGTCAGTCATGAACGTGTCCACGGTGTCGGAGACGTCGGTGAGCAGTCCGGCGTTGGCCTGCGCCTGATTGGCGTGGGAGTCGAAGCCGTTGTACGGGGAAGTCGTGTACAGGACCCGGGTGCCGAACTCGGCGAAGTGGGTCTGTGCGATGTTCTTCATGTACTGGCCGATGGCGGTGGGCGAGTACTCCACGCTGGAGGTGTATTTGTCTGGCGCCGTAGACAGGATGTCGGCGCCCTTCAAGGCGTCAGTGCCGGTCTGGTGGATGTAGTCCATGACTGCGCCGGTGCCGATGGCGGGAGCATACATGCGGCCGAACACGTCAAGCGCGTCGTTCCGCTGGCTCTCGCCCTCGATGCCGGTCAACAGACCGTAGGTCTCCAAGTTGCCGACGGAGGCTACGGGAACGCCATCCATGACCAATGCCCGGGGAAGGCCACGGCCGAAGTTGACGGCGGTCAATACATTCTCGGAGTTAGGGTCCAACTGTTTGGTGGCCCGGCCTAGCCAGCCCTCGGTGCCGATGATCTCTGGCTCACAGGTGTGCCAGATGTCCATGGAGCGGAAGTGGGAGTAGCTGGGGGTGGGGTATCCGATACCCACGAAGATAGCCAATTTGCCTTCGTCCCAGTACTTCTTCAAAGGACCCATGGTCGGGTGGAAGCCTATCTCGTCATTGATGGGAATGATCTGGTCTTCAGGGACCGCCAAGGTGGGGCGGGAGTCCCGGTAGAAGCCATTATTGCGAGGGATGACGCAGTTTAGGCCATCGTTTCCGCCGGACAGGGAAAGAACTGCCAGGACGGGATCTTTCTTGGTTTGAACCATGATTTCTCCTTAACTTTTTAGGTATCTCGAGAGTCCGTCTACTTTAAGTAGACTTACTCGAACTGGAATTCGGCGGTGGCTGCGATCATCTGGAACATCTCGCCGGTGCGCCGTGTGAATTCGATCTTCTCAGAGTCGGTGCCGTGAGATAGCTCGCCTTCGTTGGTGGCGTGACTGATCAACTGGCTCATGGTGTCTGGGGACAAGACCACGGGGCCTGTCAGGTCCAGACAGCCGTTGACGAACTGTTCGGGGCTCAATTTATCACCGCGGGCCATCAGGCGGACGACCAAGGAGCGGACGCCCTCTAGCTCGGTGTTGCCGAGCAGGTCGGAGGCGAAGTTGATGCGCTCGACCAATGTTCCGCTGTCGATCCACTCGCGGCCGGTGTGCCAGCCTTCAACGGTGGGCGGGTTCATCAGGTCCATGCCCATGTACTTGGGCTCCTGGGAGGCTTCGAACAGGCCGGGCTGGTAGCCTTTGAACTCTCCAGTCATGCGGAGCAGGCTGACAACCATCTCGGTGGGGTTCTTGATCTTCTGGTACCGGACCGCTTCGTCTTTGAAGAAGTCGGAATTGAACAGGACTTCCAACATCGCATTGATGGAGTGGCCAGAGTCCCAGTAGGCCTTCTCCAAGGCTTCGATGGCCTTTTGATCGCGGGGCGGGGTCAGCCGCCATGCCGGGATCTGGGGCTCGTCAGCGACGAAGTAGTTGTAGAGATGCCGGGCAAGGAAGCGAGCGGTGGCCGGCTGCTTGCAGACGATCTCGATGATGTCGTTGCCGTTCCAGTTGCCCGTCTCGCCCAAGAACGTCTTGTCGGTAGTGTCGTGGTCGGCGGGGTCAAACCGGAATTCCCATGGGCTGCGGCCGTGGGGGAACGGAGGATATGGCGGGGCAATGTTCCAGCCCGTAAAGGCCCTGGCGCAAGCCTTGACGTCGTCTTCACTGTAGTTGAAGCCTTCGTCCATTCCCACGCCCAGGGAGAAGAGTTCCAGCAGCTCACGGCCATAGTTCTCGTTGAGGTTGGCCTTATGGCTCTCGGTATTATCCAGGTAGTACATCATGCCGGGGTTGGTGGAAAGAGCGAGCAGAAGGTCGTCGAATTTCCCCATTCCCTGCTGGCGGAAGATATTTACCATCTGACCCATCTCTTGACCACTGTCAATCTTGCTATGGCCTGCACAGAAGATCATGTGCCAGAAAAGGGCTACTTTCTCTTGGAGTTGCCGCGGACTGTTGATCATGCGCCAGATCCACTGCTGCACATTGTTCTCGATGGCGGCAGCTTCGTAATACGAAGGGTTGTAGCGGATGAGCAAATCTTCCTCGACGGCCTCTTGGCTCTCGGGGTTGAGCAACTCTTTTACCACATTGTCATAACCTTGGGTTGCCTTAGCCTCGATCTCATCGCGGCTCGCACCGAAACCGGCGCGACGCAAGAGGTGGGCCATCAAGGCAATATCCTGTTCAGCCATGTGTTCCTCCTTACAGGGGAATGTCGTATTTGGTTCGTCCTCGAGCAGTGGAGCCACCCGTAATTCTCGGTTACATCAATAAGGCGCGGCGGACTTAGGAGAAATTCTAGGCTCGATGCGCTCCTTATGTAACATTCATTACAAGGAAAAAATATAAACTAATGTGGATGCAGTGTCAAATGAATTTTGGACCCTTTTTGGTGAAGCTAATCTGTGTCTGAGATGGACACCGCTAAACCAGGGTTCTGGGGCTCGAAACCGCCGAAACGGTGATCAACTCAGAAATTATACCAATTTCTGTCAGATTCGCACAGCCACCGCTCAGGCGTAACCGAATACCATGTATGAGGCATACCGGCGAAGAGCGATCCGAGCCTCGATTTATCTTGACATCGTCCAAAATGCTTTGCTAGCATTTCAGGCATCGTCATCCATCGAATGCCGATGTATGACTGATCACGCCCCTTCAGGCGTAGGCCAATATACGTAGGCCGCCTCGGTGCGGCCTACCTTTTCTCCGGGGAGAAGAGGAGTATGGGCAAAAAAGACGACGCTGAGCAACCACAAAGGGGTTCGGACACGGGGACCAAGCTTCCCGCCATGTTCTCCAGATACAAAAGCTCTGTGGAGCAGGGGCTTCATAACGCCGTGCCCGGCGGCGAGGATTCCGAAGCCTACCGATTGCTACGCTACCACCTGGGCTGGGTTGACCAAGAGGGCGGCCCGATGGACACTGCCTTAACCCAAGGCAAGGCCCTCCGCCCCACCTTATGCCTCTTCGCCTGCAACGCCTTGGCCGACGACTATTCCAAGGCCGTGCCCGCGGCTGCCGCAGTTGAATTGATTCACAATTTCTCGCTAGTCCACGACGATATCCAGGACCAAGACGTGGAGCGGCGTCACCAGCCGACGGTGTGGCACCTTTGGGGCATCCCCAAGGCTCTGTGGTCCGGCAACGCCATGCAGTGCACCGGAGACCTGGCGCTGTTGAGCGCCGACGCACAAGACGTCTCTCCAGCCACGGTGCTCCAGGTTTCCCAGATTCTGACCGAGGCCTACTTGGAGATGATCCAGGGCCAATGCCTGGACCTAAATTTCGAGTCTCGCACCGACATCAAACCAAACGAATATCTTTATATGATTGCCTGCAAGACCGGGGCTTTGATCCGCAGCGCTCTCCAGATCGGGGCCCTTTTGGCCACGGAAGACCAGGCTGCGATGAAGGCTTTCGCCGAGTTTGGCAATCACCTGGGGCAGGCTTTCCAGATCAGGGACGACTATCTAGGCATCTGGGGAGACCAGGCCACGCTGGGCAAGGCCACCGACAGCGACATACGCCGCCGAAAAAAGTCCTACCCGGTGGTGTTCGCCCTAGAAAAGGCCAGCGGGCGGGCCATGGAGGACCTGCTCCGTATCTACGAACAGGAAGAATTGGAAGAGGACGACGTGCAACGGGTAATGGCCGTTCTGGACGAGGTTGGCTCCCGGGAGAACTCCCAGCGTCTGACCGAGGCCGCGGCAGCCCGTGCATTGGAAGCCTTGAAGCCGGTCTCATTACCCCGGTGGGCACAGAACGAAGCGGAGGAACTGGTCGACTTCCTCGCTCGTAGGGAGTACTAGGCAACATGCAGACCAATCGCAATTCGCTGGCCGCTAAGGTTTTTACGATATGACTGTGAAAGAAAACGGCACCGGAGAAAATGGCGATGGCAAACGGGCCAAACGGCCGCTGGAACTATCCACCAGGCTTGCTGGCTACATCTTGAAGAACAAGCTCAAGGGGCGAGGGAAATTCCCGTTGGTGACCATGCTTGAGCCTCTGGAGATGTGCAACCTGGCCTGTATCGGCTGCGGACGCATCCGTGAATACAAACCGGTGTTGGACAAGATGATGCCGGTTGACGAGGCCCTGGCCGCCGTCCGGGAGTCGGGCGCGCCCATAGTGTCCATCGCCGGTGGAGAGCCTACGATTCACCCCAGAATAGACGAGATTATCAACACGCTGATCGAAGAAAAGTACTTCGTCTACTGTTGCACCAACGGCCTGCTGCTGGAACGGATCATGGACAAGATTCCCCCATCCAAGTACCTTTGTTGGGTTGTCCATCTAGACGGCATGGAAGAGAAGCACGATGAGTCTGTGGATAGAGAAGGCGTGTTTACGAAAGCGGTTGACGCCATCCAATCGGCCCTGGATCACGGCTACCGGGTCTGCACGAACTCCACGGTGTTCCGCACCAGTGATATTGCCGACCTTAGCGAGATGTTCCGAATGGTGGCCGACATGGGAGTTGAAGGCTCCATGATCTCTCCGGGCTTCGATTTTGAAGACGCCCCAGACCAGGACATGTTCTTGAGCCGAAACGAGTCTCATTCCCTCTTCCAACAACTCTTTGACCCGGAGAACTCCGAGGGCGCCATCTTCTACAACAACCCCCTCTACCTGAACTTCCTGAAGGGCGAGCGGGAATACCAATGCACGGCTTGGTCGAACCCGACCTACACCGTGATGGGCTGGCGGAAACCCTGCTACCCCCTGGCCGACGAACACGTTGAGCACGTAAAAGAGCTATTCGACCAAGACATCTGGGACAAATACGGCGTGGGTAAAAACCCTCGCTGCGCCAACTGCATGATGCACTGCGGATTCGAGTCCGCCACCATATTCACAGCCGTGAAGACACCCAAGGACTGGGTGACTCTGATCAAGGCTGGGTCTGCCCATAAGGGTGGCATCACGGCCGCATAGATACGAGAGCATCGAGATTTGTTGATACTGGCCGCCAGTATGGAGCAAGAGTTGACCGGTCTTCGCCGCGAACTGCTTGATATCGAAACCGCCACCGGGGTGCATCCCCAGGTGGAGTTTCGGGTATTGGGCGTTGGCCCGGAGCGGGCGGGTGCCTCTTTGACGGCGTTGCTCGAATGCAACGGCTCAGATGTGGATGGGGTGCTGGTCTTTGGCGTGGCCGGAGGAGTGAACCCTGACCTGGAGACCGGAGACCTGCTCTTGGCAGACCGTTATGCCCTTCAGGACGGTGCGGCCCAAGGGGCAGGGCAGGCGATCAGGCCGAACCCTGAGATGCGCCAGACTGCGCGACAAGCAGCCCTCGACTTATCAGTTCCGATCTTCGACGGCGGGTCGTTGACCGTTGACCATCTTGTCGCGGAACCCCAGGAACGGAAGGACCTTCTGACCCAATACCAGATCAACAGCGTCAACATGGAAGACTACCGGGCGGCGGAAGCGGCACAGAAGGCAGGCGTCCCATTCCTATCGGTCAGGGTAGTCCTGGACACAGCCAGCCAAGCCCTACCCGGCTATCTGCCGGGGTTGGCCAAGTCGCGGTACAAAGTTTTCACCAATGTCATCCTCCAACCGTGGCGCATCCCCACGATGCTGCGTCTGAGGGGGCAGCTAAGGTTGTGCCAGGCGGTGCTGACCAATTTTGGGTTGTCATACCTGAGAGCGACCGAAATCATCGGCGCCGGCTAGTTTCAGCTCTGGCTGGATTTACCAAATGAAAGTACTGGTCACCGGCGCCACCGGGTTCATCGGCGGAAACCTGGCCCGTGAGCTTTGGCGGCGGGGTGACGACGTGCGGGCGTTGGTGCGCCCAGGCAGCAACCGATTAACAATAGAAGACACAGGAATCGTCCCCGTGGAAGGCGACATTTTGGACCGGGACTCGGTAGACCGGGCTGTCCAGGGCTGTGAGGCAGTCTTTCATGTGGCGGCCGCCTATACCTTCTGGTCCAGAGACCCGCCAGGGGTGTCGCGGACCAACGTGGAGGGCACGCTGAACGTGCTCGAAGCGGCGCGGCAGGCGGGGGTCTCTTACACGGTTTACACCAGCACTGTTGGAACCGTCGGTTTACCCAAAGAGGGTCTAGGAAACGAGACCACACCCCTCGATCCCAAGTCGCTCCACGGCCATTACAAGAGGTCCAAACTCGAGGCGGAGCAGGAGGCTCTGGCCCTGGCCGCGGCGGGGATGCCCCTGGTGGTGGTGAACCCCACTGCCCCGGTGGGACCTTGGGACGTGAAACCCACCCCAACGGGGAAGATGGTGTTGGACTTTCTCCGCCGGAAGATTCCGGCGTACTTGAAAACGGGAATGAACCTGGTGGACGTGGCAGACGTGGTTGAAGGACATATCCTGGCCCTGGAGAAGGGCAAACCAGGCGAGCGGTACATATTGGGCAACCAGAACGTGAGTTTGAAAGAAATATTCGACATATTGAGCAGCATGACCGGCCTGCCGGCGCCCCGCATAAGGGCGCCCTACTGGCTTGTGGTGGGCGTTGGCTATGCCGACCGGTTCGTCGAGGGCACCCTCCTTCGACGGGAGCCGGCCATCCCCGTGGAAGGAGTCTTGGCCTCCAAGACGCCGGTCTACGTTAGCTGCGAAAAGGCGGTCAGGGAGTTAGGACAACCGCAGCGGCCCATCGAAGGCGCATTAAAACAGGCGGTTGATTGGTTCACTGACCACGGTTATGTGGACGGCAAACAGCAACTAACCCGGAGTAACACGGTCTAACGATGGCAGTGGAGCCAAAAAATACAGAGGTCAACCAGGCGGCGGACCAAGCGGTGCGGCGGTCTCAGGACTATTTTCGCCGAACTCAGTACCCAGAGGGGTACTGGTGGGGTGAACTTGAGTCCAATCCCACCATAGAAGCCGAGTACCTGATGCTGTGCCATTTCACCGGCCGCCATGACAAAGAACGCTGGCGCAAGGTCTGCAATTACATCCTGAGCAAACAGCGGGACGACGGCTCCTGGGGCCAGTACTACGAGGCGCCCGGTGATGTCAGTACTTCGGTTGAGTGTTATTTCGCGCTCAAATTGGCCGGCCATTCACCTGACTCGGAACCTTTGCAGAAGGCCCGCGAGTTCATCCTGTCGAAGGGCGGGATGCCCAAAGTCCGGGTGTTCACCAAGATCTGGCTGGCGCTGTTCGGCCAATGGGACTGGAAAGGCACGCCCAACATGCCGCCGGAGATGATTTTTCTGCCCTCCTGGGCGCCATTCAACATCTATGAATTTGCCAGTTGGGCCCGCGCCACCATCGTGCCCATGCTGATTATCCTGACTCACCGGCCGTACTGCCCGGTGCCCGAGTCGGCCGACATCGACGACCTCTACCCTGGCGGGCGAGAAGGGACCGACTACAGGCTGCCCAAACCTACCGGCGGCTTCGGCTGGGCCAAAACCCTCCACTGGACGGACAAGTTGGTGGGACTCTACCAGCGGTTGCCGGTGCACCCCCTAAGGGGACGGGCCGAGCGCAAGATCATGCAGTGGGTCTTGGAACACCAGGAAGCCGACGGCTCATGGGCTGGCATCCAGCCTCCCTGGGTCTATTCATTGATAGCGCTTCACACCATGGGCTACGGGCCAGAGCACGAGGCGGTTAACAAGGGGTTCCAGGGATTTGAGGCTTTCGCGCTGGAAGACGATGAGAAATGCAACGTTCAGGCTTGTATCTCGCCGGTCTGGGACACCTGCATCGCCCAATTGGCCCTGCTGGAATCGGGCGTGGCGCCGGACGATCCTATGGTTCAATCATCCGCCCGTTGGCTCATGGACAAGCAGATATTCGCGGGCGGCGACTGGCAAGTCCGGGCCAAAGACACCCGCCCCGGCGGCTGGTCGTTTGAATTCGACAACCTGGCGTATCCAGACATCGATGACGCGTCTATCGTTGTGATGGCTTTGGAACGGGTACGGCTGCCCGAAGCAGAGGAGCCCCGCCGCGCCGACTCCATCAAAAGGGGCGTGGAATGGGTGGCCGGGATGCAGTGCAAGAACGGCGGCTGGGCGGCCTTCGACAAGGACAACAACAAGAAATACCTGACCAAGATTCCGTTCTCGGATTTTGGGGAGACTCTCGATCCACCGAGCGTCGACGTAACTGCTCATCTTCTTGAGATGTACGGGCGCCTGGGTTACACCCGGGAAGAACAGGCGGTCGACCGGGGTTTTGAATACGTGATCGGCGAGCAGGAAGAAAACGGTTCCTGGTTCGGGCGTTGGGGCGTTAACTACGTCTACGGCGCCGGAGCGGTCCTGCCCGCATTGGAAGCCATCGGCGAAGACATGTCACAGCCCTATATCCGCCGGGCCGTTGATTGGATCGTGGCCCATCAGAACAAAGACGGCGGCTGGGGTGAGAGTTGCGGCTCCTACGTGGACCCCACTCTCAGGGGAGTCGGACCTAGCACCGCGTCGCAGACCGCCTGGGCATTGCTTGGGCTTGTAGCGGCTGGAGAGCATGGGTGTCAGGCAACTCATCAAGGCCTGTTATACCTGGCCGAGACGCAACAGGAAGACGGCGCATGGGACGAGCCATACTTCACCGGGACCGGGTTTCCCGGTTACGGTGTGGGCGAACGCTTGAAAGCGCTGCCGGATTACGGAGAAACCAGTTACCAAGGCTTGGATATGCCGGCCGGATTTATGATTAACTATCACCTGTACCGCAACTACTGGCCATTGCTGGCTCTGGGACGGTATTCTCAGGCCGCAGCCAGGCAGTAGAACAAGGGACAGGATTCATATGACCTATCAAAGAACCGTGGAAGAACGCCAAATCTAATTTAGGGCTAACAATCTAGGGGGGTCTTCAATATGAAAACCAAGTCCTTTTGCAAGCGCGTCAAGACCAAGTGCGCGCCGGAGTTCATCGACATCACTGACTGGGTGGCCGAGTGTGTCAATGAGTCGAAGATCGCCAACGGGTTCGCGGTGGTCTACTCCAAGCACACCACCGCGGCGGTAAAGATCAACGAGAATGAGCCGTTGTTGCTGGATGACATGGCGGGGTTTTTAGAAAAGATCTTCCCCAGGCATCACAGCTATCAGCACAACAACTTTGAGATTCGCACAGTCAACATGACCGAAGACGAATCGCCCAACGGCCACGCTCACCTACAGCACCTACTGCTGGGCACCAGCGAGACCGTGCCGGTGATTGATGGCGCGATGCAGTTTGGCACCTATCAGAGCATCTTCTTCATCGAGTTAGACCATCCTCGACCCCGTGAGGTCATGGTTCAGATAGTCGGCGAATAGACCGCCCGAACGAAATTCGGATAAGGCCCAGACTCACACCCCCGTGTCTGGGCCTTATCTGTAATATAATTATTAAACGGCCACGCAGGCGCAGCCAATCCCCATCACCCGCTACCTTTCAGCAGGTTCTATGCAATCTCCCACCACTGATCTGACATTGGAATTGGAATCGGCTTATGAGGCCTGCCGGGAGATCACACGCCGAGAAGCTAAGAACTTCTACTACGCCTTTTTGACCCTCCCAGCCGCCAAGCGCCGGGCCATCTACGCCGCCTACGCCTTCTGCCGCCACTGCGACGATTCGGTTGATGAAGAAACCTCCACCGACGCCAAATTAAAGGCCTTGACCGACCTTCAGGCCAGTTTGGACAGCACCTATTCCGGCAACGCCTCCAGCCCAGTCTATGTGGCGTTGGCGGACGTGGCCCAGAAGTACGACATCCCCCAGGATTACTTCCAAGAGGTCATCCTGGGTGTGGAAAGCGACCTGGTCAAGGACCGGTTCCAGAACTTTGAAGAGCTCAAGGAATACTGCTACCGGGTGGCCTCGGTGGTGGGCTTGATCTGCCTGCAGATCTTCGGTTACGAGAACGATGACGCCAAGGAATACGCGGTGGACCTGGGCCTGGCGATGCAGTTAACCAACATTATCAGGGACGTGCGCGAAGACTTCGATATGGGGCGAGTCTACCTACCCCAGGATGAAATGGCGGGGTTCGGGTACACGGAAGAAGACCTCAAGAATGGCGTCCGTAACCAGGCATTCCACGACCTGATGGAATTCCAGGCTCAACGGGCCAGGGAATATTTCGACCGCGGCTTCAAGCTGCTGCCCTATCTCTCGCGGCGGTCCCGGGCTTGCCCCGCCGTGTTGGGAGCGCTTTACTCAAAGGTCTTGGACCGGATAGAGGCGTCGGACTACGACATTTTGGAGTCCAGGGTGTCCTTGAGCAAGGCTGAAAAGATCGGTATAACGGCCAAGACCTGGCTGGGCAGTATGTTGCCGCTTCCTTCTTCCCTCCGGTAACCTCTACCCAAGACCTTTTGTC